>Ga0310691_10000013_pt1 | contig 345132 bp, 277 predicted proteins | sample 176DNAGHGlowgp2_FD_203887 | JGI IMG/M metagenome (GOLD analysis project Ga0310691, IMG submission 203887) | Sheep rumen microbial communities from Palmerston North, Manawatu-Wanganui, New Zealand - 1766 DNA GHGlow gp2 (v2) (version 2) | ecosystem: Host-associated > Mammals > Digestive system...
CGCTCTTCATCAGCAATCAGAAAGGCTGTGGGAAACTGTTGCTGCAGGAAATGATGGATGAGTTCCTGCACAGAGACCTGAGGCATCTATACCTTTGGACCGACACCAGTTGCACCCACGAATACTATCCACAACATGGTTTCACACTGGTAGGTCAGTTCCTCAGCGAGGTCTATGACTCCTACGCTCCTGGCTATACCACGTATATCTATAAGAAGGGCATATCATCAGAGAGCAAATGAAAGAATGGTTGTTCTTGATAGGTGCCATTGTCTTAGAGACATTTGCTACCACGATGCTGAAGTATTCGGAGCAGTTTACAAAACTTTTGCCAACAATCGGAATGTTAGCAGGTTATCTGCTCTCGTTTTACTGTTTAAGCCATGCCCTACGCACACTGCCCATCGGCATAGCATACGCTATTTGGAGTGCTCTTGGAATTGTGCTGATTACTCTTATAGGTGTTCTCGCTTTCAAACAAGTACCAGACGTTCCTGCTTACATTGGACTGTCGTTAATAATTGCAGGCGTTATCGTAATCAACCTGTTTTCAAAAATAGAAGTACATTAAGATAAATCGGAATTTATCGTTTCGATTACATATCAATAGAATCCGTAAATACAAAACAGATCAAATAAATAAATTGAATAATTTATGAAAGTATTATTGCTAAACGGAAGTGCCAATAAGAAAGGTAATACGTTCACGGCACTCTCAGAGATTGCCAACAGACTTGAAAAGAATGGTGTAGAGGCTGAAATCATGCAGCTTGGCAACAAGCCCGTCCGTGGCTGCATTGCCTGCGGACAGTGCCAGGCAAAGCAATTAGGCCACTGTGTCTTTGATGACGATGTCTGCAATCGTATCGTCGAAAAACTCAATGATGCCGATGCGCTCATCGTGGGTTCACCCGTCTATTATGGTCAACCCAACGGAGCTGTAATGGCAGTCCTTCAGCGAGCATTCTTCTCTGGAGCCAACGTACAGAACAAGCCTGCGGCTGCGGTGGCCATTTGCCGTCGTGGTGGTGCCACGGCTGCATACCAGACGCTGAACATGATTTTCGAGATGATGAACATGCCTGTGGTGACTTCACAATATTGGAACATTGCATACGGATTAGCACCCGGTGAAGCGGCACAAGACACGGAGGGTATGCAGACCATGCGTACACTGGCCGACAACATGGCCTGGCTCTTGAAGAAGATTCACGCCAACGGCACTCCCGATTACCCTGAACGTGAGGAGTGGCAAGGCATGAACTTTATCAGATAAATCGAGATTTATGCTAATTAAGCATTTTGCTCACATGGGGACAGTCCCCCTGTGAGCATTTCGTCGTTTTGACGGTGCAAAAGTACTGCGTATTTTTCGGGTGGCTATCAAAAAGCGCCTCATTTCTTGTTCAATTGTTGCGACAGGTACTCGTATTCACGACAAAACGGGCGAATACCTTCAAAATGTGTCGCAAAAAGGGGCGAAACAATGGTTTTTGTGCGATTCCCGGTGTGGAGCCAGAGCAACAAAAGTCAGAGTCCCTCGTTCACATATCCTGCCGCAACTTTTATTCAAAAAATTTGGCGGTTTCAATTGTTGTATGTTTTTTGTGAACTGAAAATATTAATTTATTGTATTATGGGTTCACAAATAAATCTATTTCAGGCAATCTTGAACAGCCCGAGAACTGTATTTACGGTACAGGCCTTACTCATGATGTCGGGATTTGACGATAGTAAAAAGATAACGAAGTCATTGCACTACTATACAAACAACGGAAAGATACTCAATCCCAGAAAGGGTGTCTATTCCTGCTCACATGGGGACAGTCCCCCTGTGAGCATGGTGGTGAGCCCAGCTCCGTGAAGTTCTGCGCCAAGATTGGCATGAACTACGCCAGCTGCTCTCCCTTCCGCGTGCCCATCGCCCGCCTCGCCGCCGCGCAGGCAGCAGTGGAAGAGTAAGTCTGAAAGTCTGGAAAAATCAATTGGGTGCAACACTCTTATAATAAAGGGTTGCACCCAATTCTTTTTTAAGATTCACGATTTTGGCTCTGCGCCTCTAATCATTATAGCTCCCTTTTCTTTCGTTTTTATGGTTTTTACGAGAGGTTTCATGCGTATGGTGAGAACGGTGTCGGAAGGCTGGATGTCACTAATGGTCTCGTAGCCATCACTATAGACTGTGAGCGTTTTGCCTGTGAGAGGTATCCAGAAGATAAAATGACCGGAAGTATCAGTGGCGGTTCCCTGATTAAATTGATCAAATTTTGAGAGAGAGACCCAGGCATCAGCCAGCGGCTTGCCGTCATCGCTGATGACGTAGCCTTCTATACGCCTACGCTGGGTCCGCAATTCTGGGTGTTGCTGCATGTATGCCTCACTCAGCGTATCAAGAGTGGTTGTTATTTCTATGATGGCGTCGGCAGATGGCAGGAAGCCGTAGCGTGCCTCGAACTGTTTCTTTAGTCTGTCACCCTTATAAATATTAATAGTGTTTATCATCTGTTGTTGCCTATTGATATAAACATTCCACATACCAATATTCAGTCCTATGGAGTCAGGAAGGATTTCACCGTTGACGACAACGACGATAGAGTCTTTTCGATGTGCATGGCCCGAGCCAGTAATTCGTATAGAATGGCTAGTCTTCAAGTTTGCGGGTACAATATTAAGCCCTAAAATATTGTCTTGCAGATATTCTTCGTTTTGTCTCTGGGCAAGGAAAATCTGGCGTTCCTCCTTCGTTGCCAAAAATGGCACGGGAACGCAGTATTTTACGTTCACAGGGTGGCCAAACTGATTTCCCGGAGTCCATTTCGGCATTAGGCTGAGGATGCGCAGGCTCTCTTCACCCAGTTGCTGTTCTATCTGCTGCTTCAGCTGCTGCTGTCTGTCGGCACTCTCTTGGCTCAGGCGCAGGGTATCATAATTCAACTTCATAATCTTAGTAACTTTGTAGTTGGAGGTATAGCCCAGACTGTCGACAGTGAAGGTAGTGATGACGCGCCCTCTTGCGCCATACTCCATGGCCAGGTCGGGATAGCGTATGTTCGACTTGATAAACTCCATCAAGGCACGGTCGCCCCCAGGAAACTGTGGCATTATTTCCCCACAGTCATAGACCTTATTTTCTGCAGATGGGGTGGGAGCCTGGGCTAGCAATTCTGCCCGCGGCCGCTGCTCAGTCTCCATCCTGACCGGCTCATCCTTCGCAGGCAAAGCGACGGGCTCTTCTGCAGCAACTATGGCCGATTTGTTGTCTGATGCTGTGGGTATTTCTGTTGTATTTGTAGTCTGCTGGGCTATTGCCTGCTGCTTTTCAGCATCGTGGTTCAACAGAAAGATGCCTGTCACCAGTGCGATAGAGGCTGCGATGCCAATGCCCCAGTAGAGCGGTTTCCGCGATGTCGTCTTTTGGTCGATGACCTCGCGTTCAAACTGTGCCCACTCCTTGTCCACGTCGGGCATGCCAATTTTTTTGTCAATATCCTGCTGCTTCATCTTACTTTGCAATTTTAAGGGTTTTACGAATCTTTTCCAGTGAGCGCGTGATGTGCTTGTTCACCGCTGAGGCGCTGATGCCGAGGACGGTGGCCGTCTCTTCGTAGGTCATCTCCTCATCGTAGTGCAGACTCAGTACGCGACGGTCTTGCTCTGTCAGGTTTTTGTCAATGACTTGCTGAAGTTGCTGCAGCAGCTCCTCGCGTTCCTCGCTCTCGCTGGCGGCGATGTCCTGCCGAAGTTCATCCTCCATCTGCCGCTGCAACTGCCGCGAGCGTAGCGTGTGTAGGCACTGGTTGCGCGTAGCCGCCAGCAAGTAGCCTCGGATACTGTCATCGGCTACCTGCGGTTTTCGCTTCCAGATTTGGACGAACACCTGATGCACCGCATCCTTGGCATCGTCAGCATTCTCCACCATCGAGAAAGCCATGCGGTACATGTGCGGATAGCTGTCCTTGAACAGGCGTTCAAACTCTTTTTTACTGTAATTCATAAGTGTCTCTTTGGGCTATATTTATATGTAAGACCCTCAGACAGCCATATCAAATACCTCTCGTTGCAAATATTTTTTATTGAAAGCGTGAATTTTTAATCTCTCTTTCCCTCCATCTTATCTACAAGCACAGGGGGACAGACCCCTTGTGAGCAATGTCTTTGTGGGCGTATGTGCCGCCATAACGTCCAGCCTTCGAGATGATTCCTATGGCATTGGTTTTCTCCGTCCATTCTTTTGCACTGAGACGGAAACGATTCAGCCCTGCCTGAGATTTAATTATGTCGAATTCGGCACAATTAAAATTCGGATTCATCAACCGCTCCCATATTCCAAGGAACTCAATGGTATTGCGGTTGCGCAGCCAGTTAGAGAAGAAGAATTCACCATCTTTCGCCTTCAACATGTCTGTCAGGCTGATATAGTCATCTTCATTCTGCTTTATGACCGTTATCTGCGTATTCTGTACTGTTATCTTTGCCATATTGTCTGTGATGTGACCCGTTCATATTTGGATGCCCCCGAAAGAGACTCAGCTGTTGATTGTTTAGTCCATGCTGTCGTTCCATATTTTCTTGTTTTATGCGTTTCTAAAGACAAAAGTACAAACATATTTCCAAACGGCCAAATTATTTATGCTATAAATGTTCTGAGAAGTGAATGATGATACATTTCTGGATGTGTGGATGTAGTATTATTAAGGTGTTGCAACAAATAAAAAAACTTCACCGTGCGGCGTAACTTGTTTGTTGACAGGGGGTTGAGGTGAAGGGTTATAAGACAACCCCTCCCCACCCCCTCCCGAGGGAGGGGCCTTGCAAATAGGTATTCGTAGGTTTGCCATTTACGCTTTGTAAATGATAGAGTTACGTCTCTTAAATGATACATTTAGACTTTGTATTTCTATGTCACTTGGATAACAGGAATGTATTCCGTTTGATGATGTTTTGGTCTTCAATCTATGATGTTTTGAAGTTCGTTTGATGATAGATTGAAGTCCATTCTATGATAGATTGAAGTCCGTTTGATGATAGATTGGAAGGCAAAACATCATCGAATGGAATGAATTCTCTAGATTATTTAGAAAGTAAAAGAATAAGACAAAAATCTACAAAAAAAAAAAAAGACCCTCCCCAACCCTCCCTGTTTAGGGAGGGAGCTAATACTTCTGAAACGGGGATTATATCCATTTGCGATAGTAATAACTCCCTCCCTAAGCAGGGAGGGCTGGGGTGGGTCTCCTTTTAACCCTTCACCGCAAAATATTGATATACAGTCTGTTGTTTGCCGTGGTGAATATTTTGAAGTGGTGCGAAATGTTGTTGGAACATGTGGGGATGCTGAAGAAAAACGGGAAAATCTTTGGCGGTTAGTTTTTATGTTCGTACTTTTGCACCTGTTATCAAAGGAATCGTTTGAAATGGAGATACTGAAAGGGCTTAGCCAGTGGCTGGCCAAATATGCATCGGCTTTTATCATCGCTGTGGCGGTCATCACGTTTATGGTGCCCGGACTTTTTAAGTGGGTGCATGGGAATACGCAGACGGTTATTCTGGGGCTGATTATGCTGACGATGGGACTGACGCTGACGATGCAGGACTTCAAGGTGGTAGCCCGGCGACCTTGGGACTTCCTGGTGGGCGTTGTGGCGCAGTTCGTGATTATGCCGGGCGTGGCTTATCTGCTGGTGAAGGTGTGGCATCTGGAACCGGCATTGGCCTTGGGAATCCTGCTGGTGGGCTGCTGTCCGGGTGGCGTTTCCAGCAACATCATGTCGTATCTTTGTCATGGTGATGTGGCTTTCTCGGTTGGAATGACCTGTGCTTCGACGGTTCTGGCGCCTGTGATGACGCCTCTGCTGATGCAGCTGACGGCGGGCGCGATTATCGAAATAGATACGGTGGGCATGTTCCTGAACATCCTGATTGTGACGATTCTGCCTATTGCGCTGGGCTGTGTGCTGAATTACTATTTCAGCAAGCGCGAGAGTTTCCTGACGCTTCAGTCGCTGATGCCAGGCACTTCGGTCATCCTGCTGGCCTGTATCGTGGGTGGTGTGATCTCTACGGTTCACGACCCGCTGGTGGAAAGGGGCTTCATGCTGTTCATCTGGACTTTCGCCGTGGTGTTCTGCCACAATTCGCTGGGGTATCTTCTGGGTTGGGTGGCAGGCCGACTGGCTGGTTTCAATACGGCCAAGAAGCGCACGATCAGTATTGAGGTGGGCATGCAGAATGCTGGGCTGGCCACGGTATTGGCCGGAACGTTCTTTGCCGCGCAGCCGTTGTCGGTATTGCCTTGTGCCATTTCGTGTGCATGGCACAGCATCAGCGGCACCATACTGGCGGGAATCTATCGTAGAATGGACGAAAAATAAACCTATATATGCTGAGAGGACATGGCGACGACGGATATGCGCAGCCGACGGAGATCAAGCATGATTTCAGTTCGAATGTCTGCCGCGAGGCTTTGCCTGAAGGGCTTTTGGAGCATCTCAGGCAGGGGCTTGAGGGACTGTCTCACTATCCGGAACCTGCCTCCGAGTCGTTGAGGGCGACTATTGCCCGGCGTGAGGGCGTCACTCCGGCATCTGTCTTGGTGACGAATGGAGCCACGGAGGCTATCTATCTGGCAGCTCAGGCGTTTCCCAATAGTGTTTCTTACGTGCTGCAGCCCACCTTTTCGGAGTATGCGGATGCCTGCAGGCTCTACGGTCATCAGCTACGGAGTATCCGACGGCTGGATGAAGTGGGGGAGGATGCCTCGATGGCGTGGCTCTGCAACCCGAACAATCCTACGGGAACGGTGATTCCCCGGGAGGCGTTGCTGGAGCAGGTAGCGGCCCATCCGAAGGTGATTTTCGTGGTGGATCAGTCGTATGAGGCTTTCTGCCGCGAACCGTTGCTGACTGTCGGTGAAGCCGCTGGCTACCGCAATCTGCTATTGCTCCATTCGATGACTAAGCAATATGCCCTGCCGGGACTCCGGTTGGGCTATCTCACGGGAGCGGAACAACTGGTCAGTAAGGTGGAACGGATGTTGCAACCGTGGTCGGTAAATATGCTGGCGCAGCAGGCTGGGATGTTTGTCTTAGAGGAGCGTTTTAAGCGGAAGGAGAAGAGAGGTGCGATATTCGCGGATGAATATCTGCGAGAGACGCAGCGGCTTTGGGCTGCTGTTGCGGATATTGATGGAATGGAACCGCTGCCTACCACTACTAACTTCTTCCTGGTGAGGCTGGAAAAGCCTTGCGGGAGTGAGCTGAAGGCGTGGCTTGCGGAGCGGGGAATCCTGATACGCGATGCTTCTAACTTTGAAGGGCTGGATGGTCATTACATCCGTATGGCAGCCCAACGGCCTGACGAGAATAACCTGTTGATAGAGAAACTGAGGGAATGGTCAATGCGCTGAGTCTGCTGATAGGTTGGATAGCCGACAAACTGATGGGTGATCCTGCTTGGCTACCGCATCCGGTGGTGGCCTTCGGAAAGGCTATTGCATGGGGCGAAAGACTGTTGAACCGTGGGCGATTTCGCCGATGGAATGGCGGTTTTTTGGCGGTAGTGCTCATTTTTCTTACTTTCGCAGTCACGTGGGGCTTGCTCTACGGGGTGCAGCGGGCATTCGGATTACAGGAGCGACCCATCATCATTGAGGCGATACTCATTTTCTACTGTCTGGCGGGTACGACGCTCTGCCGCGAGGTACGCATGGTCTTCGAGGCTGCCGACCATTCGCTGGAGGCAGGACGCAGGCAGGTGGCCCGTATCGTGGGGCGCGACACAATGCAGCTTTCGGATCAGGAGGTGCGCAAGGCTGCCCTGGAAACACTGGCCGAGAACCTCAGCGACGGGGTAGTGGCTCCGCTGTTTTGGCTGCTCGTGGGCGGTGTGCCGGGGATGATGACCTATAAAATGGTGAATACACTCGACTCGATGATAGGCTACCGAACGGAACGCTACCGCGAATTCGGTACGGTGGCTGCAAGGATAGACGATGTGGCCAACTGGATTCCGGCACGGCTGACGGCCCTGCTGATGGTGCTCACGGGCGGATGGGGAAGAAGGTTTCTTGGGCTTCTGCAATTTGTTCGCACCTTCGGTCCTCGGCACGCCTCGCCCAACAGCGGATGGCCCGAGGCTGCGCTGGCTGGTATCCTGAACTGTAGGTTTGGGGGGCCGCACGTCTATTTTGGTGAGGTTATAGAAAAGCCGTTTATCGGCGACCATGAACGGAAGCTTAAAACGGCTGATATGAAGACGGCCATCCGCGTGAACCAGCGGGTGGAGGTGGTGATGGTGGCTATGCTCCTCGTAATATTCTATATAGTTTAGGCATATCGATTTCGCGGCGCACGGCATCGGCAAGCAGGTCGTATTGTTGCTGCTTGTAGGCTTGGTAGTCGAAAGTGGTTTCCTTTTCTTTGTCTTTCAATAGTGGACTCAGCAATTCGTCGATGACGGGCGGATTGTCGAGAATGCCGTGGATATACGTGCCCCAGCATCGGGGATTTTCCCGATAGGTGGTGAGGTGATGGGTGTTGGTGGTTGGGTGTTGGGTGTTGGGTGATGGGTGTTGGTGGTTACTTGAAACCTGAAACTTGAAACCTGAAACCTGACTGGTACGCCCCATATGGATTTCGTAGCCTTTGCAGGGCTTCCCTAGCCAGTCGAAACTGACTTGAACGGTGCGCTTCTCGCCGTCCATCGTGGTGGTGAGGGGCAGCAGTCCGAGACCGGGCATGCGCTCCACATCGCTTTCCACCTGTTGGGGGTCGAGTATCTCTTGGCCCATCATTTGGAATCCGCCGCAGATACCGATGACGGTCTTGCCGTCGTGGTGAGCCTGAAGTATGGCCTGTGCACAACCGTTGCGGCGTAGTTCCATCAGGTCGTGGATGGTACTTTTCGTTCCGGGCAGGATAATGATATCGGCTTTCTGTATCTCTTCGGTGTTGTTGGTGTAGAAAAGGTGTATGCGACTGTCCTGCTCCAGCACATTAAAATCGGTGAAGTTGCTCAGGTGGCGGAGCATCACGACGGCGATATTCACCTTGCCCTCATGGGCTTCCATACTCTTCCGCTCCAGTGAAACGCTGTCTTCTTCCTCGATGTGGATATCCTTGAAATAGGGCAACACCCCCAGAACGGGCACGCCGCAGATACGTTCCAGCTGGCGGCGCCCTTCGTCGAAGAGGCTGCGGTCGCCCCGGAACTTATTGATAATGATGCCCTTGATGCGCTGGCGGTCTTCCGGCTGCTGCAACATGATGGAACCATAGACGGAGGCAAAGACGCCGCCGCGGTCGATGTCTGCCACGAGAATGACATCAGCCCCTGCATAGCGGGCCATCGGCATATTCACGATATCCACGTCGCGGAGGTTGATTTCGGCTATGCTACCGGCCCCTTCCATCACGATGGGATGATAGCGGGCGGAAAGACGGTCGAAGGCTTCATGGACAGCCTGCCGCAAGACTTCGCGCCCTTCACGGCGGAAATACTGCGTGGCATGCTGGTTGCCGATGGGGCGGCCGTTGAGAATCACCTGCGAAGTGTGGTCGCTGTTGGGTTTCAGCAGCAAGGGGTTCATATCGGTATGGCAGGGAATGCCTGCCGCTTCAGCCTGAACGGCCTGTGCGCGGCCTATCTCCAGTCCTTCAGGCGTGGCATAACTGTTCAGGGCCATATTTTGCGCCTTGAAGGGAGCCGGCTGGTAGCCGTCTTGCAGGAAAATGCGGCAGAAGGCCGTGGCTACCAGACTCTTGCCTACATCGCTGCCCGTTCCGGCAAGCATCAGGGGGTGAAGTCTTTCCATAAATCCATGATAATCTTGTCGCCCCAATACAAATGAACATACGAGGCGCGAAGGTTCTTATATATATAATAAGGTGTAGGGTTGCCTACGATGGAGGAATAGTGGAACTCATGTCCCTTGAAGCCGAGCCATTCGCGATAGCCCAGATGGAGGCGCTTGCCCTGCATGGTGGCATCGTCGGGCAATACGGCAGCCATCGGCCAGGCCATACCCTCTTCGTCGATGATATGCTGGCAGAGATACATCATGCCGCCACATTCGGCCAGGCAGCGGCCGCCCTCCTCGATAAAGTTGTGGATGGCCGTGAGCATCAGGGTGTTGGCGCTGAGCGGACGGAGGAAGAATTCGGGATAGCCCCCGGGCAGATAGAGGAGTGACGACTCAGCGGCATTCAACGGAAACTGCTGATCGCGGATGGGAGAGAAGAAAACCACCTCGCCGATTTCGCGGAGTCGGTCGATATTCTCCCGATAGGTGAAATTGAATGCTTCGTCGCGTGCTACGGCAATCTTCATAATCCTAAGGCTTTAAGGTCAACATACTTCTCTACGGCATCAGCTGCCCGGCAGATAATCTGCTCGATAGAGTCGCGGTTCTCAAGCGAAAGCCCCAGATGGCGGCTTGGTATCTCCATATCCGGAAGGCGGGGAATACAGCCGAGACAGGGCGTGTGCGTGTCCTCGCAAGCTTTTTTCAGGAAAGAAGCGTGGCGCTCGGAGCCCACCTGATTGAAGATGATGCCCGCAAAGCGGAGGCGAGGAAGGTCATTGCAGGGGAGGCTCGTGAATCCGTGGATGATGGCCGCAGCGCTATAGGCCATGCTCCGGGCATTGACGATGAGCAAGACGGGAAGGTCGAGAATGGCTGCCAGCTCCGCAGAAGAACCCTTCCAGCGGTCGTAGCCGTCGTAGAGTCCCATCACGCCCTCCACGATGTTCGCCTCTTTATGGTATCGGTCGAACATCTCGCGCAGATGTTCGGGGGTGGTGAATCGCGAGTCAAGGTTTACGGATTCTTCACCGCAGGCCATCTGGTGGTATTGCGTGTCAATATAATCAGGACCGCACTTGAATGGCTGCACGGGGACGCCTTTCCTTCGGAGAGCCCTAAGCAGTCCGATGGTGACGGTTGTCTTCCCGCATCCTGAATTGGTGGCCGCAATGAGAAAATTCTGCATTTATTTCAAATTTTGTTGCAAAGATACGAACTTTTTCGTACCTTTGCAACCAGATTGGTGATATTTTGGCTTTCAGCCAGAGTATAAAAGGGAATCCGGTGAGAATCCGGGACAGTACCCGCTACTGTAAGCCCCATTATCGGAAACACGATAAAAAGCCACTGTCCGCAGGGATGGGAAGGTGTGTTTTCGGGGGCAAGTCAGGAAACCTGCCACTCTACACTTTAATTACGTGATCCACGGGAACATGGGCGCGGCAAATAGAATGTAACTGTCTGTAATGAAGAAAACGATGTTTGTGGGCATGACGTGTGCCCTCATTTCCATGAATGCTTATCCACAGAGCAACAAGGTGGATAGGGAAGTGAATCTGTCACCTATCGTGGTAACGGGAACTGGTACGCACCACCGTCAGACGGACTCCCCGGTACCCGTGCAGGTCATCACCCAACAGGATCTGCTCAATCTCAATGTCTCCACCCTGGATGAAGCACTGCAGAAACTTAATCCCTCGTTCACCCAGTTTACCAACGGCATGGGCTCGACGCTCTCGCTAAACGGACTGAGCGATGATTATTACGTGTTTCTCTTAAACGGACGTAGGATGACCGGTGACGACACCTACTCGAAGATTAACCTGAGTTCGGTGAAACGCATCGAAATCCAGAGCGGTGCTGCATCGACACTCTACGGCACGAATGCCATCGGCGGTGTTGTGAACATCATCACCGTCGATGAGAAAGATAAGATAGAGGTCAGCAATAATATCCGTTTCTCCCAGAAAGGAGGACTGAACGAACAGGCTAACCTGAATATCCAGAAGGGGATGATTGGCAGTTATACCAGTTATGGGCGTCAACAACTGGATAATTACCAGTTGAGTCCCTACGAAGAGAAAACCGATAAGAAAACCGGGGAGAAGACGCTAGTGGAGACCAACAAGATAGCCGTGACCGGATACCATTCCGACATGCTCAGCGAGCGCCTGACCTTCGACCCCAATGACCGCCTGTCGCTCTATGGCGATGTGAGTTACTACAACTATCATACCGACCGTCCCTTCGATGTATATGCCTATGACATACACCATCAGACAATCTCCATGGGAGCCGGTGCCAAATACAAAATCAGCAAGAAAGCCTTCATCCGTGCCGATTATAATACGGATGCCTATTGGTCGAAGAACGATTACTATAAGAAGAGTGGTTCCTTCGAAGCCGGCGAGGAAATCACACGCAAGAACACACGCAGCCATATTGCCACGCTGAAGGGTATCTTCACACTGGCAGACTGGAACAAGTTGTCGGTAGGTGTGGAGTTTCAGACTGACATCCTGAAGAGTCAGAGTGACAACATCGACCGTGAATCGGCTTATACATGGGCTGCCTTTGCACAGGAAGAACTGAAACTGCTGAAAGGACTTCAGGCCCTGGTTGGTATCCGCTATCTCTATCATGAGAATTTCAACAGTTATGCCACGCCTAATGTGGCACTCATGTACAAGTGGGACGGTCTGAACGTGAGGGCATCGTATGCTGCCGGATATAAAGTGCCTACACTCTCGCAACTCTATGCCACGGACATAGCCAAGACGACCGACCGCTACACCATGCCCAATATGAACCTGAATCCCGAGAAAAACCATTATTTCTCGCTGAATGCGGAATACAATCATGCCCGTTTCGGTGTCTCGGGAAATGTGTTCCTCAACAAAATCAGGGACATGATTGACTACGTGACACTGGCAAAGGGCGAGGAGTCGATGGAAAAATACGGTCATGAGGAAACCCGCCAGCGCCAGAATGTGAGCAAGGCGCGGGTGCTGGGATTCAACGTGGCCGGAAATGCGTATCTGGGATTGGGCTTTTCGCTGAATGCTGCCTACACCCATCTGAGCACGAAGGATGAGGAGACCGATCTGCCATTGGACAAGACCATCAGGAATGCCTATGTGGTGGGTGCCAATTACAAGAACACTTGGAAAGCCTATACCCTGAACGTCAGTCTGAACGGCCGCATCTACAGCCGGCGCTACTCGAAGACATACGGCTATGCCCCTCACTACAACATGTGGGATATCGTGACACGACATACCATCAAGACCCGGCATTTCGTTTTTGAACCTGCCATTGGTATCGAGAATATATTCAACTGGGTGGACGACCGCCCCTATAACAGTAATTACGCCTCACTGAACGCAGGGCGCAAGCCTTTTGTCAGCATAGGCATTAAGTTTAGAGACTGATTAGAAGATGAAATTCAGAATGCTCGTTGTTGTGCTGTCGGCAGGAGGTCTTTCCCTCATGGGATGCCTGCCTGCCAGTTCCCAGTCGGTGATGACAGATTCCATCCATCATCTGGATGAAGTGGTAGTCACGGGAACGGGAACGGAGCATCTGCTGAAAAACGACCCGGTGCAGACGGAAGTCATCAGCGGAAAGATGCTGCGCAACTTTTCGGGAAAGAGTCTGCAGGATATGCTTTCGATGCTGACGGCCTCTTTCGACTTCAGCGAGGACGACATGGGCTCGCAGATACAGATGAACGGACTCGGCAACAACTATATCCTGATTCTCATTGACGGGAAACGCATTCATGGAGATGTGGGCGGCGAGAACGACCTGAGCCTGATAGACCCCGCCAACGTAGAGAAGATTGAAATCGTGAAGGGCGCTTCCTCGGCTCTTTATGGAAGTGATGCGATAGCGGGTGTGGTGAATATCATTACGAAGAAACACGACCGGCAGGGACTACTTTTGGAAAACACTACCCGCGTGGGCGGTCATGGCGATGTGCGCCAGCATAACGGCATCGGATTCAATATAGGGAAGGTGAGTAGTTATACGAACTTCCAGATGCAGCACACCGACGGCTGGCAGAATACCGCCTGTGAAGATCCCCACCAGACGGAATACCCCATAACCGATTCACACAATAAGACCGTGAACCGCCGTACCAACTGGCAGGTGGCCGAACGGCTTTCGTGGACTCCTCTCCGCCCGTTGGAGATCTATGCCGAGGGCAGTTATCAATGGAAGAAGATTTACCGTCCGCTGGGGAGTCATCCCGGGGTGGACATTCATTGGTATGACCTGAAATATCATAATGCATCGGCGGCTCTCGGCGGCTCTTGGAAACTCAACCGCCACGACTTCCTCACGCTCGATATCACCTGGAACAAACATGCCTATTACTATGACTTCACGCAGGAATACCTCACTGACGGCTATATAGACGGACGTTTCACGAATTTCTATCCCTATTATCCCGGTGACCAGCAATTGCAGAGTGACCAGCAGCGGATGATGGCTGAGGCAAAGGGTGTGTTCACGCTACCTTACGAGAACCGCCTTTCTGCCGGATTGGAGTATCGCTATGACTATCTGAAAGCACCCATGCGGGTGGAGAAGGGGACAGCCAGCGACAATCACGAGGCTGTTTATGTGCAGGATGAGTTCACATGGCTCAAGCCCCTGAACATCACGGCTGGTCTCCGACTCAACCACAATGAGCAGTTTGGTTTCCGGTTGACACCGAAAATATCAGCCATGCTGACACTGGGGCAGGCCATCAGGTTGCGTGCCACATGGAGTCAGGGCTTCAAGACGCCCACCCCCAAGGAACTGCATTACCGCTATATCCGCCAGATGAACGGCACTTATCTCTATCTGGGGAATGAGGATCTGACACCTCAGACGAGCAATTATTTCTCCGTGGGTGGCGAATATACCTGGAACGGCCTTTCCATTACGGCCACGGGCTATTATAATAAGGTGGAGGACATGATTACGCTGGTGACCATACCCAACAAGGATGCTCCAGCAGAATATATCCTTCAGTATGATCCGGTGAAGACACGCCAATACCAGAATGTGGAAGACGCCAAAACCTATGGAGTGGATCTGACAGCCCGCTACACTTGGCGTGAACTTTCTGTGGGTCTGGGCTATAGTTATCTTGACACCGAAGCTAACCAGTATGACACGGAACATGACGTGATGCGGCAGGTTATCATCGACGGTATGGCCCATCACAAAGGCAATGTCTTTGCTACATGGAACCATCCTCTTGGGAAAATGAGAAATGGAGACAATGAGAGAATGAGAACTTTGGGCATTGGTCTTTACGGACGTTTCTCCTCCAAACGCTACTATCAGATAAATGGTGATGGAAAGGGCTACCAATTGTGGCGTCTGAACACAAGTTATGAGTTCAACGCACGGAAGTTCCTCATTTTCTCATTTCCTCATTCTCTGAATTTCAAGATTGAGGCCGGTGTGGATAATATCTTCAACTACGTGGACAAGGCATACCATGGGCTGCATCTGGGTACCACTTCTCCTGGAACCACCCTATACGCCTCGTTCACCATTCGTTTTGCTCAAGGAAAGAAAACCAATAATAAATTTAAGTCTAATTTAAATCAACGTAACAATGAAGAAGATTAAATTTTTGATGTTGGCCATGATGGCTATCATGGCTTCCATGAGTTTTACTGCTTGCAGTGATGATGACGACAACAGCAAGGGCTCTAACTACGACAAGTACCAGCAGGCTGTCAACAACACCGTGAATAGCCAGAAGAAAAGTGACAAGGTCATCCTTGTGGTGGCTTTCGGTTCTACCTGGGAACAGGCCTACGATACCTTTGACAAGGTGGTCGCCGACTACAAGAGCACTTTCTCCGGTTGGGATGTCTATCTTGCTTTCTCGTCGGCTATCTGCATCAATAATGCACGGGCAGGTGAGAATGTGGCTCCCCGTGATTACTACGATCCCGAACACTGGCTTACGGCTATTGGTCTGGCTGGTTACAAGCAGATTGTGGTGCAGTCGCTTCAGGTGATTCCCGGTGAGGAATACCGTCGCGTACGCGATACTTATGTGAAAGACTTCATGAACAACCGCAATGGAGACTTCGCTGACAGTTACATGAAGAGTATCGACCGCCAGGTAGTGGTAGGTACTCCGCTGATGGCAGAGGAATCGGATGCCAAGAATCTGGCCGTAGTGCTGAATAGCGAGCCTGACATTAAGGCTGCCGTTGCACAGGGAATCGTTGCCTTTATGGGACATGGAAACCCAGAGGGCTATGACTATTATGGCGGTAATGTCCGCTACCTGCAGTTGGAGGATTATCTCCGTGCCATTAACGAGAACTACTATGTAGGCACCGTAGATATGGCCCAGACCTATGTGGATGATGTGGCAAATCATATTGATGGCGGTGACTTCTTCATCGAGGTAGGTGATGTGACGAAGTATATGCAGTATGCGAAGAATAATGCCAAGAAGGCTCAACTCTATCCGTTGATGTCAATTGCTGGTGACCATGCTCACAACGATATGGCAGATCCCGAAGACGATGAAAGTTGGTACTCGGTTCTCAATAATAAGGGTATCGTGACGACTGCCTACGAAACTAATTTCACAGAAGCTTGCTGGAAGCAGTACAAGAAAGGGGATGAGTATATTCCCGCTTTGGCAGAACGTGCTGCCGTCCGCAATCTGTGGATGAACCACACACGTGAGGCCATCAAGAAGTTGGGTACCGATGAGGCTCTCTCAACTCCTACCACTGCCGCAGAGTAATACCAGGCGGTGACTTGTAATCGTAAAAAAAAGGTGCGAGCCTTGGCCGCTTGCACCTTTTTTACTATCTTTGCCGAAACAATTATCTACCTATGGGAAAACCGAAGATTACTATAGCAGGCATTGGCCCCGGAAGTCCTGAAGACATCACGCCTGCCGTGGTGGAAGCAATCCGTGAGGCTGATGTGGTGGTTGGCTATAAATACTATTTTCAGTTTATAGAACCTTATCTGAAGGCAGACTGTCCTTGCATAGATACGGGTATGAGGCGCGAACGCGACCGCGCCCGTCAGGCTTTTGAACTGGCTATGCAGGGCAAGCATGTGGTGGTCATTTCCAGCGGAGATGCAGGGATTTACGGCATGGCTCCGCTGATCTATGAGATGGCGAAGGAAAGAGAATGTGAGGTGGAGATCGTTGCGTTGCCGGGTATCAGTGCTTTCCAAAAAGCTGCTTCGCTGCTGGGGGCTCCCATGGGACATGACTTCTGCGTGATATCTCTTTCTGACCTGATGACGCCTTGGACTGTGATTGAGCGGCGCATCGTGGCTGCCGCTGAGGCCGATTTCATTACTGCCGTCTATAACCCTAAGAGTCAGGGACGCTACTGGCAACTTTACCGTTTGAAGGAACTCTTTCTGAAGAGCCGTTCCGAAATGACGCCCGTGGGCTATGTACGTCAGGCAGGGCGGGAGGATCAGGAAATCCATGTTACCACGCTGAAGGATTTTGATCCTGAGCAGGTAGATATGTTTACCGTTGTCATCATCGGCAATTCGCAGAGTTATGTGTGGAATCAGAAGTTTATAACGCCCCGAGGGTATTATCGGGAAGTGGAAACAGCGGCTAAGAACCAACGGTCGCTGGCCGAAGGGAAAAGCAATAAAGGCCAGGAGATCATGATGGAGAGTTTCCGCACGATTGCCTCCGAACTTCAGAAGCCTGATATTCCTTTATGGCGCAAGTGGCCGCTCTTGCATGCCATCCATACGACTGCAGATTTTTCGATGGAGGATATCCTCTATACTGATGAAGAGGCTGTTCCCCGTATCTATCAGGCTTTGACTAGTATGGAAAAGCCTTGTATCATCACTGATGTGACGATGGCTGCCAGTGGTATCCGCAAGGTGGCTTGTGAGCGTTTGGGTATCGAAGTGAAATGTTATCTCCACGATGAACGTGTGGCTGAAATGGCTCAGTCACAGAATATTACCCGCACACAGGCTGGTATCCGTCTGGCAGTGGAGGAACATCCTGAGGCACTCTTTGCTTTTGGTAATGCCCCAACGGCTTTGATGGAACTCTGTGACCTGATGCGGAAGAAGAAGGCTCGTCCTGCAGGTATTATTGCTGCTCCTGTGGGATTCGTGCATGTCTGTGAGTCGAAATATATGGTGAAGGTGTTCCATGAAGTGCCTAAAATCATTATTGAAGGCCGAAAAGGAGGCTCCAACTTGGCAGCCACACTTGTCAACAGTATTTTAGCTTGGCCAGATGCTGAACTCTTAAAACCCGGAAGAGATGTCTAAACAATTCATCGTGATAGGAATGCCGGATGTTTCGAAGGCGATTCGTTTGCCTGAAACACTTCCTAATTGTGTCTTTTCAGGCGGCAAGCGTCATCATGAATTAGTGAAAGAGCTTATTCCCCAAGATGCCCAATGGATTGATATCACGGTTCCGCTGAGTGAGGTCTTTGCACAATATGCCCAGATAGAAAAGCCCATTGTGGTTTTTGCCTCGGGTGATCCGCTGTTCTTCGGCTTTGCCAACACGATTAAAAGGGAGATTCCCGATGCCGACATACAGGTTTTTCCTTATTTCAATTCCCTGCAGATGTTGGCTCACCGGCTCGTGATGCCTTATCATGACATGACCATCGTCTCGCTGACAGGTCGCCCTTGGCATGAGTTTGACCGTGCCTTGATGGAACGGAAGCAGAAAATCGGTGTACTTACCGATGGCGAACACACACCTGCTGCCATTGCCCAACGCATGTTGGAATATGGCTATGACTACTATCAAATGAGCGTAGGAGAGCATCTTGGCAGTGAAACCGACGAACGAGTCACAACCTTCTCCCTAAAAGAAGCCGCAAAACAGGAATTCAAACGCCCCAACTGCTTGATTTTAAGTCTTCCCCTTCAGGGGGAGGTTGGAGGGGGCTTCCCCCTTGGCATCCCTGACAAGGAGTTTGCCCTGCTTGACGGCCGTGAGAAGATGATCACGAAGGCACCTGTCCGCCTGCTCACCTTAGCTGCCCTGGAACTGCAGAACCGCCATTCTTTCTGGGATATCGGTTTCTGTACAGGTAGTGTTTCCATAGAGGCTAAACTCCAATTCCCCCATCTTTATGTGACAGCTTTCGAGATTCGGGAAGAGGGCAGACAACTGATGGAGATAAATTCCCATAGGTTCAAAACTCCAGGTATAACCTCAATAATCGGCGATTTCATCGAGATTTCTACTGAAGGTTTTACTCCGCCAGATGCCGTTTTTATAGGAGGTCATGGTGGACGTTTGAAGGAGATGATGGCAAAAGCAGCCAATGCACTTTTACCAGGAGGTGTTATGGTCTATAACTGTGTGGACCCAAAAAGCATAACTGATGAACGGATTCGTACGGATAGTCAACAGATATTTGAAGCAACTGCCCGTGAACTGGGCCTTGTTTTAGAGGAGCCGATCCGTGTGGCTATCAACGATTATCATCCCATTATTATATTGAAAGCACGAAAATCATGAGAATAGCGATTGTACCTGTATCTATAGAAAGCAGAAAAATAGCACGGAAGTTGCAGAAGGCACTTTCAGGTGAGACGAAGCTGTTGGCTCGCGGCGAGGTAAAAGACACCTTCCATGAGTTCGATGCATTCATCTTTGTTTCGGCCTTAGGTATCTGTGTGCGCACCATCGCCCCTGTTATTAAGGATAAATATACCGATCCTGCCGTGGTTTGTGTGGATAGTACGGGGAAGAATGTCATTGCCGTGCTGAGTGGACATAAGGGTGGAGCAAACCAGCTGACGAAGGAGGTGGCTGCCGTTTTAGGGGCCAATCCTGTGATTACAACTCAAAGCGATAATCAGGGTCTGTGGGCTTTGGACACCTTTGAAGAACAGTTCGATTGGGTGGTGGCAGAGGAAAAGGAGGACGTGAATGCCGTTATCTTCCAGTTTGTCAACAAAAAACCTGTGGCACTCTATATGGATATCCGTGACCGGGGAACTGACTATCTGGAAAACACACTGCCCCCACACGTTACGATTGTGAAAGATGTGGAAACCTCCACATTGAAGCCTTTCCGTGCCTTGATTGTCGTTTCGCCTTTCAGGGTTTATCCCGATATGGATATTCCATGCGTGCATTTCATTCCAAAAGTGATTACCTATGGCATTGGCTTGGCTCATCAGGCGGGACCAGCGTTGGAGGTGATGAGCGATATCGATGAGGTGGTGGAGGCACATGGCATGTTTAATCTGGCCCGGGAGTATTGTACGATTGACGTGAAAGCTGATGAGCCTGTGATAAAACTGCTGCAGACTGATCCTTATCCCGTTAGGTTTTTCACGGCAGAGGAACTGGCAAAGGTGGAAGTACCCACGCCCTCAGAAGTGGTTTCAAAACATGTAGGAACCCCCAGCGTTTGTGAGGCAGCGGCCATTTTAGGAAGCAACTATGGTAAGTTGCTGCTCACCAAACAGAAAGGAAAGAACTTCACGGTGGCTGTGGCTATCGATCGCAAATACCTCCGTGAAGGTCACGTTGAGATTGTGGGTGCCGGTCCTGGTGACCCTGATTTGGTGTCTGTGCGTGGCAGACGGTTGTTGGAAAGAGCTGACCTTATTCTGTATGCGGGCTCTTTGGTGCCCAAGGAACTGACGCTTTGTGCCAAACCTGGGGCTACCGTACGCTCTTCTGCTGACATGTCATTGGAGGAACAGTGCGATTTGATGAAGGATTTCTACGACAAAGGGAAATATATCGTACGCCTTCATACGGGTGATCCCTGCATTTTCGGGGCCATCCAGGAGCAGATGGCCTTCTTTGATAAGCACGGAATGGATTATCACATCACCCCCGGCATCAGTTCTTTCCTGGCTGCTGCTGCTGAACTCCGTTCACAGTTCACGATTCCTGAACGCTGTCAGACCATCATTCTCACCCGTGGAGAAGGGCGTACACCCATGCCTGAAAAGGAAAAACTCCATCTGCTGGCACGTTCCCAAAGCACGATGTGCATCTTCCTTTCGGCGGCTATTGTGGATGATGTGCAGCGCGAACTCTTGCAGGAATATCCTGAAGACACGCCTGTTGCCGCCTGCTATCATCTCACATGGAAAGACCAGCGCATCTATCGGGGAGTGCTGAAAGATTTAGCGAAGATAGTGCATGACAATAACCTGACGCTCACTACGATGCTTGTGGTAGGTGAAGCTATCGGCAACCGCAAAGAGAAGTCAAAACTCTATGATAAGCGGTTTACGCACCTTTTCAGGCAAGGAAAGGAATAAACTTATTGAAATACTATAGCATATGAAAAGACTGATTTCTATCTCATTATTGGTACTGATGGCCATGACGACCGTCACAGCCCAGACTTATTACACTCGTTCCTGCCACGACAGGAAACTCGTGAAAGAGGCACGTAAGTGGATGAAAAGCGGAGAATGGCGCAACGGATTCATGGCTGCCAAGCCGCACAAAAGTGTGAATGCCGTGGATTTCTATGAACAGTACCAGAAGAATCCCGAACAATGGAAAGCGCTTTTCCGCTGGCTTTCTGAAACGGATGTTCTGGCTATTCCTAAGGGTAAGCATCCCATACCGGGTACAAAACTTGTGGCCAGTGTGGAGGATTCGGAGAATGGGCCCCTGGAGAAGCGCAATAGCGAGAGCCACTATCATCACATTGATTTCCAATGGACAGTGAAGGGAACGGAAGGATTCGGCATCATCGACCATGTGAGCAGCACACCGAAAGACAAATATAAGCCTGACGTGATACACTATAACTATGATCTCAAGAAGGCCCGTTTCTACGATAGTAATCCGAAGGAGTTCTTCATCTTCTTTCCCTCCGACTGGCATATTGCCAAGGTGAAGACCAAGAAGGAGGATCAGACGCTTCGCGTGATTGTAATAAAAGTGGATTATATAGATTAGGCGGAAAGAATGATCCTAGTATTCGGAGGCACCACGGAAGGACGGTGTGCAGTGCAGGTTCTCGAAGAGGCTGGCAAACCGTTCTGGTATTCTACCCTCGGGCGAGGGCAGGATTTGGAATTGGTGAATGGAATACGGGTGACAGGAGGCATGAACTCCGATGAAATGGGCGATTTTTGCAGGCGGAACGCTATTTCCTTGATTGTGGATGCTGCCCATCCTTTTGCTACCGAACTTCATCATAATATTCATACGGCAGCACAGAAGGAACATCTGTCTGTGATCCGTTACGAGCGGCTGTATGAACCGCATTCGGATGACGTCTGCTGGTGTGAAGACTTCGAGGAAGCGATTGCCCGCTTGAGGGAGCAGGGCATCCGTAGGCTTCTGGCTTTAACGGGCGTGCAGACTATTGGCCGGCTACGTGGCTACTGGAATGACAACGAGTGCTGGTTTCGTATTCTTGAAAGGGATGCATCTCGCGACTTGGCCGTCAGGGAGGGTTTTCCGGAGGATCATCTGGTCTATTATGGACGTGAAAGCGTGGAATCCTTGATAACCCGTCTGCGACCTCAGGCCGTGCTCACGAAAGAAAGTGGGAAGTCGGGAGGCTTCGCGGAGAAGGTGGAAGCTGCCCGAAGGACGGGGACACCCGTTTTTGCAGTAGAGCGTCCGCGTTGCAGCTACCGGAATGTGGTGAATGGCCCCCACGGTCTTCGGTTGAAAATTCAGGAGATGCTACCCGATTATTTCGAACTGCATACAGGATTGACCACGGGTACCTGTGCAACGGCAGCATCAATAGCAGCCCTCATAGGGCGGTTGAAGGTGAGCGTGCGCATCCCCGACGGAGAGGACATAGAGGTGGAGGCCGTCCGCATAGAAGGAAACAGGGCTACCGTCGTGAAGCATGCCGGTGATGATCCTGACGTGACGGACGGTCTGGAGATTCAAGCCGCGGTGAAGACTGTGCCCTCCGCCACCCAGGAGGTGATTGTCAGGGGTGGTGAAGGTGTGGGTAGGGTGACGCTGCCCGGATTGGGACTTCCCGTTGGAGCTGCTGCCATTAACGAAGTGCCTCAACGGATGATCCGTGAAAATCTGCAGCCTTTATTGCCTGAAGGGATGGGTGCTGAGGTAGTGATATCCGTCCCGCAAGGCCAAGAGGTGGGCAAACGGACATTCAACCCGAGGATTGGAGTGACGGGCGGCATATCCATTATTGGGACTAGTGGAATTGTAAAGCCTTTCTCCCTGGAGGCGAGAATCAGCAGTATCCGTAAGGAAATGGCAGTGGGGCTTGAGGTGGTAAGAAGAGATAGGCGTTTAGAGACGACTACGCCGGAGATAGTGATTAATTCGGGAGCTAAAAGCGAAGGTTTTCTCCATCGTCTTTATCCTGAGTTGCCGTTGCAAGCGTTTGTACACTATGGTAATTTTATTGGTGAGACAATCCGCATTGCCTCCCAGCTGGGCGTCAGGCATTTAGTGATGGGCGTGATGATTGGCAAGGCAGTGAAACTGGCAGAGGGATATCTCGATACGCATAGTCATCAAGTGACTATGAATCAAGGTTTTATTCAACAGATGGTCGCAGAAGCTGGCTTGGATGTTTCGAAAATGAAAACGCTCAATATGGCTCGTGAATTATGGGAGATTTATGACGAACAGGAGATGGATCGTTTGGGGCAGGTCGTCATCCGCCATTGCCATAAGCATTGCGACGGCCTATTGCCCGGCGGTACCTTGGATATATTACTAATTTCAGAAAATGGAAAAATCATATTATAAATACATGAAAAAAGTTTTATTCGCTTTCCTGATCTTGATTGTTATGACAGGGTGTAAGCAACCCAACAAACAGGGAGTTAAAGCAGAAGAGAATCCTCAGGATACTGCTTCAGTGAGACTTAAGTATGCTGAAGGATTCATTGTGGATAACCAGCCGTGGGGAGCATTGGTGGAAATCAGTGATCCCCAGAAAGGCGAAGGAAAGACTGTGGGGAGCTACAAATTCCAGTTGGTCAGGAAAGGAGAGACGGGCGTAGAGGCGTTGGATGGCTATACGCGTATAGAGGTACCTGTGAAAGGTGTGATATGTATGACTTCCTTGCAGTTGGCTGGTTTCATCAAACTGGAAGCCTTGGATTTTGTAACAGGCATCAACAGTTCGCGTCATCTCTTCGATGAGGACCTGAAGGCCAGGATTAAAGACGGTAGGATTGTCAAGATTGGTAAGGAGGGAAACTTTGATGAAGAGTTAGTGATGGCTGCCAATCCAACAGCTATCCTTGTATCCCTTTCCAAGCGGGGCGGATTTGACAAACTGGAAGATGTGAATATTCCGTTGATTCCTTATATGGGTTATCAGGAAACCGATCCGTTGGCACAGGCTGAATGGATTAAGTTTGTGGGAATGTTGACAGGTAAGACGGCAGAAGCAAATCGTCTGTTTGCCGAAATAGAGAAGGATTATATGGAGGCTAAGGCCCTCATTCCAGCGGATGCCAAACGTCCAGAAGTGCTTTATGGCAAGATGCATGGAGATAACTGGTACGCGATGGGAGGTGAGAGTTTCATTGCCCGGATTATCAAAGATGCTGGTGCTCACTATTTCATGGAAGGTGATGAACGCACAGGTGGCGTGAATCTTGATTTTGAAACCGTTTATGCCCAAGCTGATAAAGGAGATTTCTGGGTTATTCAGAATAAAGGCAAGGAGCCGCAGACTTATCAGAATATGGAAGAGGAAAACAGTTGTTATGCCGACTTCCGTGCCTGGAAAGAGCATAGAATTCTGTGTTGTGATATCAGCGAAACACCTGTAAACGAGCTGTCGGCTATGGAGCCGGACCTTATTTTAAAAGACTTTATCTTCGCTTTCCATCCCGAAGCCTTGAAAGATTATACGCCGAAATACTATAGAGTGATACGTGATAAGTGAAAATTGATAAGTGAGAAGTGATATGAGGGCCAATTGGAAGTTTCTCTGTATGATTTTGCTGATTGCGCTGTGTTTTTTCCTGAACATAGCTATTGGAACGATTGCCATTCCCGTAAGAGATGCTTTTGGTATTCTTTTGGGGGAAGAGCATCAGTCATTGGTCTGGCAGAATATTATCCTGAAATCACGACTTCCACAGGCTTTAACAGCTATGGTTGCCGGTGCGGGATTGGCCATTAGTGGTTTGCAGATGCAGACGGTCTTCCATAATCCGTTGGCAGGCCCTTCCGTTTTGGGTATCAGTAATGGTGCCTCTCTAGGTGTGGCTTTTGTCGTCTTGGCCACAGGAAGTCTTGGCGGCGTGGCGCTGAGTAGTTTGGGAGCCGTAGGCAATGCTGCTATCTCACTAGCTGCCATTATTGGTTCGTTGTCGGTAATGGCCCTGATAGTATGGGTTTCCCAACGGGTGAGCGGCAATGCCACCTTATTAATAATAGGTGTGATGATAGGTTATGTGGCTACAGCTATCATTGGTGTGTTGAAATATTTTTCCAATGAGGAAGACATCCGGGCCTATGTGGTATGGGGATTGGGCAGTTTTTCACGCGTGAGTGGTAATCAGATGGGGCTGTTTGTCATCATGATGCTGATTCTCATACCATTATCCATGTTGACGATAAAGACGTTGAATATCCTGCTCTTGGGTGAACAGTATGCCCGCAATTTAGGACTCAATATTAAAAGAGCCCGCCTAACGGTTATCGGTTGTTCAGGTGTGTTAGTCGCCATTGTTACAGCCTATTGTGGTCCCATTATGTTCTTAGGATTAGCTGTACCCCATCTTTGTAGGGCCATTTGGCGCACCAGCGATCATCGAATATTAATGCCTGCCACGATGCTGACAGGTATTGCTTTGGCTTTAGCATGCAATTTGATTGCCCGTATGCCAGGTTTTGAAGGCGCCTTGCCTATCAATTCCGTCACGGCATTAATAGGTGCCCCTGTTGTGGCTATGGTCTTATTCAGGCGGAGATAAAGTTTAGGATTTCTTCAATACGTGTTTCTGCTATTTGGCGGCCAAAGTGATAAGTCTCCCACATCTCTTCGGGCTTGTGAGAGATATGTCCGATTTTTAGTTTCTCCGTAGGACGTATAACAAATGTCATTCCTTTCTTTTCCTCTTCTTTAAGATACGCCAACTGTTCGTTGTACATAAGGTGACGATTGGCGGCAGCCTCGATGAAATGGGGATATTTTCGCAGAGAATGACGAATCAGGGGCAGGAATATATTCTTTCCTTTCACGTAACCGTCAGGCTGGGTCGTCACTACCAGGTTTCGCTGATAACCGATGCTTTGGAAGTATTTTAAGGGAATGCTGTCGGTGATGCCTCCATCAAGTAGTTTCTGCCCTTCTATCTCCACAATCCTGGAAGCAAGTGGCATGGAAGCAGAAGCCCTGATCCATTCATAACAGTCGTAGGAACATTTCATCAGCTTCTTATAAACAGGCTGACCTGTTTCCAAATCTGTACATACAGCATAGAATTCCATCGGGTTTTCGTCAAATGCCTTTGTGTCGAAAATATCAAGATGCTCAGGAAGATAGTGGTAATCAAATTCTCCACCGAAGATGTCGCCTGTCTTCAGCAGTGAGCGAACAGAACAAAAACGCCAGTCTTTAGCATATTGGGTGTTGTAGCGAATGGCTCGTCCCGGCTGTCGGCTTTTGTAATTGCATCCATAGGCAGCTCCGGCACTGACGCCGATAATGCCATCAAATTCCACGCCATGCTCCATCAGCACGTCCATAATGCCCACGGAGAAAAGTCCACGTAAGGCTCCGCCTTCCAATACAAGTCCTGTCTTCATTCTGTAGTGTTTTTCTTTGCCTCTTTCTTTCTGGCTTTGGCTCGCTTCTTGAAAGCCGAGAGCGCTTCACTGCCACCAGGGATTCCATGTGATTTTGCCTCCTTGTAAAAAGTTAAGGCGCGTTCATCATCCCCTAAAGTTTCGTAGCTATCAGCCATATAAAAGAAAATCTGCTGGTTATCGAAGCCTGTACGAAGAGCACTGTCGCCATAAACCACTGTCTTTAATGCATCTTTCTGATCGTAGGCTTCAAAGGCTACTGCACACAAACGTATGAATTCCCTGCGCTTTTGGATGGAATCTTCTGCTGACTCAAAACGGGGTTTAGGCTCCGGACGTCCTAGCAGATGATCTTTATACCACAGTCCATAATAGTCGCGATCCCCGCCAGGATGTCTGTCAACAGCACTGGCGTCTTGTCTCATTTGGCTGATGTTTGCATCCTGTGCCAAACCAGACATTGCCGTTAAGAGCATGAAACATGTAAAGAGTAACAATCTTGCTTTCATATTTTTTATATATGGATTGGGGTTTCAGTATATATACGCAGAAAAAGACGTATGTTATCTTAAACCTCTCATGATTTTTATTTCTTTAGCATTTCTTTCGAATCAGTGTGAGTCCATCACGGAGTGGTAGTATCACCTGTTCTACACGCTGGTCCTTCATGAGAAAATCATTAAAAGATTCGATGCCTTGAGTCTGTCGGTCGGAAGTCTTTGGCGTTTCCAGCACATGGCCGTCCCATAGCGTGTTGTCGGCTAAAATGAAACCACCCGGACGGAGAATCTTCAGCACCATCTCATAGGTTTCCACGTAAGTACGTTTGTCTCCGTCGATAAAAGCCATATCGAACAGAATTCCCAAACGGGGAGCTTCGGTGATGGCATCGCCTATGCGGAATTCTATACGGTCGGAAAGAGAAGAGTTTTCGAGCCATGGACGCGTAAAATCCTCCATTTCATCGTTGATTTCGAAGGTCCACACCTTTCCGCCTTCTTCCAACCCTTCGGCCATGCAAAGCGCAGAATAGCCACTGAATGTTCCTACTTCCAAGATATTTCGGGGCCGTATCATCTGCACGAGCATTTTCAGTAATCGTCCTTGCAGATGACCACTGGCCATACGGCCACGAAGCAGGTGCACATTGGTGGCCCTCCATAACCTGTAAAGATAATCAGGTTCCGGTTCGGTGTGCTTGAGAATATAGTCCTCAAAATTCTCTCCGCTCATCCCCTAACTTCGTTGGGTTCCCTGTGATTCATTCAGAAGCGCTTCCACGGCCAGCCGGTAGCTATTGAGCCCGAATCCAGCTATCACCCCCTTGCAAGCGCAGCTAATCATGGATTTGTGGCGGAAATCTTCACGTGCATTCACATTGCTGATATGCACCTCAATGACGGGACATTTCAAGGAACGGATGCAATCCTGCAGGGCTATGCTGGTGTGAGTATAGGCACCGGCATTCAGCACGATGCCGTCGTAGGTGAATCCCACTTCCTGCATCTTGTTGATCAGTTCACCCTCGATGTTGCTCTGGTAATAGTCAAACTCCACTTGCGGGTAGCGTGACTTCAATTGCGGGAGGTAAGCATCGAATGAACTGCTTCCGTAAATGCCTGGTTCGCGGGTGCCCAGAAGATTGAGGTTAGGGCCATTCAGAATTAATATTTTCATATCTTAAAACATTGAACTTTTTTCTGGGGCAAAAGTACAAAAAAACTTTTATACTTTCCTGATTATTGCGTTTGAAATGTCGCAAAATCTTTATTTTTAGTGCTGATTTTGTTAAAATAGTGGCTTTTTTTTTGGAACTAAAATGTAAAACAATTATCTTTGTGCACTATTTCTATGTAACCAAGTAACCATGATTGAGAGACGATTTCTAACTACACTATCGATTCTAACCTGGACACTGGGTATCTATGCTCAGTTTGGAAAACTGTTTACTTCCGATGATCGCTTGTCGAGTTCGTTGATTAACGACATCAAGCAAGATTGTAACGGCTTCGTGTTGATAGCAACGCAAGACGGTCTTAATGTCTTTGACGGTCACACGATGCATATCTATCAGAAAGGTGACGGCTCTAACCTGTGCAGCAATTATGTCAATTGTGTGTTTCAGGCTTCCGATGGCCGTCTGTTTATTGGTAACAGTTCTGCATTCCAGTTGTTTAATAGGAATGCATATACCTTTGAGAATGTTTCTCCTCAGGATGAGAAAGGGCAGCCTTATAATATCTATACGCAAAACATTATGGAGCGTAAGAATGGTGATGTGCTGGCCAGTACTTCAGGTATGGGAATCATCAAACTTTCAAAAGGGAATCAGGTAAGTGTCAAGGCTAATCTTCCTGGAGGCAATTTTATTCGTCGTGTTACTGAGGATCACAAGGGCCGGCTTTGGATAGCAACCGACAATGATGGCATATATCTTTACGACGAGACGAACAAGCCTCGGCCCTCCTCCCGGCACTTCGTACCTGAAGGCGAGAAAAATACAATTTATGGCGTTTTCGAAGATAAATACAATAATGTCTATGCCGCGAGCATGACCAACGGATTGTATCTCTTTTCTGAAACTGAGGGTCGCTTTTTGCCCATTTCATCGACATCCCGGCTTCGCATTTCCTCCTGCGTGGCAAGCAGTGATGGATTAATCTATCTGGGTACAGACGGAACAGGCATCTTTGCCTATAACCCTAAAGACCGTTCAACTGTCTTACGCTCATTGAACGCTCCCAATGTATCCATATCAGGCTCAAAGATACATGCCATGATGCGCGACCATGAAGGAAATATCTGGCTTGGCCTTTTTCAGAAAGGAGTCTATTTCCAGCCCTTGGTAGAAGAAGGCTTCCGCTATTTTGGAAATAAATCCTCTACGGGGAATGTCATAGGTGATAATTGCGTGATGTCTGTATATAAGGATAAAAAAGGCATTACATGGGTAGGAACTGACGGCGACGGCCTCTACGGAATTGACGGCAAAGGTTCAAAAATCGCCCATTTCACCGCTCCATCAACAATCCTTAGTATCGCGGAAGACGAGAACGGTAACTTGTGGATAGGTTCCTATTTAGGCGGTTGTGGCAGAATAGATCGGAATACGGGAGCGTATTCTTTGTTGCCTAATGAAGTGGATGCGGCTCGCCATGTGTTTTGTGTAAAGGCAGACCTGCGTGGCCATTTATGGGTAGCTACTCACGGAATGGGAATTTATCGTTATGATTTGGCAACGAAGACAAACCGTAATTTCCGACCCAGTGACTATGTAAATACGCTCTTGCCTTCTCGTGATGGCAAGTTGTTGTACGTGGGCTCTTGTAACGGTTTCTTTATTCTTGATGCCAATACAGGGAAAATACTTTCTTCCTCGTTAAAGGATATGCAGATCTACAGTCTCTTTGAATATCCTGATGGCACAGTCTGGGTAGGTACTCCCGACGGATTGTTCAGAATTTCAAAAGGTGGAAAGGAAATGACCCAGTACACCATGGAGCACGGACTTCCCAATAATACGATTCGTGCCATTCAGGGTGACGGGAAAGGTATTTTGTGGATGAGTACGAACCGTGGACTGTCATGTATGGATACAAAGGCAGGGAAATTCACTAATTACAGTACAGCCAACGGCTTGCAGGGAAATGAATTTTCGAATGGAGCTTCTTGCATGGCAGATGGAGAATATATTTTTGGCGGCAATAATGGTATTACATGTTTCCGTGCCAATGACATCAAAAACAGGCAGCATTCCTTTAAAGTACAATTGGTAAATTTCTTTATTAGACGTGAACCAGTTGTGGCACACATGAAATCAGGTATCTATACAATATGTGATACCACTGTGCTTCACTCTGACCGGTTTGATTTGAGCTATGGCGACAATTCGTTCACTCTGGCATTCTCTGCCATGGTTTTTGGTAATCCCGAACAGATTGTCTATCAGTATTCCATAGACGGTAAACCCTGGGTGTCACTGAATCCTGGAGCAAATGAAGTGTCGTTCAGCAATATGTCACCCGGAAAATATAAGGTTCGTGTGCGCGCGATATATCACGGAGCCGAAAGTGAGATTCGGGAATTCACGATTGTTGTACACGCTCCATGGTATGCCACCATTTGGGCCTTCATCTTCTATCTGTTGCTGGCCATGGCCCTCGTGTGGTTCTATCTGCGGTATCGCAAAACGCAAGAACAGACACGTTTGCGCGTTCAGCAGTTTATCCATTCTGCCCAGTTGAACGAAGCCAGGATTCAAGTCTTGGAAGAGAAAGAGGCCAAGCATGCTTCGGCCAATAGTATGGTAGCCGAAAAGATAGAGAACCTACAGCTGAAATCGCCCGACGAGAAATTGTTGGAACGTGTGATGTCTGTGATTAACAAGAACATTGATAATCCGGAGCTTAGTGTGGAATTCGTGAGCGACGAAGTGGGTATCAGCCGTGCGCACCTGCATCGCAAACTGAAAGAGTTGACCAATCAGACACCTCGCGACTTTATCCGCAACATCCGCTTGAAGCAGGCGGCCAATCTGCTCGCTTCAGGCAATCAGAATGTTACCGAGGTGATGTATGCCGTAGGCTTCCAGAATCCCGCCTCGTTCAGTACGATGTTTAAGAATTTCTATGGTGTCTCTCCCAAAGAATACACACGAGAGCATCATAAAAAGATGGATTAGGGAAAGTAACATCATGAATATTCAAGCCAAAATGAGTATCTGATACGTTTTCAAAAGTTCATGAGACGCAGAAATACTGCTGCAAAGATAATTATGTCTATCTTTGCAGCAGTTTGTTATTAGTTATTATCAACGGTTCAAAACGACCTTATGAAAATCAGTAGTTTATTTTGTCTTATCTCAGTAGGTCTTAGTGGGGCGCTTATGGCGCCCCCTATGAATGCACAGACCCTTCCTTTCCAGAATCCAACACTTAGTAATCAGGAACGTGCCAAAGACTTGCTCAGCCGTCTGACACTCGAAGAGAAGGCTCTTCTGATGTGTGACGAATCGGAGGCTATTCCCCGTTTGGGCATCAAGAAATTCTTTTGGTGGAGTGAGGCCTTGCATGGTGCTGCCAATATGGGCAACGTGACGGTGTTCCCTGAGCCTGTTGCCATGGCTTCTTCCTTTAATGACGCATTGTTGTATAAGGTGTTTGACGCTGCTTCTACAGAAATGCGCGCCCAATATCATCATCGAATGGACAAGGGTGGTACGGACGAGAAATTCCATAGCCTTTCCGTTTGGACGCCAAACGTGAATATCTTCCGTGATCCCAGATGGGGTCGTGGACAGGAGACATATGGGGAAGACCCCTATCTGACTAGTCGCATGGGCATAGCCGTGGTGCGCGGTCTTCAGGGACCCGAAGATTCCCGCTACCGTAAGCTCTGGGCCTGTGCCAAGCATTATGCTGTGCATAGCGGTCCTGAATACACTCGCCATACGGCAAATCTGACCGATGTTTCACCCCGTGATCTTTGGGAAACCTATATGCCTGCTTTCAAGGCTACCGTCCAGAAAGCCAACGTCCGCGAGGTGATGTGTGCCTATCAGCGGCTCGACGATGACCCCTGTTGTGGCAGCAACCGATTGCTTCAGCAGATTCTCCGTGATGAATGGGGATTCAAATATTTGGTTGTCAGCGATTGTGGAGCGGTCAGCGATTTCTATACCAGCCATAAGAGTAGCAGTGATGCTACCCATGCTTCGGCCAAGGCCGTTGTTGCAGGAACCGATGTGGAGTGTGGTTTCGGTTATGCCTATAAGAGTATTCCTGAAGCAGTACGCCGTGGCTTCCTTACTGAGGCTGAGGTTGACAAGCATGTGCTCCGCTTGCTAGAAGGCCGTTTCGATTTGGGTGAGATGGATGATCCCTCTTTGGTCTCTTGGTCGAAGATCCCTTACAGTAAGATGAATTGCAAGGAGCATCAGCAGATTGCCCTTGATATGGCACGCCAGAGTGTGGTGCTGTTGCAGAATAATGGTATTCTGCCACTGTCAAAGAAAAAGATTGCCGTCATTGGTCCCAATGCCGACAATGAGACAATGATGTGGGGAAACTATAATGGAACACCCAATCAGACCGTTACCATCCTGGAAGGAGTGCAGCAGAAGGTGGGAAAGAAGAATGTAAAATATTTTGCCGGTTGCGATTTGACCAACGACCAGACTCTTGACAGCTGGTTTGACCAGTGCTCTTTAGAAGGCAAGCGTGGCATGAAAGCCACTTTCTGGAATAATCGTACCCGTGAAGGGAAGCCCGTGAGCACCATGCAGGTGACTCATCCTGTGAACGTAACCACCTATGGAGCCCATAACTTCGGGCCAGGGGTGAACATCGTGGATTTTTCCGCTAAATATGAAACTACGCTGAAAGCTAAGGAAACCTGCAATTTGCTGCTTGCCATGACGGGGTGTTCTGATTTTGAACTTTATGTTGACGGTAAACCCTTACAGCGTCAGCACACATGGCGTACCACTGAGACGCGTAGCGTGATTCCTGTGGAGAAAGGAAAGGAATACAAGATAGAGATTCTTTATGCCGATGTGCAGACATGGAATGCAAACCTCAAATTCGACTTGGGCAAGGAGAGTCCCATTGATTATCAGGAGGCCATCTCCCAGTTGAAGGGTTATGACGATGTCATTTTTGTAGGCGGTATCAGCCCTGCGCTCGAAGGTGAGGAAATGCCGGTTGAAATCAAAGGCTTCAAAGGAGGTGACCGCACGGATATCGAACTCCCTTCTGTTCAGCGTAATTTTCTGAAGGCCCTGCATGAAGCCGGAAAACGCGTGGTCTATGTGAACTGTTCAGGTTCAGCCATAGCCCTCCAGCCGGAATCTGCAATCTGTGATGCTATCGTTCAGGCTTGGTATGCTGGTGAGCAGGGAGGTACGGCTATAGCAGAGATTCTCTATGGTGATGTGAATCCCAGTGCTAAATTGCCTGTCACTTTCTATAAGAGCAGTAGTCAGTTGCCCGACTTCGAGGATTATTCCATGAAAGGCCGCACTTATCGTTATTTCGAAGATGCACTCTTCCCCTTTGGCTATGGCTTGAGTTATACCACTTTCGAGTTTGGAAGCCCTTCGTATAATGGGGGCAAACTCAGTGTGGAAGTGAGCAATACGGGCAAGCGTGAGGGTACGGAAGTCGTGCAGCTGTACCTGAAGAATATAGCAGATACCGAGGGACCTTCAAAGTCTTTGCGTGGTTTCCAGCGTATTACATTAAAGGCCGGTGAGCACAAGACCGTCACCTTCTCTCTCAGCGATGAGGATTTCGAATGGTTCGACGAACAAACCAACACGATGCGTCCGCTGAAAGGAGAGTGGCGCGTGATGGTCGGCAACAGTTCAAAAGACGGAGACTTGAAAGGCATAACGATTACGAGATGATATTTACGGCTAAGGTTATTATAAAATGAAAAGATGTCTTTCGTTTCTGCTGCTGATTCTTGCTGCTCTCAGTTCTAAGGCCGCCGGTGTTCAGATTCCTGTTGACGGTGGAGTCTTAAAAGTGTCTTTTGTCTGCGCTGACATCGTACGGGTTCAGTTTTCCCCCGACGGACAGTTCAAGGGAAACAATACGGGCGTTTGCGTCTCTCATTCCAGTCAGGATGTTGCTGAAAGTATTGTTCAGGAGAATAGTTGGAAAAGCATATTTTCTGACAGTCTGGAAGTACGTATAAATACGAGCGGAGCAGTCTCTTTCTTCGACAGGTCAGGATGTTTGCTCTTGACGGAAAACCCTATCCAGCCTCGAAAGGCAGAACGGCGGTGGATAGAAAAAGTGAGCTACGATGAAAACTCGAAGGCCGTAGTGCATACAGCCAACGGAGACGTACAGCAGATGCAGATAGCGCGAAGGGATACAATAGGCTCAACCTGGCGTTTCTTCCTGAATTTCCAATGGCAGAAAGGAGAGGCTCTCTATGGCCTCGGTTCTCACATGGAAGACTATATGAACCTTCGTGGCAAACGGCTCTATCTCTGCCAGCATAATCTCAAAGCCATGGTGCCTGTCCTCAATTCCACGGCAGGGTATGGACTGCTGCTGGATGCCGGATGTGCCATGCAGTTCTATGATGACTTCGATCATGGAGTGATGCTGGATGCCGCCCGTGAAATAGATTATTACTTCATGAAGGGAGCCACGATGGATAAGACCGTAGAGCGTTATCGCTGGCTGACAGGTGAATGCCCGATGATGCCCCGCTATCTGTTTGGCTATACGCAGTCGAAAGAACGCTATGTGAGCAGCGACGACTTGCTTTCTACCTTGAACGAATTCCGTGAAAGGCATATTCCTATAGATATGATTGTGCAGGATTGGAACTATTGGCCCTCTGGGCAGTGGGGTACGATGAAGATGATGCCGGAATATTTTCCTGACAAAAAGGCTTTGGCCGACTCCATCCATCGGATGAATGCACGGCTGATGATTTCTATCTGGCCTAATGCCATGAACAGTCCCCAGTGGGAAGACTTCCGCGACCGTAATCTGCTCTTCCCCGGTACTACCGTCTATGACGCCTTCAATCCGGCAGCCCGTGATCTCTATTGGCAATATGCTGACCGTGAATTCTTCCAGAACGGTTTCGACGCCTGGTGGTGTGATTCATCTGAGCCTATCGATGCAGACTGGAATTCTTTCCCCGACTATTATGATCCCACAAACCAGCATTGGCGCTGGCAACTGAGTACCGATGCCCTGAGTGCGGCATTGGGAGCAGAGCGTAGCCAACTCTTTTCGCTCTATCACGCCATGGGAATCTATGAGCATCAAAGAGCATCAACCTCTGCCAAGCGTGTCGTCAATCTGACGCGTTCATCCTATGCCGGACAGCAGCGTTATTCCACGATTACTTGGAATGGCGATACCTATGCATCATGGAAATCCTTCCAGCAGATGATTCCTGCAGGTCTCAACTTCATGGCAACCGGTTGTCCTTACTGGAGTATAGATGTGGGTGCCTTCTTTACCAAAAGCTGGGATCGCCAATGGTTTCGCCGCGGAGAATACCCTGAAGGATGCAAAGATCCGGCCTATCGTGAGCTTTATTGCCGCATGCTGCAGTTTGCTACGTTTCTGCCTGTGATGCGTAGTCATGGCAGCGACACACCACGCGAACCTTGGCAGTTCGGAAACCCAGGAGAGCCCTATTATGAAAGCATCCTCAGCAGCATCCGCCTCCGCTACAGGCTGCTGCCCTACACGTATTCCATAGCATCACGCGTTTCGAGGGAAGGCTACACGATGACGCGCGCCCTGGCTTTCGATTTTCCTGACGACGCTCAGGTCCTCGATCTCAAGGACGAATTCATGTTCGGCCCTTCCCTGCTTGTAGCTCCAATCACAGAGAGCGCTAGTTCCCGTAGGGTTTATCTGCCCAAAGGATGCGGCTGGAGAGATTTTTATACAAACCGTCATTTCGAGGGCGGCCAATGGATTACGGCCGAAGCTCCCATCTCGCGAATACCTTTATATGTGCGCGACGGTAGCATCCTTCCTCTGGGGCCAGATGTAGAATATGCCGACCAATCGCCCGCTCCCGTAGAGATACTCGTCTATCCAGGAGCCGATGCTTCGTTCGCGCTGTATCAGGATGCCGGTGACGGCTATGCCTATGAGCAGGGCGATTTCTCAATTCAGGTTTTCACCTGGGACGAAAAGGCCCAGCGCCTGAAACAAGGTAAGCCTCAGGGACGTTATAAAAAGGCCCATCTGCCAAAGGAGAAAATAACAATAATCAGATAAATCAAGAGCAAAATGAAGAAACTACTCACGGCTTTCGCCTTGCTGATGCTCAACTGTAGTTGGTTGATGGCTCAGAACCCGATTATTCGTGATCAGTTCACCGCCGACCCTACGGCTCGCGTATTTAATGGTAAGGTTTATCTTTACCCTTCGCATGATATCCTGCCCCCAGAAGGACAGCGTCAGGACTGGTTCTGCATGGAGGACTACCACGTGTTCTCCTCAGAGAATCTTACCGATTGGACCGATCATGGCGTTATCGTCACCCAAAACAAAGTGCCTTGGGTAAGACCCAACTCTTATTCCATGTGGGCACCCGACTGCGTAGAGCGCGGCGGGAAATACTATTTCTATTTTCCATCTGCTCCTGCTGGAGGTATGCGAGGTTTCGGTGTCGGTGTGGCCATAGCCGATAGTCCCGAAGGACCGTTCATCCCTGAGCCTGAACCCATCAAGGGCATCAACGGTATTGATCCGTGCGTCCTTCAGGCCTCCGATGGCAATGCCTACATATTCTGGGGGGCAGGACGCTGTGCCAAACTCAAGGACAATATGAAGGAACTCGCTGATGATACTCCGAAGGAAACCGTCAAGTGGGGTGATCGTGAGTTTGAGATGCTTGGAGTGAACTGTCTTAAGGGCTTGCCCAGTCGCCAGGCCGAGGGCCCGTTTGCTTTCGAGTATAACGGCAACTATTACCTTACTTACCCTTACGTACGCGACAGTACCGAAGTCCTGGCCTACGCCATGAGCAAGCATCCGATGGGGCCATACGAGTATAAAGGGCTCATTATGGCAGAGCATGCCAATGGCTGCTGGACCAATCACCACAGTATTGTGAACTTCAAAGGTCAGTGGTATCTGTTCTATCACCATAATGCCTATTCGCCTCGCGATGACAAGCGCCGCTCTGTACAGATAGAGAAGCTTTTCTTCAATCCGGACGGTACCATACAAGAGGTGAAACCGACCTTGCGTGGCGTGGGCATCAGCGATGCCTTCGAGCGTATTCAGGTTGACCGCTATTCCGCTATCTCAGAAGTGGGAGCCCGGATAGAATATATCGACGCGGCCAATACCTTCAAGGGATGGAAAACGCAGCTCTCAGACGGAGGGTGGATACAATATAATGATGTTAAGTTCGGTGTTGAGCCGCAAATGGTGCTCGTCAACGCTTGTTCAACGGAAGGTGCCATAGTCCGAATTCTGGTAGGAAAGTCGTGTGTGGCAAAGGTGAAGATACCAGCCCATGGACGTTTCGAATCCACCATTCAGAAACTCACCACTAAGATTTCGCCTGCTATTTCTGATATACGGTTAGAATTGGAGAGTGGCGCCGCCCAGATAGACTACATTCAGTTTTGTGCCCAGATGCCCGTAGTGCAGACCAAATTCACCGCAGACCCTGCACCAATGGTCTATCAGGACACGGTTTTTCTTTATACCACCCACGACGAGGATGATGCCCGAGGCTATGAGTTCAAGATGAAGGACTGGCTACTCTACACCTCTACCGATATGGTGAACTGGCAGGATCATGGTGCGGTGGCTTCTTTGAAGGACTTTAAATGGTACGATGGTGACAATGGAGCTTGGGCAGAGCAGGTCATCGAACGTAACGGCAAATTCTATATGTATTGTCCTATCCATGGCCACGGCATCGGAGTGCTTGTGGCCGATTCTCCCTACGGCCCCTTTCATGACCCCATTGGCAAGCCGCTTGTCTGGCAGAAAGAGCATTGGTACGACATAGACCCTTCCGTATGGATTGATGATGACGGTCAGGCATACATGTACTGGGGCAATCCCCATACCTATTACGTAAAGCTTAATGAGGATATGATTTCCACTTCGGGTGAAATCCGTCAACTCCCTCATATTACGGATTATCAGGAAGGTCCGTGGATTTATAAAAGAGATTCTAAGTATTATCTCGCTTTTGCATCGACATGCTGTCCTGAAGGTATCGGCTATGCCATGAGTGATAAGATTACAGGCCCTTGGCAGTATAAGGGCCATATTATGAATCATACTTACAAAACCCGAGGTAATCACCCTGGCATTATCGACTATAAGGGGCATTCCTATGTGTTCGGACTGAATTATGATTTGCTGCGATTGATTACTGACGAGCATTCGGAGCGTCGCTCGGTATCTTGTGCGGAAATGCAGTATAATGCTGATGGCACCATTCAGGAACTTCCCTATTTCCGTGAGAATGTACTTAATCCCGTGTCAACCTTCAATCCTTACCGGAAAGTGGAGGCCGAGACGATGTCGTGGGGCTGGGGCTTGAAGACCGTTGAGACGGCTACCTTCCCCAAGGGCATTCAGCTCTGCAATATAGATGATGGAGAAACGCTCATGCTCCGCCATGTGGATTTTGGCAATAAGGGAGCAAAGAAATTTATCGCGAGTGTTGCATCCGTAAAAAAAGGTAGCCTGATAGAAGTTCGTCTTGACCAAGCTGACGGTCCACTTGTAGGTACCCTTGTTCTTTCAGGAAATAGGCAATCCTCATGTAAGTTAAAGGCTCCCCGTGGCATTCACGACCTTGTCTTTGTATTCAAAGGAGCTGCCCAAACCGATCTTTTCCTCTGGGATTGGTGGCAGATGAAATAAATGATAAACGAAAAAGATAAACCCGAAAAAATGAAGTATTCCATTAAAAAGTGGGCAGCGCTGTTATGGATGACAGCTGCCCTCGTTCCTTCAAATGCTCAGCCGGGACGGCCTGCTCCCGCACCTTCTCCTGTTGTGAATCCTGATAACACCGTAACGTTCAACTATCAGAATGAACATGCAAAGCAGGTGATGGTTGATGTGCAGTTTGCTGGTCGCCATGAGATGAAGAAAGGCGAAAACAATGTATGGACCGTAACGCTTGGCCCTACTGTTCCCGACATTTATCCCTATTGTTTCATTGTGGATGGTCATCAGGTGATGGACCCTCAGAATGCAGAGTGGTTCCCCAACGAGGGCTTCAAGAACAGTTTGCTTGATATGCGTGGTGACGGAAACCTCATCCATGCGCTGAAGAATGTGCCTCATGGCAAGGTGGATTACGTGAACTACTGGTCGGATGCGATGGGCATGTTTGGTAATGCGATTGTCTATACACCACCTACGTATGACAAAGACTCCCAGAAGAATTATCCCGTGATGTATCTCATCAGCGGTACCACCGATACCGAAGAGGTCTATTTCAAGGTGGGCAAGATGAACCTTATCCTGGATAACTTGATTGCCGAGGGTGCTGCCAAGGAGATGATCATCGTGCTTCCCTATGGCAATCCATCCCGTCTGATGGGACAAGGTGATGGCAGTCCCGTGCAGTTTGACCTCTTCAGTAAGGATTTTCTGGATAACCTGATGCCTTATGTGGAGAAAAACTATCGCACGATCAACGATGCTGCCCATCGTGCTATTGGTGGTTTCTCGCGTGGAGGCAACCAGGCATTGAGTATCGGTCTGAACAATCTGGATCGTTTCTCTCATCTTTGTTCCTACAGTTCGTTCACAATGCTTCGCCCTGGCCAGCTCGATGATGCAAAGGCGCTGAACAGTAAGATCAAACTCTTCTGGCTTGGTGTGGGTACCGACGATTTCCTCTATGGTAATGCCAAGCGCTTCATGGATGATCTTGACCAGCATCACATCAAGAACATTAAGGTATTCACCAACGACAAGCACGGTCACACTTGGATGAATGCCCGCTATTTCCTCAACTGTTCACTTCGTCTGCTCTTCCAGGATGATCCTTACAAAGTGGCTAAGAGCAGTCCTGTGGGTAATGAGAAGGTTGAGGCTCCTGCTCCCCGTCAGGATCAGCAGTTCACCCCCGGCGTCATGGCTCGCATGTTCCCCAAACCTATAGTTTCGCCCGAATACAACAAGGACGGTTCCGTGACCTTCCGTTTCAAGGCTCCCGAAGCTCAGAAAGTGGAACTGGAGTGCCAGATGTTCAGCGGCAACAAACCGATGGAAAAGGATGCCGAGGGTATCTGGAGTATTACCGTGAAGCCCGACCAGCCAGATATCTATCCCTATAGTTTCATTGTTGATGGTACGCAGATGAACGACCCCAACAATGTGCTTATCTTCCCCAACGAGCATTTCAAAGGTAATCTTTGTGATGTGCGAGGTGAGCAACCATCGGTACAAGACATCCAGCGAGTGCCTCAAGGTAAGGTGTCCTATCGTTTCTATCACTCCAACAACTTTGGCATAGACCGTCCGATGTGTGTCTATACCCCCGCCGGATATGATCCGCAGGGCAGTGAGAAACTCCCCGTCCTTTATCTTATCCATGGCATGACGGATACTTATGAGACTTGGTTTAAGGTAGGTCATATGAATAACATCCTCGATAACCTCATTGCGCAGGGCGAAGCCAAGCGGATGATTGTGGTGATGCCGTATGCTAATCCATATCCAGAGTTGATTCTCCAAGGTAAGGAGAAGATGTACAATCCCATGGATACCAAGCGCGTAGCCGATGAAATCACGAAAGACGTCATCCCCTTTATAGAGCAGAACTACAATGTGCTCACCGATGCAGATCATCGTGCCATTGCAGGTTTCTCACTCGGCGGTCGTCAGACTTTGGCAACGGGTTTTGGCAATCCTGATCTCTTCCATTATGTGGCTGCCTATGCTCCTGCCATCTTCGGCAACGAGTATGAAATGAACTTCACTAATGGCACGTATGCTCCCATCAGCGACCTCAAGAGCAAACTGAAATTCATGTTCCTGGGTACCGGACGCGACGATTTCCTCATTCAGGCTTCCCGCGGATTAGAGAAATATCTTACTGAGCAGGGACTGAAGCATACCTTCTATAATCCCGGTGGTGGACACACGTGGATGAACTGTCGCGATTATCTGGAACTGACCGTTAAGGAATTGTTCAAATGAGAAAATATATGTTTATGGCACTGCTCCTTCTGGCAGCAGTGCCAATTTTGGCTCAGCAGACTCGTGTCAACATACAATATGACCCGCAGCGTAATACCGAGGGTATTCTTCCTTTTAGCACTCAGGTGCTCTCTCCCGAGGTGCTTGATGACCATACGGTTATTTTCCGTGTGAAGGCTCCCGAAGCCAAGAGTGTGCAACTCACAGGATCAATGTTTGTAGGTAAGGAGGCTCGTAAGCGCGTTGATTTCACCAAAGGCGACGATGGCGTGTGGACGCTTACCTTAGGGCCATTGGCTCCTGAGATTTACTTCTATTACATCATTATTGACGGTGTACAGAATATTGATGCCAACAATGAGTTTACAGGTCATGCCGCCATGCCTTCTTTCAGTATGCTGTTTGTTCATGGTGACAAACCTACGTGGTATGACCCCAAACCCGACGTGCCTCACGGAAGTATCACCACTCACTATTATTTCTCAAAAGTGACAAATGGGCTGCGCGATATGATGGTCTATACCCCAGCAAACTATAATCCGAAGAAGAAGTATCCAGTGCTTTATCTGATGGGTGGTTCCGGTGACCTCACGGAGACATGGGTGATGCATGGGCGCGCTAACTTCATTCTTGACAATATCATAGCAGAAGGAAAGGCTCGTGAAATGATAGTATGTTTCCCTAACGATCAGATGGTCACCCGAAGTCATCCTAAACACACTGAATTGGCCTTCCCTTTGGTAGAGCGTGAACTGTTAGAGTGTGTTATTCCTTTTGTGGAGTCTCATTATAGTGTTATAAAGGACAAGCATGCCCGTGCTTTGAGTGGACTTTCCATGGGCGGACGTATGACGCAGTATGTGGCACTTCGTAATCTGGATGTCTTTGGTTCGCTGGGAATTCTTTCTGCTGCCATCGATCTTTCTGAAACCCCAGTTGTCAATGAGCCTGATGTCAATGATCGTATAGACTATCTCTTCATCGGCGGCGGCACCTACGAGACAGGCTTTATGGCTCGTCATGAACGTTTGCATGAACAACTCGACAAGTTGGGTGTGAAGAACGACTATTATGTTGGTGGTGGCGGAGCACACGACTTGGTTACTTGGCGACATTTGCTATACGACCGTTTCCTGCCAAATTTGTGGCGGAATAATTATAAATGGAAGTAAAATGATACAAACGGGATTAAGAGGCGGGCTACGACCTCATTATTCCGTTCTGTTTTTGTTGGGTTTTCGTTTATTTTTCGTACCTTTGGCTCGGGGAAGTGCGTTTCCTCTCGCTTTGTAGAATTATTAAACATCAATAAAACTGTTTTTGACAATGGTAGATTTTAGTTATCATGCTCCTACGGAGGTGGTTTTCGGAAAGAATAGTGAGCAGCACACGGCGGCTCTGGTAAAGAAATATGGCGGCACGCGTCTGGCTGTCAACGTGATGCATGTGGCTAACGATTTTACCAATCCTGAGGCTACGGCCCTGAAAGGCATTGAGGCCATGGAGCGTTTCTTCCGCAGTATCGGTATGCCTACGAGCATCCACGAACTTATCGGGCGCGAGATTACGGATGAGGAAATCAGCGAGATGGCTCGTAAGTGCAGCCATGACGGAAGTCACACCGTAGGTGGATTCCTTGTGTTGCATCGCGAGGATATGGAGAAGATTTATACAATGGCGAAGTGAGAGTGAAGAATAACTATGAGAATCCTGATAATTGGTGGCACGGGTACCATCAGCAGCGCTATTACCCGTCAGTTGGCAGAGAGTGAACATGAGTTGTGGCTGCTTAATCGCGGCAACCGTCGTGATGAAGTGCCTGAGGGCGTGAAGCAGATTATTGCGGATATTGATGACGAGGCTGAGGTGCTCCGTTTAATAGGTGATACTCAGTTTGACGCTGTGTGTGAATTCATCGGCTTCGTCCCTCAACAAGTAGAGCGTGATCATCGTCTCTTTGCTGGTCGTACTCGACAGTATGTCTATATCAGTTCCGCTTCTGCTTACAACAAGCCTGCCCGCAACTATGTCATCAACGAAGGAACCACGCTGGCCAATCCCCATTGGCAGTATTCACGCGACAAGATTGCCTGCGAGGAATTGCTGATGAAGTACTATCGCGAGGAAGGTTTCCCCGTTACGATCGTGCGCCCCAGCCACACTTATTGTGAGCGCTCCGTGCCCTTGAGTGTGCATGGCACGAAAGGCAGTTGGCAGGTCCTGAAGCGTATGATGGAGGGGAAGCCCGTCATCATACATGGTGATGGTAGCTCGTTGTGGACGATGACGTGGAACGAGGATTTTGCCCGCGGCTATATCGGCCTTTTGGGTAATCCCCATGCCATAGGTGAGGCTTTCCAGATTATGTCTGACGAATCGCTAACGTGGAATCAGATTTATGAGGCGGCGGCCGCTGCCCTGGGTGTTTCGCTGAAGCCTTATTATGTCTCTTCCCAGTATCTGAACGACGTGGCTCCGGCGGCTTACGACCTGGAGGGTAACCTGACGGGCGACAAAGCCGTCTCCGTGGTATTTGACTGCACGAAACTGAAGAGGGTTGTTCCCGGATTCAAGGCTACGGTGCGATTTGAGGAAGGCGTACGCCGTTGTGTGGCTTATATCCTGAGTCATCCCGAGTGTCAACAGGAAGATCCGGAGTTTGATCAGTGGACTGACCGTGTCGTTGCTGCGCTTGAGGATGCCAAGCTCAAAATATAGTTTTCGTCATCGTTTATTATGGAGTACGTGAAACTGAATAATGGTGTTGAGATGCCCGTGTTGGGGCTCGGCACCTACGAGGGAGCCGACAAGGGCGTGGCGCTCCGCAGCGTGCGCGATGCCCTCGAGGTGGGCTATCGGCTGATTGACACGGCCCAGTATTACGGCAATGAGCAATACATCGGGCAGGCCCTGAAGGAATCGGGAGTGGCCCGCGAGGAAATTTTCCTGACTTCCAAGATTTGGTTCAACCGGTTCGAAGCGTGCTATGAGGCCGTGCTTGAGTCGTTGCGAACCTTGCGGGTGGACTATCTTGACCTCATGTTGCTTCACTGGCCCTTCGGCAATACCTATAAGGCTTATCGCGATCTGGAGCGGCTACTCGAAGAGGGAAAGGTGCGCAGCATCGGCGTTTCCAATTTCCATGCCGACCGCCTGATAGATATAGCCCGCTACAACAAGGTGGTGCCTGCGGTGAATCAGATTGAGACTAATCTGCTCTGCCAGCAGCGTCAGTGTCATGAATGGATGGAGCGTCTCGGTGTGCGCCATGAGGGCTATGCTCCCTTCGGTCAGGGGCTGGCCGACGATATCTATGCCGACCCTTGCCTGCAGGCTATTGCCGAGGAGCATGGCAAATCCACCCGCCAGGTGGCCCTCCGCTTCCTGATTCAGCAGGGCGTGACGGTTATCCCCAAGTCGGCTCGTCGTGAGCGCATGGAGCAGAACATTGATGTCTTTGATTTTCAACTGACGGAAGACGAGATGCAGCGGCTTGCTGCCTTCGACCGCCGCGTGCCACTCACCTGCGACCCGGCAGAGCCTGGTGCTGCCTGGTCGTCAGATCAATGGAAAGGGTAATACGCTACATTCCGCTCAGAATGTTGCCATAGTAGAGGTACATGGCATTCTGACCAATGGTACATTCGTTCTGTCCCCAGAAGAAAGGCCAGTCGTCCTTGTTCTCAATATAGTCGGGCTGCAGGAGCAGCATTCCAGGCACCACGCCTCCGGCAATAAACGTGAAGTCGCTGCGGTTATTGCCGTAGGCCACATCCTTGGGCCTTACGCCCACGCCCATCACGAATGAGCGGTTGTGGAAGGGATGACAGCCGAAGAGATAACCGGCGGGGCGCAGCACATCGTCGCGCGTCACGATGTCGGGGAAGTATTTGTTCACCCAATAGTTGTTGATGCCTTGCGAGATGACCTGTCCGTTGCTGCCAACGGATTGCCATACACCATCACGTTCACGCCCCGTCGTTCCAGATAATCCTTACTGTTGAGCTGGAGACCCTGTGCTGAAACGCCAATCACGGCATACGTCAGAGCCAAAAGTGTCAAAAATCTTTTTATACTGTTTGTGTTATAAAATGAGGTTTTCGTTGCAAAAAAACGGTATTTCGGCCTAAAACACATGAGTCAATGTATCACACATTTGCTAATTCGTCTCATTTGTATTGCGTTTGTCTTTTTTGTATTATCTTTGCATAGCCTTTGTATTGAGAAAATGAGAAATTGAAAAAATGAGAAAATAAGAAATTTCGTGCAAACGAAGGCAGAGCCAAGCTTGCTTGAGCTATGCTGAGTGCTGCCGAAATTCATGAACGAAGTTTATAAATAGAGATAATGAATAAGACACTTTTGACATTGGTGTTGAGCCTCTCCTGCATGATTACTACTGCCAAGGATGTGGTTCTCACTTCACCCGGCGGACAGGTGGTAGTAACCCTGAATGACGAGGGTGGGAAACTCAGTTACAACGTGCGCTATCAAGGTGCTCAAATCTTGGAAGATTCCCCGCTGGGCATCGTCACCGACCGATTGGATCTCACCAAAGGGCTGACCATTGAAAACGCTACCGATCCCCAGACCGTGGAGCGAGCCTACGAGCTGCGCACTATCAAGCAGCGTCATGTAAGCGTGGCTTATCGTCAGGCCGTGCTGACGGTGGCTGGTGATGGCGGCAAGATGGAGATGGAATGGATGGTGAGCGACCGTGATGTGGCTTATCGTTACCGTCTGCTGCCTGTGCGCCGTCGTGATGAGACGCTGGTGGCCGTGGTCAGGAATGAGGCCAGCGGATTCACGTTGCCTCAGGGCACCACTACCTTCCTCTGTCCGCAGTCGCTGCCCATGACAGGCTTTGCGCGTACTGCCCCTTCCTATGAGACCAACTACACCCTCGATGACCAGATGGGCAAGAACGGTTGGGGACAAGGGTATTCGTTTCCGTGTCTTTTTAAAACCCCTTCTCAGGGTGGTTCGGAGGAGGCTCTTTGGCTCCTCATCAGCGAGACAGGTGTCGATGGCAGCTACTGTGCTTCGCGTCTGCTGAATGACCACGACGGTTGCTATAAGATTGGTTTCCCACAGGAAGGCGAGTGCAACGGCATCGGTTCCGTCACGCCCGCCATCTCCCTCCCCGGCTATACGCCTTGGCGCACGCTGACCGTGGGAACGCTGAAGAATATCGTGGAGACCACGGTGGCCAACGACCTCGTGGAACCGAAATATGAAGCCTCAAAGGAATACACCTATGGTAAAGGCTCCTGGAGCTGGATTATCGGAATGGATGCTTCCTGCAACTACGACGAACAATGCCGCTATATTGATTTCTCCGCCCAGATGGGCTACCGCTCGGTGCTCGTAGATGCCTGGTGGGACAAGCAGATAGGCTATGAGCGCATGGAGCAGCTGGCAGCCTATGGCCGCAGCAAGGGCGTGGGCCTCTTCCTTTGGTACAACTCTAACGGCCATTGGAACGATGCCCCACAGACACCCAAGGGCATCATGGACAACAGCCGCCTTCGCCGCAAGGAGATGGCATGGATGCGGCGCAATGGCATCCTGGGCATCAAGGTGGATTTCTTCGGGGGCGACAAGCAGCCCATGATGCAGCTCTACGAAGATATTCTCAGCGATGCCAACGACTACGGCCTGCAGGTCATCTTCCACGGCTGTACGCTGCCTCGCGGCTGGGAGCGCATGTATCCCAACTATGTGGCCTCCGAGGCTGTGCTGGCCAGCGAGAACCTCCATTTCTCGCAGGGCATGTGCGATGCTGAGGCCCGCAATGCCAGCACCCACACCTTTATCCGCAACACAGTTGGTTCGATGGATTTCGGAGGCTCAACACTCAACAAATACTATGGAGCCGACAACCAACATGGCAACCAGCGCCGTACGAGTGATGTCTTTGCATTGGCTACTGCCGTACTCTTTCAGAGCAGCGTGCAGCATTTCGCCATGGCCCCCAACAACCTCACCGATGCTCCCTCGTGGGCCATCGACTTCATGAAGCAGGTTCCCACCACCTGGGATGAAATCCGTTTCATTGACGGTTATCCAGGCCGCTATGCCATCATCGCCCGTCGCAGTGGCGACCTGTGGTTTGTGGCAGGCATCAATGCCGAAGCGAAGCCTCTGAAGAAGACTATCTCGCTCCCGATGATTGCTGCCGGCAGCCAGCTGAAGGTGTATAGTGATGATGCTAAACTCCAGGGCAGCGTGAAGACCCTGAAGCAGAGCAAGAAACAGCAGTTCACGGTCACCATTCCCTGTAATGGAGGCGTGGTCATTGTTGCCAATAAATAAGGATTAAATAAAGTAACTTCAAATAATAACATTATGTACAAAAAGCTATTCACAACCGTAGCCTTTATGGCGTGCAGCATATCGTTGTCGGCACAAACACTGGCTACCGACTATAAAGGTTCGGGCAACAATAACCCCATCAGTTCTAACATCTTCTGCGCCGACCCAACGGGTCTGGAGTACAATGGACGCCTGTATGTGTATGGCTCGAACGACCATCAGGAGTTTATGGCCAATGGTAAGAAGGGTGACAACACCTACGGCAACATCAAATCGATAGTTGTCTTTTCCACCGCCGATATGGTCAACTGGACCTTCCACGGCACCATCGACACGAAGAAGATCTGCAGCGGCTGGGTGACCAATCCGTGGTATAAGGGCTATGGGGTCTCGTGGGCACCTTCGGTTACGTGGCGTACTAACCCTGAAACGGGCGAGGATGAGTTCTTCCTATACTTCTGTAACTCGAGTCACGGCGTTGGCGTACTGAAGGCCAATTCGCCTATTGGTCCTTTTAAGTCGCCGAACCAGGAACTGATGATTCATTACGACACGCCAGGTGCAAACCCGCAGGGTACCAATGCCAATTTTGACCCGGGTGTGACCATCGATGACAACGGAGTGGGCTGGATTTCCTTTGGTGGCCTTGGTCCCAGTGAGATAATGCCCGAAGCTGCCCGCATTGTGAAACTAAAGCCCTCGATGACCGAGGTGGACGGCTCTGCTGTCAAGATACACGCACCCTACCACTTTGAGGCTAACGAGTTGAACGTCATCGGCGGCAAATATGTCTATACCTACTGTTCGAACTGGGCAAACCGTGACAACAATCAATGGAACGCTTACAAGAGTGAGCATAACATCAGCGTAAGTGCTCCTGGCGGCGGCACCATGTGCTATATGGTTAGCGACAACCCTCTTGATCCTGATTCATGGGTATATAGAGATTTCTATGGTCCAGGCGTAGGAGGCAACAACCACTCGCATCTGCAGAAGTTTCAGGGCAAGTACTATCATCTGTACCACAACCACGGCGATATTCTGTTGAACGCTATGAAAAAAGAGGGTGAGGTAGATGCAAGTGCCGGCGACTACCGTTCTATCTGCGTGAACCAGACCACGGTGAACGAAACAACGGCAACCATAAGCCGCGTTACCCAGAACAGCGAGGGCGTCAAGCAGATAAAGAAACTAAATCCCTACGAATGGCAGGAGGCCGAGATGATGGCCAGTTGTCGTGGTGTGGGCTATGAGGACTATACTAACATCAAAAAGAATACAAGAATCAACACTTTGGGTAACGATGCCTCCATTAACATGCAGGTGAAGTTAAAGGCTGGCACGTGGATTAACGTTCGTGGTATCAACTACGGAACGACTGGCGCCTCTAAGTTCACGCTTCGTGCCAAGGGCATGGGCAAGATGGAACTGCGCAACGGTTCCAGTCCCCGTACAAAGGTGACCACCATCGAATTCTCTTCGACAGAGATGGAAGAGCAGACCTTTGACATCCCTGAAGGCAAGCTGAAGGGTGAGAAGACCAACCTTTATTTCGTTGTCACAGATGCCACAGACTTCTACGTAGATGCCTGGCAGTTTACAGAAATGGGGACAGACGGTATTCAGACGATGGAGGACAGCAAGCCCGTCAAGCGGCAGAGCTTCGACCTCTCTGGCCGTCGTTTGTCAAACTCAAAACAGGCTCACGGCGTCATCATTGAGCAGACGATAGATGCCAACGGTGTGAAGCACCAGCGCAAGCACCTTTCAGGCAAGTAGTAATCAAAATCAATCCATAAACCGCTCAGGCATGAAGACAAAACTGATGTTGCTGATGGTTGCCCTAAGTCTCGCAACCGTCTGTGTGGCACAAGATAAAACTCCTGTGGTCAACACAAAGTCGGGTCCCGTTCAGGGCATCGTACAGGAAGGCACGATGGCTTGGTTGGGAATCCCTTATGCAAAGGTGGAGCGTTTCATGCCTCCAAAGCCCGTCAAGGCGTGGAAAGAGGTGAGGGTGTGCGACCACTGGGGACCTCAGGCCATGCAGCTTACAAACCGCGAGATGGGAGAGGATGAGATGTCGGAACAATGTTGTGTGCTGAACGTGTGGACAACCCATGTTCCCCGTCGTCCTGCTGGCGCTGAACTCAAGCCTGCCCTGCTCAAGCCCGTGATGGTGTGGCTCCATGGCGGAGGTTTCGATTCAGGCACTTCTGCTTGGGACCCAGGCATGTGTCTGGCAAAGAAGGACGTGGTGGTCGTTAGTGTGAACCACCGTCTGAACATCCTCGGATTCCTTGACCTCTCCACCTGCGGAGAACAATACAAGCACTCGGGCAATGTGGGTATGCTTGATGTGGTGAAGGCGCTGCAATGGGTGCGCGATAATATCAAGGAGTTTGGCGGCGACCCCTATAATGTGACCATCTTCGGTGAATCGGGCGGTGGCGGCAAGGTGGGTACCCTGCTCAGCATGCCTCCTGCCAAAGGACTTTTCCACAAGGCGATTATCATGAGCGGTACGATCCTGAACGTGAACACGAAAGCCATGAGCGAGGCCTTGGGCGAGGCTGTACTCAAGGAGTTGGGCATCGACAAGAAGGATGTGGAGAAGATTAAGGACGTGACCTACAAGGAACTCTATGCCGCCGGACAGAAGGCCATGGCAGCCAGTATCGGCACCCGTCGGCCAGGCACTCCCATGATGTGGGGATTTGGTCCCACGCCCGATGGTGATGTACTTTTGCAACAACCCTTCCAGCCCGGCTTTGCTGACATTTCCGCCCACGTACCCATTCTGATAGGCACCACTTTCAATGAGTTGCAACGCCTTTCCTACAATCAGTCCATGACCATGGATGATGCCCGCAATCAGCTGATCAAAACCTTTGGCGATGAGACCGATGCCTATATCAAGGCGTTCGCCGATGCCTATCCCGACTACACGCCCCAGGACCTGGTGAGCATCGACTGGCTCTTCCGTCCGAAGACCATCATCACGGCCGATGCCATTGCTGAAAGCCGGAAAGCCAATACCTATATGTATATGTTCACCTGGAAGTCGCCCGTCAGCAAGGGCTCTGTCCATGGCGCCGAACTGAAGTTCTGCTTCAACCGCCTGCACCACTCCCACAGCGATCTCCCTTCACCCAGTAAGGAAGACCTCACGCTGGCCGACCTCATGAGCAGCGCATGGGCTCAGTTCGCTGCCACCGGCAATCCCAACGTCGAGGGACTTCCCGCCTGGCAACCCTATACCGCCCGAAATGGCGAGATGATGATTTTCGACTACAACTGCCGTATTCGCAACAATCCCGACCGCCGGCTGGAGCAGATTATCGACCGGCATTGCTTCAGACAGCTGGACGAATTCAGGCGGAACCATTGACTTTCGTAAAGAACAAAAAGGAAAATTATGGCCAGTAACTCAGATTTTGTTCAGTACATCGCCGACCAATGCGGTGGGGCAGGTGAGATTACGACGCGTAAGATGTTCGGTGACTACGGCATCTATTGTGACGGTAAAATCTTCGGACTTATCTGTGACGATCGTTTCTTTGTGAAGCCTACGGAAGCGGGCAGGCAGCTGCTGCGTACCATAGAGATGCGGAAGCCCTATGATGGAGCCAAAGACTATTTCTATATCGCAGATGTGGATGACCGTGACTATCTCTCCTCGCTTGTCCGTGAGACTTGCCGTCACCTTCCTGCACCTAAGAAGAAAAAGTAATTCAAAGAGCGCTGTTCTATATATTGACAGGAGGGTATCGCGAATTCTCTCCTAGATTTTCAAATGCATTGCAAAGATACAACATTCCGCTGACACAATGTCCCCTTATTAGAACTTATGGGTACCTTATTATGACTTATTGGTACCTTATCGTTCCTTTCTGGCGCTTCCACTCATTGGAAGGCTTGCTTCTAATGATCAGAAGCCTTGCTTCCACCCATCGGAAAGGATGCAAGCGCTGGTCCTAAACAGAGCTCCCTTCCAGAGTCGTTTTTTGTGAAAATCCGAAAAATGCCACAATGCCACAATGCCACTTTGCCACATTAAGCACCTTTCAGGGTTTAGATTCAGAAGGCGTGATTACAAATTGAAAGAAAAATACGGAAAAATATCTATAGATTATAAGCTAATTAATATTATTATAATATATTATATATAATATATTATAATAACCTTTAACTCTACATTCTTCTCCGAAAGTCGGAACCACCTTAATGTGGCAAAGTGGCAAAGTGGCGATGTGGCAAAATGGGTGAACGATTCGTTACCCCATCCTATTTGTTAAATGTATTTAAATTATTGAAGAAATATAGTACTTTGTATTGCAAGGTACTAATATTTTGCCTATCTTTGCAGTATGAAAGGTGACTGATGGCCACAGACTCGCCTTTCGGCAGTTATCGCGAGACTGCTAAAGTGTTTAATTTCAAAGGTTTAACGACTATGAACATTGACAATGCAAAGTCGCAGATGCGGAAGGGGATGCTGGAATATTGCATCCTGTTATTGCTCAAGGAGCGGCCTGCCTATGCCTCCGACATCATCCAGCAACTGAAGGAAGCGGAACTGCTGGTGGTGGAAGGAACGCTCTACCCGCTGCTTACCCGACTGAAGAACGACGGGCTGTTGGGCTATGAGTGGCAGGAGAGTACGCAGGGGCCTCCTCGTAAGTACTATGCCCTGACCGATGATGGGCGTCTCTTTCTCAACGAACTCGATCAGGCGTGGACGGAAATAGCCCATACCGTGGGAGTCTTGAAGTCTAAAACCGTGCTTATTAACAATAAAAACGTATGAAAAAGAACATAACCATTAACCTTTTCGGACAGCTCTACAACATCGATGAGGATGCCTATGAGTTGCTGAACAACTACGAGGAGAGCCTGCGCCATCACTTCAGCAAGCAGGAGGATGGGGCTGAAATCTTCAACGACATAGAGGCCCGGATTGCCGAACTGCTCTCGGAACAGAAGGCAAAGGGTGTGGAGGCCATTTCCATAGAACACGTGCAGGATATCATCAAGCGGATCGGCGCGCCGGAGGAGATTGGCAACGAGGAGATGGATGCTGACGAAGTTGGACAGCACGGAGAGAGATATGCTGCTCCGAAGCGGCTCTATCGCGATATGGAGAATAAGATGTTGGCTGGTGTGTTGGCCGGATTTGCCAATTATTTCGGTGGTGACCGCACCTGGTGGCGCATCGGTTTCGTATTGATCTGCATTCCGCTGTTCGGTTTTTTCAAGCTAATGCATATCGGTTTCATGAACCTGGGACCCATCATCGCCTATGTGGTATTGGCCATTCTGCTGCCTTCGGCTGCCACACCCGAGGACCGGCTGAAGATGAAGGGTAAGGCCGTCAATCCGCAGACGCTGGCCAATGAGGTTTCCAATGAGGCCCAGCAGAAGATGGATGCTGCCGTGGATGCTGATTATCATAGGAATAACGTGAATGCCAAGGGCTGTGTGGCGGGATTCTTCAGCATCCTGGTGGCCATGTTCCAGCTGATACTGATTATCGTCTGTTCGGTGGCCTGTGTGGCCATACTCTTTATGCTGATACGGCTGTATATCGTTCCGCAGGCTATCATCGGCGAGTATTTCCGTCAGGAACAAATGGAGATGGTGCAGCATCCCGAGATGTTCTGGATGCTCGGTGTCAGCGCTTTGGTGGCATGTTTCATTCCCGCCTATTGTGCGGTTCATGCCCTGATGAAGAAGACGGGTAGGATCAGTTCCATGGGAACCCCTCAGCGTGTGTTCTGGCTGCTGTTATGGCTGGTAGCCGTGGGTGGTTGCATCTTCGCCATGAAAAAGATTTCCGAGCAGGCAAGAGCCATCAATGATCAGGAATACCAGTCGCATATCCATGTGCAGGACGGCATGAAGGATGGTTTCTATTTCCACGATGAGGAATGGAAGTATTATCAGGACAACCACTGGAAGCTGCTGAAGGCCGAAAACTGTCTCAGCCGCCGTTATACGAACAGCGGGAAATACTTCACGGGCGACCGTCGGGTGCGTTATCTGGATGCCTATGACCCCAGCGGCAATCTGCTCTTCCAGGCTGAGCGTACCGAAAAGAAGGCTCCCGGCCATTATCGGCTGACGTGTAATGCAAGGGCTGACAACTGGGGTGCCTTTATCTATGCCGAGACTGCTATGGGCCGCGACTCCATTTCCATCACGCCGCTGGGCAACGAGGGCGGTAACATCTGGCAGATGGCCGTGGATTATGTGGCCAGAGTTTCCGATGCGGAAATCAACACGACTGAGAACGGTCACTTGATGAAACGTATCTCAGAGGCTAACAACGGCAATGGATTTGGCTGGACCCAAACCATCCTGAAGGACGTCGAGGTAGGCCCTGACAGCCTGGTGCGCTATGGCGTCTATGCCGACTCCGAACTGTCTGAATCCAATGCCAACAGGTTCCATTGGTTCTCTGCCACGGATTTCAAGTTGGAGCCGGTGGAGTAACGAATCAGGCTTGCTTTTCGCTGAAACGTATCCCTTACTTTCGTTAATGTCTCATTTTAACGGAAGTAGGGGATTTCTTTACATATTTATACGCGCGAAAACGGGAGAAATGCTTATCTTTGCAAGGATAAAAACCTAAAAGATGATAAAGAACATTTTTGCCGTACTGCTATTTCTTGCTCTCAGTACAGGTGTTGAGGCTCAAGAGAAGACCATGACTTCACCTGACAAGCGCATAGAAGTGAAGCAAGTGAATTCCGGTTTCGAAGTTTTCCATGGTGGGAAATTGGTGTTGAGCATGTCAACTGCCCCCCTCCAGGGAGGAAATAGGATGGAAGGTCCCAAGCGCCTTCTTGTCAGCTATGATATGCTGGCAGGCAAGCGTCTGCATTGCGAGAATGAAGCCAATGAGTATCGTTATGAGATAGGGAAGGGAGGAATGAATATCGTCTTCCGCGTATTCAACGACGGCGTGGCTTTCCGTTATGAGAAGAGAGAAGGAAGAATAGAGGAAAATACCATCTACAAGATTCCCGAGGGCACCAAGCGGTGGATGCAGCAATGGACGGATGCCTACGAGGGTTTCTTCCCGCTCTCGACCACTTACAAGGTGCAGCCTGTTCCTTCATTCAGCGGTATTTCAAAGTCGGCAGAGGGCTATAATAACCGTTGGGGATTCCCTGCCTTGCTCGAACCCGTTGACGGCACGTTTGTGCTGCTCACGGAGGCGAATATCGGGCGCGGGCAGAGTGCTGCCTGTCTCTATAATGACGGGGAAAACTACCGGGTGACCCCCCACCAGCTCCCCCGAGGGGGAGAGCAGGAAGCCTCCCCTCGGGGAGGTTTGGAGGGGGTATCTTCTCCCTGGCGAGTGGCCATCATCGGAAGTCTGAAGGATGTGGTGGAATCCACGTTGGTGACCGATGTCAGCGAGCCGAGCAAAATTGCTGATACCCATTGGATTGAACCTGGCACGGTTTCATGGATCTACTGGGCCTATAACCATGGCTCTAACGACTACAATATCATCAAGCAATATGTGGATATGGCCGTCAGCCTTCGTCTGCCTTACGTGCTCATCGATGCGGAATGGGACACGATGAAAGGCGGAAAGACCATCGAGGACGCCATCAATTATGCAAAATCGCAGGGCGTGAAGCCGCTCATTTGGTACAACTCTTCCGTCGGATGGGTGGATGGTGCTCCCACACCGAAATACCGTCTGAACAAGAAAGAGGACCGCGAGAAGGAGTTTGCATGGTGCGAGCGGATGGGTGTGGCTGGCGTGAAGATAGACTTCTTCTCAGGCGACAACCAGTTGAATATGGACTACCAGCAGGATCTGTTGGAATGTGCCGCCCGCCATCATCTGCTGGTGAATTTCCATGGCGCGACGATTCCGCGTGGCTGGCAACGCACATGGCCGAACCTGCTTTCCACGGAGGCCGTCTATGGTGCTGAATGGTACAACAATGTGCCGACCTTCACCGACAAGGCTGCCCGCCATAATGCCACCTTGCCTTTCACCCGCAACGTGATTGGGCCGATGGATTACACACCCTGTACGTTCAGCGATTCGCAGCATCCCCATATCACCACCAATGCCCATGAACTGGCTTTGACCGTGTTGTTTGAGAGCGGTCTCCAGCATCTGGCTGACAAGCCCGAAAGCTATTTGGCACAACCCAAAGAGGTGCAGGAATTCCTGAGCAATCTCCCGACGGTTTGGGATGAGACGCGTCTTGTCTCGGGCTATCCTGGTGAATATGCCGTGATGGCCCGCCGTAGTGGCACTACCTGGTATGTGGCCGGCATCAACGGCAGCGATTCGGTGAAGACCATCCCCTTGGAGCTTGGCGGTATCGTGAAGGAGGATCGCTTCACAAAAGCATTTCTGGACCCCCCACCAGCTCCCCCGAGGGGGAGAGACGGAGGGGGTTGGGACATCCTGCCCATCGGTGGACGGTTGTCACCGTCTGTCACCTGCCAGCCGCGTGGCGGTTTTGTGTTCATCATCGAAGAAGCCGTCCATAATCCGATGCTATGGGCCGACGTTCCCGATCCTGATGTCATCCGCGTGGGTGATACGTTCTATATGGTTTCCACTACGATGCACCTGATGCCGGGAGCACCCGTCATGGCTTCGAAAGACTTGAAAAACTGGGAGACCGTGGGCTATATCTTCGACCGTCTGACCGACTCACCGAAATATGACCTGCAGAATGGTACGGCCTATGGCCGCGGCCAATGGGCCACATCGCTGAAATACCATAACGGCAGGTTCTATGCGCTCTTTGCGCCCAACGAGAATGCGCCTCAGCCCGGTCCTCAGCATCCCGGTGAAACCTATATCATGACGGCACCGCAGGCTTCAGGCCCCTGGACACTGGTGTCGCGTATGCGCCATTTCCATGACTGCTCGTTGTTCTTTGACGATGACGGACGCGTCTATGTGATTTATGGTACAGGTGAATTGATGGAGTTGAAGCCCGATCTTTCGGATGTCATCGAGGGCACCCACCGGCAGTTGTTCAAGCGTGAGGCTGAGGAGAAAGGTCTCCTGGAGGGAAGCCGGATGATCAAGCACAACGGCAAATACTACCTGCTGATGATTTCCCATTCTTATGCCCCCGGCCATCATCGCCGTGAGGTGTGCTACCGTGCTGACAATATACTGGGTCCCTACGAGAAGCAGGTGATTCTGGAAAGTGAATTTGGTGGCTTCTCCTATGAGGCTCAGGGTACCATCGTGGATACGGAAGACGGCGACTGGTACGGCGTCATTTTCCAGGATCGTGGCGGCGTGGGTCGTGTGCTCACGCTGATGCCCTGCCGCTGGATTGACGGATGGCCGATGCTGGGCGATGAGAACGGTAAGGTGCCCGAAACGGTAAGACCGCTGAAAAGCGGACAGCCTGCGGCATCGATTGTAAAGAGCGATGATTTCTCGGCTGAAAGACTCGGACTCCAATGGCAATGGAACCACAACCCAATAGACAAGTCGTGGTCTCTGAAAGAGCGGCCGGGATACCTGCGCCTGAAGACGAACAGGGTGGTCAATACGCTCTATCTGGCACCTAATACGCTTACGCAACGGATGGAAGGCCCCCAGTGCAGCGGTGCCATCGAGATGGACCTCTCGCACATGAAGGATGGCGACTGCGCCGGACTGGCGGCTTTCAACAGCGACACGGGAGCCCTCTGCGTGAAGAAGCGGGGCGGTAAGTTGGTGTTGCAGATGAATGAACTCTCCGTGAAACTCACCGACCGCGACAAGGAGGTCGCAGAGAATAAGGAGAACTGCATCGCAGAGATTCCGCTCCACCAGACGAAGATTTGGCTGCGCGTGGATGCTGATTTCCGTCCGGTGAAAGGCCGTCAGGGCGGTCGTGATGCCGCCAATTTCTACTACAGCCTCGATGGCTCCGAGTGGACGCAGATAGGAACAGCCCGCTATCCCCTGCGGTTCGACTGGCAGCGTTTCTTCATGGGTACCAAGTTCGGCATCTTCAACTACGCCACCAAGCGCACAGGCGGCTACGTAGATATCAATCAGTTCATATATCACAAGAAATAAACTTATAATTATGAAAACCAAATTATCATTTATCATTTGCCAACTATCATTCATGTCAACTGTCGGCTGGGCTCAGCCTCAGGGTGGCTTTGGTTTCGGAGGTCAGCAGATCTCTGCCAGTCAGATGCACTATTCCCAGAAGTTCAGCGACCTTAACTATGCCGGTGACGACAAGGCTTATCACACGCTCGACATCTATCTGCCCGAAAAGAAGGCGGAGCGATACCCCGTGGTCGTACATATCTACGGAAGTGCATGGTTCAGCAACAGCAGTAAGGGCATGGCCGACCTCGGCACCATCTGTGCTGCCTTGTTGAAGGCAGGCTATGCTGTGGTGACACCTAACCACCGTTCCAGTCAGGATGCCAAATATCCTGCCCAGATTCATGACATCAAGGCCGTAATCCGCTATCTGCGTGCCCATGCCGACCAGTATCAGCTCGATACCACCTTTGTGGCCACCTCCGGTTTCTCTTCCGGCGGTCATCTGTCATCGTTGGCAGCCGCTACTTCGGGTACTTCACAAACCACGGTGGGCGTGGAACCTATCGATCTGGAAGGCAGCGTAGGTCCTTATACCGGCTATAGCAGCCGAGTGAGTGTAGCTGCCGATTGGTCGGGTCCCGTGGATTTGCTCCACATGGATTGCGGAAAGGCCATGACGATGAATCCTTCACCCGAGCAGGTGCTGCTGGGCGGTGTCTCGAAAGAGGAAGCCCCCGACAAATACCGCTCTCTGAGCGTAGCTACCTATCTGGATAAGAACGATCCCCCCATCATCGTTTTCCACGGCACGGAGGATAATGTGGTTCCCTTCTGTCAGGGTGAGCAGTTCGCCGTAGCCCTTCAGGATGCTGGCGTCAAGTCAGAGTTCTATCCCGTTGACGGAGGTGGCCATGGTTTCAATATGTACACCGAGGAGAATCTTGCCCGCATGGTGAAGTTCTTCGATGCCGCACGCAATAAGTAACCCTAACGATAACGTTAACCCTAACGATAACTAAAAGATGAAAAGATTTCTATTATCAATCGCAATATTGGCAACCGGTCTGCAGGGAATGCGGGCTGAAGTAGATCCTAACTTCTATATCTACATCTGTTTCGGACAGTCTAACATGGAGGGAAATGCCCAGTGGGAAGCCCAAGATGTGGGCAATGTGGACCCTCGTTTTCAGATGCTGGCCACGTGTAATTTTACCAACCCTAAACGTACACTTGGCAACTGGTACACAGCTGAATGCCCCATCGTCAGTCCTGTGGGAAAACTTGGTCCTACCGATTATTTCGGACGTACGATGGTGAAGGAACTCCCCGACAAGAAAATCGGTGTCATTGCCGTCGCCATGGGTGGCAGTCCCATTGAGATGTTCGACAAAGACCTTTACGAACAGAAATACAAGGACAATTACAACGAGTGGTGGGCGCAGATAGCCCGAAACTACTATGGAGCCAATCCTTACGGCCGTATCATCGAGATGGCCAAGAAAGCCCAGCAGGTGGGTGTCATCAAGGGTATCTTGCTACATCAGGGAGAGTCGAACAACGGCGACGAGAAGTGGCCTGGAATGGTGAAGAAAATCTACCGCGATATGCTCAGCGACCTCGGTCTGAAGGCAGCCGACGTCCCCATCTTTGTGGGTGAGACGGAGTATGCCGATATGGGTGGCAGTTGCTCATGGCATAATCATGTTGTTGCCAAAATCCCCGAGGTCATCCCTACCGGTCATGTCGTATCAGCCGAAGGCATTCCCGGCAACGGTACCGACCCTTGGCACTTTTCGGCCGCAGGCTATCGCACATTCGGCAAGCGCTATGCCGAAAAGGTTTTGGATGTGATGAACCATCCAGAGGATTACTTCAAATACTGGACTATCGGCGAACGGCTCACAGGTGGTTTGTCGGCCTTGACTCAAAAAGAATTTGCCATCGTCAACGAGGCCGAAGGCAAGGCCTTCTATTGTCCGTCGGGTCAGCAGTTAGGCTATGATGACTATCAGACGGCATTGGTTAATGTCAATGAAGGATGCCTCTTCAAGGTGGGCAGAATCACCGGCGGCCGCAGTCTGCGCCTCATCACTACCGACGGTGAGGATTATCAGCTGGATGGCAACACGGCCTATTTGAATTCAGAGGCCCTGACGGGTAGCAGCTGCTTCGTCCAAGGCCTGAATGGGCAGCGCGGCTACGACATCCAAGATGGTGCCGTATGGGACATCCAGTATGTGGAAGGCAAGGGCTGGACGTTGCTGAATAAGGGTACCGGCAAGTATCTCAAGGATGCCGCACATCCCGCTATGTTCGACGAGCCTACCTATTTCACCTTCTGCACGCTTACCCCCACTACCGGTATCCAGATCATTGAGAATTCGCCATCGGCCGTTGGTCGTTCACGTTCTGGAGATTCCGTCTATAATCTTCAGGGTATCAAGGTAGGGGAGAAGAGCGATTGGAACAGCCTGCCTAAAGGCCTATATATCATTAACGGAAAAGCAAAACTTAAGAAATAAATGAGAAACATCTTTCTTTCCCTTCTGCTGGCAGCCGTGGCAATCGGAGCCACGGCCCAGAATCGTCTATACGGAAACGAGTTCCCATTGGGTGACGTAACGCTACTCGACGGCCCATTGAAGCACGCCCGTGACCTCAACGTCAAGACCCTCCTGAAGTACGATTGCGACCGTCTGCTGGCACCCTTCCGAAAAGAGGCTGGTTTGGAACCTAAAGCCAAGACCTATCCTAACTGGGACGGATTGGACGGTCACGTAGGAGGTCATTATCTGACAGCAATGGCTATCAATGCCGCCACAGGCGATGAAGAATGCCGCCGCCGTATGGAGTACATGATCAGCGAGATTGCCGAGTGTGCCGCGGCGAATAGGAAGAATCATCCCGAATGGGGCATCGGCTATATGGGTGGTATGCCCAATAGTGCGAACATCTGGAATAGTTTTAAGGATGGCGACTTCCGCGTATATAGCGGTTCGTGGGCACCCTTCTACAATCTCCACAAGATGTATGCAGGACTTCGCGACGCATGGGTATATTGTGGTAATGAGCAAGCGAAGAATCTCTTCCTGGAGTTCTGCGACTGGGCTGTCAACATCACATCGAAACTCACAGATCAGCAGATGGAACAGATGCTTGGCAACGAGCATGGCGGAATGAACGAAGTCATTGCCGATGCTTACGCCATCACGGGTGAAAAGAAGTATCTTGAATGTGCCCGTCGTTTCTCTCATAAGCGGTTGCTCACGCCTCTGTCACAACGGCAGGATTGTCTCGACAATCTGCATGCCAATACGCAGATACCGAAAGTGGTGGGCTTTGAGCGTATCGCTGAAGTAAGTCGTGATGAGGTGTATCATTCGGCAGCCTCCTTCTTCTGGGATATCGTCACCGGAGAGCGTACACTGGCTTTCGGCGGCAACAGCCGTCGTGAGCACTTCCCTGCCAAAGATGCCTGTATGGACTTTATCAACGACATTGATGGACCGGAGACCTGCAATACCAACAATATGCTGAAACTGACCGAAGACCTGCATCGCCGTAATCCTGAGGCACGCTATGCTGACTTTTATGAGCAAGCCATGATGAACCATATCCTCTCATCGCAACATCCTGAGCATGGCGGCTATGTCTATTTCACGCCTGAGCGTCCGCGTCATTACCGTAACTACTCGGCTCCCAATGAAGCCATGTGGTGCTGTGTGGGTACTGGCATGGAAAACCATGGTAAGTATGGACAGTTTATTTACACCCATTCGGGTGATGCGCTCTTTGTGAACCTCTTTGTGGCTTCTGAACTGAACTGGAAAGAACGGGGCGTTGTGCTTCGTCAGGAGACCAATTTCCCCTATAGTGAAGAGAGCCGCATCACCATCACCCAGGGCAAAGGCCGTTTCTCCCTGCTGGTGCGCTATCCAGGGTGGGTCCGTCCCGATGAGTTCAAGGTGAAGGTAAACGGTACACCCGTAAACATCATCACGGGTCCTTCTTCCTATGTCACCATCGACCGTAAATGGAAACGTGGTGATGTGGTCACCGTTCGTTACCCCATGCACGCAAGTCTTAAATACCTGCCCAACGTGCCTCAGTATGTGGCGTTGATGTATGGTCCCATCCTGCTTGGTATGAAGACAGGAACGGAGGATATGGCACACCTCATTGCCGATGACAGCCGTTTTGGTCAGTATGCAAGCGGAGCCAAGCTACCCATCGACCAGGCGCCCATTCTGATAAACAATAACATCGAGGACATTCCCTCGCAACTGACACCCATACCTGGGAAACCGCTCCATTTCACGCTCTCTACGAAGATGATAAACGGCATCTCGGGAGAACTGCAGCCTTTCTTTGAGATTCACGACAGCCGATATATGATGTATTGGCTTGCGTTGACGGAGGACAGTTATCAGCAATATCTCGACCGTCTCGCTCAGGAAGAGCGTGAGCGGCAAGCCTTGGAGGCACGTACCATTGATAAGGTGCAGCCCGGCGAACAACAGCCAGAGACGGACCATAAGATGGAGACCGACGGGAGTTATACCGGTAATTCCAATAATGTTTTCTTCCGTGATGCCCGCGATGGTCATTCGTTCAGTTACCTCATGCAGACTGGCGGTCGCACAGATTTGAGCCTGCGCCTGAAATATTGGGGCGTAGGTGAGTGGAAGACGCATGAGTTCGACATCTTTGTGGATGATGTGCTGGTACAATCGGTCAATAACACCGGTAAGTACCGTATCTCCGAGTTCAAATATGAAACCTACGAACTGCCTGCCACCGTGCTTAAGGATAAGAAGCAGGTGCGCGTGAAGTTCGTGGCAAAGCCTCATCGTCAGATTGGTGAAATATATGAAGTAAGATTAGTACAGCCATAGAATATGAATGAACTTAAAAAACTTTACATTGCCGGTTTACTTCTCATAGCTCCGGCTTTGGCGACAGCACAGAATCCTTTTGTGCAGACGTGGTTCACTTCCGATCCTGCCCCGATGGTGCACGACGGCACAATGTATGTCTATACCGGGCATGATGAGGACAAGGCAGACTTCTTCTGGATGCAGGAGTGGCGTGTCTATTCCACAAACGATATGGTGAATTGGCAAGACCATGGTTCGCCCTTGGCCTTGGAGAGTTTCACATGGGCCGACGACCGTGCCTGGGCTTCACAGTGTATTGAGCGCGATGGCAAGTTCTTCTGGTATATCTGCGCCCATTCAAAATTGTCTAACGGCATGGCTATCGGAGTGGCTGTGGGTGATTCACCAACGGGGCCTTTCCGTGATGCTATAGGTAAACCGCTGTTTGAGAATGGTTCCTGGGATCATATCGACCCCACGGTGATGATCGATGATAGCGGACAGGCTTGGCTTATGTGGGGTAATCCTCAGTTGTATTACTTGAAACTGAATCGCGACATGATCAGTTACGAGGGCGAACTTGGTAGGATTGAGATGACCGAGGAAGCTTTCGGCTCACCTGTTATGAACAAGCGTGAGAAGGGTAAGCAGTATCGGGACAGTTATGTGGAAGGGCCATGGCTGATGAAGAAGCCGGTTTTGCGCCCCTCCAAAAAGAAGGGGAGCGGATATTATCTGCTCTATGCTGCAGGTGGGGTGCCTGAGCATATCTCCTACAGCACTGCTCCTTCACCCTTAGGTCCATGGAAGTATGTAGGGGAGATTATGCCACTTTGCGACACGAATTCGTTTACCAACCACTGCGGTGTGGCAGACTATAAAGGCCATAGCTATTTCTTCTATCACACTGGAAAACTCCCTGAGGGTGGTGGTTTTGGCCGTAGCGTAGCTGTGGAAGAGTTCCATTACAATAACGATGGCTCGTTCCCAACGATTATGCCTACCGACGAGGGTGTGAAACCCGTGGCCGCTTTCAATCCCTACCGGCGGGTGGAGGCAGAGACGATGGCCTTTTCCCGTGGGGTGAAGACGGAACAGAACGATGCCATTGGAGTATATGTCACGGATGTGCATAATGGTGATTATATCAAGTTGCAGAATGTTGATTTCGGTACGAAAGGTCCCGTCGCCTTTTCAGCGCAAGTGGCGAGCGGACTCCGTGGTGGAAGTATAGAACTTCGTATCGACAGCATTGGCGGTAAGGAACTGGTGCATCTGGATGTGCCCGGCACAGGAGGTTGGGAACAGTGGCAGACTCTCTCTGCAAATATGAAAGAAACTGTCACAGGCTCTCATGACCTTTATCTTTTATTCAAAGGCCGCAAGGGTCCGAAACTCTTCAATATCGACTGGTGGGAATTGCAATTGAATCTTTAAGCGTCTGAAAAGACGGGATATGAGTTTTTTTTACTATCTTTGCAGCGTTATGAGAAAAAATGTCTATCTACTACTAATCGTTGCGCTGATGAGCGCATGGGGCGTGGCCGAGACCTATGCCCAGAATACGGAAGTGATTTACTATTCGCCCAACATCGTCAGAGTGGTGAAGACACCGACCGATGCGAAGGTGGAGCACCATAGTTGGGTGGTGACGGCCACGCCGCAGGCTGGTAATGCGAAGAATGTGCTGGTGAAGAAAGACGATATCGGCCGCCTTACTTTCACGGATAAGAAAGGCAACGTGTTGCTGCGCGAAGGGGGAGCTGCTTTCCGTCCGATTACGGAGGGTGTGGACAAGGGTCGCTATCGTGTGATACAGAGTTTCAGCCTGGAAGGGCAGGAACCTGTCTATGGCTTCGGAATGCTCCAGAACGGTAAGATGAATCAGCGTGGTGAGAACCGTCGAATGATGCAGTCGAACCAAGAGGACTATGCCCACTTCTTCCAGAGCATCAAGGGCTACGGTGTCTTCTGGGACAACTATTCGCCTACTACTTTGAATGATGACGGGCAGACGCTGAAGCTGGAATCGGAGGTCGGTGAACTGGTTGACTATTACTTTATCTATGGTGGCGATGCCGATGGTGTGATCAGCGGCATGCGCTGGCTTTCAGGTAAGGTACCCATGTTGCCGCTCTGGACCTATGGCTTCCATCAGAGTCGCGAGCGTTACGTCAGTTCAAAGCAATTGCTCGATGTGGTGGATACCTATCAGCAAACGGGTGTTCCCCTCGATGGTATCATTCAGGACTGGCAGTATTGGGGCAGCAATTATGTGTGGAATGCCATGGAGTTCGGCAATGAGGATTTTGCCGATTATCAGCAGATGATCGACCGTGTGCATCAGCAGGGAAAGCATCTGAATATCAGTATATGGGCGAGTTTCGGCCCTATGACGAAACCCTATCGTGACCTTTCGGAGAAGGGCTTGCTCTATGATTTCCAGACTTGGCCTCAGAGCGGTCTGACCTTCTGGCCTCCCCGTATGGATTATCCGAGTGGTGTGCGTGTGTATGATCCTTTCAGCAAGGAAGCCCGTGATATCTATTGGCGCCATCTCAGCCGACTCCATCAGACGGGTATCGATGCGTGGTGGATGGATTCCACCGATCCCGACCATCTGGATTTTCAGGAGAGTGATCTTGATCAGGTGCGCCCCATGACCGATCCTGTTTCTGGTAAGGAAGGGCAGGCCTCGTGGCGTTCTATGCGCAATCTTTTCCCATTGGCTACCGTAGAGGGTGTTTATAACCATCAGCGGGCCGTTGACAAGAATAAGCGTGTGTTTATCCTCACCCGTAGTTATTTCGCTGGTCAGCAGCGCACGGGGGCCAACACCTGGAGTGGTGATGTCAATTCTTCCTGGGATGTGCTCCGAAAGCAGGTTCCGCTTTGCCTGAACTATACGCTGACGGCCAATCCCAACGTGAATACCGATATCGGCGGTTTCTTTGCAGGAGCTTACAATACCAAAGGACGGCTTTCGGGCATGAACAATCTGCAATACCGTGAACTCTATGTGCGCTGGATGCAGTTTGGACTGTTCTGTCCGATGATGCGCAGCCACGGCACGGACGTATGGCGCGAACTGAATTACTACGGGAAGCCAGGCGAGCCTGTCTATGATGCGCTGCTCGCTGCCGTCAAGATGCGTTATCAGTTGTTGCCTTATATCTATAGCACTTCGTGGCAGGTGCACCGTAATGATGACAGCTTTATGCGCGCCTTGATGATGGATTTCAAGGATGATCCGAAGGCATGGGACAATAATCGTGAGTTTATGTTTGGCCGTTCGTTGCTGGTGGCTCCCGTGGTGGAGGCTCTTTATACGCCTGAGAAGATACAAAAGGAGGTTACTGCCGACTGGACGGCGAAGAAGACTTACGATGTATATCTGCCGCAAGGCACCCCATGGTATGACTATTGGAGCGGAGAACGTCTGGAAGGTGGACAGACCGTAAAGGCTGACGGCACGCTGGCTCATTGTCCGGTCTATGTGAAGGCGGGAAGTATTCTACCGCTCTGCAGGAAGGAGGTGATGAATGCCAATATCGCTGACTGGCAGACGCTTGACTTGCTGGTCTATCCCGGAACTGATGCCACGTTCACGCTTTATGAAGACGAAGGTGATAATTATAATTACGAACAGGGGGCTTACAGCACGATCCTGCTGCAATGGAACGACCGCAAGCGCACGTTGACCATCGGTAAGCGTGAAGGAAGTTTCAAGGGTATGTTGGAAAGCCGCACATTCCGCATTCAATTGCCAGGAGGTCAACTGAAGACCGTGGAATATGGCGGCAGCAAAACCGAAGTGAAGTTTTAACCTTAACGTAAACCCTAACCTTAACTTTTGCGCTTGACGAAAGTTAGGGTTAGGGCTTTTTCGTTTTCGTTATCGTTATCGTTAGGGTTAACGTTATCTAATTACTTTTCGTGTAATTGTTTGGCCCTTGATGACCGTACGTTCCAGATTGAGACCTTTTTGTGGGGCATTCAGTCTGCGACCGTCGGGTGAGAACCACTGTGTCTCAGTGGCTGTCTGCTCAGTCTCTGCCGAGATGATGCCAGTGGGTTCTGTACAGGTGAATACCAGTTTGTCGAGGTTGAAACCACCATTGATGACATCGATACGCAGCGTCTGGCGTCCATCCTTCAGCTTATTGCGGATGTTGCCGCTCTTCACTTGATAGGTATTCAGACTGCCGGTATTGGGCAAGGTGATGGTTCCCAAAGTTTTCTTGTTACCGTCGGGTTCTATCAGTGTCATCTTGAAGGACGAACCCTCGACGGCTGAAGATACGGTAGCTTCAAAGGAGTATTTCCCAGCTTCAGTGATGTTGACGGCATATTCTAGCCATTCGCCTGTAGTGGTGTTTCCAAGCACTGAGCCACCGTTGCCGCCGATGACACTGATACTTTCACCGCTGGTAAAGTCTTCTACTTCGAGCGTACCAGGCAGGCTGATGACAGGCAGCGCTTTGAAGGTCATGCTCTTGATGTAGAAACCACCTTTATCGATGTTCAGGCAGAAAGTATGACGACCAGCCTTCAGAGGCTCCGTCATGGGGCAGCGCAGGGTTTGGAACGTAGTGGCACTGCCTGTATTGGGCACCTGAGTGATATTGGTGTGGAAAGTGAGGTTATCAAACCCGTATTCTGACAGGTGGAACATACCGTTGCTATTGGCGGAGGCAACCTCCACTTCAAGGGCGTAGAGGCCATCCTCTTTCACATCAACGGTGTATTCCATCCACTGACCGTCTTTCATTGCATAAGAGGTGCGTGAAGCATTGCTATACGCTACGCCCGAAAGGCCTTCGTCATATTCTTCTATCTTGATGGTTCCCGGCAGTTCGGCTACAACATCGTTGTAAGGTTTGCGCTTAGCACCACGGACTGTCTGGAAGCGCGACAGTCGTTCGTATTGGGTACCATCGGTTGTAGTGACCACGGCTTTAATGGTGTTCCATCCCGCTGTGTTGGCCGTGTATTCAGCTATATAGGGCTCTTCGGTCATGGTGGTGAATAGTTCGTCGTTCACGTAGAGGTCTATCTTCTCAATGGTCTTGGTGGCCATTTTAGCACGAACCTTAATAGGTAACACATCTCCAGCAGCCACTTTCAGGGCAGCTGGACGGATATAGATGGAAGCCTCTTTCTTCATACCTGGGAACGGACTCTTGGCATTCTTGGCCTTATCGCTGGCCATATACTCCTTCAGCCAGGTCATGGCGGGGCGTTCTTTTCCGTCTCTATAGATACCGGAAATTCCACGCTCAAGGACATTACCCTGTGCGTCCTTCAGATCAATCCATGTTCTCCCATAGACATATCCCCACAAAGTGACACCTGCACAGTAGTCGGCCTCCCACATCAGTGGAATATGCTTTTGAAACTCCGATTTCTGATATTCGCCGTTACCGTTGTCGCCGATATCATATTCGGTGATATACATCGGCATCTTCAGCGCGTCTTGCTGCTTCTTCATGACAGAACTCAATTCGTTTGCACTGCAGCCACTCAGCTCATGCGCCTGATTGCCGTAGGCATCAATCGGTGCTCCGGCATCACGCAGCGTACGTACCAAGTTGATGTAGTTATCTACATCCCAGCGCAACGAGTTGTAGTCGTTATAGATGAGAATCGCATCCGGCCAGCGCTCATAAGCCATTTCGAAGGCCTTGATGAGCCAATCGTAGCCTGTCTTGCCGCCGCCACCGAGCGTCGCCTTGATCATAGAGTTGCCCGGCTGATGGTTGCCTACAGCCTCGTTCACCACATCGATCATGGGCAGGGTTCCAAACTGTGCCTTGGCATGATCGAACCAGTTGGTCATGGCGCTAAAACGCTCACCAGCCGACAGGTTGTCTAACCAGCCGGGATACTGTGCACCCCACACCAGGGCGTGGAACTTGTGGGTGAAACCGTGCTGCTTAGCGTAGTTGAAGGCATTGTTAGCTCCTCCCCAGTTGAAGTTGCCACGGTTACCTTCTACGGAAGCCCATTTTGACTCGTTCTCACAGGTGATCTGGTTCCACAGCTTGTAGAACTGTGGTATGCCACCGCCAGCTTCGACATTTCCGCTGGTGGTGATGTTTCCAAGGAATTTGTCAGGATTACTAGACACTTGGGCATGAGCATTGATGGTCAAGATGCTCATGAATAGTGTTGCTAATACTGTTTTTTTCATTTTAAGTTATAGTTATCGTTAGGGTTATCGTTATTGTTACTTCCTCAGGTTCCATTTGGAATTGTCGCTGTTGAAGTCAAACTCCGCAAGCGTGGGATTGCTGTCGCTGAACGACACCAGTGCCAATGGCTTGTCGCAGCCTGGCACCTTCTTAGGCATGATGCGGAAAGTGCCGTCGGTGAGTTGGTCGATGCGCCAGAGTTGTTCGTCGGCTCCTGTGAAACTTTCCTGTGCGATGACTTCGCGGCTGGCAGTGGCTGTCAGCGAACGGTCGGTACCGGCAATGGAGATGCGGTAGTAGGGCTGTCCCAGATAACCGCCGGCATTCGGTGCTGCCGTGATGGCCCATTGCTGATGAGGGCGTACCATATAGTCGCCGCAGCGCACGGGGACATCACCTGTAGGCCACGTCTTTTCCACGTCCTGAAGTGTCTGCATCAGAACGGGTTCGGGAGTCTTGGTCGTATCACGGCGGAACCAACGGCGGGGTTGGTTGATGCGAACGAAGTCAACGGCCATTTCCAAGGCATAGCCGCGGCGTTCCGATTCTATCTCATAGACACCTTCCTTGAAGGCTTCTCCAGCCACGGGCCAGTCGTTTTTCCACAACAACGGACGGATACCCAGTACGCTCATGCCTTCCTGATCGAAGTCGCCTTCGAAGTGGCACGACATCTTTTCCACACCATCTTCCTCAATCCAACGTCCGAAATGTCCGGGGCCTACCACGCGGTCGTGGGCGGCAATCACCATCTTACCGCCACCTTCGAGCATGGAACGTCCCACATTATCTATATAGGGACCTGTCACCTTGCGTGAGCGTCCCACCACGATGTTATAGGTGGAGTTCACACCATCGCAGCAGGTGCCGTGAGTGCCCAGCAGATAATACCAGCCGTTGCGATAGATCAGGTCGGAAGCTTCGCAGTCGATACCGATATTGATGGCCTCATTACCTTCCACGCGCTTTCCGGTCTTGGGGTCGAGTTCTACCAGTCGGATATAACCGAAATACGTACCGTAACTCAACCACAGGCGGCCTGTCGTGGGATCTAACAACAATCCGGGGTCAATGGCATCACAGTCTTCATTTCCATCCGTGGAAGCCACCTCGATGGGTTCGCTGTATTTGAAATCCGGTGAATTGGGATCAAGGGTTTTGTTCCACATCGTGAGGATGCGGCCGTTATGACCGCCGCCCAGTCCGCCGCCCGTAGCACCGTAGGCCACGAGATAGCGGTCGCCGATTTTCAGCACGTCAGGGGCAGCACCGCCACCAGGGCGCACACCTCCACCGTCCCAAGTCCAGCCGTCCTCAGAGATCAGGCCGCCTTGTCCGGTACCGAATGTATAGTATTTGCCATCACATTCCTGAATGGTCGATGGGTCATGAATGAAGGGCTTGCCTGTCTGGGCATAGAGACTCTCTCCAGCTCCCCCTAAGAGGGGAAGGGCAATTACTGCCAGAATCCTTTTCGTATTAACTTGTATTCTATTGATAATATTCATTTCAAATGGATTATTTAATTGTTTCTTTGTATTGCTTAATAGTAATACCTCCCTCCCTAAACAGGGAGGGCAGGGTTGGGTCTCTTTTTTTTATTTAATTGTAATATTCTTGACAGGTTTCCCCTTCTCGTCGAGCAGACGTATGCAGAAGTCGCTCATGCCCGGACCGTTGATAATGGCTCCGCGGATGATGTTCTGACCCTTCTTCAGCGTCAGGAGCGGACTTGTGCAGTCGTCAACCACCATACGGCGGTCGCCCGACATCAGCAGGGCTTCCTTGCCGTTCACCCACCACATGGAAGATGAATTGCTACCCACAGCCAGGCGCACGGTCATGTCTTCGGGACAGTCAACCACGGTCACAGCCCAATAGAGCACGCCATAGAGGCGCTGCTTGTATTCTTCACCGAAGCGGAACAACTTCACGTTGTAGCGGCTGCTTTCCAGCTCATGCCAGGTAAGTGTTTCCTTGACGGTCTTGAATTCCGGTTTCGGGGGTTCCTGCATTCGGGGCCCGCGACCGAATCCAGGAGGTACCACCTCTTGTACTACGGTGGTCTTCACCTTCTGTCCATCCTTCGGCACGATGGTCATCTGGTTCTTGAAATACTGGGTATTGAAGGCTTCACGCAGATAAGAATCCGTGAAGACGTTGTTCGAACGTACGGGCCTGCTGATGGGTTCCAGCAGTCGCCAGCGGCGGATGAATCCCTGTTCGTCCACGCTCGAAGTGGCTGATGCGGGTTTTGCGTAATAGTTCTTGGCAAAGTCACCGTTGGCCAGTTCCACTTTGTCCTTGAACAGACGCTGGGCAAACTGGTAAAGGCTTTCCCTCCATACGGGCCACGTGTGGCCGCCGGGTGTCTCGAAATAGGTGTGTTTGATGCCTATCTTGTCAAAGCGTTCGCGCATGATGCGGCAGTTGTTGAAGGCGATGTCTTCCTGTCCGCCCATCGTGATGTAGAACTCGCGGAACTGTCGGTTGTAGAAGTCGGGCCGTGCTGCCAGTTTCTGGTAGTATTGCTCGGCACCCATCGTGCTTTCCATGCCTTTGGGCGTATTAGCCCACCAGCCACTGCTGAACACTCCTACATAGCGGAACAGTTCGGGGTGGTTGATAGTCGTATTGAGCGTATAGAGTCCACCCATCGACAGTCCGGCCATGGCCCTGTGATCGGCATCGGCCAGCACGCGGTAGTTCTTTTCCACCACGGGAATACATTCTTCCAGAAGTTCCTTTTCAAAGTCACGGCAGTTGGCATCTGGCATCACCACGATAAACTCCTCGGCCTTGCCCTGTGCAATCAGGTTGTCGAGGATGATGTCAGTGCGTCCCTGCAAGGCCCATCCGCGTTCGTCCTCACCGCCGCCGTGCAGGATATAGAGCACCGGATACTGGCGGTCGCGCTGTTGCTGATAGGAAGGGGGAAGATAGACAAACATCCGCCGCCATGCCTGATGCGTCTTGCTGTAATAGCGGCGCATGGCCGTTTCGCCGTGGGCCACGTCGGCAGGCTCAAACCGTTTGTCGTTCGTGTAAGGCACTTCGATACACGAAGCCATCCTGCTGCAGCCGTAGAACGTCTCCGAAGCGGGGTCGCTCACCTGAACGCCATCCACGTACATGAAGTAGTAGTTGATGCCGCTCATCAGCGGATCGGTCGTGGCTGTCCATATCCCATCGGCATTCTTGCTCATGGGATACTTCTTGCCGCCGATATCGACGATGACTTCTTGTGCCTGTGGGGCACGTAGTTGGAACACACCGCGGTGATCATTAGTGATTTGCGGATACTGGGCGCCGCGTATGTTCGTCGCGGGCACTGTGTTTTGTGCACTGAGGTTAGTACAACAAAGCATCATTGCGATGCCGAAGATAAGTTTCTTATTCATGACTGTGCAAAGATAGTAAATATTTACGTGCGTGTGTTCTTTAATTGTATCAAGTATCTTACTTTTTATAACATTTTAGCCGTTTTGTGACGTTGAAAAAGTTTTTTGTATCACCGAAAAAAGGATTTTCCACCTTTTATAAGTATCTTTGCAAATGATTTTCTGCTTACCTTTCAAGGCGAAAGTTTATTACATTTAAAAACCTATGTTGAAAAGATTACTACGCATACTCCTGTTATGTGCGCTGCCTACACTTCACTGTGCTGCAACGGAGAACACCTTATGGTACGACAGTCCGGCAAAGATATGGTTGGAGGCTCTCCCTTTGGGTAATTCCCACATGGGGGCGATGGTCTATGGCGGTACGGCCATAGAGGAAATCCAGCTCAACGAAGAGTCTTTCTGGAGCGGCGGACCCCATCACAATAACAGTCCCCGTTCCTTGCAACGCTTGCCTGAAGTACGTCGGCTGATATTCGAAGGCCGCGAGAAGGAAGCCGAGGATATCATCAACAAGGATTTCATCACCGGCCCTCACGGTATGCGCTATCTCACCTTGGGCAGTCTGCGTCTGCGCTTTGCCGACGGGCAGGCTCCCGTCAAGGATTACCGCCGGGAACTCAATCTGGCGAAAGCCCTCTCCACCGTCACTTACGAACAGCAGGGTGTCCGCTTCGAGCGTAAAACCTTTGCCTCGCTGGCCGACGGCATCGTGGTGATGCAGCTCACGGCCTCCGCTCCGGGTGCGCTTTCGTTTTCGCTCCGGCATGATTGTCCGTTGCCTTCCAGGGCAGAAGCCCGTGAAAACACGCTGACGGCCCATGTGGATCCCGTTGACCACGAAGGCATTACAGGCCGTGTCTATGCCGAATGTCTTACCAAGGTACTTGCCGACGGCGAGGTTCAAGCCTCGGGCGATTCGCTCTTCGTGAAGAAAGCTACCACGGTGACGCTGCTTATTTCGGCTGCCACCAATTTCGTAAACTATCACGACGTGTCGGCGCAGGCTGCTGCGCGCAATGCCGACTATCTCCGCAAGGTGGAGAATCTTTCCTTCGAGCAGCTTTTGTCTCGCCATGAAACCATTTATCAGCCCCAATATAATAAGGTGATCCTTGAGCTTCCCGGCACTTCCACGCTGCCCACCGACCGCCGTCTGGCTGCTTTCAAGGACAGTCAGGATATGGGAATGGTGGCGCTCATGTTCAATTACGGACGCTATCTGCTCATTTCTTCTTCCCAAAAGGGAGGTCAGGCTGCCAACTTGCAGGGCGTATGGAACGACAAGGTGAATGCCCCGTGGGATTCGAAATACACCATTAACATCAATGCCGAGATGAACTATTGGCCAGCCGAGGTGACGAATCTCACCGAAACCACCGGTCCGCTCTTCTCTATGATTCGTGATTTGAGTGAGACGGGAGCCACTACGGCCCGCGAAATGTATGGTTGCCGCGGCTGGATGGCTCATCACAATACCGATCTCTGGCGCATTGCCGGACCCGTTGACGGTGCCTATTGGGGCATGTTCCCTCATGGCGGAGCTTGGCTGACCACCCATCTTTGGCAGCATTACCTCTTCAATGGTGACCGTGAGTTCCTGCGCCAGTGGTATCCCGTGATGCGCGGTGCGGCTCTTTTCTATCTCGATTTCATGCAGGTTCATCCCCAATACGGTTGGCTTGTCACCACTCCCTCGGTGAGTCCTGAGCATGGCCCCATGGGTAAGGACACGCCTATTACGGCCGGTTGCACGATGGACAACCAGATTGTCTTCGATGTCTTGACGCAGACTCTGCATTCCGCTGAAATCCTGAAGACCGACAAATCCCTGCAAGACTCCCTTCGGAAAGCCATTGCCCTGCTGCCGCCTATGCAGGTGGGCAAGTACGGACAGTTGCAGGAATGGCTTGTTGACGGTGATGATCCCAAGGACGAACACCGCCACATATCCCATCTCTACGGACTTTATCCCAGCAATCAGATATCTCCCTATAGTCATCCGGAACTCTTCCGTGCCGCTGCCGTCACCCTGCAACAGCGTGGCGATATGGCCACGGGCTGGAGTCTGGGCTGGAAGATTAATTTCTGGGCGCGTATGCAGGACGGTAACCATGCTTTCCGCATCATCCAGAACATGCTGAGGCTGCTGCCTTCCGAGCGCGCTGCCTTCCAATATCCCGAAGGACGCACGTTCCCCAATCTTTTCGATGCCCACCCGCCTTTCCAGATTGACGGAAACTTCGGCGCAACGGCAGGCATTGCCGAAATGCTCCTGCAGAGTCACGACGGAGCGGTTCATCTGCTTCCCGCCCTTCCCGATGCATGGAACGAGGGCCAGGTGAAAGGCCTTCGTGCCCGCGGTGGCTTTGAAGTGGATATGAAATGGGAAAACGATAACGTTAACGATAACGATAACGAATGCAGGGGTCTGAAGGTGAAGGCCACGGTCCGTTCCACCATCGGCGGCGTGCTCCGTCTGCGTTCTGCCGTTCCCCTGAAAGGAAAGGGACTCCGCAAGGCTAAGGGCCAATGTCCTAACGCCCTGCTGAAGGGAGCCGAAATACCCTCACTTCAACCTTCGTCCTCCAACCCTCAACCCTCCATCACCGTCTATGAATACGACGTGAAGACGAAGGCTGGAAAGAGCTATGATTTTTTTTCTAACTAATTAATTATAATATTAAAACTTTATGAGAAAGATTGTTTTGACGGCCCTTTGCGCCGTAGCGTTGGCCGCAAATGCTCAGTTTGGCAGGCCGCAGATTCAGCACATCTCCTTCAAGGATGCCTACAAGGATTACTTCATGGTAGGTGTGGCAGTGAACCAGCGAAACATCTCGCAACCTGATCAGATTGCGCTGGTGAAACAGGAGTATAACAGCATCACCGCTGAGAACGACATGAAGCCCGGCATGATTCATCCCAAGGAGGGTGAGTGGAACTGGGAGAATGCCGACAAGATTGCCAACTTCTGCCGCGAGAATGGTATCAAGTTGCGTGGTCACAACCTCCTGTGGCACTCACAGATGGCCGACTGGATGTTCTACGACAAGAAAAAGAACCTCGTCAAGAAGGAAGTGCTCTTCAAGCGTATGCGTGAGCATATCCACACCGTGGTGAACCGTTACAAGGACGTTATCTACTGCTGGGATGTGGTCAACGAGGCCATCAAGGACGGTCCCGCACGTCCCGCCTTCATGGGAGGCAAGGACCAGCCCCTGCGCGAATCTACATTCTACAAGATTTGCGGCAACGACGAGTTCATCCGCAAAGCCTTCGAATATGCCCGCGAGGCTGACCCCAATGCACTGCTGTTCTACAACGACTACAACGAGTGCGACCCCGTGAAGCGCGACCGTATATATAATATGGTAAAGGAAATGAAGGCCGCCGGCGTGCCCATCGATGGTATCGGCATGCAGGGACACTACAATATCTACGGCCCTTCTGAGGAAGACATGGAGGCTGCCATCTCCAAGTATGAAGAGATTGTGGATCATATCCATATCACCGAGCTTGACATCCGTGTCAATCAGGAGATGGGCGGACAGCTCCGCTTCTCTCGCAATGAGGGTGCCGTGATCACCAACGACCAGAAACTCCTCCAGGAGAACAAGTACGCTGAGCTCTTCCGTGTGCTCCGTCGCCACAAGGCAAAGGTGGATTGCGTCACTTTCTGGAACCTCTGCGATGCCGATTCATGGTTAGGCGTGAACAACTATCCCCTGCCTTTCGACAAAGACCTGAAGCCGAAGAATGTGCACACCGTGCTCACTCACTTCGATCCCGCTATCGACACACAGGTTATCAAGGAAGACTTCGTGCCTTGCGCCACCTGTCAGCCCCGTCAGCAGTATCCGCAGGTTAACTCTCAGGGCTTCGTCCGTTTCCGCGTGGTGGCTCCCGATGCCAAGTATGTCATCTGTTCTGCCGGTCTCGGCGGCGGCATGTCTGGAACGGTTCTCAAGAAGCAGAAGGACGGTTCCTGGATGGGAACTACGCTGAAGCCCGAGGATGAAGGTTTCCATTATTACACAATCTCTGTGGATGGTGCACAGGTATTGGATCCCGGAACCAACAGCTATTATGGCGGCAGCCGCTGGCAGAGCGGTACCGAGGTACCTGCCCACGACGGTGCTTTCTATGCCGACCGTACAGACATTGAGCACGGATGCGTGCAGAAGATTCTCTTCCCCTCCAAGGTGAATGGCAATCAGCTCCGTCCGGCCTACGTATATACTCCCGCCGGTTACGGCAAGAACCCCAAGCAGCGCTATCCGGTGCTCTATCTGCAGCACGGATGGGGTGAGAACGAGACCTCTTGGCCCGTTCAGGGTAAGGCCAATATCATCATGGACAACCTCATTGCCGAGGGTAAGGCCCTGCCTTTCATCGTCGTGATGACCTATGGTATGACCAACGATATCGTCTTCGGACAAGGTTTCGACCGCAACAAACTGGCCGATGACTTCCAGAAAGTGCTCGTTGACGAACTGATTCCTTACGTTGACAGTCACTTCCTGACCAAAGCCGACAAGAAGAACCGTGCCATGGCCGGACTTTCCATGGGTGGTATGGAGACTCACGCCATCACGCTGGCCCGTCCCGAAGTGTTCGGCAGCTGGGGTATTCTCAGTGGTGGAATGTACACGCCCGAAGAACTCAAAGGCAAGAAGGTGGATTACATCTTCATCAGCTGCGGTTCGAAGGAAGGTCCCGACCGCATCCGCAAGGCCGTTGACGACCTGAAGGCTGCCGGTTACAATGCCGAGAGCTACATCTCCGAAGGCACTGCCCATGAGTTCCTCACCTGGCGTCGCTCTCTCTACCAGATGGCTCAGAAGCTCTTCAAGAAGTAAATTATTAAGTTAAGAACTTAGAATTAAAAACCCTTCACCCTGGCGCAATGACTCTGTCTCACAGCGCTTTACGGTGAAGGGTTTTTCTTTGGCGAAAAAAACAAAGAAAACATCATTTCTGTAAAGCATCCCTGTCATAGGGATGTGTCAGAAGCTGCACACCGCCATCCTGCAAGCAAGCTTGCATCTGCCGATGCACATCTTCTGACAGTCCTTCAGCCCGTCTTTACAGAAATGTAAAAACCTTAAAAACCCTTGTTTCAAATATAGGTTATAGGTTAAAGTTTTAAGTTTAAAGATGAAAGTTTAAAGATTAAGGATTAGGGTTATCGTTAAGGTTAACGTTAAGGTTAACGTTAAGGTTATCGTTTTCGTTTTCGTCATCGTTATCGTTCAAAACTACTGTTTTCAAGGTTTTTGCTTTTATGTAAAGTTAGGCCTGTCAAGGCTGTCAGCGGTTGTTCTTCCACAGGATGCAAACTTGTTTGAAGACGGGGGAGGAACGGCCACTGACACATCCGTGTCATACGGATGCTTTACATAAAAGATGTGATCTCCTGTTTTTTTTCATTCCTCCGGGTACAAAGTAATTTAGTTTGTACCTCAAAACATCATCAAACGGAGGTCAAAGTATCATCCGCTGAAGAACAAACTAAATTACTTTGTAGTCACTCCTGTTATTTAGACGATTTAGAAAAGGCACTATTGAACTCTAAATGTACCATTTACGAGGCGTAACTCTATCGTTTACGATGCATAAATGACAAACCTACGAATACCCCGTTAGCAAGGCTCCCTCCCTAAACAGGGAGGGCTGGGGTGGGTCTCCAGTTGGGCTGGGGTGGGTCTCCAGTTACCCTTCTTCATAGCTCCCAATGCATCATCAAACGGAGTGCAAAATTTCATCGATTGGATACTTAAGCCTTGGCGTTTTAATAAATAATACTCTCTTTTTTTGTTATTTCGAGAAAAAACATTATATTTGCCGACAAATATACAACAATGGGATTAAGAACAACACATAGCAAAGCAAGAGAAAAACAGGAAAGCAAAATGATATTTGCTTCTTCATGCATTGAATCCGCTGCGCGACAAAGAAATGTCTCTACAACTGAGATGTACAACAGAATGAAACGCGTCGGGTTGATTGACGGTTTTATACTGAAATGCTATGACGGTCTGCATACACAAAGCCGCCAGCATGTGACAGAAGACGTGCTTGGAGCTTTGGACATCTGGGAAGCCAAAAATGCAATACAACGATGAGGAAAGTCTATCATGGTGCTACACAAGAGATTATTGCACCTTTAGTTACTGTAGGACGCGATAATCTAGATTTCGGCAAAGGATTCTATGTTACTGACATCAGAACCCAGGCTAAGACATGGGCAGATATTAAAAGTAGATACTTGATGGATGCTTCCGGCGTTATCAATGAATATCTTTTCGATTTAGACAATGCCATTAAGGAGTTTCGTTATAAACACTTTGAAAAATACGACAGTGAATGGCTCCACTTTATAGTGGACTGTAGGGATGGACGAAAGGTATGGAAAGACTATGACATCATCGAAGGAGGTGTAGCCAACGATCGGGTGATTGATACAGTAGAAGCCTTCAAGGCTGGTCAGATTAGTGAAGAAAAAGCACTTGGGGAACTGGCGAAGCATCGTCCCAATAATCAAATATGCATTCTGAAACAAGCCGTGGTGGATAAGTATCTCATTTTTCAGAAATCTGTTTTAATTAAATAGTTATGCTGAGCGATATATTGATGTGGAACAAAATAGGACGTATCGTTACTTTACTTTCGGAGCGTCTTGACATTACGCCGGAAAGGGCTTTGGATATTTTCTACACATCCAAGACCAATGAACGACTCCACGACCCGTCAACCCTTCTTTACACTTTTGGTGATTTATATATCGTAGATGATGTTATCCGCGAAATTCAGTTAGGTTTGGGGAAATAAGCACATTCCCAACCCTTCACCATAGCTCCTTGTCTTGTAGGTATTTACACCTTGAGGTGAAGTTTTTTTGCATTTGAAAATTGTTTGTAGTAAACACTCTGGGATGTGTTTGTATGGTTGATAATTCTTTCTTTTATGCCTACAAAAGCAGGCTGTAATTCCCCTTTTGTATTTTTTATTGTCACGTATTGTTTGCGTGGCGTAACATATAGCGAATAATCATTAAGTGTGAAACAAACAATAAAATTTTATATACCTTATTATTATTGTAATTTCAACAACAATATTTATCTTTGCGCCCGATTTTGATTTAGTAACTAACAAATAAGTTTATTTTCTAACAATTAGCTAAAATTTTAATAATGAAAAAACTATTTCTGTTTTTGGCTTTAGCCTTAACAACTGTATGCGAAGAGACATTCGCACAGAACACTCCTATCAGAGAGTGGGACTTTAACAAAAAAGCATATGCTTTCGGGCGTATTCAAGATGAGGGATCGCTTATTAATAACCCGGCAGCAGATGATGACTGGGCCAAGTCTCAAATTGAGATGAATATCCAAGAGGCTTATTGGACAGAAGACTCAGTATTGGCTTACATGGATAAAACCGTCAAACTCTGGCATGCTTTCTGTAAACATCAGATTACGGAACACCAGATTCAAGGTGGTCAAAATTTGTATTTGAATGCAGATTGGCCGATGTTTGGCTCGCTGATGAATAACATCGTCTTCAATGCACCGGCTGGTGCCTTCGGTTTCTGCAATGAAGCAGATCCGAATCAGACGACAATTGACCAGCAGGCAAGATACATTGCATTAAAGAAAGGTGCGTCATTCCGCCTCACCGATTTGCAGGTCGGTGATTACGTTGTTATCAAGATGGACCGTAATGCGGGCACAGCAAACCTTAACATAACAAACGCCAAGGATGCATTAGGTAACGACATCACCTCCTCAGACAATTATGGTATTGGTGGAAGCCAGTGGTTCCTTGATGCTGGCAAGTATAATTGGAGAGGAGAATATGTCTTTATCGCTACCAGCACTGACATGACTTTCTACTTTGTTGGTGACGATCATGAGCAGACATTGAAACTATATAACATCAAATTGTTCAGAAATCCGGCCACCTATCCGTCGGAAAACTGTATTGTTTGCGCCCGTCACTACGGACAGACATTCTATTATGACTATAAAGACCTCACGAACAACGACGAAAATCCAAGTTCAAAGACTGGTAACTACGAGATGCACTTCCGTGGCAAGGCAGAAAAGCCACACGTAATAGACGTTTTCAAGAGCGGAACGCTGTCGTTCACAAAGGACGATTTCAAACCCAGAGGTGACTATATGTACACTCTCAAATCAATACCAGGCGAATGGGGAATCTTCAAGGTACGCATGGCACTCAAAGAGCATCACGGGAAATACTACACTGACTATGCAGACCGTATCTGCAGTCAGACCGTTCTTAGAAAGGAGACTTACCCTTGCACATGGGACTTCACCGACCTGATAGGTTATTTTGACAGTGGTAATGCATGGAAAGAGAATCCCGATATTCAAACTTCTCCCGTATATGGACATCCCGAACTCGCATTTTGGAAGCTAGAAGGAGATTTCGATGGAGAGCATAAATACAGTTTCCAAATGGGTGTTGAAAAATATGGAGAGAGTGCAGGACACCATGCACAATATGTAAACGGTGGTGAACTTCACATTGCAGATCATGCATTTGACGAACTGAAGGGTCTTGGCGTTTCGGCATTCAATTGGGGTGGACATCTTTATAACGATCAACTTAAAATAAGTAAGGATGGTATCGAATTGAGCAGTGCATCTAGCAAACCATTCAAGTTCATCATACCAGAAATTGGAGGTGACAGCGAGACGGCAGCAGTTTATGTGCGAGTTAAGAAGAATGAAAGCGGATTTGTGGCAAAGGCACAGGTTGGTTCTGCACTTTCTGACATGGTACTGGTTGGTGAAGACGGTGACGAATGCGTATATAAGACCTCTCAGGTTACAACCAACGACGGAGTAACCCTTCAACTCACAGGCTGCACGGTGAAGAAGATTGCCGTTACTAAGGACTTCAAGGACGTGAACAGTGCTGGTTATTCAACAGAGTGCCGCGCACGTGACATTGACCACACTCTGACACCTTATTTCACTGCTGGCAAGATTAAGGCTTATCGCGTGAGCGCTGTTGACTATGAAAAGAGCGAAATCTCACTTAATGAGGTTGACAAGATCCTTCCTGCTGCTAGCGCAAACGGTGATGAGGGTCTTGGCGTGATTCTCTATAACGGTGCTGATGGCAACAAGGCTATGAGCGGTTTCGGACTCTTCGTAGCAGATGTTCACGACAAGGATAATAACGATTTGAAACTGAGCGATACGAACCTGCTTTGTGCCAACCTCACCCAAAACAACAGTGTTGGCGCTAACCCTGGAGATTACACCAACTACCTGCTCAATGGTCAAGGTACAAATGAAGTGACTGGCGCAACGGTAACAGGCATTGCATTCTATCGCGCTTCCAAGACTGCAAAGTTAGGACCCAACAAGGCTTATCTGCCAATGGAGACATCTCAGGTAAAACCGTCAGACTCGAACTCGCACGGCGCAAAGATGACTATGGTCTTTGTTAACGAGGAAGAGAATAACAATGAAGCAACTGGTATTGCTGTAGTAAACACCGAGCGTACTGAAGACAACTCCTTCTACACCTTGAGCGGTGTGAAGGTTGTGCGCCCAACCAACAGTGGCATTTATATCAAGAACGGTAAAAAGATAATCATTAAATAAGTATAAGATATGAAAAAAGTATATTCTAAGCCATCTGTTTCAGTTGTAAACGTCAGACTATTCAGTTCGGTACTCGACGATAGCCCAAATATTGGTCAAGGTAATTATAGTGTCGTTGTTGAGGATGGCTGGGCCAAGGAGAACAATGGCGAATTCGAAGAGGAAGAGGGCTTGATCAATCCCACTCAGCCCAATATCTGGGGAGATGAAGAAGAATAGGATATCGATATATTTATCAGAGATTAAGTAAGAACAAATAGTTTTTTCTTGTGACGCCGGTGCCGCAGTGATGCAGTGCCGGCGTTTTTGAGTTTGCAACATATAATAAAATTATTGAAACGTAAGAAACGCGGTGTTCTTCCAGTTTGTTATATCTTTGCAGCGTGTTTCTAACCATAGGGATGTTTTCGGCATCTGTTACTTACAACTTATTAAGAATCTATAAACCCAAGAACTCATGAAGATATTGAGAATGTGGAAAAACCTAGGCAAGTGGCTTAGGTGAGTTTTGATAAATTATGGTTACAAAACCACGGGCACGCCTGGTGCGAATCCCGCGTGCCCTTCTTTTCAAAGAACCCAACAATAACAATATATAAAACCAAACAAAACAATGTTTAGATACATCATCTCTATTGTAACAGCAGTAATAATGTTGCCATTTGGTACAATGAAAGCCTCCTCCTTCGGGGGAGGCTTGGAGGGGACTTCCCCTTCTTCTGATTTCCATATCTTCCTCTGTTTCGGACAGTCGAATATGGAGGGCAATGCCCGTCCGCAGGCGCAGGACTTCAAGGATGTTCCGGAGCGCTTCCTGACGATGGCTGCCGTGGATTTCGATCCTTCTACGGTGAAACCTAATCCCTGGAATCAGCGTCCCGATACGTTGAATCTGCCTACTCGAAAGATGGGTGAGTGGTATCAGGCCGTGCCGCCATTGGTGCGCGTAACCACAGGACTGACGCCTGCCGACTATTTCGGACGCACGCTTTGCGACAGTCTGCCCGAATGCCAGCGCGTGGGTGTTATCAATGTCGCCGTGGGTGGTTGCAGGATCGAACTGTTTGACGCGGATTCCTGTGCCAATTATATCGCCAACAGTCCCGGTTGGCTGAAGAATATGGCCAAGGAATACGATAACGATCCGTATGGCCGACTGGTGGAAATGGCCCGCAAGGCTCAACGGCATGGGGTTATCCGTGGTATATTGCTCCATCAGGGAGAGTCGAATACGGGTGAAAAGGACTGGCCGCTGAAGGTGAAGAAGATTTATGAGCGTTTGCTCGCGGACCTCAATCTGAAGGCCGAAGAGGTGCCGCTGATTGCCGGAGAGGTGGTCAATGCGGATGTGAAAGGCAGTTGTGCTGGGATGAATCCCATTATCCAGACGTTGCCCGAAGTGATTCCTACGGCTCATGTGGTTTCTTCGGCGGGTCTTCCCTGTGCTTTCGATCATCTGCATTTCACTGCCGAGGGCTATCGGGAGTTAGGCCGCCGCTATGCCGCCGTGATGCTGCCCCTGCTGAAGAAATAAGGACCCACCCCAGCCCTCCCTGAAAAGGGAGGGAGCTATTAGTCTCACACGGAGTGAACAGAGTTCGCAGAGGATTGAAAAAAAAACAATAAAAACATCTTTTATGTAAAGCATCCGTGTGCCGCGGATGTGCCGTAAGAGGCTCACCAACATGCTGCAAACGAGTTTGCGCCTGTCGGTGAGTCTCTTTCTGCAGCCCTTTCGGGCTTATCTTTACATAAAAGCAAAAACCATGAAAACCTTTGCGTCTCTGATTACTCAATACCTTACTTTTTAAACAAAAATCTTGCAAAATAACCTTAACGTTAACCCTAACGATAACGATAACCCTAAACTTTCATCTTTCATCCTTCATCTTTCATCCTTCATCTTTCATCTTTCATCCTTAATCTTTAACCTTTAACCTATAACCTATAACCTTTAACCTAAATTTGAAACGCAGGTTTTCAAGGTTTTCGCTTTTTTGTAAAGTCAGGCCTGGCAAGGCTGTCAGAGGATGGTCTTCCACAGGATGCAAACTCGTTTGCAGGCGGGGGAAGAACGGCCTCTGACACATCCGTAAATACGGATGCTTTACAAAAAAAGATGTTTTTTATGTTTTTGTTTTTATAATTTTTATATAACTTTGCCTCCCGGATATGGAGAAGAAAGATCGGAAAGACGCTTTGCGGCAGTATCAGCGCTACCTGAAACTGCAGAAAGGATTCACGCCAAACACGCTGGATGCCTATCTGCGGGATGTGCAGAAACTGCTTCTCTACCTGAAAGGGGAGGGGATAGACCCGCTGGAAGTGAAGCTCGACGACCTGGAACATTTCTCCGCTTCACTTCATGACCTCGGCATTGCCCCGTCTTCGCAGGCCCGAATCCTCTGCGGCGTCCGTTCGTTTTACCGATTCCTGAATCTTGACGGCTGGATAGAACAGGATCCTGCCGAACTCCTGGAGTCACCCAAACAGGGTGAACACCTGCCGGAATACCTTTCTACGGCCGAGGTAGATCAGCTGGAAGCTATCATCGACCTCTCGAAATGGGAGGGTCATCGCAACCGCGCCATCATAGAAGTGCTTTTCTCCTGCGGCTTGCGCGTGTCTGAACTGGTGAATCTCCCGTTGAGCAACCTCTATCTCGATGAAGGTTTTATCCGCGTCTCCGGTAAAGGCCGTAAGGAACGGCTGGTGCCGATTTCCCCCAAAGCCATCAAAGAGCTGAACCTGTGGTTTGCCGTTCGTCGCCACATGACCATCAAGCCATGCGAGGAAGATTATGTGTTCTTGAACCGCCGAGGCAGTCGTCTCACCCGGACGATGATCCTTATTATGATAAAGAGGTACGCGCAAGAGGCCGGCATTCAGAAAACCATCTCACCGCATACGCTCCGTCATTCTTTTGCCACTGCTCTTTTGGAAGGCGGTGCTGACCTCCGAGCCATTCAGGCCATGCTCGGCCATGAGTCGATAGGCACCACGGAGATCTATACCCATATCGACACGACTACCCTCCGCGATGAAATCCTCCATCATCATCCGCGGAATATGAAATAAGGTTTCTTTCATTCATGTATGATGAAAGCGTTTTCTGTAGAAAACGATTACAAGTTTCAGGTTTCAGGTTTCTGGATGATGTATGAAAAACAGCGGATTTATCGGCAAAAAATGCGCGATAATTGTATTTTTGACACATGTTTTAAGACGAAACGCCCGAATGTTAACAAAAACGGCTCAAAAGCAAAATGTAACAAAATAAATGAGACGTTCTGCAAAAAAAAACTAAAGGAAAGACTTGATATAATCAAAGATTTGTCGTAAATTTGCAAACGGAATGGATCCTTTGTGGCCATAATTGAAGTATCAGTATTAAAAACCTATATAGAAAACCTAAAAAATTTAACTATAAGTATTATGTACATTTTCAAACGAGCTGTCCCGACTTTGTTGATGCTGCTTCTGGTCCCCTTAGCAATGTGGGCCCAGGGTGGAATCAAAGTCAGAGGTACAGTGGCGGCCGAGGGTGGTGATCCGCTCATTGGCGCAACAGTCTTAGTAAAAGGGATTGCAGGCCATGGTACGGTAACGGACATTGATGGTAACTTCGAAATCAATGTTCCGTCCGAGCAGTCGGTGCTTGTTTTTTCCTATGTAGGTATGACCACAAAGGAAGTCAGGGTTGGCAAACAGCGTGCCCTCAAGGTGTCGCTCGATGAAGAAAACACACTTGACGAAGTGGTGGTAGTAGGTTACGGCCAGCAGAAGAAAGCCTCAGTGGTGGGTGCTATCACGCAGACCACTGGTGAAGTGCTTGAGCGTGCTGCCGGTATCGGTAGTGTGGGTGCAGCCCTGACGGGTAACCTCCCCGGTGTCGCAACAATCGCTTCTTCTGGTCAGCCGGGTGAAGAAGACCCGCGAATCTATATCCGTGGTGCTGCCGCCTGGAATACAGATGCTCAGCCGCTGATCCTCGTTGATGGCGTTGAGCGTGAAATCAAGTCTGTCGATATCACTTCGGTGGCTACGATTTCCGTGTTGAAGGATGCCTCTGCAACTGCCGTTTACGGTGTGAAAGGTGCTAACGGTGTTATCCTGATTACCACCAAGCGTGGTGTGGAAGGTAAGGCAAGAATCGACGTGGGCTTCAATGCAACATTGAAGGCTGTGTCGAAACTCCCGCGCAAGTACGATTCTTATGATGGCTATATGTTTCGTAACCAAGCACTCGAGCATGAACTTGCCATCGGCGGTGATGCATCTTGGGCCTACTATCGTCCACAGACGTTCATCAACAACTTCCGTAACCAGGACTATACGGTTAAACCGAATTATGATGCCAACGGTAACTACCTCGGTGACTACAGCCAGGCAGAGCGCTATCCTAACGTTGACTGGCAGGATGAAATGTTCAATAGAACAGCGCTGTCTTATAATACAAACCTGAATATCTCCGGTGGTACGAAGTACGTCAAATATTTCGTGTCGTTCGACTTCCAGAACGAAGGTGATATGACCAAGATTTGGGACAACCATCAGGGTTATGAGGGCGGTTATTCATACAATCGTCTGAATGTACGTTCAAATCTGGACTTCCAGATTACGAACACTACTACTTTCAAGGTAAACCTGGCTGGTTCGAATGCACAGCAGAAGACCCCACGTTATTATTATGGTAATAGTGGTGAGTACTTCCAGCAGCAGATGTGGGCCGGTGCATACGGTATGCCGCCCAACGTGTTCCCCGTGCAGTTCTCCAATAATTCATGGGGTTATTATCCGCTGGTTTCCAACGTGGCTAACTCTCCTATGAATGTTGCCTTGTCAGGATATGAGTTGAAGACCATCACCCGTGTCTTTACAGACTTTGCACTTGAGCAGAAACTCGACTTCATAACAGAGGGTCTTGTTGCGCGTGGTACGATTTCATGGGATAACCAGTTTAATGAGGGCAGCCGTGGTATTAACCAGGCTGGTGGCGGTCATCAATCTATGAGAATGTACATGCTTCCTGAGGACGGTGTGCCCCGTCCGGAAAAGCAGATTTTCGATGCGACTGGTTTTGATTTCTATGAAAAGGTGGACTGGGATCTTGCCGCAGGTGAAGTAAGTAGTACCAATCGTGCTACGGAAATGTCGCTTCAACTTTATTGGGGCCGTCAACTCGGCGACCATAACGTCTCTTTGATGGGTAACTGGAAGCGCCGTATGTATGCTGGAAATGCAGAACTTGAGAATCGTCGTGAGGACTGGGTGTTCCGTACTACATACGATTTCAAGAGCAAGTATTTCGCCGAGTTCAACGGTGCTTACAATGGTTCGCAGAAGTTCTCTCCCGACAACCGCTTCGCTTTCTTCTGTTCTGGTGCTATCGGCTGGATGGTGTCGGAAGAGAAATTCATGAAGCCGCTGAAGGATAAGAAAATCCTGGATATGTTCAAGATTCGTGGCTCATACGGTGAAATCGGTGATGACAATGCCGGAGCACGTTGGGCTTACCTGACTCAGTGGTCGGTATTGAATAAAGTAAATATGACGCTGACGGCTGGCCAGAGTCCATATCAAGGTTATAAGGAATCTGTCGTTGCTGCTCCTGATCTTCGTTGGGCAACAGTACGAAAAATGAACATCGGTTTCGACTATGGATTCCTCGGTGGTATGTTCACAGGTAGTTTCGACTGGTTCCGTGACAAACGCTATGACATCTTCGTTTCCGGTAACAACCGTTCTGTACCTTCTTATTATGGTGCAGCAACGACCCCGGATATCAATAAGGGTGAAATCCTGAACAGTGGTTTCGAGGTTGAACTTCGCTTCAACAAGGTGCTGAAGAATGGTATGCGTTTCTGGGCCAATGCCAACTATACCTATGCTCACAATGAAATCAAGTTGAAGGATGACCCGGCATTGTTGCCCTCTTACCGTAGAGCACAGGGTTATTCTCAGGGCCAGTACGTTTCATTTATTGACAACGGCTTCATCGGTACTTATGACGAACTCTACAGTACGCCAAAGCGCGAGATGGATGATAACCAGGTGCTTATTGGTGACCACTATATCGTGGACTTCAATGCTGACGGTGTTGTTGACGAGACATACGACCAGGCTCCTTACGGCTATACCGGTAACCCGGAGCACACCTACAATGCCACCATCGGATGGGAGTGGAAGGGCTTCAGCATGTTCGCTCAGTTATATGGTGTAACAGGTGTGACCCGTGACGTAGGTCTTACCTCTTTTAATAATAAGTTGTTGACAGTGTTTGACAATGGTACATGGTGGAATCCTACAGATGCCAATGGCGATGTTGTTGCACCTCGTTATACCACGCAGGTATCCTACAACAACGGTACACAGTATCTCTATGACGGTTCATACCTCCGTCTGAAGAATGTGGAGATCGCCTATACCTGGACGAAGGGCTGGATCAAGAAACTCGGTTTCACAAGCCTGAAGCTTTATCTCAATGGTAACAACCTCTTCCTGATTACCAAGATGCCTGACGACCGTGAAAGTAACTACGGATGGAGTGGTGGCGGTGGCGCCTATCCTACTGTAAGACGTTATAACTTCGGTATTAAACTTAACATTTAAAGGCGTACAACAATGATGAAATATTATAATAACATAAAGACCCTTTTGTGTGGTTCGCTTCTCCTGCTGGCAGGTGGTGCATTCTTCACTTCCTGCACAGACTGGCTCGATAAGGATCCTGATTCTATCGTGGCTGAGGATGAGGCATTCAAGAATTTCCGCAACTTCCAGGGATATGTTGAGGAAATCTATTCCTTGGTACCCAGTAAGGAGATGGTTAACTATTGTACCGCATGGAATTTCGGTGACGACGCCGTTCATAACCCTGAAGGCTATGCCCACATGGACCATCAGGTCGATCTTGGTAACTATCGTAACTGGTACACGAACAACCAGTGTTGGCTCAACGGTGCTAGAAGTTCTCTCTGGAAAAATTCCTGGTATTGCATCCGTAAGTGTAACATGGGTATTGAAAACATTGGTTCGCTCGTTGGTACTGACGAAGAGCGTGACATCTTGCTCGGACAGATGTATTTCTTCCGTGCCTGGTGGCATTTCGAACTGATGTGCTATTTCGGTGGCCTGCCCTATATTGATCAGTCGTTTGTGGATGGTCATATTCCCGAACTTCCCCGTCTTTCTTTCCAGGAATGTGCAGATCGCTGCGCAGAGGACTTTGAGAGAGCATCCGAACTCCTGCCGTTGGATTCAAAGGAATGGGATGAGACACTTGTCGGTAAGGATAATAACACGGTTAATAACAACCAACTGCGTGTCAACAAGTTTATGGCACTCTGTTATCTGGGCAAGTGTTATCTCTGGGCCGGTTCTCCGCTCATGAAGGAGTTTGAGAAGACTAAGGATGGCGGTCTTCCTGTACTGTTGGGTGCCAGTCAAGGTGGTGCCGGCGCCAAGACCTATGACTATGATGAGGCTTACTGTAAGAAGGCTGCCGAGGCCCTTGGTAAGGCTCTTGACTTGGTCGCTAAAGGACAGACCAATTACAAACTTGCTGAATTCAAGTACTCCAACATCTACGATCATGAGAAGTTGACAACTGCAGAAGATTGTTATTCACAGATATTCTATACCGTCAGTGACGGTTGGAAAATGCCTGGTGAATCAGAGGCTATCTTCCGTGGCGCTCACCCAGGTGTGAACTCTTCTAACTGGAACTGTACCAAGATTTTCGGCCCAAAGGTTGCCGGTCTCGTGGAGCATGACAACATCATTCACCACCCCACAGGAAACCTCATCGACCAGTACGGTATGGCCAACGGCCAGCCCATCTATCTGGTTGAGAATGGTCACTATGTGCTGAATCCAAAGTCAGGATGGGATCCGGAGCATCCCTTTAAAGGCCGTGACCCACGATTCTACCATGACATTATCTTCGACGGTTTCCACTATGTGCTCAAGACTGAAGCCTTGAATGCTGCTCAGAAGGAACATGAATATTGCTCTCTTTATACTGGTGGAGCCATGCGTTCTATAGACAATGGAAGCAGCACAGGTTATTTCATTCAGAAACTCGTTCCTCATCAGTGTAATATCGGTGACAAGTGGTATGACTATGGCTATGCTTTGCAGACCTATCTTCCTTACATGCGCCTGGCAGATGTCTATTTGATGTTTGCAGAGGCTATGGCGGCTTTCTCGCATGATGTGAAGGACTTGAAGACCACAACTGCCTATTGTCCCTCGTATTCCGCTGTCGGTGCCATCAATGCACTCCGTGACCGTGTGGGAATGGAAGGTGTTCAGGATGACTTCCTGGATACTCGTGAGCACTTTATTGATGAGGTTCGCCGCGAACGTGCTGTGGAACTGTCGTTCGAAGGGTTCCGTTGGAATGACCTTCAGCGTTGGCTGCTCCTGACAGAACCTCCTTACACAGAGAAGTACTCTCATGAGTTTGAGCGTATGCAGAAGGCCGATTGGTTCAAGAAGAACGACCCGAAGGATGCTCAAGTCGCTAACTTCCATCATAAGACGCTCATCAAGCGTCCTTTGGAAGCAAAGCACTATTGGTTCCCATTCCCAGAGAAGGATGTCTATCTTTATGAAGGATTTAAGCAGAATCCAGGATGGTAAAAAGTGAAGAGTGAAAAGTGAATAGTGAAGAATTTGCTACCGCTATTAAAATAACATATAATATGAAAAAGATAAAAACAAATATATTTCTCTTTGCCATGATGGCTGCATCACCATTGGCGGTCAACGCACAGGCTGCTGGCGATGCTGATTCCACGGTGGTGAAAAAGAAAGTCCATGTCGCTTTCCGCGATAAGGATCCAGACCATCTGCTGGGAGGAGTTTCCTATGTTGATATGGAAGAACTCCAGAAGAAAGATTACACGATGGGAAGCCTCGAAGATCTGAATGCCCTTGTCGGTGGATGGAATGGAAACAACCTTTGGGGCATGGACAATGACCGTCTGGATAATAACGACAACGGCAACTTGCCGCTTGTGATTATCGATGGTGTGAAGCGCCCGTCAAACAACGTGCTTCCATCTGAAATAGAGCAGATCACTTTCCTCAAAGGTGCACAGGCGGTCGTACTCTATGGCTCCAAGGGTGCCAAGGGTGCTATCCTGATTACGACCAAGCGTGGTAAGGTGGACGGCCTGCAGATTAAGGCCAATGCGAATACGGGCTGGTATGTAGCCAAGGAATTCCCCCAGTATCTGGGCTCTGCGGAGTATATGACGCTCTTTAACGAAGCCGCCTATAACGATAACCTTGCACAAGGCAATGCGGCTTCCGCCAAGTTGCCTTATTCTCAGCAGGATATCTACAATCATGCTATTGGTGCAAATCCTTACCGTTATCCCAATGTAAACTACTACTCTGACGATTATATCCGCAAGGCCTATAACCGCTCCGAGGGAACGTTGGAAGTCCAGGGTGGCGGTACACGTGCCCACTTCTACACGAACATCAACTACTATCGTAACGAAGACCTTATCAATTTCGGTCCGGCAAAGGATAACTATACCGACCGTTTCAGTGTACGTGGTAATGTAGATTTGGTGGTCAACAAATTCATCACAGGTTGGGCTAATGTAAGTGCTACCTATTATAATGAGTATAAGAACAAGGGTAATTTCTGGGGTGATGCATCTACGATGCGTCCAAACTTCCCGCAGGGTGCTGCCCCATTGATTCCTATTGACATGGTTGACCCCAATGCCAGCATGGCCTTGGCTACGCTCGGCAAGTCTCTCAACCTGATTGACGGAAAATGGTTCCCGGGCGGTGGTACGGACGGTGCACAGACGAATGCCATTGCAGACTGCTATTTTGGTGGTGAGACGCGGGCCGTAAGCCGACAGTTCCAGTTTGATGCCGGTATCAACTATGACATGAACAAGTTTCTGAAGGGGTTGACTTTCAAGACGTTGTTCTCGATTGACTATGCTGCCAACTACAGCCTGGCATATAACAATACGTACTCTCTGTTCTTCCCCACATGGAGTAATTATAACACACAGGATGCCATTATTGCCATCAGCCAGCCGAAGGATGAGGTTGTGACGGGTACGATGACCATGTCTGACACGAAATACCGCCAGACCATCACATGGAACGGTCATTTTGACTACGATAATACTTTTGCCGGCAAGCACCATGTAACAGGTATGCTTCTCGCTAATATGTACACGACTACATCAAGCCAGAAGAAACATCGTTATGCCAATGCTAACTTGGGTCTTCAGGCTGGTTACGACTATATGGGTCGTTACTTTGCTGAAGTGGGATTGGCAGGTGTTCATTCTGCCCGCCTTGCTAAAGGTCATCGCGAAGCCCTTTCGCATTCTTTCACCATTGGCTGGAACTTGGCCAAGGAAAAATTCATGCAGGGCAGTTTCGTGGACGACCTGATGCTCAGTGCATCTTACAGCAATCTGAATAATGATGCTGATGTCTATTATACTGGTAGCAAATATGAGGACTTCTATCTCTACGATGCTGTGTGGACCGATCAAAATACTTCGGGCTACGCATGGAATGAAGGTGCAAACTCTGCCGTCTCTACAGTTTCTACCTCTGGTAATAATCCTGCGCTCGATTATATTCACCGCAAGGAATGGTCTGTAAGCCTTCGTGGTTCTTTCTTCAACAAGTTGATAACAACGGATCTCACCTTCTTCAATACGGACATGACCGGTAACATCATCCAGAACCCGACTCAATATCCGTCACATTTGAAAGAAGGTCTTAACAGCAGTAAATTCTCGCCACTTAGCAACTATAACGCCTCTAACCGCAAGGGATTTGATTTCAGCATCAAAGCCAGAAAGCAGTTCGGCCAGGTTCATGCGGAACTCGGCTTGGTCGGTACTTATCTCAAGACTGAGTGGAAGAAGTTTGACGAAGTGGCAGACGTGAGGGCTCCTTACCGTAACTATGCAGGAGGACTCATGCATGTGGGTAAACCTCTTGACGTCCTCGAAGGCTTCCGTTGCCTGGGCTTCTATACCATTGATGACTTTAATGTGGTGACTGATGATAAAGGCAAGACTACCTATAAATTAAAAGAAGGTAAATATGGCCTTGGTGGTACGGTGATGCCTGGTGACCTCAAGTATGAGGATATCAATGGTGACGGAACCATCGACAAATTGGATCAGGTTGAATTGGGCAAGTCTGGTACTTTCGGCTCACCTTGGACCATTGGCGTGAACCTTACCCTGAAGTATAAGAACTGGACACTCTTCGTAGTGGGTAATGGCCAGTTCGGTGCATACGCCATGAAGAACGGCAGTTATTATTATATGCAGGGAAACAGCAAATATTCTGTAAATGTGCGTGACCACATACAGTACACCTATGATGATGCCGGCATTATCAATGGCTTTGTGAATCCTGCTGCTACTCATCCTCGTCTGAGTGTGGCCAGTACGCCTAACAATGGTGCGGCTTCTACCTACTGGATGTATAGCACAGACCGTTTCAACCTCCGCAAGGTGCAGCTGACTTACGACTTCCCTTCAGAGATATTTGAAGGAAAGTGGGTGAAGGCGCTCTCCATCTATTTGAATGGAAACGACCTCCTCACGATCTCAAAGAATCGTAAGATCATGGAGACAAGCATTGGCTATGCACCACAGACCCGTTTCTATAATCTCGGTGTGAAGGTAACGCTATAAGTGACCCCCTCCTGCCCCTCCCCGAGGGGAGGGATTGGTTTAAAAAGGTATAAAAAAACAATACGAAAAGATATAATATGAAGAATAATATTATTAAATATGGTCTTAACATGGTGACTGCTCTCCTCCTCGGGGGAGTTGGAGGGGGGTTCCTCTGCTCCTGTCAGGACATGTTCGAGCCTACGGAAGAAAACACCAAACAGTTGGAGGCAATGGTTCAGGAGACGAACTATGTGTATGGTCTGCTGATTTACGGCTACAATCGTCTTCCTTATGTGAGAACGACGCAGACCGACGTGGCCACCGATGATGCCGTCACCAACAATGCTGGTGATACTTATAAGAAGATGGCAACTGGTGAATGGAAATCTGATAACAACCCTATGTCACGTTGGAATGAGTGTAAGGATGGTATCCAGTATGTCAATCTCTTCCTCAAGTATGTCAATCAGGTGAACTGGGCTCAGAGTGCCGCTTCCAAGCAGCAGATGTTTATTGACCGTCTGACGGGTGAAGCGCTCGGTCTTCGTGCCATTTTCTACTACCATCTGCTTCAGGCTCATGGAGGTTATGCCGACGATGGCAAACTCTATGGAGTACCCTTGCTGACAGAACCCGAGGACGGTAGTTCTGACTATAATCTGCCACGTGCCTCTTTTGCTGACTGTGTCCAACAGATTTTTGCCGATTGCGACAAGGCTGCAGAATTGCTTCCTGCGCAGTATAAGGACATTAATGACGAAGAGATGATTCCTCAGAAATATAAGGAACTGGGTGCACAATTGGCAGGTTACAACCTTGTTTTCGGTAATATGGCAAAGAATCTGGTATCCGGCAAGGTCGCTCAGGCTATAAAGGCACAGACTGCCCTGATGGCAGCAAGTCCGGCTTTCCGTGACCAGAGCGGTGTCACTTCTGATGAAGCGGCCAAGATTTGTGCTGCTGTATTGAAGGATGTTGAATTTGACCAGAAAGGTAATATTTGGTATAAGGATGTTGAGAAATTGGCTTCAAGTACATCTGTCATGCCGGAAATTCTTTGGCGTGCCGACTGGGTTAAAGCTGATGCCGATCAGGAGAGTAACAACTACCCACCATCACTGAATGGTTCGGGCAGAATCAATCCTACACAGAATCTTGTCAATGCGTTCCCTATGCGTAATGGTTACCCCATCACGGACTCTAGGTCTGGCTTTGACGCGCAGGATCCTTATAAAGACCGTGACCCACGTCTTTCCGATGATGTCATCTATAACGGCTCCATCTTCAAGAGCGTTGTCATTGCAACAGGTACCTATGCAAGTTCTACCCAGGGAGTAGGAACAAAGGACAACATTAACAATTCTGGTTCTTCACATACGCTTACAGGCTACTATCTGAAGAAACTGCTCCGTGACGATGCAGGTCCTTCGGCAAGTTCTGCATCTCCTGCACTGCAGCCACATATTTACCCGCGCATCCGTTACACGGAATTGTTCTTGGCATACGCTGAGACAGCCAACGATGCATGGGGCCCGAAGGTTGACGGTGCCGGTTTAGGCCTTTCTGCTTACGATGTTATCAAGTTGATTCGTCAGCGTGGCGGTATCGGAACAGACGAGAATGGAGAATTTGTTGGCGACCCCTATCTGGAGGAGTGCGGAAACGACCAGGCAAAGATGCGTGAGTTGATTCGTAATGAGCGTCGTATCGAACTTTGCTTTGAGAACAAACGCTTTTGGGATATACGCCGCTGGCAGTTGCCTATCAATGAAACCGCATTGGGTGTTCAGATTGATCTGATTAATCCAGAACTGGAACCCGTGCCTGGCAACCTCTCTTATTCTCCTCTGAACGTGGAATCTCGTCAGTATGAGTCATACCAGATTTACGGCCCCATTCCCAATAGTGAAGTGCTCTTGTGGAGTAACCTCCTGCAAAACAAGGGATGGTAAGAGAGTTCTCAGTCTAATGTTTAAAGTTTAAAGTTTATCAATGATGGAACTAAAGAATTTTATATACGGAGTAGCCTTGGGAGCGCTTGCTCTCACATATACGTCATGCTACAATTCAGAGCAAGAGTTCCCAGACTATGAGGGAGGCACAAAAGCCTACTTTGCCTATCAGAACCCGGTACGTACCCTCGTGCTTGGTAATGACATTTATGACAACACGCTCGACAATGAGCACAAGTGCCGCATCTGGGCTACAATGGGCGGAGCCTATGCTGGGCGTAATGCTACGGTGAATGTTGTCGTTGATGAGTCGCTTTGCGACAACCTTTGGTTTTTGGATGATGGCGGATATGCATCCCTGCGGGTGACTCCAATGCCAGAGAAGTACTATAAGCTTCTGTCTAACTCGATTTCTTATAATGGTGATGCCCGCGGTTATGTAGAGGTGCAGTTCAGTGATGACTTCTTTAATGACCCCGATGCCATCAAGAATACCTATGTGATTCCACTACGAATGACTGGCGTGACGGGTATTGATGCAATCCTTTCCGGCACCCCCAATGTAAGCAATCCTATTCGTACGAATGCACAGGATTGGGCGGTGCTTCCAATGGACTATGTTCTCTACTGTGTGAAGTATATGAACCCCTGGCAGGGCAAGTATATCCGTCGTGGTGTGGACATGGTGACTGAAAACGGAGGCGAGCCTAACAAGGTGGTCCGCAAGGACTTCACTCTCTATAACTCCGACGTGGAGCATTATAGCAAAATGGATCCTTCGAATCCTGTGAACCAGAACGATGAAGTTTGCGGTATCACCACTAAGAACAGGACAGAGGCTATCTTCCCTGTCTCTTTCAAGACTTCTGGTGCTTCTATCTCATGTAATCTCATCCTTAAGTTCAATGGTGACAAGTGTACCATCACTTCCGACGATGAGAATGTAACAGCAGAGGGCGAAGGTGAGTTCATTACCAAAGGAACTGAAAGGTCTGAATATAAGGATTATCAGTGGGGAAGCAGCAATGGTAAACTTATCCAGCGTGACATCCTCCGTTTGGCCTACAAGGTGAACTTCATTGACAAGAACATCCAGGTGGAGACAAAGGATACGATGGTCGTTCAGACTCGTGAGTCGAACAAGAGAGAATTCTTCGAATATAAATACGAAATCAAAAATTAGGAGGCTAAGATATGAATAAAATGTTGAAAAACGGTCTCTTGATGTTGGCTGCAGGGGCATTTGTCGTTTCCTGTGCCGACTATAATGATCTGGGTGGCTTCACGGTTCCTGCTGAACCAACGGCAACACTTCCCTATGCTGACTTGGGAGCTGTCAAGTCATATATCAATAAGGATGCTTACCCAAACATGTCTATCGATGCTGCCGTTAATTTGAAAACATTTAACGAGCAGAAGGCTGCAAATGCCGTGAGTCACTCTGCCGTGTTGACTAATTTTACGGGTCTTGCTTTTGGCAAATCTTTCATGCCTGATAAGTATGTAAGTAAGAAGGGCTATATGAACTTCATGGACTTGAAGTCTGCTCTTTCTCATATCGAAAGTATCGGTGGCCAGGTATATGGTAGTCCTATCGTTGCCAATGAGCAGCAGTCTGACGAATGGTTCGGAGCGCTCACGGCTCCTATCGAGGTGCAGGTGCTTCCTATTGACGATAAGGAAATCGACTACTCTACGGTGGATGCGTTTACGGGTAAAGCCGTTAGCGGAAGGCCGTCTATCGTAAAGAATTACGATGAAAAGGGTAATGCCCTTAAGATTCCTAGGAGAGCCAAGGTGTGGATTATCCAGGATTTTCCTCTTGACCCCAACGGATATTACACCATCACTTTCACTGTCAGGAGTGAGATTGCTAAGGATGAGACTGTGATTTGTACTTTTGCTGACAACAAGATCATGTCTGGAAAAGATCCCAGAAAGTACACTGTCAGACCGGATGCCTGGCAGACGATTAAGGTGGAAGCAGCACCGGCAGAAGGTGCAACAGAGGCTTATCTGATGATTGAGGGTAACTTGAACAGTGTTCTCTATATCCGAAATGTCAAGGTCACCCATACGCCTGACAATCACCGCGATCAGACCAAGCAGGAGAAGAATGACACCATCAGGTATGCACTCAATAAGTGGTGTGATGGCTTGATGGAAGCCAATGCTGGACGTATCAAGTCGTTCGATCTCATTGACAAGCCCCTCGATTCAAGTGCAGAAATTGAGCCTGGTATCCTTGACCTGAAACATTCTGACGAAAAGATTTTCTGGCAGGATTATCTCGAGGAAGGCTCCTACACGGGAAGTGAACTCTATGGCGCAACAGTGTCAAAGGCTGCAAGAGCTGCTTTTGAGAAGCATGGCGGTAACCCTGCTGACTTGAAGTTCTTTATCTGCGAGTCTGGTCTTGATGACCAGAAGAGACTTGAAAGCCTCCAGTACTGGATCAGCAAGTGGGAGTCTCATGGCGCCCAGATTGATGGCATCAATGCCGAATTGAATCTCGCCTATAGTGAGGATGCTGCCACGCAGGCTGCTACGGAGGCTACAGTGAACACGCTTCTCAATAACCTTGCCAAGACGGGAAAGCTGATTCGTCTCTCCAACTTTGACATCAAATATCTGGATGCTGAAGGTGTGGCTGTATCAGCAGCTAATATTACAGAATCGCAGCGTCAGAAGTTGGCTGACTTCTATGGACAGGTTCTGAAGGCATACATGAACACCATTCCCTCTTCGCAGCAGGGAGGTGTTTGTAAGAGCAACATGGTGGATACCTCGTCCGATCCTGTTGGCCTCTGGTCTGTTGACAGCAAGATGGACTGGGTACGCACTGCCACCTACGAGGCATTCTGCAAAGCGCTCAGTGGACAATAAAATGTAAAACCGACAGATGACTGTCAGTGAACAAAAGGAAACTTTCTGCTTTCCTGGCAGTCATCTTTCATAAATTTTAAAAAAGTATTATTTATTACTCTATTATTTATTAATCTAAAAGTGTTATTATTATGAAGAAAGTGTTTACTCTTCTTGCTCTCTTGACATGTTTCTTGGGAGCAAATGCACAAGTTCAGTGGGAAGAAGTCTACAAGGTAGACTACTCCAGTTTAAGCGGTTTCCCATTCTATGTAATGGGTTATGTGCCAGAGTTTGACAATGGATGCATGACCGACTTCGGTGCAGACTACAGGTATGCAACTCAGGCAGATCTTGACGGTGATGGCGATGCCAAATGGAAAGATGGAGAGTCTTCTGTTGGTACAGTTAAGAACTTAGGTGGAACAGAGTATCAGAAGGTAACAGGTGCTGGCCCATATTGGCACCAGTATATTATTGCAAGTGATGTCGATATGGTTATTGATGAAACTTACAAAGTAGTGGCAGTCGTTAAATCTACTGCAGCTGTCAATGCTAATCTTCAGTTTGGAAACTGGGGATCTCTTAAAGAGGTTGGTGTTACAATTCCTGAAGGTTCTGAATTTCAGGAGGTAGAATGGGAAGTTGCTGGTTGTATGTATAATGGCAAAGGCTTCATCTGCATTCAGCCCGGTACTTCTACTGCCACCATCGAATGGCAGAGCTTGACTGTTTATCACAAGAAGAAGGCTAACCAGAGACCTCAGGTATGGCTCGAGGACATCGAAAATGGTGATGCCGAGACACCTTGGGGTGACCTCGCCGCCGTTAAATTCGATGATCAAGAGAACAATTTCAAGGTCTGTGCCTGGGGTAAGGAGAGAATGGTCAACACGAGGGTTGACGAAAACGGTAATACTGCCTGGGATCCGTTCCCCGCAACTATTGAAGAGGAAGAAGGCAATCCTTCCAACCATGTATTCGTTGTTCATGCCAAGCCCGCTACCAGTGAATCCGGCTACCAGTGGGACAACCAGTTCTGGATTCAGTCGAAGCATGCTTGGAAGTCTGGTACGACGCTGAAGATTAAGTTCCGCTATAAGGCTTCTCAGAATGCAAGGGCAGAGACTCAGGTTCACAAGCAGAATCCTTCTGACTACCTCATTTGGCACGCTATTGGTGACATCAACTTCACAGACAAGTGGCAGACCTTTGATGGTAAAATGACTATCGCTGACGATATGGCTAATGGTTGGTCTATCGCATTCAACCTGAACGCGGAAGTCAGGGATGCAGTTGATTTCTATTTCGATGACCTTTCATGGCAGTATCTGAAACTTGACGAGGGCTTCTTCGTTTCTGGTATTAATACGAATACTGCTACTTCTTACGACGACCTGGACAACGCTATTCAGTTCGAAGAGGGAGAGAGTGCTGATGGTACACCTTGTTTAGTTGCTGTTGTGGGTGAGAAAGGTAATAGTGCTACTTATGTTGACCAGCTGATGGTATCTACCACTCGTGGTGATGATGCGGCTTACAAGGGTGCTACATTGAAGCCTGAAGGTAAGGTTAAGAACGATCCCGATGATTGGCAGGGATATACCCCTTCTGGCAATGCTAAGTTGGATCTTCCCGGTCTTGGAGTCTGGAAAATTTATCTTGACACGGAGTACAAATCTATAGCATTCGAGATGCTTGAGGGAACAGCCTATGAAGAGCCAGATCCCGTTGCTATCGTTACTAACACAACAGCAACAGTTGTTAATGGTCAGGAGCGCGACGACCTGTCTGATGGAACCAATCAAGATGGTACTCCTAATGTGAGAGAAGAAGAAGGTGGTGCTGGTGAGACTTGGGATAACCAGTTCTTCATTGTTGCTAACCGCACACTTGCTAAGGGTGAGGAGACTGTTCTCCACTTCAAGTATAAGGCTTCTAAGGATGCCAAGACGACCACACAGTGTCATGGTGAGCCAGGTGCTTATATACACTGGGGAGCAATCGGTGATGTTAACTTCACAACAGATTGGCAGGAATTCGATATGGATTTCACTGTTCCTAATGAGGCTGACGGCATGAAGTCTATTGCCTTCAACATGGCTGAAATCAAGGATGCTTGCGTCTATGAGATTACGGATGTCAGATGGTATCTGAAAGACGCTGTTAATGCGGAAGGTATGACTTATGAGAATCTGATTAATGAAACTGGTGATGCCAACTTCTACCAGAAGGAAGGTGCCGGTACTGCTCCATACGTTCCTTCTGGTATCAGCAGCGTAGTGAATGACAAGAATGTGCCTAACGCTATCTACAACCTCGCTGGTCAGCGTGTGTCTAAGGAATACAAGGGCATCGTCATCAAGAACGGCGCTAAGTATATTGCCAAGTAAGAATCTCTTATCTCTCTATTTAATGATAGAGGGTGAATAAATATCATCGTGCGTTGCGTTTCCGTCACAAATACGGAGCGTGACGCACGAGATATGGATAAATATATACCTAAACTCACAAACTCACATGAAACTATTACTATTGGCTGCATTACTGGCCTGCTCAAGCGTGGCAAATGCACAGTTGCCAAACGAGAAATTCGGCAAACCGTCAAGCCAGGAATGGGAATTCCAAGGCTGGGGCGACGGCTTTGATGCCGATGCAGTCATCCTGTGCAAAACGATGAAGGCTGTGTATCAGATTTCCGATCAGGTGTCTAACTTCAACAGAAACAGTTCTGAAATCAGCAGTGATAATATTTCTGATTTCGGTAAAAACAATGTTGACGATGGCAACGTCCTGGTGAAGTATGAGTTTCGTCTGCGCACTAAGATCCTGAAGCCGGAGGGAGCCAAACATGCTAATATTGACATTACCTACTTTTCCCCTGAAAACGCGAACGTCTTCGACGAGTTAATGGATCTGAAGGTTCGGGTTTTCTCCAAGAACGCTAAGGGAAAGGTGGAGCGTAAGAATGTCAACACAGCCTCGTTTGCCAGTGAACGAGTAGATAATAACTATAAGGTGGTGCATGTGGCTGTGCCTGACGTGCAGCCTGGCAGCATCATTGAATACCAGTACAATATCACCAGCCCACGAGGTACTTTCCTTTACGACTGGGTATTCCAGGATTGTATCCCTACGGTACGTTCGAAATTCGATATTGAGATTCCTGCCTTCCTGCAGTTCAATATGAATGTGCCTATCAATCAACTTATCAAGACAGCCGTTAAGCAAGGACGTCTGGCATACGATACCAACAGACCCGACTTGAAGAGGGGTAAGTCTTTCCCTACGAACCATTATATCGTTGAGGGCGACTTTATCTTCCCTGCTGATCAGGCGCCGGAGGTTATAGCCCCCTTTACCGGACGAATCAATATGTCCGGTGTTACGCTTCCTGCCTATATGCCTGAAGGCTGCACGCATCTGAAGATTATGTAAGAATTGAGATAATGAGAAAATGATATTTAATAAATGAAAAAGATTATTACTACTGTTTTAGTACTGTTTGTCGCTATCGGTATCCAAGCTGCCAAACCGCGTACTTCCTTAATCGTGTACAATACTCACAAGCAGACCGTCACCGGCTTTGGTGGTGCCTGTTGTGATGGTGCCATGAAACCGTTCGGTGACGACAATGCCTGTGTAGGTAGGCTTTTCGGCCCTAGGTCGAAAATTGGACTAAACATATTACGCATGGAAATCTCGCCAAGTTTCACTGGCGACAACTGGGGCGACTACGACTGGAACGGTTCTCTGCCTTCAGCCCGTACGGTCAAGAATCGCGGCGGAATCGTCTTCGGTACCCCTTGGTCGCCTCCCGGAGAATACAAGACCAATGGTACTGCCCAGGGCGGTAATTCCGATGACCAAGGTAATCAGCGTGGTAAACTGCGTACTGATTGCTACGACAAGTTCTTCCCATGGCTGAACACATACCTGCAGTGGATGAAGGACCACGGCGTGGCTGTGGATGCCGTCTCTATCCAGAATGAGCCCGACTGGTGGGTTAATTATTCCGGTTGCCTCTACGATCCTCAGGATTTGGTTACTCTCGTGAAGAACTATGCCTGGATGCTCGACCGCGAAACCTTTCCCGGCGTACGTCTAATTAGTGGTGAGCCATTGGGCTTTACTCAGAACTATACTGATCCGCTCATGCAAGACCCGACATGCCGTGAGCAGGTAGATATCGTGGCAGGCCACCTATACGGCCATCTGCCCCTCAAATATATGAAACCGGCAGGTGTCCTTCCTCTCAAGTACGGCAAGGAGTTGTGGATGACGGAACACTCGGTAACCGACAATACTGGTGCACTGCCCACATGGACCGATAACTTGATTTTTGCAGAGGAACTCAATGAGTGCATGTTGTCTGGCTGTACGGGTTATATCTATTGGTATCTCCGTGCACATTGGGCATTCTGCGGGACAGGCGAGTCAAAATATGGCTCAGCTAACAAGAAAGACGAATTGCTGCCGCGTGCCTTCGTGATGTCACACTTCTCGAAGAATGTCACCGGTTCCACCCGCTTAGCGACCTCAAAGGATGAAGACGCCGGACGCACAGAAGAGGGAATCTTACAGAACGAACAATTCTCGGCATACATCAAGGGTGACTCAATCATCGTCATGGCTATCAATGCAAGAGAAGATACTCGTGACGTGAAAATAACCCTGCCCTACAATGTGAAGAGTGGTTCGTTGTGGTTATCTACAGGCAACGAGAGCGCGAACCTCTGTCAGAAGTCAGATCTCGACATTGCTGAATCCACCAACTTTTACCTTTACGAGATGCCTGTCCAAAGCTTGAGCACCCTTATCTTTATGATTGACAAAGGAAGCACAGCCATCCAGAATGTCAGTCAGTCAGCAGCCGATGGTCCCAAAACATATTTCGACTTGCAAGGCCGCCGTCTGGATGTGCCCAGAGGATTGTGCATTGAGAAACGTTCCGACGGTTCTACAAGGAAGGTTCTTCTTCCTTAACGGAGATAAATAAGAATCCTAATTGCAGGATTACTTAACTAAACACAAAGACACAAAGACACGAAGATTATAGGTTGTTGGGCCTAAGCTTTGTGTCTTTGTGTCTTATTATATTGTAGCCAAAAGAGCTTCCCTCCCTTCGGGAGGGATTGAGGGTGGGCTTCTATTTATACTTCACATTCACCGCTTCTCCCTTCAGTACATCGGCAAACTCGTGAGGGGTGATCGTTACGGGACCCTTCATGAATTCAGGGATGTTGTAACTACGCATGAACTGGCGGTGATAGTCAGGGTCGGCAGTAGGCAGCTCGAAAGGCTTGGTGCCCTTTCCGTTGGCATCTATATGGGCAATGAAAGGACGGGTATATGTACCGTCGTATCGGCGGCTGCTGATGATGACCCATCGGCCGTTGCTCGACCAGGAGTGATAGCTCTCGGTATCGGGAGAGTTGATCTCGTTCATGGGTCTTACCTCACCGGTCTGCAAGTCGAGCGACCAGATATCGGCATCGTGGTGCCAGATGTGGAAATAGCCGAACTTGCCTGATGTGAAATGCAGGAAGCGTCCATCGGGCGATACTCTTGGCAACGTAGCGCTTTGGTCGTTTGCCGAAGCGTCATACACCAACTCCTTGGGACCGAACTGCCGGGTGGCTGGATCGAAACGCTTCTTATAGATATTGTATTTGAATTCCGGGAACCTGTTTCTTATCTCCGCACTTTTTGAATGTGCCGTGTCCTGATATTCAAAGTGGGCACTGCAGAAGTAGAGTGTCTTTCCGTCGGGAGCCCAGCAGGGGAACACCTCAAACTCCGTGGTATCGTTTTCCAGATTGGTCACTTCGTTCTTGTCGATGTCGTAGGCAATGAGGTCGCTGGCTTCGTCATACACTTCTATCTTGTTGGGATTGGTGATGTGGAAGTTCTGGAAAGTCTTGTCGGTGGCATAGACAATGTAGTTGAGCGTGGGATGCCAGGCGGGATAGACTCCGGCCGAAAGGATGGAGTCGTTCTTCATGTTGAGTTTCTTCAGTTTTCCGTCGATGGCCAGAACGGTACCTCCGTTATACTGACGGGCGTGGAACTGCATGCGTTGCGGATTGTATGCCTGATAGTGGTGGCAGTTGATGCACTGCCCGTTTTTCTCGAAACTGTTCAGGATGTTGTCGTAAATCACGCTCTCATCGTAGTTTTCCAGGCAGCGCTGGTTGATGGTCAGAGCCTCGTAGGAGACAAACGAGGGTGCTATCAATCGGTAGCTGATATAGGGGTCGATGGAGTCGGGCGACACATAGATGTGGAAAGGCTTGAAGCGTGTCCACTGGTCATCCGTCCGTGTGAATACATCCACCTCGATAGCGCCTCCGCGAGCCTTATCCTTCAGTCGTTGCCATTCCTCTTCCGTAGGTTGCATCTTGTCCGCATAGACCACTTCTTCATCACCCGCCTTGTAGCGTGCAATCATCTCGTCGGTAGGACTGTCGGGCATAAACGTCAGCGGGGCGATATTCGCCGGAACGGTTACGTTCACATAGTCGGGATAGATCTTCGGCAACTGGCTGGACTGTTTGTATTCGGTGGGAACCGAGGTTTGTCCGCAGGAGGTCAACGCTATACTAAATGCTAAATGACAAATGATAAACGATAAAGTTATCAAATGTCTTCTGTTTATTTTGATCATCATATCCTTATATTTCAAATATCATGTTTTAAGAGTAATCATAACTCTACACTCTACATTCTACACTCTACACTCAGTTCAATATTCTGGAAGGTTAGACATGAGGTAATACTGATAGAAATAGGTGTCGCCGAACAGAGACTCCGTGGCTTTCCGTACGTCAGGAATATCCTGTCCGTCAAATTGGCCCATGGTCTGGTCGAAGCGCGAAAACCTTTCTTTCACGATGGGATCTACGGGGAACTTATCTACGTTGGGATTTTCCGCCAGCACACCAAAGAGATAGGCTGCTTCCTGATAGTGAACGGGGATGGCCTGCTTGGGATGCAGTTTCAGATAACGGTTGAAATGATACCAGAATATCTGCGGATTGGCTGACCACAGGGCTGCGAGCAAGGCCTGTTCTTGGAAGTAGGGGTCATCTACTTCGCGGAGGGCGGCCAGATGGGTCATGATACAACGTTCCACGTAGCCTTGGTCGGCGTAGAGTCTGTCTTCGTAGTGCATGAGGTGCTTGATGGCACCCAGTTCCTGATTTTCCGCTATCTGCTTCGGTTTGCCCACCAGCGTCTCCATCTCCTCGGCCCATTTCCGGTGGAAGGTGGTTTGCTTCAGGTGGTTGAGATACTTGCGGGCTGCATTCCACTCTCCGTTGAGCAGCGTGCAGCGGCAGAGATTCTTATAATATTCGGCACGCCAGTCGTATTCCACGCCCATCTCCGTGCAGTAGCGGATACAGTAGTTGGTCATGCCGTACTGGCAGTAAAGCATCGGACCGTTGACAATCAGCAGGCGGCAAGGGAATGGTGCATTGTATGGCTTGGAACCGTTTTTGTAGGAATACATTTCGTTGCCCTGCCTTTGCAGTCTTCCCAGGGCAAGGTTCTTCATCATCACAATGGCGCGCGTGGGCTCATCCTTCTGCTTGGCAGCCTCTGACAGCACACCTTCCCAGTCGAGACGGTCTATGCATCGTTGCATCGTCAGTTCATGATGGAAGTTCTCGTCCTTATACCAACCCTTGTAAGTGCCAATCGCCAAAACGGCCAAAAGAGCAACCTGAGCCAAGAGCCAGCGCATGGGCTTGGCCGTTTCTTCTGTCCGCTCCGGTCGGTAAGTGACGGCGAGGATGACGAAGAAAAGGGCAAGCAGATAGTAGGGAATGTAATACTGATGATATTCTTCCTGAATGACATAGAGGGGCAGTTCTGCCCACCAGATGTTGGCCAGATTAATCTCATGATAGAGATAACGGTAGCACACCAGCGGCACAGCCACCACCGACAACACGGCCAGCACACTATAAGCAATGCTCCGGCCTTTCGGTTCCAGCCGCCATGAGAGAATACCCATCAGCAGGGCAGCGGCCAGCCCATAGATGCCCGCCAGCGGATAACCCACTACAGCCGTAAGTACGATCCATACAGCCCTGAGATGATATTTCGCGGGCAATGAGCGTAAAGCCCACAGCATGGCGGTGACAAACAAAGCTCCTAACGTGCCAACGAAGAAATGGCCGCGCAGCTTGAGGATATAAATCCAGTAGCCCGTATCCATGAAGGTCAGCAGCAACAGCGACACGGGCACAAACATCAACAGCGCCCAGGTCTTTGGCAACTGGAAAGCACGCTTGATCATCCACATCAGCAGCAGCCAGCATCCGATGAGCATCAGCACGCCCAGCCAGGGATAGTAGAAAAACTGGGTGAGAAAGGTTCCCAGATAGGTGAGCATGCCGCCCGGCACCACCATCTGCTGGCTGAAAAAGAGGCTTGTGTGCTGAAAAAGGTTCAGCTCCTGCGCTTTCCATAGGAAGTCGCCCTCAAAGATGAGCAAGGCCAGGGCGATGAGCACCAGTCCTGCAGTCCATACAATCGTACGGTAAAGACCGGGCTTGGCGATTCCCTGAAAACGGCGGGATGCCTTTTTCTGTTTCTTTTGTTTCATAACCGAAAGTTTTGTCTTTATTCTACACGCTACATTATAATATAGGTACAAAGATACTCCAAAAAAAAGAATTATCATCGACAATTGGACAAAAATCTGCAATAATCCCTCAAAAATGGCGGATGATACAGGTTTTTGAATCCCTGTTGCGACAAACTGCGCGCCTTTTCCGCCTCTTTGTCGCGAATGGGCGGTCCTGTCGCAACAAAGTCATCATTAATTGAGCCGTTTTTTATGTTCCATTGCCCGAAAGCCACTACTTTTGCATCAGAAATCATACACATCAAGAAAGATAAGACCCAACAAGAAGAGTCATACAGCCCCACCTTCAACCTGCAGTATCTCTATCGTGTGGCACCCAAAGTGAAGGTCGGAGCATCCCTCACCTATCAGCATACAAGTGCCAAGCTGATGGCAGAAAAACAATCGGGAGGCTATCTGGACATAGCCAAGGCTACCAACGACTATTTCACCGTGATGCCAGTAGCGAAGTTCATGTGGATTGAGAAGGATCATATCGGACTCTATTCAAAGGCAGCCGCAGGTATCTGTATCGCCAGCAAAAGCGATCCGAAGTTTTGTAACGGCGTACAGGTGGATCCAGACAGGGCAGACCGTGTGCTCAACGATCTCAAGACCGACAAGGGTACCCGCTTCGCCTATCAGGTCTCAGCCATCGGTTTTGAGGCTGGCTCCAAGAACCTCCGTGGTTTCGTAGAGCTCGGTTACGGCTTCCAGGGCTTAGCACAGGCCGGTTTGTGTGTCAAGTTCTAAATTCAGACATACGTTAGTTCTGTTTCATCATAACGAACATCCCCGCGGGCGGCTCACATCAGGTGGGCCGCCCGTTTTCTCTATGCATTCTGTTCGAACAGATTATTTTTTGAAAACGAAAAACTGCTTTGTCAAAAAAAAGAGGAAAATATTTGGCCGTGTCACTAAATTTAGTTACATATGGGTTTTTTGAAGTATAAAGGTTATACCGGAAGTGTAGAATACAGCGAAGAGGACAAGTGCCTTTTCGGAAAGGTGCAAGGGATGTCTAAGGATAGCATCACTTATGAAGGTTCTACGGTTGAAGAATTGACGGAAGACTTCGAGGGTGCCATAGATGATTATTTGGCTCTATGCGAAGAAAAGGGCATCGAGCCAAGAAAACCATTTACTGGTGTTCTCAATGTCAGACTGACACCTGAGATTCATTGTGGCGTGGCAATGGCTGCCCAACATGAAGGCATAACGATTAATGCTTTTATTAAGAATGCTGTTGCTAAGGCGCTGGGAATAGCTCTTTAATTGCGGCTATTTTTTCCTTGCCGTTAACAGTGGTTTGCACTTAAGGAGTATACTGCTGAAAATTCAACTTTCGTTAACGAAAATAATTCGGTTTGTGAACATATTGTGCACAAACCGATATTATTTTTGTACCCATGCACCCTTGAAATCATTTTTTACATACAAACAGTTTTAGAGGAAGAAGACTATGAAGTACAAAATCGTGAGAGAGAACAAACCTACGTTGAAGAATTTTGGCCGCTACAAGGCTGCGGCCATGCACTTCCAGACCATCACGCCGGAGATGGTGGCGCAGGAAATACAGGACAATTGTTCGGCCAAGGCGAGCGACGTGGAGCTGGTGCTGGCAGAGTTGTCGGCGGTGTTGTTGCGTCATCTGAAGGCAGGCGACCGTGTGCGGCTGAAGCATATCGGGATGCTGAAACTGGAAATAGAGAGCGAGAAGGTGGATGCGCCGGAAGACTTCAACGGCCGGAAGCATATCCGCGGTGTGCGCCTTCACCTGCTGCCCGAGAGTCGGCGGGGTCGTCAGGCGGTTTATGAGGACTTGAAGTTTGAGCGTTGGCGGGAGAAATAAGGTCTTTTTCACGGTAAAAGTTTGGCATTTTCTCTGAAAGTGGCTACTTTTGCAGTTGGAATCGTGATAACGTGATATCGTAATAACGGTATAACGTGATTACGTGATAACGGCATTTCTAACTAAAAATAGTCATCAACAATGGAAATCAATCGATTTGGGTATTATTGGCTGGATACGTGGATACTTGCCAATGTGATACAGTTGGCAACGCAGGACTTCTGCACCCGTTTCCTGAATCACAATAACGATCCTTGCGGACGACAATATGACCAAATGACACAAGCTGCGCGCTCGGCACCCGCTAATATCGCAGAAGGTAATTCTCGTCACTCAACCTCGAAAGAGACGGAGATGAAACTTACAGACGTGGCCCGTGCAACGCTTTCTGAACTTGCCAACGATTACCTTAACTGGCTGTTGCGTCAGGAGAGCATACCATGGTCGGTTCATTCAGTTGAATATAAGACTGTCAGCAATATCCGTTTCGACCGTCCAGATTATAATGATGACGTGCAATATAAGAGCAGTATTCATATTCTTGCCCAAAAGCATAAGTTTGACCAATGGATTAAGAGCGAAGATTCGCTCACCGTTGCGAACTGCCTGCTTGTGCTTTGTAATCGCCTTGTCATGATGTTGGGTCGCCAGATTGAACGGCAGTTGGAAGTGTTTCGGGTAGAAGGGGGATTCACTGAGGGATTGACAACAGAGCGTCTTGCCTATCGTACACAGCAGAGCATACAAACCGATGCACCCGTCTGCCCGGTATGCGGAAAGCCCATGATTAAGCGTGTTGCGAAAAAGGGCATGAACTCCGGAAAGGCGTTCTGGAGTTGTAGCGATTATCCTAGTTGCAATGGGACGAGGAGCATTAAAGCGTAGTGGCGTTATAACGTTATACCGTCATAACGTTATGACGCCATTAAGAAAAAAATTTTGATTTTCGTGTAGTTTTTCGGAAGGCCGTGCGTCTAACGGATAGAAACAATTAAATACAACGAACCGAAATGGACAACAAAGAGACCGAATTCTCACGCATCATCCGGGAACAGAAAGCCACCATCTACACCGTGTGCTATATGTTCTCAAAGGATAAAGAGGAAGTAGATGACCTCTTTCAGGAGGTGCTCGTCAGGTTGTGGCAGGGCTACGACTCCTTTCAGGGCAAGAGTGACCTGCGGACATGGATTTATAAGGTGAGCCTGAACACCTGTATCTCTATCGACCGCAAGAAGAAGCGTCGCAAGGCGCAGCCGCTCTTGGAGGGCGTGGACCTGTTCGACAAGAACGATGCCGACAACCGTCAGACGGATCTGCTGCATGAACGCATCGGACGGCTCCAGGCCTTCGACCGTGCTATCGTATTGCTATGGTTGGAGGATATGAGCTACGAGGAGATTGCGCAGATTGTGGGAATCTCGGTGAAGAACGTCTCGGTGAGGCTGTATCGTATTAAGGAACAATTGAAACAAATGTAAAAAACTGCACGAATTATGGAAAACTTAAATAATATGAACGAACTGGAGGAAATGCGCCAGCAACTGCAGGCGCTGAAGAATAAAGTGGAACGTCAGGGTGTGCTCAACGAGCAGCTCGTCAGGAAGTCTATCCGCGACAATATGAAGGGCATCCATCGCACCATTTACTTGTTGCTGGCCCTGGTAGTGCTGATAACGCCTGTATGGCTGATGATCAAGTACCAGAACAATCTCTCGTGGCCTCTCCTCATATTCACGCTACTCATCATGTATGTGGGGGTATTCTTCGACTGGTATATCAACCGTATGAATGTGGACAATATGGGCAACGACCTGAAGGAAACGGCCAGCCGCCTGCTGGAGATGAAGAAGCGCCGCTCGCTGCATGAGAAGATTGGCTGCTTCGTGGTGATTCCCGTCTGGATGTTGTGGCTGGGCTATGAGTTCTATAGCAACAACGCCAACCACACCGAGGCCATTGCCATGGTGGCAGGGATGCTGATTGGCGGACTTATTGGTGGAGCCATCGGTCTGAGCATCTACTTCAAGTGGCAGCGGAAGAACGACGAGATGATTGAACAGATCAATGATTTGATGGAAGAATAATAACATATAATAAGGATAAAGAAATGAAAAAGTTGATGCTTACCCTGGCGCTTGTTCTCACGGCAGCGCTCAACGTAAACGCACAGTTGCTCTATAAGATTTCGGGCAACGGACTTGAGAAACCGTCGTATATCATCGGCACCTACCATCTGGCTCCCGTATCGTTCACCGACAGCATTCCGGGACTGAAAGAGGCACTCAATGCTGCCGAACAGGAATACGGCGAACTGGACATGAGCGACATGATGTCGGCAGAGAACACGCAGAAGATGCAGGCTGCCATGATGCTGCCCGAAGGACAGACGCTCGACAAACTGCTCACTGAGGAACAGATGACACGTCTGAATGGAATGATGAAGACTCTCATGGGGATGGATATGACTAACCCGATGATAGCACAGCAGCTGGGCAAGATGACGCCTAAGGCACTCACATTGCAGATGTCGCTGCTGATGTACCTGAAGAAGAACCCCAATTTTAACCCGATGCAATCGTTTGACAGTTATTTCCAGGAGGTGATGGCCGGGGCAGGAAAACCCGTGAAGGGTTTCGAGACCGTGGATTTCCAGGTGAATGTGTTGCTGAAGGGAACGCCTATGGAGCGGCAGGTGGAAAACCTGATGTGCATGGTGGACAACCAGGAATGGCAGGAGATGATGGTAGACAAAATCGTGTCGGCTTTCTTCTCTCAGGATATGAAGGCCATCGAAGCCGCTTTTGATGAGAAACTGAACAACAGCTGTGATGACACGCCCGAGGAGAGAGACCGCCTGATATACAACCGCAACGCCAATTGGCTGAAGGTGATGCCGCAGATTATGAAAGAGAAGAGTACGTTCTTTGCCGTGGGTGCAGGCCATCTGGTGGGCGAAAAGGGTGTGCTGGCAGGACTGAAAAAGGCTGGATATACGGTGGAAGGAGTGAAGTAATATTACAGAAAGATGAAGACAATATTGAAGTTGGTGGGAGGACTCTTGGCAGGCTGTGCCATAGGAGCGCTCGTCGGAATGGGAGCCGCCGTGGTGTTCGGCGAAAAATCGTGGGCTGAGGTTTGGGCAAAGTTTTGCGACATTGGAACCTTGCGCCTGTTGCTCCCCGCCTTAGGAGCCGTTGTGGGGGCTGTGGTGGCCTTCATCCTGCATATTATCATCCACGAAGGCGGCCATCTGGTGGCCGGACTGCTGACAGGCTACCGCTTCGTGTCGTTCCGCATCTTCAGTCTGACGCTCATCCGTAAAGACGGCCGCTACCAGTGGCGCAACTTCTCGCTGGGCGGAACGGGCGGACAGTGCCTGATGGCTCCGCCGCTGCGACCCCTCGAAGAGATAGATACCCGGTGGTATAACCTGGGCGGAGTGCTGGCCAATGTTGTTGTGAGCACCCTGGCGCTCGTGTTCCTGCTGTGCTTCGACCTCCCCGATTGGGCAGAGATTTTTCTTATGACACTGACATTTTTCGGCTACTTGCTGGCACTCATCAACGGCATTCCCATGAAGTTGAGCGGCGTGAACAACGACGGCTACAATCTGCTCTTCCTTGAGAAAACGCCCGATGACAAGCGCCGCCTCTGTCAGATGCTCGAAGCCAATGCCAACATACAGAACGGCATACAGCCCAAGGAAATGCCCGACGAGATGTTTCCCGCTGAAGAGCAGGTAAACTGGAAAGACGGCCTGCAGGTGAACTGGCAGCTGATGGTAGTTGCCCGGCTGGAGAACCAGCACCGCTGGGAAGAGGCCTACGCCCTGCTGCAGGAAGGACTGGCCCAGAAGCAGCACATAGCCGCGCTATTCCAGCAGGAACTTACGCTCGAGATGGTGTTCGTTTGCCTGGTCACCGGCCGTATTGAGGAGGCCCGCCAGCTTTACACCGACCGGCTGCGCAAATATGTGAAGCAGTTCATGAAGACGCATAGCAGCAAGCAGCGCATTCATTTCGCCACGACCCTGCTGCTCGACGGCAACCGCGAAGAGGCCCTTCAGCTGCTGGAAGACCTGAAAGCACATCGCACCGACTACCTCTTGCAGGGCGAGGTCGATATGGACATCGAGCTGATGGAGCATCTTTTGAGTGTAGAGTGTAGAGTTGAGAGTTTAGAGTTATGATTACTTTTTGATGCTGATTGCAACTTTTTGAGTGATTCATACGTCTATAATATAAAACAAGGTGATATAGTATAATATTAATCAAATAGGACTATGATTTTATCAACAACCCCAACCATTGAAGGCCATACCATTAAGGAATATAAAGGTGTGGTGACTGGAGAGACTATTATTGGTGCAAACTTCGTGAAGGATTTCTTTGCCGGCATCCGCGACATCGTGGGCGGACGTTCGAGCGCGTATGAGAAAGTGCTGCGCGAAGCCAAAGACACGTCAATGAAGGAGATGGAAGACCGTGCCCGCGAGCTGGGTGCCAATGCCATCGTGGGCATCGACATCGACTATGAGACCATCGGACAGGGAAATTCCATGCTGATGGTAGCTACCAGCGGAACGGCTGTGGTGATTTAAAACCCCACCCCCTTCCCCCTCCCGGGGGAGGGGAGTAATGCAGATTTGATACAATCGGAAACGAAAAAGACGAAGAAAATCATTGCCGTCTCGCCGTTATTGATTAATTTTGCAGCGTAAAACATTTTTATATACTAACGTATCAACAATGAAATTCAAGAGATTTATGATGCTTGCCGCCCTGCTCGTGAGCAGCGTGGCCGCAATGGTGGCACAGGAGATGCAGATGCCTCCCATCCCCATCGACAAGAACGTGAGAATTGGTAAGCTGGACAATGGTCTGACCTACTACATCCGCAAGAACAACTGGCCCGAGAACGTGGCCAACTTCTACATCGCCCAGCGCGTGGGCTCTATCCAGGAGAACGAAGACCAGCGCGGACTGGCTCACTTCCTGGAACACATGGCCTTCAACGGATCGGAGCATTTCCCCGATTCGGCACTGCTCGACTTTACCCGTCGCATTGGTGTTGACTTCGGTCGCGACCTGAATGCCTACACTTCCATCGACCAGACCGTGTATCGCATCTGCGATGTGCCCTCCAAGCGCGTGACCGCACTCGACTCTTGCATACTCGTGCTGAAAGACTGGTCGAACGGCCTCACGCTGAAAGGCGAGGAGATAGAGAAGGAGCGCGGTGTCATCCATCAGGAATGGCAGCTGGGCGAAGGTCCCGTGCAGCGCATCCAGCAGAAACTCTTCCCCCGTCTGTATCCCGGTTCTAAGTATGGCGAGCGCCTGCCCATCGGACTGATGAGCGTGGTAGATGGCTGTAATCCGCAGGTGCTGCGCGATTATTACCACAAATGGTACCGTCCCGACAACCAGGCAATCATCATCGTCGGTGATGTGGACGTGGACCATTGCGAGCAGGTGATTAAGGATCTCTGGAAAGACAGCAAGGTGGATCCCAATGCCGCCAAGGTGGTAGATGAACCTGTGCCCGACAATGCCGAGGCTATCTTTGCCATCGAGAAAGATAAGGAGATGCAGTATGGCCAGATCCTGATGTGCATGAAACAGGACGCCACCAAGCCCGAAGAGAAGGTGGGCATCGACTATCTCATCCAGGACTATTGTGTGGACCTGATCTCCTTGATGTTCGATATGCGCACCCAGGAAGCTGCACAGAAACCTGACTGCCCCTTCGTGTATGCCAGCGCCAGCTACGGCGAATACCTGCTCTCGAAGACTAAGGATGCCTTCATGCTCATCGGCGTGCCTAAGGAAGGCAAGGACCTGGAGACAGCGGCTGCCATCTACCGTGAGGCTCAGCGCGTGAAACAGTACGGTTTCACCCCCTCTGAGTTCGACCGCGCCAAGCAGGAATACATGAGTCGCCTGGAGAAGCAGTTCACCAACCGCAACAAAATCACCAATGCCGACTTCGGCAACCAGTATCGCGACCACTTCCTGGCCAACGAGCCCATCCCCTCTGTTGAGGAACGCTATGAGCTGATGAAGCAGATAGCTCCGATGATTCCACTCGAGGCTGTCAACGAAGTTCTGCAGAAGGAACTTATCAGCAACACCGACTCTAACCTCGTGGTGGCTTTCTTTGCTCCCGACCGTGAAGGCTATGTCCTGCCTACTGAACAGCAGATGGCCGATGCCGTGAGGGCCGTGCGCGCAGAAAAGATAGAGGCCTATGTAGATAACGTGAAGAACGAGCCGCTCATTGCCCCCGAGGCTATGCCAAAGGCTGGCAAGATTGTCAAGGAGACTGAGAACAAGGAGTTTGGCTATAAGGAACTCACGCTCTCCAACGGTGCTCGCGTCATCATGAAGAAAACCGACTTCAAGGACGATGAAATCATGTTCCAGGCAATGGCTAAGGGCGGAAAGGGACTCTACGGAGCTGCCGACTACGACAACATGCAGCTCTTCTCCACTGTCATGGAAACCAGCGGACTGGGTAATTTCTCGAACACCGAACTGCAGAAAGCCCTCTACGGCAAGCAGGCCAGCGTCAGCATGAACCTCAGCAACTACTATCAAGTGCTGGGCGGACAGACTGTCCCCAAGGATGTCGAGACTCTGCTGCAGCTCATCTACCTCAACTTTACCAATGTAAAGAAGGACGAAGAGGCTTATAAGAGCATCATGGGACAGATAGAATTGGTACTCAAGAACCGTCACCTCTCACCCGAGACTGCCTTTAGCGACTCCGTAGCCGTCACCATGTATAACCACCATCCCCTCTATGCCCCGCTCACAGCTGAGACCCTGAAGGGCGTTAATCAAGATCGTGTGCTGCAGATGGCAAAGGAGCGTTTCAGCAATGCCGGCGAGTTTGTGTTCTACTTCGTGGGCAACTATGATGAGGCCACCCTGCGTCCGCTTATCGAGCAGTACATTGCTTCACTGCCTGCTAAGAAGAAGGCTACGGGATGGAAAGAAGTGCCCAGCTTCGTCAACGGCAAGGTGCAGAACAAGTTCTACCGCAAGATGGAGAGTCCCAAGGCCTCCGCACTTGAAGTTTGGCACATGCCCGTGGACTACACCGTTGAGAACGAGGTGCTCGCCGATGCCGCCGCCCAGGTGCTCTCGATGGTCTATCTGAAGGATATCCGCGAAGATGCCAGTGCCGCCTATTCCGTAGGCGCGCAGGGCAGCATCCGCCGCATGGGACTCAAGACCGAGGCCCTGCTGCTGGCCCAGTGCCCCATGGATCCCAAGAAGGCCGACACCGCACTGAAGCTGCTGGCAAAGGGTATGGCCGACAACACCGTGAAGGTGGACGACGAGAAGGTTCAGAAGGTGAAGGAGACCATGCTGAAGACCTACGACGAGCAGGTGAAGACCAATGGTTTCTGGATGAACTACATCGACGAATACGTCTGGACAGGCAAGAATCTGGTGAAAGGACAACGCGAAGCCATCGAGTCGCTCACTCCCCAGAAGATTGCCGCCTTCCTGAAGAAGCTGGTGGCCAGCGGAAACCACGTCGAGGTGATCATGCTGCCTGAAGAAAACAAGTAAGTAAGCCGTAAGGCTAATATCCTAAAAAAGGGATGGCATTCTAAAATGTATGCTATCCCTTTTTTCATTGATTTTAATTTGGTTTTTCGCTCACTTAATCGTACCTTTGCACCCGAAAATAAAAAGGTACGAAGATTATGGCATATTTATTTACTTCAGAATCAGTGTCGGAAGGCCATCCCGACAAGGTGGCCGACCAGATTAGCGATGCTTTGCTCGACCAGTTCCTGGCCTATGACGAAAAGGCACACTGTGCTATTGAATCGTTCGTGACGACCGGACAGGTCATCATCATGGGTGAGGTGCGCTCGTCGGAATATATTGATTTGCAGACGATTGCCCGCAAAACGGTGAACAGGATTGGTTACACGAAGTCGGAATATCAGTTCGACGGAAACTCTTGCGGCGTGCTGACGGCCATCCACGAGCAGAGCGACGATATCAATCAGGGCGTTTCCCGCGAAGACGAGGAAAATCAGGGGGCCGGTGACCAGGGTATGATGTTCGGCTATGCCACCAACGAGACGGAGAACTATATGCCCCTGCCGTTGGATTTGGCGCACCGACTGATGAAGACCTTGGCCGAAATCCGTAAGGAGGGAAAGGTGATGACTTATCTGCGTCCCGATTCGAAGAGTCAGGTGACGATAGAATACAGCGACGAGGGCGTGCCCCAGCGTATAGATACCATTGTGGTTTCCACGCAGCATGATGAATTCGACGCTGACGACGAGCGGATGCTTGCCAAAATCAAGGATGATGTGATCAATATCCTCATTCCCCGGGTGAAGGCTCAGATCAAGAGCGAAAAGGTGCTGGCTTTGTTTAACGACAAGATTAAGTACCACGTGAACCCCACAGGCAAATTCGTGATAGGTGGCCCTCATGGAGATACGGGTCTGACAGGCCGTAAGATTATCGTGGATACCTATGGCGGCAAGGGAGCCCATGGCGGCGGTGCCTTCTCGGGTAAAGATCCTTCGAAGGTGGACCGTTCAGCCGCATACGCAGCCCGCTGGATTGCGAAGAACATGGTGGCTGCCGGAGTGAGCGACGAGATGCTGGTACAAGTGAGCTATGCCATCGGTGTGGCTGAGCCCGTGAGTATCTATGTGAATACCTATGGAAAGAGTCATGTGGGGATGTCTGACGGTGAGATTGCCGATAAGATAAAGGGAATGTTCGACCTGCGGCCGAAAGCTATTGAGCGCCAACTGAAACTGCGCCAGCCGATGTATTTCGAAACGGCTGCCTACGGTCACATGGGCCGTGAGAACGAAGTGGTGGAGAAGACTTTCACCAGTCGCTATCACGAGACGAAGACCATCCCCGTGGAACTCTTCACATGGGAGAAACTCGACCGGGTAGAGGAGATTAAGGCGGTGTTCTTTCATTGATCATTGACAATTGAACTTTAATCTTAATCTTCGGTCTTTGTGAATCAGCAGCAGGACAGCATACATGCTACGCATGAAGTATCCGGCCATCTCCCTCAAAGGGCGGTGGCCGATAGTCAGCGTGTACAACGTCCTGAGAAACAGCTGACTCCCTATCAGGTGCTGAGCAAGTTGCCTAAAGATGCTACGCCGGCTCAACAGGATTCTGCCATTCAGGCTACGTTTCATCAGGAGAACTTGCATCTGAGTACACGTCCTGATACGCTTCACCTGCCGGGACACGACAAGGGAAAGGGACCGAAGGATGTCTCGCTGCCGCAATATTACCGTGAGTCGTTCTTCAGCAATGACACCCTGCTGCATCCCGAAATCAGCGGAGGCCGATATGGCGTGGCCGGTGACCCCGTGCCCTATACCATCAGCGGCGACAATACCATCACCTCGCTGCTGCTTATTTGTTTTGTGGTGGCCATGATATCCTTTGGCCGTTCACACGATTTTATCTTCCGCCAAGCCAAAGGCTTCTTTTCCGTCCCTCACAGCGGTCTGACCACAGAGGTGACGGAGACTACCGGCGAGTTCCGTTTCCAGTTTTTCCTGGGTGCACTGACTTGTCTGCTGGCTTCCATCATTACATTCTTCTACGTGCAGGATCGTGTGGCCGATACATTTATCCTGCGTTCGCAGTATATGCTGATCTGGATATTCTTCGGCTGTTTCCTGGGTTATTTCCTGCTGAAGTCGTTGTTGTATGCCGTCGTGAACTGGGCCTTCTTTGATAAGAAGAGCAACCGCACGTGGCAAAAAACTTTACTTTTTATGGTATGTGTGGAGGGTGTGGCCATCTTCCCTCTGGTGTTGCTGCAGACATACTTCAACATGAGCATGCAGAATGCTATTATTTATGCCCTGGTGGTCATCGTTCTGACCAAAATACTGGTATTTTACAGGTCATATATAATCTTTTTCCGACAAAATGGAGCTTTTTTGCAAAATATTTTGTACTTTTGCGCGCTGGAAATCGTACCGCTGTTCTCCCTGGGAGGACTTTTGGTGACAATTGTGGATTTTTTGAAAATAAATTTTTAGGACACAGATGATTAAAAAGATTCTGATATCACAGCCCAAGCCTGCAAGCGAGAAGTCGCCTTACTATGACATCGCCAGCGACTATGGAGTGGAACTGGTCTTCCGTCCGTTCATTAAAGTCGAGGGCCTCACCTCGAAGGAGTTTCGTTCACAGAAGGTAAGTATTCTGAACTATACTGCCGTTGTGTTCACTTCCCGTCACGCCATCGATAACTATTTCAAGTTGGCTAAGGAAATGCGTCTGGAAATCCCAGAGGACATGAAGTACTTTTGCGTTACAGAGCAGATTGCGCTGTATATTCAGAAGTATGTGCAGTATCGCAAGCGCAAGGTGTTCTTCGGCAATACTGGAAAGATTGTGGATCTGCTGCCCCTGATGGTGAAGCACAAGTCGGAGAAGTATCTCATTCCGATGAGCGATGTGCATGATAATTCCACGGCCGACCTTCTGGATTCGAAGAAGTTGAACCATACGGAGTGTGTGATGTATCGCACGGTGAGCAATGATTTCACCGAGGATGAGGTGAAGACATTCGACTATGATATGTGCGTGTTCTTCAGTCCTTCTGGCATCAATGCCTTCGTGAAGACTTTCGGTGATACCAAGAACGAATCGGTTGTGGTGGCCACTTTCGGTCCCAGCACCACGAAGTCGGCCCACGATGCAGGACTTAAGGTTGTCATTGAGGCTCCTACTCCGGAGTTCCCATCGATGACGGCAGCCCTGAAAAATTATCTGTCGAAAACAAAATAAGCTCGCATGTCTGCATCCGACGCTCTCACACTGGGCAAGGAAGAGCGGATATCGAGCCGTAAACTCATTGACATGCTCTTCAACGGAGGCCAAAGCCGTTCGATGGTAGCCTTCCCGTTGAGACTTGTATATATGGAAAATGTACGCGAGGGCGCTTGCCCACCAGCCCAGTTGCTGGTGAGTGTGCCCAAACGTTGTTTTAAGAGGGCTGTGAAACGCAACCGCGTGAAGCGGCAGGTTCGTGAGGCCTACCGCCATCATAAGCATCTTATATGGAATGTGTTGCCTGCCGACCGGCAGTTGGCGTTGGCTTTTATCTGGCTTGACGACCGGCTTTATGACACTGCAGAGGTGGAGCAGAGGGTAGCCTCGCTCTTGGAACGGCTTGCTGAGAAAGTGACTGGCAGTCAGAGATGAAAGGCTTGTGGACATTTATCAAACGGATAGGTCGCGGCATCTCGTGGGTTTTGGTAGCCGTGCTGCTGGTTCCTATCTGGATCTATCAGAAAGCCATCTCGCCTTATACGCCCCCTTCGTGCAGGTTCACGCCTACTTGTTCGGAATATGCCCGTCAGGCGTTGATCAAGCACGGTCCAGTCAAAGGCCTTTATCTGGCCATTCGCCGTATCCTGAGATGCCATCCCTGGGGCGGTTCCGGATATGACCCGGTGCCGTGATTTAATGTAGAATTAAGAGTGTAGAATGGAGAGTTACTTTCAAAGACTGTGGCTGCCGAAGGCCTCACCTGTCAACTCTATGCGACATTAAGCGATATAATATTGAAAACGAAAATATAAAGATGAAGAATTTTGTAGAAGAACTGAAATGGCGCGGAATGCTGGCTCAGATGATGCCCGGCACCGAGGAAGCCTTGCAGAAAGAGATGATGACGGCCTACTTAGGTACCGACCCTACGGCCGATTCGCTTCATATCGGTCACCTCTGTGGTATTATGATGCTGCGCCACTTGCAGCGTTGTGGCCACAAGCCCATTATCCTTGTGGGTGGTGCAACGGGTATGATCGGTGACCCTTCCGGTAAGAGTCAGGAACGTAACCTGCTCAACAACGAGACGCTCTATCACAACCAGGAGTGCATCAAGAAGCAGGTGGCTAAGTTCCTGGATTTCGAATCGAAGGATGCCAATGCTGCCGAGATGGTGAACAACTATGACTGGATGAAGGATTTCACCTTCCTTGATTTTGCCCGCGAGGTGGGTAAGCACATCACCGTCAACTATATGATGGCTAAGGAAAGTGTTCAGCAGCGTCTGAACGGAACAGCCCGCGACGGTCTTTCCTTCACGGAATTCACCTATCAGTTGCTTCAGGGTTACGACTTCCTCTATCTCTATCAGCATAAGGGCGTGCGCCTGCAGCTGGGCGGTAACGACCAGTGGGGAAATATGACCACTGGTACGGAACTCATCCGCCGCACATTGGGCAATGATGTGGCCCCTGCCTTCGCGCTTACTTGTCCGCTCATCACCAAGTCTGACGGTAAGAAGTTCGGTAAGACCGAGAGCGGAAACATCTGGCTCGATCCCAAGCGCACCACGCCTTATAAGTTCTATCAGTTCTGGCTCAACGTTTCTGACGAGGATGCTGAACGTTACATCAAGATATTCACCTCTTTGGACAAGGAGACGATTGATGCCCTCGTGGAGGAACACAAACAGGATCCTGGCCGCCGCGTGCTGCAGCATCGTCTGGCCGACGAGGTGACCGTGATGGTTCATTCACAGGAAGCACTCGAAACCGCCAAGGAGGCCAGCAACATCCTTTTCGGCAAGAGCACGAAAGATGCCCTGCAGAAGCTCGATGAGCAGACATTCCTCGATGTGTTCGACGGTGTACCTCATTTCGATATCTCCAAAGACGTGCTTGGCCAGCCTGCCGTAGAGATCTTCACACAGGCAGCCCCCGTGTTCCTCTCCAAGGGTGAGATGCGCAAGATGGTACAGGGTGGTGGCGTTTCTCTCAATAAAGAGAAACTCACCCAGTTTGACCGTCCCATCACTGCCGACGACCTCATCGATGGTAAGTATCTCCTGGCTCAAAAAGGTAAGAAGAACTACTTCTTGCTGACAGTGAAATAAGATAAGTTATTAAAAATTTGGCTAAATGCTAAATTCTTATTAACTTTGCAGCCGCAAAACGCATGATTGGGTGATGGTGTAATGGTAACACTACAGGTTTTGGTTCTGTCATTCCCGGTTCGAATCCGAGTCACCCAACCATTGAAAATCCGCCTATAACTCAAGTTATTGGCGGATTTTTTTCTTTCTCAATCCTCAATTTGCCGATAATAGACCGCCCCCTGCTCGTTCTTCAGCGAACGGGTGTCGGCATCATATTCATAGCAGTCTTCCTCTGAATTCACGCCTTTTGCTTTCAGGCAGATGGTATTCCCCTTGATGGTGTAGGTGTACTCAGTGATGTTGAGGCTGCCTATCATGTTCCAGGTGGCCGTGCCGTCTTCCATCAGGCAGAAGCGGCTTTCGCTGTTCATCTTTTCGTCCAGACTGTCGTATATGCCTGCCATGTTGCTGAAAGTCAGTTCCGTCACATCTTCCTGTTCCTCATTGAGATAGTCGTGCATGGACTCCAGGTAATTGGTCAGAGCTTCCTTATTGTCAGGATCATTGTAGTACTTCATGATGTTGTGTACACGCCAGTCACCATCCTCTCGGCAGAAACTGAACTTCATGTGAACGGTCTGAACGGAACTGTGGAGGATAAAGTCAACCAAAGCCGTGCCCTTCTCGACGTCCAGCTGTTCAAACTTGATGTCGCGCGCCTCTAAGTCATTTGGATTACTATCCTGCATGTCGGTCCAATAATCTTCGTTGAAGAAGCCGATATCCTCTATTTTTGAGTCTTTCTCTTTAACCGCACCCACCGTCTGCCGCCATTCATGACAGGCAAACCGCTGGTCAATGTCATCTGCATTCTGGGCTGCCGCTGCATACAGTTCCTTGATAATGCCGGTAATCTTTTCCTTGGCCTCTACGGTCACAGATTCTTTAGCTTCGGTCTTCTCACTTACAGCCTGTGCTTTCTTGCTCCCACATGCCAAAAGCGTCAGCATGGTCATGACTATAAAAATACTTTTTCTCATAGTGATATGGTGTTTGTTTGATGTTGCAAAGATATAAAAAAAAGTATTGTCAGAAAAATATTTGGGTTTTATTTTGTTCTGCTCCCGATTTTTCGTATCTTTGCAGACAAACAAATCAAAACCGTTGATATGAAAACAAATTACGAACTCCGATATGCTGCTCATCCGGAAGATGCCAAGCATTATGACACTGCCCGCTTGCGCCGTGATTTCCTGATAGAACGTGTGTTTGCCGAAGATGAGGTGAACATGGTCTATTCCATGTATGATCGAATGGTAGTAGGTGGCGCTATGCCTGTCAAAGAAGCCTTGAAGCTGGAGGCTATCGACCCGCTGAAGGCTCCTTTCTTCACTACGCGCCGCGAAGTAGGCATCTATAATGTCGGTGGAGCAGGGGAGGTCGTCGTTGGCGATGAGACTTTCCATCTGGACTTTAAGGAGGCACTCTATATCGGAAGCGGTGACCGTGATGTCATTTTCAAGAGCGACGATGCGGAGAAGCCTGCCAAGTTCTACTTCAATTCCACGACGGCTCATCATTCATATCCCTGCAAGAAGGTGACTAAAGAGAATGCGGTGGTGGCCCACATGGGTTCGCTGGAAATGTCAAACGAGCGCGACATCAACAAGATGCTGGTGAATCAGGTGTTGCCTACCTGCCAGTTGCAGATGGGTATGACGGAACTGGCTCCCGGAAGCGTGTGGAACACGATGCCGGCGCATGTCCACTCGCGTCGTATGGAGGCTTACTTCTATTTCGAGCTGCCGGAAGATCAGGCTATCTGCCATTTTATGGGTGAAGTGGAAGAAACGCGCCATATCTGGATGCGTGGCGATCAGGCCGTGCTTTCGCCCGAATGGAGTATCCACTCTGCTGCTGCCACCCACAACTATACTTTTATCTGGGGTATGGGCGGAGAGAATCTCGACTACGGCGATCAGGACTTCTCGAAGATTACGGATTTACGATAAAAAGAATTCAAACTCATAAACTTTAAAATCTTATAAACTTAAAAACTTAACATTATGGCAAATCCATTTTCATTGGAAGGAAAGAATGCCTGGATCACAGGTGCTTCCTACGGTATTGGCTTCAACATTGCCAAGGCTTTTGTTGCAGCAGGTATTAAGACTATCATTTTCAACGACATCAATGAGGCTGCCTTGGAGCGTGGCTTGAACAACTACAAGGAGGCTGGCATCGAGAACGTGAAGGGCTACGTATGCGACGTGACCGACGAGAATGCCGTGAAGGCTCTCGTGGAGAAGATTCACGAGGAGGTAGGCCAGATAGACATCCTCGTTAACAATGCCGGTATCATCAAGCGTATCCCGATGCACGAGATGAAGCGCGCCGAGTTCCAGCAGGTGATCGACATCGACCTCGTTGGTCCGTTTATCTGTTCTTCAGCCGTTATCCCTGAGATGATGGAGCGCAAGGAAGGTAAGATTATCAACATCTGCTCAATGATGAGTGAGCTGGGCCGCGAGACCGTCAGCGCATACGCTGCTGCCAAGGGAGGTCTGAAGATGCTGACCCGCAACATCTGCTCAGAGTATGGTGGCTACAACATCCAGTGTAACGGTATTGGCCCGGGTTATATCGCTACTCCTCAGACTGCTCCTCTTCGTGAGCGTCAGCCGGATGGAAGCCGTCATCCGTTCGATAGCTTCATCTGCGCCAAGACTCCTGCCGGACGTTGGCTCGATCCTTCTGAGTTGGGTGGCCCCGCCGTGTTCCTGGCTTCTCATGCTTCTGATGCCGTCAACGGCCATGTGCTCTATGTGGACGGTGGTATTTTGGCTTATATCGGCAAGCAGCCCCAATAAGCTGGAGAGCGGAATTAATCCGCGTATAATAAACATAAAAGACCCGCAAGATTGCTTGCGGGTCTTTTGTGATTTTCTTTTACAAATTGTTTAGAGAGCATCAGCCAGCTCAGCACCAGCCTTGAACTTGGCAACCTTCTTGGCAGCAATCTTAATCTTCTGCTTGGTAGCGGGGTTGATACCTTCGCGAGCGGGGCGCTCGTTTACGCTGAAAGTACCGAAACCGATGAGTTGAACTTTGTCACCTGCTACGAGAGCCTCCTTGATGGCTGCGGTTGTAGCTTCCAATGCTTTCTTTGCGTCAGCCTTTGTCAGACCAGCGCCTGCTGCGATCTTGTCGATCAATTCAGTTTTGTTCATAATTTGTGATTTTTGTTAAATATATTAATGTAAAAAAATTATTCTATTAGAAATTCTTCGCAAATATAGTTTAATCATTTCATAAAACAAACAAAAAAACAAAAAAAATAGAGAAATTAACGAAAAATAGTACGTAAAGCCCCGATTTTGTGCTAAATAACGGATATTTTTCGTAATTTTGCGGCCAAATTAGCGTGAATGGCTACATGAAGCCTGAAACTTGAAATTTGAAACTTGAAACAAAAAAGCTTATGCGTAATATACCCGTTATTACCAAGAACTTACTGATAATTAACGTACTGATGTTCCTCGCCACCTATGTTTTCCAACGCACGGGTGTCGATCTGAACGAGCTGCTGGGTCTCCATTTCGTGATGGCCAGCAATTTCCGTATTTATCAGTTTGTGACCTATATGTTCATGCACGGTGGGTTTGCACATCTATTCTTCAATATGTTTGCCCTGTGGATGTTTGGCTGTGTGGTAGAGAACGTATGGGGACCTAAGAAATTCCTTTTTTATTACATTTTATGCGGAATCGGTGCCGGACTGACACAAGAACTGGCGCAGTTTGTAAACTATTATCTCATTGAAGGTCTGGGGGCTTACGATTATGTAAACCTCAATGGTGTGAGCATCAGTGTGGATGCTTTCCTCAATCAGTTGACCACAGTGGGAGCTTCCGGTGCCATCTATGGTATATTGCTGGCTTTCGGTATGCTGTTTCCTGAGGAGCGCATGTTTATCTTCCCGCTGCCTATACCTATCAAGGCCAAATGGTTTATCTGCGGTTATGTGGTCATCGAACTTCTTTCAGCCCTTGGCACTTCTGGCGACGGTGTGGCCCATTTCGCCCATCTCGGTGGTATGCTCTTCGGCTTCCTGATGATCATTTACTGGCGCAACCATGCCGGAGGAAACAATGGCTACGGAAGGATGAGGGGCGAGCAGTTCTTCGACAAGCTGAAGAACAACTGGGAGCGCCGTTCCCACAAGAAGGCCGACTTCAATGACCGTCACACCTCGGAGCGCGAACGCGACTGGCAGTATAATCAGGATAAGAAAGCCAATCAAGAAGAGATTGATGCCATTCTCGACAAAATCCGCCGTTCGGGCTATGCCAGTCTGAGCGAGGAGGAGAAGAAGAAACTCTTTGACGCTGGAAAATGAAAGGTCTCAAGCGATTTACGGCTAATATGATTATGGGTGCCAATGTGGCATCCATCATTTTGATGTTGCTCGTGGGCTACAGCGATCGGCTGAATCCTCAGGAGCATCCCATGCTCTCCTGCCTGGGCCTCACGTTCCCGGCTTTCCTGTTGATCAACGTCTGTTTTCTGGTCTTTTGGGCCGTCTTCAGCCTGAAGCGGGTGATTGTTCCGCTTTTGGGCTTTCTGTTGTGTTATGGGCCGGTGCGTACCTATTTCCCCCTGAATCTTGGTACTGCCGAAGAAGCCAACCTGAAAGTGATATCCTACAACGTGGCCGGTTATTCCGCCGATGAGGCGGGTGTCCGCGGAGGCGGTCTCCAAGGGGCTCTCGACTATGTGGCCCAGCAGGAGGATGCCGATATTGTCTGCCTACAGGAAATCACGCTGAAAGCGAAAGACAAGGCGCGTTTCCAGGATGTGTTTCCCTATATCGAGTCACAGTATTTCCGGACTACCGGCAGTGGTGTGACGCTGCTCAGCAAATATCCCATCACGAGTAGCGAGTCCATTAAGTATGGCGACGATGACTTTGTGAGCAAAGCCTTTATGCTCGATGTCAACGGAAAGCCGTTGATGGTCATCAATGCTCATTTGGAAACCGCCGGTCTGTCATCCTCCGAACGTCAGGATTTCCATAGCATGGTTCGCGGCGACAAGAAAACGGAGGTGGCCCGCGAGGAGTCGAAGCGGCTTCTGGTGAAACTGGGTGCCCACAACGTGGTGCGTGCAAATCAGGTCAGGGCATTGGCCCGATATATCGGTCAGCATACTGATGTGCCGGTCATTTTTTGCGGTGATTTCAACGATACTCCCATTTCCTATTCCCGCTATGTGATAGGTCAGCATCTTACCGACTGTTTCCGTGAGTCGGGTAACGGCCTTGGATGGTCGTTCTGGCGCGATGCCATCCGTGTGCGTATTGATCATATCTTCTGCTCATCCCAACTGACCCCCGTGAGTTGCAAAGTGGACGATTCCATCAAGTTGAGCGACCATTATCCGATGATTTGTGGCTTGAAAATGGATGGAAACGCACAAAAATAGCATTTTCTCGCACTTAAATTTCTTTAAGTTGCGAAAAATGCGTATCTTTGCACGCTATTTTGCGCGTATTTAGAAATAATTAATTAAATAACATAACAAAAAATGCAAAACAAAGGTTTAGTAATTTGCGTGGCTGTCCTCCTGACGCTCGCAAGTATCTTCTACCTGAGCTTCTCAGCAGCTACCAGCTACTATGATGCCCAGGCAGCAAAGATCAAAGACCCCATCGCACAGCAGGACTACAAGGACTCTGTGAAGTATTTGGGTGTTTACTCTTACCAGAAATGCCTTGAGACCCAGATCGGCCTCGGCCTCGACCTCAAAGGCGGTATGAACGTTATCCTCGAAATCTCAGTGCCCGACGTGGTAGAGGTTCTCGCCGACCACAAGACTGATGCGGCTTTCGTGAAGTCAATGGCTGAGGCTAAGAAGCAAGAGGAAACCAGTCAGAGCGATTTCATCTCGCTGTTTATCGATGCTTATCACAAGAATGCCCCCGGCCATCGCCTGGCAGAGATTTTTGCTACCCAGCAGCTCAAGGGCAAGGTGAGCACACAGAGCACCGACAAGGAAGTGGAGAACGCCCTCCGCACGGAAGTGCAGTCTGCTATCGACAACTCCTTCAACGTGGTGCGCAACCGTATCGATAAGTTCGGCGTGGTGCAGCCAAATATCCAAAAGCTGGAAGGCCAGCAGGGTCGTATCATGGTGGAAATGCCGGGTATCCGCGAGCCGGAGCGCGTGCGCAAACTTCTCCAGGGAAGTGCTAACCTTGAATTCTGGGAGACCTACAACAGCAATGAGATTATTCCCGTGCTCTCACAGCTCGACCAGCGTTTTGCCAATGGTGGCGAGGCTGTTGCCGAGGATAGCGCAGCCGTTGATACAGCTGCCGTAAAGGCCGAGGCCGATGCCGCTGCAAAGGCTGAGGCTGCCAAGCCTAAGTTTGAAGTGAAGAAGGATGCCAAGCCCGAGATTGCCAAGGCTGACAATAAAGACGACAAGGACCTGGCTGCTGCCCAGAAGGCTCATCCGCTGCTCTCTCGTCTGCAGACCACTGGCGGTCAGCTCTCACTCGTTGGTCTTGCCAATATCCGCGATACTGCGGCTATCAACGCCATTATCTATAGCGATCTGGCCAAGCAGGTGCTTCCTTCTGACGTGAAGCTCCTCTGGAGTGCCAAGCCTACGGATATGATCCAGGGCAGCAAGAACGTCTTCGAACTCCACGCCCTGAAGGTGACCGAGGCCAGTGGCCGCGCTCCGCTTGAGGGTGACGTGATTACCGATGCCAAGGACGAGTTCGAGCAGATGTCAGGCCGTCCCAGCGTATCTATGAGCATGAACAGCGACGGTGCCCGTCGTTGGGCTGCCCTCACCAAGGCTAATGTAGGTAAGGCTATTGCCATCGTGCTTGATGGCGTGGTTTATTCCGCTCCCCGTGTAAACGGCGAAATCTCAGGTGGTAACTCTCAGATCACCGGTAACTTCACCATCGAGGATACTAAAGACCTGGCCACTACCTTGAAGTCCGGACGTATGCCCGCACCTGCACGTATCGTACAGGAAGAGGTTGTTGGTCCTACCCTCGGTGCACAGTCTATCCAGCAGGGTATCTGGTCGTTCATCATCGCTTTCATCCTGTTGATGGTTTATATGATTGCCATGTATGGCTTCATCCCTGGCATGATGGCTAACTGCGCCCTCATCGTCAACCTCTTCTTCACGCTCGGTATTCTCACCTCGTTCCAGGCTGCCCTCACGATGAGCGGTCTCGCCGGTATCGTGCTGACCCTTGGTACGGCCGTGGATGCCAACGTGCTTATCTATGAGCGTATCAAGGAAGAGATGCGCAACGGCAAGGACATCAAGAATGCCCTCAAGGCTGGTTACAGCAATGCCTTCAGCGCCATCTTCGACTCCAACCTGACGAGTATCATCACCGGTGTCATCCTCCTTTATTTCGGTACAGGTCCTGTGAAGGGCTTCGCCACCACTTGGATCATCGGTATCTTCTGCTCGTTCTTCACCGCCGTGTTCCTCACACGTATCGTCTATGAATGGCGTCACAAGCACGACAAGTGGCTCAACCTCACCTTCACCACGAGTCTCTCAAAGAACCTGATGCAGAACATGAAGATTCCTTTCATGTCGTTCTACAAGAAGACCTTTATCACCGTGGCTTGCGCTGCTGTCGTATTCCTCGTGAGCTTCGCCGTTCGCGGTCTCTCTGAGAGCATCGACTTCACCGGTGGTCGCAACTATGTGGTGACCTTCGAGAAGGCTGTCCAGCCTGAGGAGATCCGTACTATCATCGCTGAGGCATTCCCCGGTTCCAACACTGGCGCCATTGCCCTCGGTACCGACGGTAAGACCATCCGTATCTCTACCAACTACAAGATTGAGTCCAACTCGCCCACTACCGACGACGAGTGCGAGACCATCCTCTATAACGCCCTGAAGAAGCACGGCCTCGTCAGTCAGGCCAGCGTGGAGGCATTTAAGAATCCTGACGTTCGCGAAGGCGGTTCCATCATCTCCTCTCAGAAGGTAGGACCTTCGGTGGCTAAGGACATCACCTACGGAGCTATCATCTCCGTCATCATCGCCCTGATTGCCATCTTCCTCTACATCCTGCTCCGCTTCCGCAACGTTGCCTTCTCCGTAGGTTCTGTGGTGGCTCTGGCTGTCGATACCCTCGTGGTACTCGGTATCTACTCGCTCTGCTGGGGATGGATGCCCTTCTCACTCGAGATCGACCAGACCTTCATCGGTGCTATCCTGACCGTGATCGGTTACTCTATCAACGATAAGGTGGTGGTATTCGACCGTATCCGTGAGAATCTCGGACTCTATCCCAAGAAGGACAAGCAGCAGCTCTTCAACGAGTCAATCAACCAGACCCTGGCTCGTACCATCAACACCTCACTCTCTACGTTGATCGTGCTGCTCTGTATCTTCGTCCTCGCAGGTGCCAGCATCCGCTCATTCGCCTTCGCCATGATCCTGGGTGTTGTATTCGGTACCCTGTCGTCTATCTTCATCGCATCTCCCGTTGCTTACCTCGTGATGGGACGTAAGATCAAGGAAGACGATATCGTCAAGGCTTAAAAGGTCGCGCGTACCTTAATATATTATAAGCGGAGGCTGTGTAAGTCCTTTACACACAGCCTCCGTTTTTTCAATCAAAACAAATCAACTATTAATTATTCCTGGATATGAAACTTACAGATCTGCGTTCAGGCAATTTTAATGCCGCTGAATGGGAAGCCAAAGGCTATCTGCTTCCAAAGTTTGACATGGCTGCCGTGGCCAAGAAAACCTACGACGAGCCTACATGGGTACATTTCGGTGGTGGAAACATCTTCCGCGCTTTCCCCGCCGCCATTCTCAACGATGCCCTCAATACGGGTAAGTACGACCGAGGCGTCATCGTGGCCGAGACCTTCGACTATGAAGTCATCGACAAGGCCTATGCCCCTTATGGCAACCTCTCTTTGGCTGTATCGCTCTGCAGCAATGGCACCATTGAGAAGAAAGTCATCGCCAGCGTCACCGAAGCCCTCAAGGCCGACTATCAGTTTGCCGACTGGCAGCGTCTGGTGGAAATCTTCCGCAAGCCTTCGCTCCAGATGATTTCGTTCACCATCACCGAGAAAGGCTACACCTATAATGAAGCCGACCTGAAAGCCCCCCTTCCGTCCCCCCTTGGGGGAAAACCCACCGAGGGCCCAAAACTTGCTATGGGTAAGGTTGCGGCATTGTTGTATGAACGCTTTAAGGCAGGTGTCGAATCATCCCCCCAAGGGGGGACAGGAGGGGGGCTCCCTCTCACCGTCCAGTCGATGGACAACTGTTCCCACAACGGTGACAAGGTGAAGGCCGGTGTCCTCGCTTATGCTGAGCGCTGGGTCAGCGACGGACTCGTTCCCCAGGCCTTCCTCGACTATCTGAAAGACGAGTCGAAGATTACCTTCCCATGGTCTATGATCGATAAGATTACTCCGCGTCCCCATGAGAAGGTGAAGGAGATGCTTGCTGCCGACGGCTTCGAAGACAACAACTACATCGAGACCGAGAAGCACACGTTTACCGCTCCCTTCGTCAATGCCGAGGAAGTGCAGTATCTCGTCATCGAGGACAACTATACCAATGGCCGTCCGCCGCTCGATCTTGGCGGTGCCCTCTATACCACCCGCGAGACTGTTGACAAGGTGGAGACCATGAAGGTGACCACCTGCCTCAATCCCCTCCACACCGCCATGAGCATCTATGGATGCATGCTCGGCTATACCCTCATTTCCGCAGAGATGGCCGACGAAGACCTCCGCGCCTTTATCCAGAAGATAGGCTATATGGAAGCCATGCCCGTGGTCACCGATCCTGGCGTGCTCAATCCTTACGAGTTTATCGGCGCCGTCATCAATCGCCGTCTGCCCAATCCCTTCATGCCCGATGCCCCGCAGCGCATCGCCATGGACACCTCGCAGAAACTCCCCATCCGCTTCGGTGAGACCATCAAGAAGTATGTGGCCCGCGGTCTTGATATGAGCAACCTCGTGCTGATACCCCTCACCCTCGCAGGCTATGCCCGCTATCTGAAGGGCATCAAGGACGACGGCACTCCTTTCGAGCCATCTCCCGATCCCATGCTTGCCGAACTTCAGGCCATTGTGGCTCCCCTTGAGATTGGCAAGGCCGATCAGGATTGGAGTCCGCTGAAGGCTCTCTACAGCCGCAGCGATGTATTTGGACTCAATCTCTATGAAGCCGGTCTCGGCGAGCAGATTGAAGGCATGGTCAAAGAACTCTTTGCCGGCAACGGAGCCGTCCGCAAGACCCTCCATAAATACGTGCAGGCTCGCTGATTTCCTAAAAGAGGATGTGCCCAGACACATCCTCTTTCTTTTTGCCGTGTAGATCTTCAGAAAATGTACTCAGATTCATCGGACAAGGATGCCTCAGCATCAATAAACATCACGAAGTATATAGGCATATAGGTGATTCTGCCATTCTGGCGTATCTCACGTTCATTGGAAAATACTGTACCAGTAAGAATATTGTAGTCAGGATTTCTCATGAGGTTGTTGAGGGCACTATGAACAGTATAGTCCTTGCCAGACTTGACCTCTATCGGATGGACGCTCATGACTTTATGGTCATCTATCAGGTAGTCCACCTCGCCTTGCTTACGATTGTCGTAATAGAAAAGTTTATGTCCATGGGCACGAAGTTCCTGGGCAACGACACTCTCATAAACGGAACCGAGATTGACACTGCGCATATCTTCAAGCACAGAGCGTATGTTGTTGTGATAAAGCAAACCTGTCAGCAACCCCACATCATTTAGATAGAGTTTCAGCAGATTTTTCTGAAGTGATTCACTCAGCGGGAAATGCGGATTCGAGATGGCATGTACGTCCAAAGAGATGCCTGAGGGTCAAATAGAAATCCTCTTTCCTATGAATGTTCTTGAACAACTGTTCACCCTCATCATCCTCCACAAAATTGATTTCTATATAGTAAGCATACAGTCTGGTACCCACTTCGCGGATACTGAACGACTTGCCAACCTGACGGGCTCCTTCCAAAATTAGAATCTTGTCTGTGTCCGACTTCAAATAGTTCTCAATGTATGATGTAATCCTCCTGTACAGCATGGCGATTTACACTTTTCAAACGATTCCTAAATTTAAAATATACACTTTTCAATATGTTTTCGTGCCGCAAATATACACTTTTCAGACGAAATAACCAAATATTGGCACCATAAATTTTACATCTCACGAATAACTGGGTAAGGTTCCTCATGATCTCCCGTAATCTCTGCAACGTGCAGGCTCGCTGATTCTCAAAGAGTTTCATATTTTTCAATCCCTTCACTTTAAGGCGCATCAACTTGTATTCCAGTGCCTTACGGTGAAGGGTTTAGGGGAGACCCACTTCAGCACAGAGACCCACCCCAACCCTCCCTGAAAGAAAAGACCCACCCCAACCCTCCCTGTTTAGGGAGGGAGTTATTGCCATCGCAAATGGATATAATCCCCGTTTCAGAAGTCTTTGCTCCCTCCCTAAACAGGGAGGGTAGGGGTGGGTCTCTGTGCTGGGGTGGGTCTCCTACAAACTAATTTACTTTGTACCTCAAAACATCATCAAACGGAGGGCAAAGTATCATCCGTTGAAGAACAAACTAATTTACTTTGTAGTCGCTCTGATTATCCAAGTAACTTAGAAACATGAAGTCTAAATGTACCATTTACGAGGCGTAATTCTATCATTTACGATGCGTAAATGGCACATTTACGAATGCACGATTGCAAGGCTCCCTCCCTTCGGGAGGGTTGGGGTGGGCTCTCCCTCCCTAAACAGGGAGGGCTGGGGTGGGTCTCCAGCTGGGGTGGGTCTCCAGCTGGGTGGGTCTCCAGTTTGGGTCTCTTGTTGGGGTCGCCTTTTAACCCTTCACCGCAATCCCTTGTCATCAAACGAGTTACACCGCATGGTGAAGTTTTTTTGTTTGTTGTAACTCTTCAATGATACTATCTCCATACATACAGAAATGAGCGCTTGATACCTTGGATGGTATCCATATCGTACCAACATTTCAAGGAATCAAACCTGTCCCTATGGTCTTATTCTCGTTGCTAATGATCACAGGGTCTCCTGTTGCCTTGATGCGACAAATTATGATAGGGCTTGTCGATTTGCCGCATTTTTCAGACGTTCGCCGCAACATGTGCAGCAGGTTTGTTAGAAAAATGTATGAACAAAATCAAAGCCTACATATCTTTGTACGCGAAAAGGAGAAGATAGGAACCCGATCAACTTCTAAAACTCCTTTGACAAACAAAAGATTTATAATCAAAAAGTGTAACAACGATGGCTTGCTCAGAAATGATCAGAACAACTTCCTCACGGAGTGGTGGAAGTGCATGCTGTAAAGGTAGCAAGATATATGCTTCCCTCGCCTCCCCCCGGCTTTACTTGAGCTTCGTTTCCAACCGATCGTAGTATTGGGATACGATGTCGAGCATGTCGGCGGGGAGGTAACTGAGTGCCTTTACAACAAAATTCATCGGAACTTCGTAGAAGGCTTCTGCCAGCGTGCCTGTGATGGCAGCCTTGGTGTCGGTGTCGCCGTCGGCCATCACGGCATAGCGGATGGCTTCTTCAAAACTCTGACTTTCCAGGAAACAGCGGATGGCCATGGGAACGGTCTCCATGCAGGTGCCGTCGAAATGGTTTTGGGCGCCGATTTTGTTTATGTCGGCGATGCTTGGGATTTCGTAGCCCCAGAGTTTACCGGCCTTTATCTCTACTTCGTCTTTCGTGATGCGGCAGGTGCGCAGCCAGTAGGCCAGCGTGGCGATGCATTCGGCACCCTTCAGTCCTTCTGGGTGATTGTGGGTGGGACGCGCTGTCTCAATGGCTTGTTCCTTCACGTCCTGATAATCGCTGAAGAGCCATGCCACGGCACTCACCCTCATGGCCGAGCCGTTGCCGAATGAGCCATAGGGCTTCGGGTTGTCACTTTCCACCCAGTCTTGGAAGCGGCTTCCGTAGCCTCCCATCGGTGTGGGATAGCGGCGGCACCAATCGTGGAGCGCCTCTCCGTAGTCGCGTTTGTTCATGATAGCGTCGGCGATGGCGATGGTGCAGATCGTATCGTCCGTATAGTTACATTCGTCAGTAAAAAGACTGAAACCGCTTTCAGGAGCTGGCCCGAATTCGAACCTGCTTCCTACGATGTCACCGATGATTGCTCCGAGCATAGTCTGATAAGTTTTAAGTTCTATGCTGCAAAGATATAAAAAAAAGTGAAGAATGAAGCGTGAAAGGAGAAGATTTTTTGAATCAAAGCGTGATCGGCACTACTACTTTCACTCCGATGTTGCGGCCCATGTTGTAGATGCCGGCTTCCTTCAAGCGGCTCAGATGGTTCTGATAGGCGCGGTTGAAGATATTATGGGCGGTGAGGGCTACACTGAGAAGCTTCTTGCCGCGGACGTGGATATCGGTTCCTGCGGCGGCATTCCATAGGGTGTAGCTGGGGGCGCGTGTTTCGGTATCGTTGACGGAGTGGATATGGTTTTGCGCCAGGTTGCAGTCCATTTCCACTTCAGCAAACACTTCCCTGAAGGTCAGTGAGGGGATGTTGAAATGGTAGTGGAGCGTAGAGCGCCAGCGGGGTGCCGGTGTGAAGGGCAGGTATTTGGCTTCGTCGGGCTGGTCCTTTTGGCGTGCATCCACGTAGGAGAAGGTGTTCTCGAAATGGAGGTGCTGGATGGGGTGGAGGATGGCCGTAGCCTCAAAGCCCAATAGGCGGGCATCGCCTTGATGATAGCCGAAGATGTCGTTGCCATCGATGACCTGTCTTGTTTTCTCGAGGAAAATGAAGTTGGAGATGCTATTGGCAAAGAGAGCCAGCTTGGCGGAGAATATTTCGCTGCTGTAATCCATGCCGAAGTCGAACTGCCAGGAGCCTTCGGGCTTCAGGTCGTGGTTGCCCTGCTCGAAGCGGAGGGTGCCGTGGTGGATGCCGTAGCTGCCCAGTTCGCTGAGGTTGGGAGCGCGGAATCCGCGGGCGGCATTCAGGCGTATATCGAAGTTGTGCGTGATGTTGTAGATAGCTCCGATGCTACCCGTGATGCCATTGAAGTTGCGCGAGAACTGCTGGAAGCGCATTTGCCCGTCTTCCTCCAAGGCATTACTGTGGAGATGGCGGTTGTCGAAACGGAGTCCGCCGCTGATGTGGAGCCGTTCGGCAAAGTCTTTTGCTGCCGTGGCAAAGATGCCGAAGTCGAAGAGATGGTAGGCGGGAATGAGGAACTCATGGCCAAGGTTTTGCGACTCCTGCCACATACCGTTGACTCCGGCATTCATGGTCCATCCGTTCCATGCCGGCGACACATAGCGGAGATCGTAGTTGACGGTGTGAAGGCGGAAGTCCTGTCCCACTTCGTCGGGGGCTTCATATTCCTGACGGCGGTTCTGCTGGTAGGCCAGCAAAGCCTTGATGCGGCTTTCGCCAATGTTGAAGCTGTTGTCGAGCGTCACCTTGTAGTGGCGTACATGCTGGAAGGGGGATTCGTGTTCTTCACCTTCATGCTCATGGTCTTCGCCTTCGTGGTCATGGTCTGCATCATGCTCATGATGATGTTCTCCCACGATGCCGGGTTTGATATGATAGTAGGATAGTTTCAGGTGGCTGTAGCCCCAGCGCTTATTGAATCCCATCATCATGCGCGCGGCCTGTTCGGAGAACTGCGAGTTTTCCACCTTGTGGTTGATGCTGTTCTCGTATTCGCCAGCTCCTTTCTGGCTCCAGCGTCCATCCCAGACGAATCCTTGCTGATTGCCCGCAAAGTTGACGGAGTAGTTCCAGAGGTTGGCATTCGACTGCCATCCGCCGCTCACGGTGGCCTTCATCGTGCCGAGGGGCTGGATGGGGGAATCGTGGAAAACAACGACGCCGGCCATGGCATCAGAGCCGTACATCAGCGAGGCGGGTCCTTTCATGATTTCTACGGAATGAACGCCTTCGCCATCCACTTCCACACCATGCTCATCGCCCCATTGCTGGCCTTCCTGACGGATGCCGTCGTTGACCACCAATACGCGGTTGTAACCCAATCCGCGAATGACTGGCTTGGAGATGCCGCTTCCCGTAGTAATCTGGGATACGCCGGGCTGACGGGAAATGGCGTCAATGATGTTTGAGGCAGAAACGGTCTGCAACTCCTGGGCTGAAACCACGCTGACAGGAGCAGGTATATGATTGATATGGGTAGAGCCGGTGAGTCCGGTCACAATTACTTCGTGCAGGTGCACGCATGTGTCTTGCTCTTTCTGCGCAAATACAGTTATAGCAGAAAAGAGCAGTAAAATGGTCAGTTTTATTGCTTTCATCTTAAATAAAAATCGGGTTGTTCTGAAAAATAATGGATAGTCTCTTGTTCAGAATAACGCCGGGGGACCCCGTTGGGAATGGGAGATTACCACGCTGCAGGGTGCATGGCACACCTGCCACTGGCGGACAATCAGGTGAAAGACAGAAATAAACAAAGTGCCCACTACAACGGCGGGAACGAAAGGCAACGTCAGGAACTGACAGAGCACACAGTTGTCGGTATGGCTGTTGGCCGCTGAAACGTGGCCTGCATGGGAAACATGCTGGGCGCACTGCTCACAATCCAAGGACGCAACCTCTTCGTGGACGTGCACTGCCGACAGCATCATCATCGGCAGGAATACCGCCAACAGGATGCGGGCGAAGCGCTGTCTTCGCCGTTTCATTTCCTCTATGATGCCGTTAGGTCTATTCATTTCGCGTGCAAAATTAATACAAATATTTCTAATTGTTACTGTCTTTCTGATTTTTGTGTCAGATTTTACTTTTTATTTTGTTTTTTCGCTCGTTTGCACTATCTTTGCAGCCATGAAAATGGGATTTATGCTGTTTATGCTGCTGCCATTGGCAGCTTGCGTGTATGTGCTGTGGCATGTGTATCAGTTGTTGCCGTTGCCCACATGGGGCAAATGGCTGGTAGTGGTCTTGATGGCCTTGGCCTTTGGCATGCTGTTCGTGAGCTTGGGCCGCCGTTTGGATGAGATGCCGATGACGCTGGCCACCATTGTCTATGAGATAGGCACTTCGTCGCTCATCGTGCTGCTCTACCTCTTCATGCTATTCGTGGTGCTCGACCTTGGAAGGCTCTGCCATCTGGTGCCTGCGGCATTGCTGAAGAATAGTTTGTGGGGTTCGGTGGGTGTCATAGGTGTCATGCTCGTGACGTTCATTTATGGCGGTCTGCATTATCACAATAAGGTACGCGAGGAGATAACGTTGACCGATGGCGAAAACAAAACGGCAAAACCGAAGACCATCGTGATGATGAGCGACCTGCATCTGGGCTATCACAATCAGCGCCCTGAACTGCATCGCTGGGTGGAAATGGTGAATGCTGAGAAGCCAGACCTGATACTGATAGCTGGTGATATTATCGACCGCAGCATACGACCGCTGGAGGAGCAAAAGATGTGGGAGGAGTTCCGGCAGTTGAAGGCTCCCGTGGTGGCTTGCCTGGGTAATCACGAATACTATGCCGGACAGCCGAACTCGCTCAGTTTCTATGAAAAGGCTGGCATCCGCCTACTGAAGGACGAAGTGCTCGTGATGGGCGACCTTGCCATCGTGGGACGCGATGACCGCACCAATCTGCGCAGGAAATCCGTGAAAGCCCTGACGGCTCATATTGATTCCTCGAAATACGTCATCCTGCTGGATCATCAGCCCTATCACTTGGAGGCCGCAGAAGAGAGTGGGGTGGACTTCCAACTAAGCGGCCACACCCATCACGGACAGGTATGGCCTATTTCATGGATTACGGAATCTATCTATGAGTGTGCCTTCGGCTCCCATGAGCGTGGCAATACCCATTACTACGTTTCTTCGGGTATAGGTATCTGGGGCGGAAAGTTCCGCATAGGCACACGCTCGGAATACGTCGTGGCCCGATTGAAGGGAGTCAGTTTCTGATTATTCTTACTCAAACTCATCGAGCATATAGATGGGCATCATCATTCCGTTGAGCTCATAGACAATGGGACGCAACTGGGCTGCCCATATCTTATAGCCAATCTTCGTGATATGAAGTCCGTCGGCACTGAGGGCGGGCATCAACTGGTTGCCGTTGCCGCGGGTGAAGTGGGAGAAGAGGTCTATGTAAGGGATGTCGGTGAGCTGACAGTATTGTTTCAGCTTTTCATTGATTCGGGGGATATCGTCAGTCTTTCCCGCGAGGGTTTTCCAGCGGCCGTTGCTCTCGTTGATGGGAAGCAGGCTTTCCACGTAGAGTTTCGTTTCGGGGGCTTCCTTGCGGATGCGGTCGATGAGGCGTTGTACGCGGTTGAACACCTGTTCGGGTGTGAGATTATGACTCAGGTCGTTGATACCGCACATCAGGAAGATGGCACGGGGTTTACCCGGCAGTATCTGGCAGAGGCGTTCCGACATGCCCTCGGCAGTATCGCCAATGATGCCGCGATTGACCACATTATCCACCTGTAGCCGTTCGTTCCAATCGCCGGCATTCTCGGTGAGGCTGTTGCCGAGCATCACGATCTGCGTGGAGTCGATGGGTGCCATACGCTCAAACTCCGCCACGCGCTGGTTGTAATGGCGCGATGAGGTGTAACTGACGTGGGCCACCTGAGCGTGTAAGAGAAGAGTGAAGAGAGAAGAGTGAAGAATCATTATTCCGATAATCACTACCAGTCTCTTCGACAACTTCTTTTGATAAATGCGCATAAGTTTATGAATGGTTTATTGTTTTTTCATTCTTTGCTCTTTGCTTTTTGTTGTGCCTGTTGCTTCATCACGCTGCGCACGCGGTTGACAAACTTCTGTGAGCCCTTGATCGTGTAGCCGATACCCATTTTCCAGATGCGGCAGGCTTTATCGATATTGTTCTCGGGATTGTATTTCGACATGACGGTGACGAACATCTCCTTTGATTTCTCACGGCTGAGACGGTCATTGAGCGTGAAGCGTCGGCTGTCGCCACGGCTTTTCAAGATGTCGTTGCATTCGCGTACGAGCATGGGTGCTATCTGGAGCACACCTACATATTGGCCGTTGCGGGCGGTTTCGATGCCGCGGCTCTCAATCTGGATAATAGCATCCATCACAGGATTCCAGTCGAAAGGCTCTTTCTGCTTGTTGTCCTGGGCAAAGAGGGGCATGCACAGGGTAATCGCCAGGAGGAGCAAAAGACTGCGAAGTTTACTTGAATGTTTCATTTTCTTTCTTTTACGGTTAGGTTTTCTCTTTTAAAATTGGAAATAGATGAAGGGCTGGATGTCGGAGGAGCGCACCTGAATGATGATGTATATGACTGCGGTAAGCAACAAGGCGTGAACCACGACACCAGAGCGAGAGAGTATGGCTGTCATGCGGCGTTGCCAGGTGTAGGGAAGCCAATGCGATAGAAGCGCAAAGGCAATGAGTGCAAACACCAGGCGGAAGGAGTCGATGACTGGCCAGAAGTATTCGGGATGGAGTTCAAAGATTATATTGTGGAGAATCAGGCCCCACTGGCTGATATCAGCAGCGCGGAACATAATCCAACCTATGACGCAGAAGTGGAAGGTGATGAATACGGCAAAGAACCGGCGGATGCCATGGCTGCAATAACGGCGGTCGTGGTGGAGCACCTCCTGACTGAAGAACTTATGGGCCACCACACCCAGTCCGTGATAGGCACCCCAGATGATGAAGTTGAAAGCAGCGCCATGCCAAAGGCCGCAAATCAGGAACGTGAGGAAATTGTTCAGATACGTGCGCAACTTCCCCTTACGGTTGCCACCCAATGAGATGTAGAGATAGTCGCGCAGCCATGAGGAGAGCGAGATATGCCAACGGCGCCAGAATTCAGTGATGGAGGCGCTGGTGTAGGGCGCGTTGAAGTTCTGTGGGAACCGGAAACCCAGCAGTAGGGCTATTCCGATGGCCATGTCGCTATAACCGGAGAAGTCGCAATAGATCTGAACGGTATAGCCATAGACACCCAACAGCGTCTCGATGCCTGTATAGAGGGCAGGATTGTCGAAGATGCGATCTACGTAATTGAGAGATATATAGTCGCTGATAACGGCTTTCTTGAAAAGACCGATCAGGATGAGGAACACGCCTTCGCCCATCATGCGGGAGGTGATGGTGAGAGGCCGGTGAATCTGCGGAACGAATTCGCGAGCTTTCACGATAGGACCGGCCACGAGCTGCGGGAAGAAACTCACGAAGAAAGCATAGTCGAGCAGACGTCGGAGCGGTTGGATATGGCCGCGGTAGATGTCGATGGTGTAGCTCATCGACTGGAACGTAAAGAAACTGACTCCCACGGGTAGGAAGATATCCCATGGCTGGAAGTTGTTGCCGACAATCTGGCTGATGGTGCCGAAGAAGAAATTGGTGTATTTGAAATAGCAGAGCAGCGCGAGGTCGATGACCATGCTGAGGGCTACCATCCATTGGGCAGCGCGTTTGCGCCCTTCGTTGCGTAAACGTCCCACCTGAGCACCGATAAGCCAGTCGCTGAGGGTGACTACTGCCAGCAGGAAGAAATAGAAACCGCTGCTCTTGTAATAGAAATAGTAGGAGAAAAGTGTCACGAAGAGCAGGCGTGCCGTGGTGTGGTGACGCAGGAGCATATAGACGAACGTGAAGGCTAGGAACATGAACAGGAACAGTCCGCTTGAGAAAATAAGCGGATGGGCAGCATCGTAGGTGAGTTGCTGGATGAGCAACTCAGGTTGCAGATACTGCGTCATAAACTGCCATTTTTCCTGTAATTCATTCATAACTCTTTACTCTGATTCTTCACTCTTCACTTTTCACTTTTCACTTTTCACTTTATTCATACCCCGCCATCAGGGAGGCCATCATCTTGGTTGCCAGCATTCGGCCTCCGCCATAGGAAGGATGTGTGTAGTCGTGGCCCACCATGCGGCGATGAACCAGTTCAGCGATGCTGTTGCGGCCTCCCATCATCTGGAAGAAGTTGAGGAAGGCTACCTTGTTCTCCATTGCGATGCGCTGTTGGCAGGCCACCATTCCCTCCACACCTCTCATGGTGACAATCTGACCGTTGTGGCGGCTGCCGCGGTCGGGCATACTCACCACGAGGATAGAGGCGTTGGGATAAGCCCGCTTGAAACGGCTGATGACCGTCCCCATCTGCTGCTGATAGTGGCTGAACCACTTGCGGCCCGAATGCTCGTTGACGGCATTGAGTCCGAATTGCAGGATGATAAGATCGTAGGGATAGAGCCCGTTCATCTGGCTGAGCGTCTGTTCGGGAATCTTGGAGAGCGTCATGCCAGCACAGCCGCGCATGGAGAAATTGTCCACCGAAACTCCCTGATGTGGTTCAAGCGAGGCGCCATAGAAAATGGTGGAAGCGTTGGAGCCGTTGATGTTCCATTTCACTTTCGTCATCGGACCGTCCACGTGCACTTCCTGAATATTTGGCGTACCTTCGGCATAGAAAGTCTGTGGCTCACCGTTGATGGTAGCCGTGATGGTCAGCGGCTCTTCTGTGCGGAAGAAGAGCGATGCACGGTCCCAATGGTCAAGAAACTTACGGTATTTGGTGCCGCTGTAGGTGAGAGAGGCATTGCTCTCGGCCTTGAAATAACGCTGGGCAGGACCGAGCAAGGCGCTGTTGTATTGTTTCTGGACCACGGCATACGAACCGAATCCCATAGGCTTTTGCACGACGGTGGGACGCAGACTGTTAGAAGTTTTGCCGCAATCAACCCATCCCACGCCGTTGCCGCCAAACTTCTGTTGCAGCTGTTCGCGGAGGTCGCAAACAAGGATATCGCCTTCAATATAAGAGTCTCCCCAATAACCCACACGTACTGGACGATCCATATTGTTCACGTTATCGAGAGCAGTATAGAAAGACTCCATCCCGTGGATGCTGCCTTCGGAATAATCTTCTACGGGCGTCACACCCTCGGGGATGGGTGCGTGATGGCGGAGCGTGTCTATTCCGGTCTGATGTAGGGAGTCATTGCGGGCCATGAGCGCCTTCATCGGCATGATTACGGCCGTATCCTCCTTCTCAAGGCTCTCGTTGTTGTAAACTTCAGGAATCACATCGTTCAGAATGTTGACAGCACGCAGAGGACGGTCCCAGAGGGTCAACTGGGGCAAGAAATGCATGGCAAGAAGCAAGATGGTTACCAACGCAACGAGTATAAACGTCTGTGCGGGCTTGTTACTCATTTCTGATTTTCGAAAATCGGCTGCAAATTTACTTATTTTTATGGTATTATCCAAATAATCGGTGTCTATTTGACCTTTTTTCGGAAAAGACTAAAAAGAATATACCGAATTTCTTGGTTCTATCAAGATTAATTGCTATATTTGCAACGATTAGAAATCTGATTGTTACTACTATTATCATAAACTATCCTTAGCAGATTAACTTAAGTCATGGGAAAAGTAATAAGAAAAGCGCTTATCTTCTTAGTGCTCTTGGGGGGCACCTCGCTGATGGCATGTGGGGGAAAGAAGACGGCAGACAGCGACTCTGTACAGGCGGTGGATTCCGTGGAGAGTCAGCGCAGAATGGCGGAAGCCAGTAAGTTGCTCCAGAGAAACGGAGAAGATATCCAAGCCCTTTGGGAGGATGAAATCGGCAAAGAACATGCCGCTGTCAAATACGCTCTGGCGGGCGATTATATCTATTTGAGCAGTGCGGACGGCAAGGAGGGCATGCTACTCACCTTCTATCAGGATCGCCGCAACGAAGACAACTTCGACGGCGTGGCCAAGAAGGTAAACCAGCGGATGGCACTCTATGGCAAGAGCGTGGTCGTGAGTCAGAATATGGGTGATTCGGTCAAGAACACCTATTACGAGAATACCGAGCACGAGGGCCTCAATCCGGTGCTCGTGGTGATGCAGAAGGCTGGGCGTCAGTACTACTACAACAATGCCGGCGGGGTGATTCCCGATGCAGAGGCAAAGAAAATATTGGCGCATTTCCGTACTTCGTTAGTACCAATCGAAAGCATGCTCAAAGGCTGGAAGGAGCTGACAGGCAAATGAAAAAGTTCAATTAATCATAAAAACCCCAAAAGAAAATGACAGTCCTGATTATTATTATCGTTTTGGCGGTGTTGGTAGGCTACTATTTCCTCACCACACAACGCGAGTTGGTTAACCTTGACGAGATGGCTAACAACGCCCTCAGCCAGATTGGCGTACAGCTTACCTCCCGTTGGGATGCCGTCACGGCATTGGTGAAGCTCACGAAAGACTATGCCCGCCATGAGCACGACACTCTCGTGGAGGCTATCGAGAAGCGTCGTATGACCAACCCCACCAATGCCCAGCAGATGAACGAGCAGTTCAGTGCCACCAGCGAGATTCTGGGGCGCTTGATTGCCGTCAGCGAGCGCTATCCCGAACTGAAGGCCTCCGAGGTCTATCGCGACAGCATGGCATCTCTCCAAAAGTATGAAGAGAACGTGCGCATGAGCCGTATGGTCTATAACGATTCTGCTACGAAAATGAACCGCATGGTGCGTCAGTGGCCTTCAAGTATTGTAGCCGGCATACTCCATTTCGGCAAGCGTGATTACCTGCAGACCGAAGAGAAGAAGCAAGACTATCCCGATATCGACGCAGCTCTGAAGGGTTAAGCCGCATGATGCATCACAGTAAATGGTGGGTAGGTATGGTCCTCACGATGATTTTCTGCGTGGGTGCCCGTGCCGACAACCACATGCACAAGCTCGACATTACGGTGACATTGTCGGATAATGGTTCGGCACTCGTAGAGGAAGTACGCCAATATACCATCAACGATGATCGTCACACGGAGTTCTATATGCCCATGAACTTGCCTGCCGACATGTCGCTCTCGGCTTTCAGCGTGGAAGAAGACGGCGTGAAGATGCTCGACAGTTCCCCTTGGGACATCGACCTCTCCCGCGAAAGCAAGAAAGGGCGCTACGGTATCGTGGACAAGGGCGATAACCGCTACGAACTCTGCTTCGGAATGGGCGACAACGGTGACCACACCTTCAGGCTTTGCTACACCATCGGCAATATGCTGCGGGGCTACGCCGTGAGCGACGGTTTCAACTTCATGTTCTATTCACGCGATACCAACGAGCCCCCAGAGCAGTTCACGCTCACCATCCGTCGCAAAGACCGTCAGCCCATGGACGGCACCAACGTGTGGGCCTTTGGCTTTGGCGGTGAAATCCAGGTGGTTGACAGCGTGGTGAAAGCTTGGAGCACCCAGCCATTGGAGCGGAGTCACCACGTCACGGTGATGATAGAGACACCCAAAGGCATGTTTCATCCTGCCGTTGACACCGGCATGAGTTTCGAGGAAGTGAAGCAGGCCGCCCTTGAAGGAAGCGACTATACGGAAGAAAACGATTCTTCAGGCGGTCGCGACCGCGGCTTTATGGATCTCCTTTGGCAGGTGGGGCCCTATGTGCTCATGCTCTGCGCCTGCTGCCTGCCTTCCATCTACAGCTATTTCAAGCGTCGCCGGTGGCGCAAGCGGCTTATCGGCAATGGCAAGGACCTCCCCTGGCAGCGCGAGATACCCTGCCGTAAGAGCCTCCACCGTTCCAACATGATTTACACCACTCTCGAGGGCACCGACAACTCCAAGAACCTCATGGGCGCCTATATCATGCGCATGATCTATCAAGGTGTGCTCACCGTGGAGCCTGTGCTCATCAAGAAGAAACAGCAACCCTGCCTGAAGATTGCCCGTCCGGAACAGGCTGGTGCTGATGAACCCGACGAGCAGGACAAAGCCAACATGCGGGGAATCGTACAGATTCTTCAGGAGGCAGCCGGCGAAAACGCCCTGCTGGAACCCGGCGAGATGAAGCGCTATGCCAAGAACAAACCCACCCGTATGGAAAGACTCTACAATGCGCTGATATTGAAGAAGAACATCCCCTATAAATCCATCGACCAGCAGGATGCCCTCGATGTCTTCGGACTGAAGAAGTTCCTACAGGATTTCACCCTCGTCAATGAGCGTCATGCCGTAGAGGTGAGCCTCTGGAACGAATATCTGGTATTTGCCACACTCTACGGCAATGCCAAGCAGGTGATGAAGGACTTCCGTGAGATTTGCCCCGAGTTCTACGAGCAGTCCGAATTGGGTAAGACCATGAACCAGGTGAGCGACTTCGATGTCTTTGTGTCTTCCTACAGCGCCAGTGTGGCCAATGCCTTCACTTCCGCCTACAGTCACAATCATCCGCGTTCGAGTGGTGGCGGTGGCTCCACGAGTTTCGGCGGTGGCGGTGGATTCTCCGGCGGTGGTTTCGGCGGCGGTTCCCGTTAAAAAACAATCCGTTTATATACATAAAAAAGACAGGCACTTACGGGTGTCTGTCTTTTTTGTGGTCCCACCGAGAATCGAACTCGGATCTAATCTTTAGGAGAGACTTGTTCTATCCATTGAACTATAGGACCCTTTTGGGGGTGTTTGATGTTTAATAAACCCATCATCCCACCTGACTGCCGGGCTTCACGTCCTTCGTCGTGGTCACCACGCTGAGGCTCTCGTCGCTGTCGACGGCTGAGAGAATCATGCCCTGGCTCTCGATGCCCATCATCTTGCGGGGCTCGAAGTTGGCCACGAACAGCACGCGCTTGCCGATCAACTCCTCGGGATTCTCGTAGAAAGCCGCAATGCCAGAGCAGATGGTGCGGTCCTTGCCACTGCCGTCGTCGATGGTGAACTGCAGCAGTTTCTTCGACTTCTTCACCTTCTGGCAGTCTTTCACGAGTCCCACGCGGATGTCGAGTTTCTCGAAAGTCTCAAACGGAATATTCTCCTTCACGGGCGCTGCCTTGTAGTTGGCAGCCTCGTTGGCTTTCTTGGTAGCTTCCAGTTTGTCAATCTGTTTCTGGATGACGTCGTCCTCAAGTTTCTCGAAGAGCAGCGAGGGCTCGCCGAGCTGATGGCCTGCCTCCAGGATATTGGTGTTGCCCAGCTGCTCCCAGTTGCATTCCTTCAGGTTGAGCATGTCGCGCAGCTTCTTCGACGAGAAGGGCAGGAAAGGCTCGAAGGCGATGCTGAGGTTGGCCGAGAGCTGCAGACAAATGTAGAGAATCGTCTTCACGCGCTCCATGTCCGTCTTGGCCACCTTCCAGGGCTCGCAGTCGGTGATGTATTTGTTGCCGATACGGGCCAAGTTCATGGCTTCCTTCTGGGCGTCGCGGAACTTGAACTGGTCGAGCAGCTGCTCCACCTTCTGCTTCACGTCCTTGAATTCCTCGATGGCCTCGCGGTCGATGTCTTGCAGCTGACCGCACTCGGGCACAATGCTGTTGAAGTATTTCTTCGTCAGCTGCAGGGCGCGGTTCACGAAGTTGCCGTAGATGGCCACCAGTTCGGAGTTGTTGCGCTCCTGGAAATCCTTCCACATGAAGTTGTTGTCCTTCGTCTCGGGCGCATTGGCCGTCAACACATATCTTAATACGTCCTGCTTGCCGGGCATGTCCTCAAGGTATTCATGGAGCCAGACGGCCCAGTTGCGCGAGGTGGAAATCTTGTCGTTCTCCAGGTTCAGGAACTCGTTGGCCGGCACGTTGTCGGGCATGATATAGCCGCCGTGGGCCTTCATCATCACGGGGAAGATGAGGCAGTGGAACACGATGTTGTCCTTTCCGATGAAATGCACCAGACGGGTGTCCTCGTCCTGCCACCATTTCTGCCATGTGCCCCAGCGCTCGGGATTGCTCTCGCAGAGTTCCTTCGTGTTGGAAATATAGCCGATGGGCGCATCAAACCATACGTAGAGCACCTTGCCTTCGGCTCCCTCCACGGGAACGGGGATGCCCCAGTCCAGGTCGCGCGTCATGGCGCGGGGCTGGAGGTCCATGTCGAGCCACGACTTGCACTGTCCATACACATTCGGGCGCCACTCCTTGTGGCCTTCCAGAATCCACTGCTTCAGCCATTCCTGATATTCGTTCAGCGGCAGATACCAGTTCTTGGTCTCCTTCAGCACAGGCTGCGAACCGCTGATGGTGCTCTTCGGATTGATGAGCTCCGTGGGCGAAAGGTCGCGTCCGCACTTCTCGCACTGGTCGCCGTAGGCTCCCTCGTTATGGCAATGCGGACATTCGCCCGTGATATAGCGGTCGGCCAGGAACTGCTTGGCCTCCTCGTCGTAATACTGCTTGGAAGTCTCTTCCACCAGTTTCCCCTCGTCGTAGAGTTTGCGGAAGAAGTCGCTGGCAAACTTATGGTGAGTTTCGGAAGTGGTACGAGAGTACACGTCGAACGAGATGCCGAACTTCTCGAAAGAGTCCTTGATCATCTTGTGGTAGCGATCCACCACATCCTGTGGCGTGATGCCTTCCTTGCGAGCTCTCATAGTCACGGGCACGCCGTGCTCATCCGATCCGCCGATAAACATCACTTCCTCGCCTTTCAGACGGAGGTAGCGCACGTAGATGTCAGCCGGAACATACACGCCGGCCAGGTGTCCGATATGCACACCGCCGTTAGCGTAGGGCAGTGCCGAAGTCACGGTAGTGCGCTTGAATTTCTTGTTCTCTTCCATTGCTTGTTTTCAATTTGGGTGCAAAGTTAGTGTAAATGTATGGAAAAACCAAAACTTGTTTTGAATTTTTCCTAAATGCAGTTTTATTTCAGGGTACGAAACGACGTAAAAAAAGATAATATCCCATATTTGTTTAGGTGTTTTGCAATAACGGGAACATAATTCCGTTTTACACAAAAAGATGAAAATGATAATAGAATGGCTTCTGCGACATTGGTATCTGTTCCCGTTAGGCTTTCTGCTGTCGCTAGTTCCTGCCATATATTTGCTGCTTGAGCCATGGCCAGAATATGAGTGGCCTTATTATTTGATAAACATTGGATTTTTGTTTTTCGCTTTCATGCAATTAGCCGTTGCCGTACTTTGCCTGTGTAGAAAGCAGAAAACCAGATTCATGATGGTCGTGGCGGCAGGCGTGTTTTGCATTCTGGTTTTCTCGGTCATCAGTTTCTTTAGTGTCTTTATTGCGGGAGGATGCGATCATTTCGGAGCTCGCCATCCCATTCCTGCAGGCGTTCATTATAGCATACCCTCTGATTCTTTTAATAATATGAAGCCTGACGTATTGGTGGAAACCACGTGGATGACAGTTTGCAATGGCGTACAGCCTGGCATTTATAGGCTTACATGCTATGCCCAGCCGCTTCGTGATGGGGAAATCTACGTCAAAGCCTATGAGATTTCAACCGATATGGAACTCAATATCAGTTTCAATCCTATTCAAGTTGCCGGTCATATTGCTTTTTCAAAGGTTATCGACAATGAGGTTTTGACCTTTTATGACGGCATTTGGGGCGAACCGTATGGTGCCCGCATTGAAGTATGGCACAAGGAAACTAAGACGGGGAAATGCAATAAGCTAACGGAAAAGGTCTGGAAAGTTGAGGGCTGGATGCGATGAAAATCTTCCCGTCATGCCGTTTAATACAGTTTCTATATTTCGCAAAAAGCATCGTCTTCAATAACAATAATTAAATCGATTAAGTCACTCTGTTTTTCATATTATTTTCAGTATTCGAGTAATTTAGACTAAATTGATTTGTGATTTAGACTAATTTACTTTTCAATTTAGACTAAATTACTTTGTAAATTAGACTAAATTACTTTTGGGTTTAAACAGGATTATTATATAAGTTAGACTAAACTATTCGATAAATTAGGCTAAATCAGCTATTAAATTAGACTAAATTATTGCAGTGATAGACCTGGAATGCACAATAATTGCAGGATGGAGGCGTTCTGAAAACTGAGTGGATGATGAACTTCGGTTCTTAAAAAGAAAAACCAGCAAACTGGAATTATAAACTTATAAAAAATGAGAAGATGAGCATTTTCTTGAGACTGGAACAGAAGAACTTCAAAACGCGGGAGACCGCGGGTAAGTGGTATGCCAAGGCTACGCCGCTGATGACGGCGCATACGGAAGACTTGGCACAGAGTATCAGCGATTCGGCAACGTTCACGAAGGCCGACGTGGAGGGCGTGATTACGGCACTGGTGGATGAGATGAAACGGCGCTTGCAAGACGGGCAGAAAGTGGTGCTCGATGATTTCGGGTCGTTTTATATCGCCGTGCATAGTGACGGAGTGGACAATCCTGACGCATACGACCTGAAGCGGCATGTGCGCAAGCCTTTCTGCAAGTTTACGCCGGCGGGGCGCCGCAATCAGCAGTTAGGCCGACGAATCGTGCGCAATTTCCTGGAAAATGTGAAGTGGGCATGGAGTCCTCAATGGAAGGAGGCACGTAAAAAGTTGAAGGGGTGAGAAGCGCAGGAAAGTTTTTGTTACATCGGCATTATTTTTTTATGGCCAAGAGCAGCGAATCCCGTTTTTTTTGCTTACCTTTGCAGCATCAAGTTTAAAAACCTAAATCCTAAGAATTATGTACGATAAGGAACGCGGGCTATATATCGCCCATTGCGCTAACGGCGCGCTGAGTATCAACGGTAAAATGGCTAATCGCCACGGACTTATTGCCGGTGCTACGGGTACGGGTAAGACGGTCACGCTGCAGGTGATGGCCGAATCGTTCTGCCAGGCAGGCGTGCCCTGCTTCATGGCCGACATGAAGGGCGACCTCTCGGGTATCTCGCAGGTGGGCCGCCTGAGTGGCTTCATCGAGAAGCGTATGCCGGAGTTCGGTATTGAGAATCCTGAGTTCCAGGCTTGCCCCGTAAGGTTCTATGATGTGTTTGGCGAGCAGGGTCATCCCATGCGTGCCACGATTTCGCAGATGGGGCCGCTGCTGCTTTCGCGCCTGCTGGACCTCAACGAGACGCAGGACGGCGTACTCAACATCGTGTTCCGCATTGCCGACGACCGCGGACTACTCATCCTCGACCTGAAAGACCTGCGTTCGATGCTCGACTATGTGTCGCAGCACGCCAAGGAATACACCACGAAGTACGGATTCATCTCCACGGCCTCGGTGGGTGCCATCCAGCGTGCGCTCTTGCAGCTGGAGAGCCAGGGAGCCAACAATTTCTTCGGCGAGCCTTCGTTTGATATCAAGGACCTGATGCAGACCGAGCGCGGCAAGGGCATTATGAGCGTGCTGGCAGCCGATAAGCTGATGATGCAGCCCAAGCTCTATTCTACGTTCCTGCTTTGGTTGCTCTCCGAGCTCTACTCGACGCTGCCCGAAGTGGGCGACTTGGAGTATCCCAAGCTGGTGTTCTTCTTCGATGAGGCTCACATGCTGTTCGACGGCACCAGCAAGGCTTTGCTCGACAAGATTGAACAGGTGATCCGTCTGATTCGTTCGAAGGGCGTGGGCATCTATTTCATCACCCAGAGTCCTACGGATATTCCTGAAGTGATTCTTGGACAGCTTGGTAACCGCGTGCAGCATGCCCTGCGTGCCTATACGCCGAAAGATCAGAAAGCCGTGAAGACTGCCGCCGACACGTTCCGTCCCAATCCCGACTTCAAGACCGATGAGGCAATCATGAATCTTGAAACGGGTGAGGCGCTGGTGAGCTTCCTCGACGAGAAGGGTGCGCCGAGCATCGTGGAGCGTGCCAAGATATTGTTCCCGCTCTCTCAGATTGGCGCTATCAGCGAAGGTCAGCGTTCAGACATCATCAAGCGGAGCGACATCTACGGCAAGTACGACGAGATGGTGGATCGCGAGAGTGCCTACGAGCAGCTGATCAAGGAACAGGAAGCCGCCCAGAAGGCTATCGAGCAGGAGACTGCCCAGAAGGAAGCTGAGAAAGCTGCCGCCGAAGAGGAGAAGGCAAAAGGCAAGGAGAAGCCCGGCATGATGTCGAAGGTGATGAAGGCCATCATGACCGCCATCACGGGCACGCTGGCCACTATTTTGGGCACATGGGTTTCAAATAAGGTGACGGGCAAGAAGACCAAGAGCAGCACTTCGGCCACCGGTCGTGTGGTGAAGAATGCCACATCGGCTGCCACCCGTTCCATCACCAAGGAGCTCACCCGCGACATTCTGGGTAATCTGGTGAAATAGACCGGCCGCTCTTGAGACGATGAAGAAAGAAGAAAAGGGTATTAAAGCATTATATAGAAATGAGTATTATTAAGAATGTCTTAGCAGTAGTATTATTAGCCGTGGCAATGCCCGGCCATGCACAATTGGTAATCAACGAGATCATGCAGTCGAACATCGAGTGCACGATGGATGATATCCACGAGTTTCCCGATTCGTGGGTGGAACTCTACAACCCTACGGATGAAGCCATCAGCCTGAAGGATTATCAGATCAGCAACAAAAACAAGGTGAAGAAAGCCTGGCAGCTGCCCGACAAGACCGTTGCTGCCAAGGGCTATGTGTTAGTGTATTGCGATAAGGAGGGCCTGGAGAATAACCGTCTGCATGCTGACTTCCGTCTGGAGTCGGCCAAGGGCTGTACGGTATATCTCTTTAAGGACAAGAACGCGGAGCCTGTCGATAGTCTCCCTTACGTTGACAATAAGCCCATGGTAAAGATGCCTGCACCCGATGTGGCATTCGGCCGTAAGACCGACGGTGCCAGCGAGTGGGGTTATCAGCTGACGCCTACGCCAGGCAAAGCCAACACTGGACAGACCTGTAACGCTAAGCAAATACTGGGTGCTCCCGTATTTAGCGAATCCGGTCGTGTCGTCAATTATGGCCAGAAGTCTATCAGTGTAGAACTGAGTCTGCCTGAGGGTGCGCCTGAAGGTGCCTATATTACCTATACCACCGATGGAAGTGAGCCTACTGCCACCGGTAAGAAGTACACGGAGGCTTTCCATATCACTAAGTCGACAGCAATTCGTGCCAAGGTATTCTGTGAAGGCTGGCTCTCACCGTTGAGTACCGCTCAGTCGTATATCTTCCACGCAAGGAAAATGACTGTTCCTATTTTCTCTATCCAGACTGATGATAGGTATCTGAACGACAAGGAGATCGGCCTCTTCGCTAACAATAACAGCAAGGAAGATAAGAAATTACATGACTGGCGCCGTCCTGTCAACGTTGAGTTCTTCCCCGTTGAAGGTGAACCAAGTGCTATCAATCAGCCTGGTGAGACACGTATCCAGGGTGGACAGTCGCGAAGCAATGCGCTGAAGTCGATGGTATTCTATGCCAACAAGCGCTTCGATCCCGATCACAAGCGTTACTCGTATGAGTTCTTCCCTGACCAGAAACCCGGTGTTACCGAGTTCAAGTCGTTCTCTCTCCGCGATGGCGGTAATGACTTCGGCGACCTTTACTTCCGTGATCTCATCATCCAGCGTACCATGGGACCGAATGTAGACCTCGACTGGCAGGCTGGCCACACGGCCGTTCTCTATATCAACGGCGAGTACATGGGTATGCTGAATATCCGTGAGCGCTCGAACGAAGACAATATCTATAGCAACTACGACGGTCTTGAGGATGTTGATGAGATTGAGATTGCCCATGAAAAGGAGAACAATCAGGATCTGTTCATCGAGGAGTTGAAGGAAGGCGACGATGTCTTTTACCAGGCTTTCAAGGAATTCTACAGCCAGAAAGGCCATACCTTGGCTGAGTACGAGGAATGGATGGACGTTAGTGAGTATCTGAACATCATGGTGATGAACCTCTTCTACGGCAACATCGACTTCCCCGGCAACAACATCGTGTTCTGGCGTCCTAATGATGATGCAAAAGTAGATCTTCCTAAGAGATGGCGCTTCATCGTGAAGGATACCGATTTCGGACTTGGTCTCTATGGCAGGAAATCTGATTACAATACTATCGATTTGCTCTATAACCCAAGCAAACACCCCGATGACAACTGGGCCTTCACCGAGCCAGCTACCCGCCTGGTTAAGAATATGCTCGAAGATCCAGACATTCTCAAGATGTTCATCGACAAGTGCTGCGTTTACATGGGCGACTTCATGAATGCCAAGGGAACTGGTGCCACAATAGATGCCATCAAGGATGAAGCCTTGGATGAGTTTGTAGCTCACCGCGCCAAGTATCCCACTTGGGGTGGTAATAGCCGTGATGAAATTAATAACAAGTTCAATGATGCCAAAAAGTGGCTTGCTGGATACACCGAGCAAGGCTGGTGGGGCCAATCGACCACCTATCTTCCTCGCACTGACTACTTCCTCCAGCACATGAGTTCCCAATGGAAACTGGGCACAGCCGTTAAGCTGACCATCAATAAGACCGAGCAGGATGTTGCCATTACGGTTAACGGCATCAAGTTGTCGGGCAAGACGTTCGAAGGCAAGTTCTTCCCCAACCGCGAACTCGTCATCACAGGTATAGCTCCTGAAGGAAAGGTAGTGACTGGCTGGAAACTCAGCGGCGGAAAGAACGAAGAAATTGCAGGCAGCGAACTGACGCTGAACATGACGTCAAGTGCATTGACCATTGAACCCATCCTCGGCGATGCTGCCGGTATTCAGACCATTGAGAGTCCTGCATCGGCTATCGAAGATTCTGCCATCTACGACCTGTTGGGCAACAAGGTGAATACCCCGCAGAGGGGCCGCATCTATATCCAGAATGGAAAGAAGATTATCTGGCAATAAATAAAACATGAAAAAACTCCTGTTTCTCCTGACAGCCGTTTTCGGCGCTGTCTCACCAAGTCATGCACAGTTGATTATCAATGAACTGATGCAGTCGAACATCGACTGCGTGATGGATGATATCAACGAGTTTCCCGATTCGTGGGTGGAATTGTATAATGCTGGTACCGCGGCCGTGAATCTCAATCAGTACAAACTGGGCGTCAGCGACAAGGCCGGCGAGGCCTGGCAGTTGCCCAACCGTACGGTGCAACCCAAGCAATACATCCTTATTTATTGTGATAAAGAGGGTACTGGGCTGCATACCTCGTATCGCATCGACTCCGGTAAGAGCGACGGTATATGGCTGTTTCAGAACGAAGAAATAGCCGATTGTGTTTTAAAACTCAAGAAACAGCCTGCTCCTAATATCGCCTATGGCCGCGAGAACGACGGTGGTGAGAAATGGGGTTATCAGGCCACGCCCACACCGGGAAAGGCTAACTGTGGCAAACTCTGTTCCGAGGTGTTGGGTGACCCTGTTTTCAGCAAGGCAGGACAGGTGTTTGCTAATGTCGGGAGTTTCAACCTGACCATCTCTTTACCGGCAGGTTCCCCTGAAGGCACGGTCATCCGCTACACCACCAACGGTTCTGAACCTACGGCCTCGAGTACCGTCTTTAGCAGTGCCATTAATATCGGGAGCACCACGGTGGTGCGTGCCAAACTCTTCTGCGATGGCTATCTCTCACCCCGTTCCACCACTCAGAGTTATATATTCTTCCCCTCAAACCGCGCGCTGACGCTTCCTGTGGTCAGTATCGTCACCGACGACAGGTATCTGAACGATCCCAAGATAGGAATCTATGTGGATGGCACTTACCAGAGCGGTACGGAAAACTACAGGTTCGATTGGCGCCGCCCCATTAATTTCGAATATTTCGAAACCAAAGGGAAAGCGAGCGAACTCAACCAGCTTTGCGAAACGCGCATCCAAGGTGGTGCCACGCGTACAAACCCTTTGAAGTCACTAGCCGTCTACGCCAACAAGCGTTTCGGCGAGAAGAGATTCAGTTACGAATTCTTCCCTGATCAGAAGCCCGGCCTCACGGAATTCAAGAGTATTGTGCTCCGCAATGCCGGCAACGACTTCGACTATCTCTATATGCGCGACATCATTGCCCAGCGCACGATGGCTTCGCATGCAGATCTTGACTGGCAAGCCTGGCGTCCAGTCATCATCTATATCAATGGCATCTATAAAGGTATTGAGAACATCCGAGAACGTAGCAACGAAGATAACATCTATACCAACTACGACGGACTGGAAGATGTGGATTTGGTTGAAAACTGGAATGACCTCAAGGAAGGTGACATGGAACACCTGAATGCCTTCAAAGCCTTCTACAATGAGCACAACCATACCATGGCTGAATATGAGAAATGGGTGGATTGTCAGGAGTTTATCAACCTCATGGCTATGAACGCCTATTATAACAACATCGACTTCCCTGGTAACAACATCGTCCTTTGGCGTCCCCGTACTGCTGAAGGTCGCTGGCGTTTCATTGCCAAGGATGTTGATTACACCATGTGGCTCTACGGGCAGGACAACTATAATTATAAATACTTCGATTGGCTTTATTGGAAAGAATACGACGGCAACCATAACTGGGGAGCCAACGACTACGAGGCCACGCGCCTCTTCCGCCGACTGATGGAAGACGAGGATTTCAACCGCGAGTTTATCGACCACATGGCCGTCTATATGGGCGATTTCCTGAACTACGAAGGTACATGGAAAGTGTGGGAACCTATGTACAATCAGATCAAGGCCGAATATCCCCATCATCGCAAACTCTTCAACGAATGGTGGCCCAACTATCAGGAGGAGATGAACAAAGTGAAGGATTGGCTCCGGCAGCGTACTAATTTCATGTACCAGCATCTGGCCGACTACTACAAACTCGGGACACCCACCACCCTCATTGTCAACGCATCCGTCAGCGAGGCTGATCTCCAGACCATTCCCTTCACCTTTAACGGCGTACCCCTCTCCGAAGGAAAGTTCAACGGCAAGTTCTATCAGGGCCGTGAGGTAGTGCTCGAAGGAAAATCGGCAGGAGGCAAGAAGGTCACGGGATGGAAAGTGACGGAAGACGGTATCACCAGACAGGTGGAAGGTTCGCAATATGCATTTGTCATGCCTTCATGCCATTCGTTGCAGATCAATGCCATCACAGCGATAGACACTGGTATCGATGAAACGCAGGTTTCTGCATGGACTTGGCAACAGGCAGACGGCATGATTACCCTTAACGGTGTTACAAATGGCACCCCTGTCCGTCTATATGATGCCAGTGGCATGCTCATTAGTCAGTTTTCAGCCAATGGTCAGCAGTTGCAGATGCCAGCACCTGTGCGCGGCCTCCACATTCTTAAAGTAGGTAATGAATCAATAAAAATCAAAGAATAATGAACCATTCAAAACAGATTTTGGCCCTCTTGGCCATGAGCGGCCTCTTCGTGGCATGCGTGCCCAAGTTCCCTCAAGACCGTGAAGCCATCCTTCGTCAGGCCCAGGAACTCAACGACTCCATCAACCGCCTGATGCAAAGTGGCGACAGCGCCAAGCTCGCCGATGCTATGTTCCTCCACGACCAACTGCTGCAGCTCGACACCGTCCGCGATCATCAGTTCCGCTACATCATGCAGCGCGTCACCACCCTCTACAGCCTGGGTCACGATGCTGATGCCTTTACCCTCCAAGAGCAAGCCATGCTCCTCTTGCCCGAGAACAATTTCGACCGTCTCAACTATTTCGGCGTTAAGAACGACAAACTCGGTCTCAAGGACAAGTCCGACTTCTTCTTCAATATGGCTCTTGAAGTCTGCAACGAAGCCATGGAACACCATGGTAGCACTGATGCCCTCATCGATATGATCACTGTGCTTTGCTACAAAGGTCGCGAGGCCGATGCCCGCCAGCTTATCGAAGCTACCTATTTGAAGCATAAGGACATCCCCGAACTCAAGAATCTCGCTACTGATCCCAGCTTCTGGAAACAGATAGAAGAAAGCGTACAGAAGATGAAAGCCATCAAACTGGAACTGCCCGATAGTATTCAGTAGAAGCCCTTTCTCTTTGTTATTTTGAAGCCGCTGCCGATCTGATGGTGAGGGTAGCGGTAGGAAGACTGCTCCTGACGCTCACCTGCGTCAGGCCTTTCTTCGATGTGCTACGCACCACCAGGAGTGCACGTCCTTTCCAGGTGGTCACATTCGGCGAAGTGGTGGGTTCCCTGTCTTTCAGGTCTGCACTTGCAAAGGCCATAAAGCGTCCTTGTCCCTTCACGGCAGCCTCGCAAGCAATAGCTGCATCTGGACAAATGCGCCCTTCGCGGTCTATCACCTCCACGGTCACGAACGCCAAGTCTTGTCCGTCGGCCGTTATCACGTTGCGGTCAGCCTTCAGCCGTAGTGCTGCAGGCTCTCCAGCCGTAGCGAGCGTCACCTCCTTGTTGCCTGCCTGTGCGCGAAGTGTTCCTGCCTCATAGGGCATCGTGAAGACCGCCTTGTATTCCGTATCCCTTCCCACGGCCTTTGAGCCAATCTCCTTGCCGTTGAGGAACAGTTTAGCCTCCTTTGCCTTCGTATAGACCTCCACTTCAATGGGTTTGCCTTCCCAGCCGCTCCAGTTCCAGCTCTCCCATGTGGGCCATACACTCCATGAAGTGCCGTGAATCTTGCCGTGGTAGCCATCAGGTTCCTTCACGGCCATATACACGTCCTCTGCGTCTTTCCACAGCATTTCGCGGTAGTGGCTGATAGGTCTGCGCCATCCTGTGATGTCTACATCGCCACAGCAGGCTCCGTGCCAGTCGGGCTGTCCTCCTTCCGCATAACTCTCTCCAGGGCGCTCCCCTTCGTAGTAGTTGCGGCCGATGCCCGACTCTCCGAGGTAGTCGAGTCCTGTCCATACCATGTCACCTACCACGTAAGCGTTATCCTTCACCGTGGCCCAGTTTCTGAAAGCATCCCGTGGGAAACTCTCCGTCTGCCACATCACGCGCTTCGGGTTGCGCTCATGGTCGCTGGCGTGTTTGAAGATCATGTAGTTGTAGCCGCCAATATCAAGCACGTCAAAGTGGGGATCATAGATTTCCCAGTCGCGGTCCCATGCGCAGAGAGCCTCCGTGATGGGGCGCGTCGTGTCGCATTCCAGTACTGCTCCCTTCAGCAGCTTCGCCGTATGCACCACGCGGATGTCCTTCCTTTCTATTACCTCGTTGCCCAGACTCCAAGCGATAATCGACGGGTGATTGCGGTCTCTCATCACCATGGCTTGGATATCCTCGCGGTAGCACGAGTCAATCATCGTTGAGTAGTCGTATTTCGTCTTGGCCGTGCGCCAGCCGTCAAAAGCCTCGCCCACCACGAGCATGCCTATTGAGTCGCAGGCGTCCAGGAAAGCCCTCGTGGTAGGGTTGTGGCTGGTGCGTATCAGGTTGAAACCAGCCTCTTTCATCTGCCTCACCTTCCGTATCTCAGCTGCATCGAAGGCCATGGCTCCCAGCACTCCGTCGTCATGATGCACGCAAGCACCGTTCAGCAGCATCGGTTTGCCGTTGAGCACGAAACCTCTCTCTGCGTCAAACGAGAACGTGCGAATACCGTAGCTCGCCGTTTGCCGGTCTATGGTCGTGCCCCCTTCCTTCAGTTCTGCCTTCACTTCGTAGCGATAAGGATCATCCGGTGACCACAGGTGCGGCGTCTTTACCACGAACGATGTCGTGACCTCCTTCCTTTCACCCGCATTCAGGCTCACCATCATCTGCCCGTTGCCTACCGTCACCGAAGCATTCCTGTCGCGTTCAGAATTGTTCTCCACCGTCACCTGAACCTTCACCACGGCTCTTTCAGCTGTCACATCCGGTGTGCTGACGAGCACCCCGTTCTCTGCGATGTGCAGTGCCGGCATCGTCTCCATCCACACGTGTCGGTAGATGCCCGATCCCGAATACCAGCGGCAGTTAGGTTGTTCCTCGTTGTTCACCTTCACCGTTACCACGTTCTTCCGTTTGTCCTTATATAAATAAGGTGTGATGTCAACCGTAAACGGCGTGTAACCATAGCCATGCCTTCCGGCAGCCTTGCCGTTTACCGTCACTTCCGCCTTCTGGTAAACTCCTTCGAAGTGGAGCCTCACGATGTCGCCCTTTGGTGAACTGAAACGTTTGGTGTATTCCCCCTTTCCGGCATGATACCATCCGCCCCCCGTTCCCGTGGAGCCCGTTTCGGGATCAGGAGCCGTATAGATATCCCAGTCGTGAGGCAGATCTACGCTGATGGTTTTCCCTTCGTGCGTAAACTCCCATCCGTTGTCGAAGAGCACCCTTTCAGAACACTTAGCCCCCTGGGCCATTACCATTGTAGCACACCCCGCGCTCATCAGCGCGCAGCAGGCGATGAACCGTTTGATTGTTTTCATATTTCCTTCTTCTATTTTTTTAGGCAAACGTGTAAGTAATCAATCACAATGCTTTCAGTCGAAAGCACATTGGTTAGCGAAGGCAAAGATACAAATATCTTTCCTAACTGCCAAATCTTTCCGCTATAAACTAAGCCTGCCCGTCGCCCAGCGGCAAGCCAATCTTGCATTTTACCGATTTGATCTTTCCAGGCTAACTTCCTTAACTCTGCCATCAGAAGTGCGGCACTTCAGCAGTTGTTCCTTACCCTTCCGGTCCATCAGCATGAACGTGCAGAAATCCTTAACGGGGATCCCATTCGCTTCTATTAAGTAATCACCTGTGCGAATACCTTTCTGATAGGCTTTGGATTCTTTACGGACGAAGATCTTGAAGAAACCGAGCGTGTCGCCTTTCTCTGTCGGTATAAGTGAAAGGCTGCCCGTCTCGCGATTGCCGACCGAAATACCTTGTCCCTCGTGAGGCTGGAATACGAACCGTTTCCTAGGCGCATCGATGATCAAAGAAGCATGTTTCAGCACGGCACTCCCTAACCTCATGCTTCTGCAGTTAGTTGAAGCATACAGATCGTTGACAGGCAGATTGCCAATCTTCAAGGACTTGAAGTGGAGCAATCTACCTACTACGGTATCAACCGACAAGCCATAAAACCCTGCGGCAGCTTTGACCAAAGTATCCGTCTGTATTGTCATATCGTCAAGAATCTTTCTTTTTTTTGGAGAATTCTTGAACCAAAGGTCAAGGGCATCCTCCGGAAGATCTAACCATATATTTATGGCACCCGTGTCAAATATTGTTTCCATCAGAACCAGAGGCGTGTCGATAAGAATCTCTGGGCAGTAGCTCTTCTTCATGTTATATTTTGCTGACGGGAGCCCCTTCTCCTCTTTTGCAAAGAAATTCTTTCTGTCGGTGATGATGAGCAGGCTGTCTTTCGTGTCCAGTTTGAATGAGAGACCTTTGCCCGTAAGATTGAAACCAATGGCACCGTCAAACTTGTTGCAAACGAACTCGCTCATCGCATCCCCCACGATGACAGGATAGTTCTCGATACGGAGATTCCCTATCCTAACAGATGGAATCTGGTAGATTGCCCTATTGTGACTTCTGTAGTTGGCGTCGTGGATGAGCACGCTGTCTGCCGTTACCTGCTTCATCCAAGCTTCTTTCTGTCCCATCCATATTCCGATTGGTGTACCTGTGTCAAACAGCATGTTCAGCGTTTGCCCTTCTATCTCAACGGGCACGATGACCGCTCCGCCGATTACCCGAACCTTGATAGTGTCTGCAAAATCCTTCTTCGAGAGGCTGATGGCCTCCGTTGACAACTTGAACAAGTCAGCAGCCATAGCCGAAGATAAGCTGAAGGCAGCAAGCAGGATGGCGATGACATAGTTCATAAACCATTGATACTGCATATTTCTAACAATTAGGTTTTTCATACATGTTTGTTTTTGAGGAACAGGTAAAGATTATCTTTACCGTTTTAAGTATTTCTTTCCGTTCTTAATGTATATATTGCTATCTGCATTACGGTATTGGATACCACTCAATGAATATTCACTTACATCTTCTACTTTCTGCATTTCCGTTTCTTTGATGCCTGTCTCTGTACCCCATGTAATATAAAAGATGTCTTTAAGAACACCATTCGTCTCCATTTTTACTGTTGTTACATATCCCTCGGCATCTGTGTCATACGAATAATGGCGCTTCATAACGATATTATTATCATTTTTCACGATGCAATCCGATGACAAGTTTGCAGGTGCTGTGCCGCCAAGAATAGACATAGGCAAATACAAGCGGCCGAACTCTATAATGGTTTCCCCACCTTCACCTATGATAGAAGTAGGTGTTCCGCCAAATAGAATATTCAAGATACCATTCCTGTTTCTAACATCAGAAATAGTGTTTTCCACTTTTAAAACACCTGGATTTGTCTTGTGTGTTATTTCTGGGATATTCCCATTGGCATCCCATCCAAAAGATATTTCTTGAAAAGCATCGTAATCTTCAGCCTTGAATATTTCATGGACCTTACTAAGTTTGTCACCGTCATAGGTGAAATCAAGCGTGCGTTCTTTCCACTCGCTATCTACAAGTGTTTCTTCTGATTTTACGATTTTGCCATCAGATATGTAATAAGAGCCCCATTCGATATCTCGTTCATAACCAAGGAAATAATATTTTTGCTTAAAATCGATGATGCTTCCATTCTCCTTGGGAGTACATTTTACTTCTACGCCTAATGTTTCGGAAGCCTCAGTCCATTCTATAGTCATGTGGCTAATCATGCCGTTTTCATAGTTGAACGATATCTCATCATGCCCCACGACATTTCCGTCTTTAAGATACTCATGGCTAATATGTGAAATTAACTTCTCGTGAGCCGATGCTTTTAAAGCAACCGTTTGAGCATTCATGCCGGTGATTGATGCTGTCAGCACCACCAGCGCAAGGGTAAATTTCTTTGTATTCATACTTTTAAATGTTTTGTTAATACTAATTTATCCCTATATCGTATGAAACGTTGAAAAGTAAATGGTATCAATAATATTTTCTGCGATTTTTGTTAAAATGATTTTTCCTAAAGAAAATACTGACACCACCGCCCCCCCCCAATAAACAGGGCGATGTGCGGAGGTGTCAGTGTCTTTAGTCTTTTATTTCTGTTTAGACCTGTCTTATCGGCAGCGTTTGACTATTGTTTCACAATGATGTACTGGAGCGCAGGTTGCTGGTTGAGTTGCTGCCCATGATTGTTGGCTTGAATACTGTTGTCCATTATTATCTTTCTGTTTTTATTCTGCGAATTATACTTTCTTAATTGTTTGTTCCTATCTTTCTATAGGAATGTTTAGGAATATAATGCTTTTCTTGACGCCTTGTTCTATTAATTCTAATCGGTTTAAGACTTTGGGAAGTCTGTCACCAACATACATGCGGACTGTAATGTTTGTGTAAATGTTTTTGTCTAGCTTGATTTTGTGATAATATGAAGATTCATAACCTATGTATAAAGACCCCTCTGATTTGATCTTCTCATTATCGATAGTAGCATTTTGTGCAAACGTAACATTCGAATTGTGGAAATTAAGTGTTTGAGCATCATGATGATTAACGATTCTTATCTTCGCATCTACGGATGAATTTCCGTCGTACCGACATTCTATAAGATCCAAAATCGTATTTCCAAATTTTTGTGTTTGAATAGGTTTGATGCCATTCCTTTTTTTCAAGTTTCTCAAATATGACTTCATAATCATCACAGAGTCTTGAAGGGACTTGGAATTATTCATGGATGCAATATAGCCGTTATCTTGTCTGACAGGAATCTCTCTGAAGTCAACGTATGATTTTGAGTTCTCTTCGTAAATTTTCAGTTGGTTTATGACTTTTGCAATGTCATCTTCAACAGACAATATAACCGTAAAGTTGTCGGTAACACCTTGATTGAGGTCTATTCTATTTCTGTCCAAAATACTTGATTCTCCTCGATACAAATTTGTATAAGATGTTTTTTTATCATCAGCAATGCCCGTTATATCTTTTTTTTGGATCTTCAAACGTGGGCTGTCGTCCATATTGCAAACCTCAAACTTTATATATACAAATCCATCGTTCTGCCAGCAGTCAATGAACTTGAAGGCTGTTCCGTCGCTCAGTTTTTGTACAAGGGGCTTTTCAAAAACAAGAAGTTTCAATTGTTCCATTTTTACTTGATGTTTAAGGTCGCAGAGAGTGTCAGCCAGCGCTTTAATGTCAACAGTTTTGGCTTTCCGTGCTACATTTGTTACTTTCGGCTTTTGTGCCGTTTTCCTGACATTGGTTCTTCTTGTTTGTGCAGAACCAGTGATGATGAGCACGCTTAATGCGAGCAGAAGAAATACTTTTTTCATAACGTTATTATTTTTTTGTTTAACTAAATTCGCTTCTTAATCGTAGGACAGTTGAAAAGGTAAACGTAATTAATAGTATTTAACCCTTTTATTTGATTTCTAGATTCTTGAACTGCAGGGTTGAGTGGGAGTCATCCTCTTGAATTTGAAGCAGTTGCAGGTAAGAAGGTTTCCCCTTGATACCATAGAAAAAGATTTCTACTGTTGTCGTTTCGCTCATGTTGAGAACAAAGTTAGAACTATATTTCCCATTTGCCTTGATCTGGGATGATTTTGTGCGGTTGTTCCGCGAGTCAACAATCGAAACACCTTTCAGTTTGATCATGTACTGGTCATCATTATTACTTAATTGTAGAGTGACAATTATACCTTCGTCTTTGGCCCTAACACTTACTATCTTATAGCGAGTACCGTTCTTGTCGGTGAGTGAACTGATAGTGGGGCTTGGTACTTTGGCTTTTTGTGCTTCTTCCTCTTTAGCAGTTTCCTCCTGCTTCTTTTGACTTTCATTTGCCTCTATACTATTATCGACCGTAGGCTCTTCTATGCTTTTGGGGTCGTTAGTGTTTATATCTTCATTATTTCTGACGGTCTCTACAGGTTGGCTATCCTCTGACTCGGAAATAATAGTATCATTATCATTAACGAGTGAAAGTGTATCAGTAGTGTTGAAAATACTAGAGGAAGGGGCATTCTTTGGAAGTTCGTTTCGCTCAATGATGGGCTTGATAACGTGTTTATATACAGGCACGGAGACAATGGCGGCAATTGCAAAAAGTACAGCGAACATTGCTGCTGCAGAAATGACGTATCTCTTGTGATCGCTGGAAACAGAGCGACGTATGGCATCAATACGGTCATTGTCTTGTTCAATACCTTTTTCGCGAATGGCATGAATGATATATGCCACAGTCTTCACATCTTCTTCGAGATGTGGTTGTCGTTCCATACGGTCTTCGAACTTCAGACGTTCTTCGCCATCCATTTCATTATTTAAATATCTTTCGATAAGTTCAAGTTCCATTGTGAAGGTTTTAGATTAGTCCTAAGGTCTGCATGTAGTCTTTAGCCACGTTGCGCACTTTGGTCATGCACTGGTTCTTCTTGGTCTTAGCCACATCGGCGCTGGCGTATTTCATCTGTTTTGCGATGGCCTTCATGGATTCCATTTCGTAATAGAAAAGGTTGAGGATGGTGCGACATGGCTCTACCAGTTTGTTCACGATATGACGGACGGCATTCTGCTTTTCGCGTTCCGTTTCGTTGGCATCCTCCCAGATAGCGTTTACGCGGTCGAATATCTCGATGGTGTCGGCAGAAACATGTGCCTCGGGGTGTTGGCTGCGAATTAAATCAACGGCTTTGTTTCGCCCGATGGTATAGATGTAACTCTTGATGGAACAGGTGAGCGTGGCGAGTTTCCCGTTTTCTATATTTTGGTAGAAAGCCAGAAGCGAATCGTTGTAGATGTCGGCAATGTCTTCGGCGCGTAGGAAGGAGTAGCGGTTGCCGAAGTAAGCAATAAATGCCGGACGCAATTCATCGTATATCTGTGTGAATTCGCTGTTGAATGCGGCTTTGCCTAATGTGCGAAGTTTCGTTAACGATTGAATCATGCTTAGATTAGAGAACTATATTATGCCGCAAAGATACAAATAAGTGGGAACAATTGCAAATAATTGAATTCCTTTTTTACACCTCTTTAATATATTATACCCCTCGTTCTGCCCAATCGCCGCGGTCGAGCTGGCGGTAGGAGATGGCTTCGGCAAGATGGGAGGGGAGGACTTTCTCGGAGCCTTCAAGGTCGGCAATGGTGCGGGCTACCTTCAGGATGCGGTTGTAGGCGCGAGCGGAGAGGTGGAGGCGCTCCATGGCGGTACGGAGGAGACTGACGCCTGCCTCGTCAGGTTCAGCATACTGGTGAATCATGCGCTCGGTCATCTGGGCGTTGCAGTGGATGCCCTTCACGTTCTTGAAGCGTTCTTCCTGAATGGTGCGGGCTTTGATTACTCTTTCGCGGATAGTGGCGGATGATTCGCCGGGGGCGGCCTGCGAGATGTCGCTGAAGGGTACGGGGGTGATTTCGCATTGAATATCGATGCGGTCCATCAAAGGCCCAGATATTTTATTCATGTACCTCTGTATCATTCCTGGTGTGCAGACACAGTGGTGGGTGGGGTCGCCATAGTAGCCGCAGGGACAGGGATTGCTGCTGGCTACGAACATGAAGGAGCAGGGATATTCTATCGTATATTTGGCGCGGCTGATGGTGATGTGGCGATCTTCGAGAGGCTGGCGGAGCACTTCGAGGGTGGATTTGTTGAACTCAGGGAGTTCGTCGCAAAAGAGCACGCCATTGTGGGCCAGCGAGATTTCTCCTGGTTGCGGATTGCTGCCGCCGCCTACCAAAGCTACTTGTGAGATGGTGTGGTGGGGACTGCGGAAAGGCCGTTGGGAGATGAGGCTGCAGTTGCGTCCCAGTTTTCCGGCCACGGAGTGAATCTGGGTGGTTTCCAAACTTTCGGAGAGCGAGAGAGGGGGAAGAATGCTGGGCAGGCGCTTGGCCATCATGCTCTTGCCACTACCAGGAGGGCCTATCATGATCAGGTTGTGGCCGCCGGCAGCTGCTACTTCGAGGGCGCGCTTCACGTTTTCCTGTCCGCGGACATCGGAGAAATCGAGCTCGTACTGACTTTGCTGCTCGTAGAATTCACGGCGGGTGTCAATCTCTGTGGGGTCAAAATGGGCGCTGCCGTTGAAGAAATTGATGACATCCGTCAGGGTTTCCATGCCATAGACCTTGATATTATTGACTACGGCGGCTTCGCGGATGTTCTGTTTGGGTACAATGAGGCCCGTGAACTTCTCTTTACGTGCCTGGATGGCGATGGGAAGTGCACCGCGAATGGGTTGCAGGCGTCCGTCGAGTCCCAGTTCGCCTACGAGCATATAGTGGGGCAGTAGGTCGGGGATTATCTTTCCGTCTGCTGCCAGGATGCTGACGGCCAGCGGAAGGTCGTAGCCAGAACCTTCTTTGCGGATATCGGCGGGGGAAAGTCCAACGGTAATGTCGGCTACGGGAAACTTGTAGCCTATATTGGTGAGAGCTGCAGCAATGCGGTCGCGGCTTTCCTTGACGGCGTTGTCGGGGAGTCCGGTGAGATGATAGAGCATACCGCGGGAGAGGCTTACTTCAACGGTGACGGTGGTGACCTCAAGACCGTTGACGGCAGCGCAAAATGTCTTGACTAGCATAGGGGTATAGGTTAGTATGTGTTTACTTCAGCAATTGCTCAAGGCGCTCGATGAGGTCGTGGGTGTTTAGCCCGTGGTCGAGGATGCGTCCTTCGCGGCTGACGATGATATTGTCGGGTATATGGGTGATTCCTAACTGTGTCATCAGTGGGGATTCGAACATGCGTCCATCACAGACTACTGGCGTAGTTACGGTATCGCGCTTCATGGCGCGGATACACTCCTGCTTGCTGGCATCGGCGCTGATGCCTACGAGGTTGAGTTTGCTGGGATACTTACGGGCGATGCGTCGCAATTGGCGTTGCTGTTCCTGGCTTTCGTAGCTCCAGCTGGCCCAGGTATAGATGACGGAAAGAGAACCGCTAAGGTTGGCGTTGGTGACGGGACGTCCGTTGATGTCGGAACCTGAGAAACGCGGTACCTTCTGATCTTTTGCCGTGGCTTTGCTCTTGGCAAGGTCGGTCTCAAGACGAGTGAGGGCGGTATTGTCCTTCTGCTTGCTCTTGATGAGTGAGAGCAGTTGGTCGGCGCGTTTGTAGTCAGGTTTGTCGGTAAGGATGAAGTAGCGGCGCAACAGATAAAGGCTGACGGGTGATTCAGGATTGTCCTGGATAAAGGTGGCAGCGTGCTGCTGTTCCTCGGCGGGTGAGATCTTGGAGATCTGCATGCGGAACTTTGTGAGAAGTTCGTTAGCCTTAGTGCCTTTTACCTTGAGTTCGCGCAGATGGGAGGCATCGCCGTCGAGACTGACGGACTGTCCTTCTTCGGCGAAGATGGGTTGCTCAGAAAAATTGGGGAAAACGAGCATGAGCGTGCCGCTGGAGGTGCAGGGTATCTCATGGCTGAAGCGTCCGCCGTTGAGTCGGATGGTGTCGATGCCGGGGATGATTCCATCGGGGCTATAGAGATAGAATTCTCCCTGATTCATCTTCAGGAAGTGGCCTTCGAGCTTGAAATAACCGTCGCGGGAGCCGCAGGAGGAAAGAGTGAAGAGTGAAGAGTGAAGAGTGAAGAATAATGCGGCAGCCATCAGGCCACGCAATTTGCGCGCCCTGCACTTTACTCGTCGTTGTATGGATTCTTCACTCTTCACTCTTAACTCTTCACTTATTTACGCGGATGAGCTCCATGTCCTTCTTGGCATAATCCTTCAGGGATGGATCTTTCTGGAAGGCGCTGCGCAGGAAGGATTCTGCCACGTCGAAGTTGCCTTGGCGGGCGTTGACGATGGCGGAGAGATAATCGGTCATGCCGTCTTTCTTCTCCACGTTGCGCAGGATGACGCTGGCCGTGGTGTAGTTCTTGTTGAGGAGTTCAGCCAGTGCGCTGCTGTTGTTGAAGGAATCTTTCAGATTCTCGGCAGCCTCGGCATAGTTACCCTTGGCGATGTTCAGATTGCCGAGGGCTTCGCCTACCTGCTTGGCTCCGGTAGCCTTGGCAATGAGGTATTCGGCATCTTCAATGTTACCGTCCTTGAGGGCCATGAGGCCAAGGTTGGCATAGGCTTCGGGAATGGCTTTCTTTGAGCCGGCGATGTCCTGGAAGTATTTGGCAGCTGCGGAGTAGTTGCCTTTATTGAACTCGATGACGCCTACGTTGTTGGAGGCGCGCTTGTCGTCGGGATAGATTTCGGCAGCCTTCTTGTAGATGGCTTCCTTGGCATCAGCATCACTCTCAAGCCCAGCGGCATAGAGGAGCTCCTCGATGTTGAGCTGTGTGGGGTCGCTCTTGTACTGGTCTTTGATCTGCTGGTCGCTACGGCCTACCACCTCATAGTTGATAATCATGCGGGAGCGGCGGAGTTCGGGCAGAATGCCGTCGGCAAGCTCGCGGAAACCTTCGCTCATGTTGCGGATCTGCTGCTCGCGCTCATAGGGGTCTTCATACATAGAGAGCACGCGGAGGATGACATCCTTGTCCTGAATGTTGCTGGCCTGTACGAGTTTCTCGAAGCCTTCCCAGTCTTCAGCGGTGTAGCCGCCCACAACGTTGGCGCTCATGCCTTCGCTGAAGAGCTGCTGGTTGACATAGTCTTCGGAAGCAAACTGACGGCGGTTGGCGAGGTCATCGTTGAGCAGGAGTCCGCCTTCTGGTGAAGCGTAGGCCTGAATCTCCACGTCTTTGAGGTTGAGCTTTTCGTGCTCGCGGTTGATTTTCTTCAGCATAGCCACGAACTCCTTGACGGAATTGGTCTGGAGTTCGCTCTTGCGCAGATTGGCCTGATTGATGAGGAACTTGACCTGCGCCTCCTGCTTCTGGGCGGTGACGCGCTGGAAGGAGTCGGGGGCAAGGCAGGCTCCACCATTGAGCATAGTCTTCTTGTAGAGCTCAGAGGTGGCGATAACGCCGTTGGCAATCTTTACGGCAGGAATTTTCACCTTCTTCTTACCCACTTTGGCATCGAAGGCCATATACATTTCGCTCTGAAGCATCTCGGGCACGTACTTGAACTGGCTCTTGATGGTGTAGATGCCACCAAACTTATAGCTGATACGCTGGTCGTTGCCCATCACCTTTTCGCCCTGGAAAGCGGTGGCGGTGCTGCGTGCCACCTGCCCGTTGCCGTAATGAAGCTCGGGGATGACGCTGACGACGGCTTTCTTGTTCATGTACTTAGCTGGGAATTTGCCATAGACAGTGGCTGTGACGAGTCCGCCCTGTGTCTCGAGAGGACTTGGGGTTACGTCGAAGTTATTGGCAGCCAAAGGACCCATTCCGGAGGAACAGGATGTGAGTGCCAAGAAAGATGCTGCTGATAAAAAAGCGATTAGAGTTCTGCGCATAATAAAAAAAGATTTTAAGGGGTGCCGCGAGCGGGACTCGAACCCGCACAGCCATCACTGGCCAAGGGATTTTAAGTCCCTCGTGTCTACCAATTCCACCATCACGGCGCGGTTTTGCGAATGCAAAGGTACGAAAAAGTTAGAATTAGAAGTTAGGAGTTAGGAGTTATCCTTTGTTGATTAAGTTTTTTTAATATTTCAATCCTCTATCTTTCCTCTTAAATCCTTAATCCTTAAACCTTCATCTCTTATCTTTTAATAAAAAAGATTATTGACGACGAGAACGGCAGGCTGGCCGCTGAAGGTGGCAAAATAGCGTTCGAGGCGTCCGCCTTGCGGTGAAAGTCCGTTGTTGGTGAGGTCGTATTTGTGCTGACAATGGCTGCAGCTGGCGATGCCTGCGGTATTGATGGAAAGTAGGTGTAGGAGTTTGCTGTTGTCATAGCAGTTGGCACAACAGGCGTCGTAGCAATAAAGGGTGCCGTCGAATCCGCCGTAGCCCACGATGATACCTGTCTCGTTGTTGATGCCCAGGGCAATGGGATACTGCATTTCGCGTGCAGTGAGTGTGACGATGCTGCTGGCTCCCTGATTGTTCTGGAAGTTGAGGTGCGAAGGTTTGCTCACGTAGATGCGACAGAAGATGTTGGAGGATACTCCCGTGAGGGCAGCGCCGATGGTCTGGTCCAGATGGATGGAGTTGTCAAAGCGCAGATAGGCCGAATGGCTGCTATACTCGTTCTCGATGGAGCCGCAGGAGGATAAAGTGAAGAGGAGGAAGACCCACCCCCAGCCATTCTGGGAGAAGACCCACCCCCAACCCTCCCTATAGGGAGGGAGCAGATACTTTTTAAGGCGGGAATAGAGGGTGGCGCTGTTCATCTTTATTAAATTTCATTTTACTCCCCTCCCTAAGGGAGGGGCTGGGGGTGGGTCTTTGTCTCTGTTAGTTTTTTCTCTGCTTCTCTTATCCTCTCGAAGTGGAACTCTGAGAGCGTGTGGTTCATGAGGGCCTCAATCTTGTCGTTGCAGAGGTTGCCGATGCTGCCTTCGTGGGTGTGGTGGATATGGTGGTCGGCCTTGAACGTGCCGGCTTCGATATCGAGACCCACTTTCTTGTAGGCATCGCGGAATGGCATGCCGTTGGCAGCCAGACGATTCACTTCCTCCACGGAGAATATCGGGTCGTACATGGGATTGTCGAGAATATGCTCGTTGACCTCCATCTTATTAATAATGTAGGCCGTCATCTGCAGACAGTCTTTCAGTTCGTCGAAGGCTGGCAGAAATACCTCCTTGATAATCTGCAGGTCGCGGAAATAGCCCACGGGCAGGTTGTTCATGATGAGCATAATCTGCTGGGGCAGTCCTTGAATCTTATTCGATTTGGCTCGTATCAACTCAAATACGTCGGGATTCTTCTTGTGAGGCATGATACTGGAGCCCGTCGTGCATTCCTTGGGCAGCTTCACGAAGGAGAAGTTCTGAGAGTTGAACAGGCAGGCATCGAAGGCCAGTTTTGCCAATGTTCCGGCGATGGTGGCCATGGCGAAAGCCACGTTGCGCTCCATCTTGCCGCGGCCCATCTGGGCATATACCACGTTGTAGTCCATGGAGTCGAAGCCCAGCAGGTCGGTAGTCATCTGGCGGTTCAGGGGGAACGATGAGCCATAGCCTGCAGCAGATCCCAGAGGATTGCGGTTGGTCATGCGGTAGGCAGCCTGCAGGAAGAGCATATCGTCGGCCAACGACTCGGCGTAGGCCCCGAACCAAAGTCCGAAACTGGAGGGCATGGCCACCTGCAGATGTGTGTAGCCGGGCATCAGGATGTCCTTGTATTGGTTGCTCTTCTGGATGAGTTCGTCAAAGAGCACCTTCACGCCCTCGGCAATCTCCATGAGTTCGTGGCGGGTGAAGAGTTTCAGGTCGATGAGCACCTGATCGTTACGTGAGCGTCCGGAGTGGATTTTCTTACCCATGTCGCCGAGTTTCTGCGTCAGCATCAGTTCCACCTGCGAGTGCACGTCTTCGATGCCGTCTTCGATCACAAACTCGCCGCGCTCGCATATCTGGTAGATATTTCTCAGTTCGGCCAGCAGTTGGGTGAGCTCTTCCTTCTCCAGCAGTCCGATACTCTCGAGCATGGTGATATGTGCCATGGATCCGAGTACGTCGTATTTAGCCAGATAGAGGTCCATCTCGCGGTCTCTTCCCACGGTGAAGCGGTCAATCTCCTTGTTCACCTCATAGTTTTTTTCCCACAGTTTCATTGTTCTTGAGTTTTTTGAGTATTGAGTTTTTTGAGTTTCTGAGGTATAATTTCTCATTCACTCATGTTCTCAATGATTTCATTCTTATTCCGAGTCGTATGGAATCATTGCCAGCATATCGGCAATCTTCTCCAGGCCCTCTTGCAGGGGCTTGCTGATCATGCCTTTGATGAAGGGGTTGATGTCTGCCTTGATGGTCAGTTTCATCTTGCTGCTGGTCTCCGATGTGGGCAGCAGCTGAATCCACAGGTTGAAAGGCATGGGCGACTGAACGGTCTCGAACTTGATGGTCTTGGGCTCTTCGCGCTCGATGATCTGCAATTGGATCTTGCCCACGGGAGCCACGGAGATGCTGATGCTGTCGGTGGTGAACTCCAGGTCCTGTGCTTTATCCTCGGGCAGGTGGTCTTTTACCTTTTCAATATTGCTGAGGTCACTCAGTTTCTCATACACACGCTGCTGTGCATACGGTATCTGCTTGACACTACTCTCGAATTTTGACATGGTCGTTTGGTCGTTTAAAGATTTAAAACTCCCTCCCTAAACAGGGAGGGCAGGGGTGGGTCTTCTCTTTTATCCGTTCCAATGAGCAGGATCCTTGCGCCATTCGTGGAGCAATTCCACGTCGGCCTCGGCAATATAGCCCGTCTCCAAAGCCTCGGCTACCACATGCTCGTAGTCGGTCAGCGTTACAAGTTCCACATTGGCATCCTTGAAAGCCTTCTTGGCCACGGGGAAACCATAGGTGTAGCTGGCCACCATGCCAATCACTTCGCAACCGTTGTTGCGGATGGCCTCCACGGCTTTCAGCGAAGAACCGCCCGTAGAGATGAGGTCTTCAATCACTACCACCTTCATGCCCGGTTTCAGTTCGCCCTCGATGAGGTTTTCCAGTCCGTGATCCTTTGGCTTCGAACGCACATAGACGAACGGCAGGTTCAATGCATCGGCCACCAGCGCACCCTGAGGAATGGCACCTGTTGCCACACCGGCGATGGCTTCCACCTCAGGAAACTTTTCCAGAATGACGTGTACAATCTCCAGTTTCACGTAGTTGCGAAGCTCGGGGTAGGAGAGCGTCTTGCGGTTGTCACAATAGAAAGGTGATTTCCAGCCGCTGGCCCATGTGAAGGGATTGGCAGGCTGTAACTTGATGGCTTTGATTTTCAACAGTTTTGATGCGAATGCTTTCTTTGATGTATCCATAATCTTAATTGATTTCAGTAATTGGATGCAAAGGTATGAAATATTTGGGAATAATAGGTTCTTGATAAGATTTTTTTAATCGAAACTTGTCCGTTTTTGATTTATTTCGTAATCTTGGATGAAAACACAACCCTTTTGTAAATAAAGGCAGTTCGGAGGACTGAGAAAACTAGGGTTAGGAACTGGCAACGGTTCCCATTTCCTCATTCTTCCGTGATTTGCTTATCAAAGGACTCCCGACGCTGAGCCACCAACCTTTATAAATGGCTCATTGTCGAGGGCATAGGTCCGAAAAATCCCGAAGGTCGTATGACGCCAACAGGATTTTATGATTCATTTGCAGAAATAATGGATATGTAACCACCCGGCGCTCAACATTCGCGTAGTTCATGTGGTTGTTACTTATAAAAAAGTAATGTCAAATAACACCTTTGTACAACCCTTTATTGTAGCAATCTGTACCATCCACATCTCCAGTCACTATACCATTAGGAAAAACATCCTCAGCATAATAACAATAAAACTCACCTTCACCACATTCTTCGCGTTTCACTTTACGAGAACATCCTTCACAAAGAGGGAAATTACCAACATAATTTGTCATAATATTAATCTTATAATTGTGGTGAGCACTATGCATCACCCGACGGGCAAAGATATAGCAAAAAGCCAAATACCAAGGCGGTATCTGGCTTAAATTTTGCAAAAAATCGACAGATTTATTGCGCGCCTTCTTATATGACTTTTACAATCTGCTTTAGTAATATAAATACCATTTGAGAGAGCACTTAACCTATATTAGAATAGAGATTCATCTATATGAACATATTTAAGTTCCTTATGAACCCACCCCTTAATGGTACGATAAGAATATCTGTCGGGAATCCATGAATCCATAGATTGCACTTTTCTAACTAACTCATTATATAAAGGACTATTTTTAGGAAAAACGAAGTACTCAGTATCATCATTCTCAACTATATCAAATGAGCTGGTATTAAAACTTCCATCACCTGCATATTTAATTGGGTTACACCCAACAATGGCAACATCACCAAGCATGCCCATATTATCAGCTGTCATAGCCCTCACAGGAAGATACTTTTCTTTGATAGAATAAGAGATTGTGTTGTCAAGATTGAAACTGAAGTCATCCATAACAACATCAATTATGCATTTATTCGTATAGTCTGGACGATGTAATAATTCGCTTATAAAATCAAAAAGCATAACTGCATATTCTTTCCGTTGAAGTTCCATCGTCTGGCTACTATGCATTGCCGTTGAAGTAACCAGATCTTTATACTGAGTGAAATAATAAGCATTTGGGTGACAACCATAGCCAAGATAGTGCCTTTGAGTATCAGAAAGATTCTCTTCGTCTAATTCAAACGAATTACTAAAATGACTGAGGATTTCACCGACACAATAGTCTGAATCTAATTGTGACCATGAAGAATATTTTGCCCCCCAAATAGATTTTCCAATGACTACTGGTTTGTCTTTTATCTTATCTATAAGGTTTGCAAAAGTATTTCCATTTGTTCCGATTATGTGACATATAAGAAGTTGGAAAAGCGATTTGTCATTATCTTGACAATTCTGCAGATTTCGGTATAGAAGATAGAATGCCCATACCGCTATAGCAGCTTTAACCTGAATGTTTTCATGGTGAAGGTCTGAGTTCGCAAGAAGCAAGCCTGTAATGTATTCCATTGCCAACATTCCATCATTGTCCAACCATGATAGCTTGTCCTTATTTCTTAATATATCGTTTATGAGTGAGTCAAACAGTTTGTTAAATTCATTGGCGTCTTCTTCAGTATAAGTGAATGGTGTCATCTTATCACTCACTCCTCTCTTGAATATTTGCATCATTTTGTTTGCATAAGCTATCATCTTATCATCACGATATCTACATGACAGTTCTTTAGACATAGGCGTGTACTTGTAAGCCTTTGGAAAGAGATATTTGCATATATCTTTCAAATCGTCTGAAAACCCCTCGTAGCCATCTTTAATAAATTGCTCAAAACGTTCTGATTCTTCTTTCTTGGTGCGGATACTATAAAAAACATCATCATATAGTGAATGAGCCCTTGCTTTGTCTGTCCTCAGCACATCCCACCCCATTTTGTCTGTATTTCTTTCAAAATATCCATGTAGATCACCTAATAGGCTATAATCAATTTTCTTTTCTGGAGATATGGAATAGTTCCTTTGTTTCATTAAATCATGAATGAGTGCCAGCGTAAATCCTCTGGTGAGAAGATTCTTAAGATTTGAGAAAGAAAGTGTATCTGGTGCCCATGACGGCTCTTCAATATTCAGCGCACTCTTGTTGGGTATGAGTTTCTTTGACAAAAGTATCGTGGAACATGAGTTGTTTTCTTTGCCAGAATAGGAGCAACAGCAAATTGTCATTGCACCGATAACACTTTCATCAAAGACCTCTTCGCCAGCGTCTTTTGTAACCTCATAGACATACTTGCGCAATTTTTCAAATCCCAATTTGGTGTATATGATATAATCATACTCTCTTCGTGTAGCATCTTTATAAGTATAGTAATATCGATTCCAGTTCATAAACTTTAGCTTTGCTGTAACGTATTCACTTGAACTCGATGATGCCTCTGGGACATTACATATAATGCGGTCATTCTTGAGGAAGAAACCTTGTTCTGACCCGAAAACAAGACAATCATTAACCAATAACTGGGTTTTTGAATTGACCAATACATGATGTGGAAATAGAGGCTCGTTATGGTCGAAATCCTCGAAGTTTGCATCAAAGGAATTGGGACAACCTTTAATATAGTTATTAAAAATATTCTTCATTGGTTCCATTTCTTTAGATTATATTTGTTTGCACTCATAAAATCGGCGCGAGTCTGATTCCGCATCCGATTCAGTGGCATCGCCAAACGCCGTTCTCCCAGATACAAGTCTCAGCCCGCGCCTTAACGCGAGCATCAACTTTTCATCTTCTCGGGAGATATTTTGGCGAAATTTCTGAATCAAGAATCAAAAAGTCAACGCTTCTTTATGTCGTTTCTATGTTATATCCTATCCACTCATTACTATTTAAATAATAAATTTTACTAACCTACGAAATCCAATGCATTACGCTTGATAACAAGCGGATAACGCTCGGGGTGGCGGAGGCTGTCTATCTCGAGATCTATGTCGAGGTCGGGCCACTCAATTGCTTCGGGGCCACTCATCTGCACATTCAATACGCTGCGAATGGGTGCGTCCTGCATCCACGGGATACGATTGTATGACAAGAAGTAGTCATGACCCAGCACGGAGAGCATGATGCCCTGGGCGTTAATCATCAATACGCTTACCGATGTGCTGGCGGAATTGCTCTTTGAAGTTTTCTGCATATTTCTCTACGATTCTTTTGATTTCGTTTAACTTATGTTCGGGAATGCCTGTGTTCTTGGCAAGCTCTACCTGAGGCTCCAGCCAGAACTTGGCTTCCTGTCGGCCACAGAGCACATGAATGTGCATCCGTTCCTCCTCGTTGGAGTATATCTTGAACGTATATTCGTTCTCGCGTCGGAATACTGGGCTCATAATAACTTATTATTTGGGCGCAAATATACAAAAACTTTCCCAAATATTAGCCATTAAAAAAGAAAAATGCAAAATAATCAAGTCTATCATTTCGTCATTTCATGATTATTTCATATCTTTGTAGCCAAATTAACCCTTAAAACATTAAGTATTATGGCAAGTTTTATAACAGAAATCCTTAAGCAGGGAGTGGCCGGACAGGTACTCCAGCAGATGACGGGCGGTCAGCAACCGGCTGCCCAGCAGACTACTACACCCAATGGAGCGCAGACCGCCGATGCCACCGTTGCACAGAATGATCCAAATGCTGCCTTGAAACAGGCTGCTGCCGGTGCAGGCATGGGCGCCTTGGGGCAGATGCTGCAGAACGGGAAACTCTCCAGTATGGCCGGAGGCGTACTCAGCGTGATCGGTATGGCTACCAGCGCTATGGGGCTGGTGAACAGTGTGAAGAATCTGCGTCGTTAACCTTTAAAACTGAATCAATTATGGATAAAATCGTAAATGTAATCAAACTGATGGCGCAGACGGGTTTGTTCTTTGCCAATGTGGACGGAAAATACGACAGCAAAGAAAAAGAATTCGTCGAGAATTTCATTGCCAGTATTGAGCAGGTTGGTGAACTGGAGCCCGAACTGAAGGCTGATGTGTCCGACAGCCTGAATCATACTTATGAATTGCCTGCCATTATCACGGCAACCAAGGGGCTTGTGGACGGCTTCAACGAGGATGAGCGCGCTGCCATTCTGGGTAGCATCGAGTCGTTCATTGAGCGTTTGATTGCTGTTGATGGCGAGGTGCATCCCGCTGAAGAAGAGAATTTCAAGCAGTGGAAGGCTGTCTTCGGACTATGAGGAAGTGTCTCTTCATTATTTTATGCTTGCTCGTCATGGGAACCGTAAATGCTGATGCTCAGAAGCAGAAGAGAAAGCCGAAGCGCGCTGTGAAAACCCTGCAGACGGTCAAGGCGAAGCAGAAACAACCCGTTGACTCCGTCGTGATTTTCGCCTATTGGACTGAACATGGGGTGGAGACTTCGGGTGTGCAATTGCGCCGAAAGGGTAATGACTATCTGCTCACGGCAATCCTGACCGAAAATATCCGAATCAGTCTGCAACAGGCACTCGATTATTCCAAAAGGACGACGCAGGAGCGTATTTCCAACGGCTGGCTTGACGAGGAAGTGAGTTTCGATGATTCGATTCGCATTTCGCAGATGCCGGGCATGGAGGTGAAGGTTCCGAAGAAGGTAGCCGACAAGGTGGCGGAAATGGCCTCCGAGGGATATTCCAGCCCGTTGAAGAGATACTACACCACGGAGGAAGACGAATATCTGACGGGCGGCTCGTGGTGGAACATGAAGATGCAGTTGCTCGGGAAGGAACTGGTGTCCTCCGGTGGCAGAAACTCGAATGGCCCCAGATGGGTGTTCGATGTGTATGATTACCTTTACAGCCTGAAGGTAAAGAACAAGTGGAAAATGAAACGACCATAAACGGTAGTAAATGATTTTAATATACTGTCTGGCGTCTGTGTCCTTGATTATACACACAGATGCAGACGTTTGAAAAACCCTTCACCTTCCCGCTATCCTGTTGATTCAGAGGCGGTTGTGGTGAAGGGTTGGGGAGACCTACCCCAACTGGAGACCCACCCCAGCCCTCCCTGCTTAGGGAGGGAGCTTTGCAATCGTGCATTCGTAAATGTGTCACTTCGGTATCGTAAATGATAGAGTTACGTCTCGCAAATGATACATTTAGACTTCATATTTCTATGTTATTTGGATAACTGGAATGTATTCCGTTTGATGATGTTTGGGTCTTCAATCTATGGTGTTTTGAAGTTCGTTTGATGATAGATTGAAGTCCGTTTGATGATAGATTGGAAGGCAAAACATCATCGAATGAAATGAATTTTCTAGATTTTTTTAAAGATAACACAAAGACACGAAGACACAAAGAATAAGACAAAAAACTACAAAAATCTCACAAAAATTATGAGGAAAGATTTGCGTTAGATTATTGAAGATTTTTGTTTTTAATGAAACACGAAGACAAAGATTTAACCCTATCAATAAAGTGGGGAATGAGGCTCCCACCCTCGGGAGGGCTGTAGGGAACCCTTCACCGTAAATGGCTGTCTTTCATGGGGTTAGCGGGATTTGTGAATAGTTCGCGTATGCAAACGAAGTCTGAATATAAGGGGATTTGTGTGGTCCAGAGGGTTCAGCCTTTGGCAAAGGCGAGGCTGAGGACGCTGATGCGTACGTCTTGTGCTTTCAGCAATTCCAGGCCACAGGCGGTGGCGGTTGCTCCCGTGGTGACCACATCATCGACGAGTAGGATGTGCTTGCCGCTGATATCGGTTTCGGGAATCCGCTCGAATACATCGCTTACGTTCTCGTTGCGCTCCAGGCGGGTCTTGCGGGTCTGGCTTTCGGTAAAGGTGTTACGCCTGACGGCATCGGTGATGATAGGCAAGCGGGTGACGGCCTGCACGCCGCGTGCTATCTCCAGACTCTGGTTGTAGCCGCGTTGGCGAAGGCGATTGGGAGCCAAAGGGATAGGGATGAGGGCATCAATGCCGTCGAAAAACTGCTGCGGCTGAAACTCACGGGCAACCATCTTGCCGAGTATTTCGCCATATTCCGGATGGTTGTTGTATTTCAACTGAAGAATGACGCGGGAGGCTTCCGATTTGGATTCGTAGAAGAAAAGGGCTGCCGCACGTTCTATGGGCAGTAGTCCCCAGAAGCGTTTCGACATCTCGTTCTCGTAGGCAGCGGCTGCATAGTTGGTGCGTGGCAGGTGGAGGTTGCATGTGGCGCAGATGATTTCTTCGCTGATGGCAAGTCGGTTGCCGCAGATAGCACAGGAGCGAGGTGCTATCAAGTCGAGTAGTCGTGACCAGATGCTTGGGGGCATGGGGTTGATGGTTTATGGTTGATAGTTGATGGTTTATGGTTTATGGGTGATGGCTGATGTTGTTTTTAGTTTTCGATATCCATCTCGTCGGCTCCGTCAATGCATTGGCGGATGAGGTCGAACGTGAAACCGCGGCTAAGGGCAAACTTGATGAGCTTCATGTTCAGTTCGTAATCGTTGTTTGCCTTGATGCTTCGGCGCTTGCTTTTTAGCAGGGGGCGAAGTACGTTGAGGTATTCATTTTCGTCGGTTTCATCGAGGATTTTCGTTTGAATGTCCTTTGGGATGCGCTTCTGCCAGAGTGCCTGTTCTATCTTCCGACGGCCCCATTTGTTGTAGCGTATCTTGTCCATCACGAAAGCGCGTGTGAAACGCTCCTCGTCGATATATTTGTTCTTGACAAGGTATTCCATCACGCGGGCCTGTTCCTCTTCGGGCAGTTGCCAACGGTTCATCTTGTCGAGCATCTCTTGCTGACAATGTTCGCCGGCGGCACAAAGGGCTGTAAGCGTGATGAGGGCTTCCTGTTCTGTCTTTTGTTTCATTTTCGTCTGGCTTTTATCATACGGTATTTGCCGAATTGGTCTTTTCGGGTTTCTATTTCAAAAAAGCCCATTTCATCGAGCATATTGGTAATGTCGGTAGCATAGAGCGGATTGATCTCAAAGAATAAAGAACCGCGATTGGCCAGTGCGTGAGAAGCGTATTGGCCAATTGCTTTATAGAAGAGCAACGGGTCTTCGTCGGGAACAAAAAGGGCCTGATGGGGTTCGTGGTCTAATACGTGGGGTTCCATGGCAGCGGCTTCCTTCCGGCAGATATACGGGGGGTTGGAGACGATAGATACCCACCCTAACCCTCCATGGATAGGGAGGGAACCAAGAACATCAACTTGTTTGAAATTGACATGGGCCTGAAGTGATTGGGCATTATCACGAGCCACCGCAAGTGCTTCCGCAGAGATGTCCCAGGCTTCCACTTTGGCGCGGGGGATATCCAAAGCCAGGGTGATGGCAATGCAACCGCTTCCCGTTCCGATATCCAGGATTGGGCAATCTCCTTCCTCTTTCTTCGTCTCTTCTTCCACCCACTGGCACAGTTCGTAGGTCTCGGGTCTTGGAATCAGTACATCGGGGGTTACTTTGAAGAGGCGTCCGCCAAACTCAGCCTTGCCTACTACCTGCTGTACGGGTTCAAAATTCAGCAATCGCTTTAATTTTTCGCCCATTTCATCGGCAGGAATCCTTTCGGCTGCCCCACTCAGGATGTCGGCCATCGTGAGTCCGTAGCCCACTTCCAGCAGGTATCGTATAACAGCTTTGGCCTCACGTTCAGGATAGCGTGAGGCCAAAGACTTATAGAGTTCTTGATAGGTCATCGGAAATCAAAGAAGAAATAGGCTCCTGCACGTTTGCGGTCAACGCCCTGTGCCTTGCCGATGGTGTTGCCGCTGGAGTTGCGGATTTCGCCGCTGCTGGTCACTTGCCCCATGCGGTTGCCGCTCTTGTCGCGTACGGTGCCGTCGCTCTCAATCTTACCCATTTTGTTTCCGCTGCGGTCGCGCACGGTGCCATCGCTTTCAATCTTGCCAATGGTGTTGCCGCTTGAAGAACGAATCTCGCCGCTGCTGGTTATCTGGCCTTTACGGTTGCCGCTTTTGTCGCGTACCGTACCATCACTTTCTATCTTGCCGATAGCATTGCCGCTACTGTTGCGGAGCGTCTGGGCATCTACGTTGGAGGTGCAGGTGAAAAGGGCTGCAGCCATCAAAATCAGTCTGAAGTGTTTCATTGTCAGTGGTTTTTAAATGATTAATGCGTGGCAAAGATAAATAAAAACTTCCAATCTGCAAAGCGAAAGGCTGATTTTATTTGCCTGCCTTTTCCATTTTCCAAATGTAGAAGCCACCGACGGCCATGACGATGATCGTAAAGACTATGCCAATGACAGTACCTGAAGCGCCGATCATCCATTGAGGATTGACAAAGCAGGCGGGAAACAAGGCGACGACAATGGCAATGACACGCGCGCTCTGCGACTTGAGTTCCACTTGCCGGAAGTTCTTGACTGTGACGGGCATATTGATCCACTTGGGCCTGTAGGCTACTGCCATCAGGATGGCTGCCGCCAGGAAGAGCATGGCGGAAATGGTCATAACGCCTGTATCGCCGTGGCTCTTGGTATAAAGCAATATGCCTTCGATGATGATGATGGCGGCCAGTACCAGTTCGAAGATGGTGCTCTCCTTGGTGCGTGGCAGTCGGATGTCGTTCAGGTCTTCATTCATTTTCTGTCGTCTTTTTAGTCCGTTTATGCTTCTTCAGGGCCTCGTTGATAATCCATTGCAGCTGTCCGTTGGTGCTGCGGAATTCATCCGCAGCCCAACGTTCCAGTGCATCCATGGTTTCTGCATCGATGCGAAGCACGAAACTCTTGGTTTTCTTATCTTCCTTTGGCATGGATTATTGGTATAGGCTTCCCGTGTTGACTATTGGCTGGGCATTGTCTTCTCCGCAGAGTACGACGAGCAGGTTGCTTACCATGGCAGCCTTGCGCTCCTCGTCGAGATCCACCACACCTTCGCTCTTCAGCTTGTCGAGTGCCATCTTCACCATCGAAACGGCTCCCTCCACAATCTTCTCACGGGCGGCAATGATGGCCGAAGCCTGCTGGCGACGCAGCATCACGGCAGCAATCTCTGGAGCATAGGCCAGATAGTTGATGCGGGCTTCCACCACCTCGATACCTGCCATGGCCAGACGCTCATCGATCTTGGCCTCCAGTTCCTTGTTCACTTCATCGGAACCGTCGCGAAGTGTAATTTCCTTTTCGTTCTCCTCATTGTCGTAGGCATACTGGCCAGCTACCTGACGGAGGGCAGCATCAGCCTGAATGCGGACGAAGTTCTCCAAGGCGTTCATCATCATGGAGGCATTCACGGCACCTATGTTTTGGCCGTTTCGTCCGGCAGCCATGGTCTGCACATCCACTTCAAACATGGCCTTGTAGGTATCTTTCAGCTTCCACACCAGCACCAGGCCAATCATTACGGGATTTCCCGTCTTATCGTTGACCTTGATGGGCTCTGCATCGAGGTTGCGGGCACGAAGTGAGAGCTTCTTGGTGACGTAGAAAGGATTCACCCAGTGGAAACCGGCTTCGGTGTGAGTGCCGCGGTATTTGCCGAAAAACATCAGGACACGAGCCTCACCCGGTTCAATCTGCATAAATCCGCAACAAGAGATAATTGAGCAAATCAACAGTAGCCCTCCAACAACGGCAGGCCAGATGATTTCATACACGGCAGCATAGATAATGAGCGCGATGCCGCCAAAAGCAGCCAGCAATGTGAGAATAAGCATCATGATGCCATTGAGCACCAAACCTTTGAATTGAAATTCTTTTGTTTCCATAATTCTTATTGTTTTAAAGTGATATCATTTTGATATTGCAAAGATATATCATTTTTGTATTATCCTCCAAATATTCCCAATGGATTTAATAAAAATTAACGAGTTGTTTTGTTTCTTCGCGGATATTTCTTATTTTTGCACCATGAATCAGCAGCAGATTGACGAGATGTATATGCAGCGTTGCCTGCAACTGGCCAGAAATGGTATGCAAAATGCGAAACCCAATCCGATGGTTGGGGCCGTAATTGTAATATCCAACCCCTCCCTCAACCCCTCCCGAGGGAGGGGAGTTCAGGAATCCTCCCCTCGGGGAGGCCTGGAGGGGGTTGGCTTTATCATCGGCGAAGGCTATCACGTGCGCTGCGGTGAGGGCCATGCCGAGGTGAATGCCTTTGCTTCCGTAAGGCCCGAAGATGAACCATTGCTGAAGGATGCCACTATCTACGTGTCGTTGGAACCTTGTGCACACTACGGGAAAACGCCTCCTTGCTGTGACCTTATTATAAAGAAAGGTGTGAAGCGTTGTGTGGTGGGCTGCGTAGATCCTTTTGCCAAGGTGCAGGGGCGCGGTATTCAGAGAATCCGTGAGGCTGGTATTGAAGTTACCGTCGGAGTGCTGGAAGAAGAATGCAGGGCATTGAACAAGCGCTTTTTCACTTTCCATGAGAAGCATCGTCCTTATATCCTGTTGAAATGGGCCCAGACAGTGAATGGCTTTATTGATGACCATGGGAAGGCCTTGGCCATTTCCACTCCATATACGAAGATGCTTGTACACAAACTCCGCTCGGAATACGATGCCATTCTTGTGGGACGAGTGACCGATGAGCGCGAACATCCCCAATTGAACGTGCGGGAATGGTCGGGGAAAGATCCTAGGCGAATCGTGCTGAGTAGTGGGAATCAGGGAGCAGGCGATTGTCTGCAGGCATTGATGGAGCAATGCTATGAAGCGAACATTCAGAGTCTGATGGTGGAAGGAGGCCGCAAGACCTTGCAGTCATTTATCGATAGCGGTCTGTGGGATGAAATCCGGGTAGAGACGGCTCCTATGACGGTTAAGGAAGGTACCGCCGCCCCCCAATTACCCGCGGATGCACTTCTCTGCAAGCAGGAAGAGCAGGACGGTAACACCCTCAGCTGGTATTCCAGAAAGTAATCTTATTTTCGGCCGAAGTCAGCGGGAATCTCCCCCCATTGGGCCGTTTCCCACTTGATGATGGGGTTGCGGAAGTTGTGAGTGGCCAGCCAGTTTTCGGCCCTTGCAATAATCTGATACAAGGGTTCCGTCTCGGGCGTGCGCTCCAGTTTTGTCTTGCACTTGCGCTTGTTGACCCAGAGGATGGCATTGTAGGAATCGCTGTAGATGGTCTTGTCGAAAAGTCCCTGATTCCAGCAGAGGGCTAAAGCATGGACGATGGCCAGGAATTCACCGATATTATTGGTACCCTTGATGGGGCCGAAATGGAATACGCGGTAGCCTGTCTGCAGGTCTATGCATTGGTATTCCATTGGGCCGGGATTGCCCGAACAGCCTGCGTCAACAGCCCAAGCGTCTGCCTTTACCTCAGGAGGCAAGGGCAGTACGGTGTCGTGGCGGTAGTCGGGAGGGTTCTGCATATATTCGGATTTGGGGTTGCGACTGAGTCGCAACATACCATATTACATACGCTCTGGAACCTCGATGCCGAGCAGGGCCATGCCGTTGCGGATAATCTTGGCAACATTCTGGGCCAGCACGAGGCGAGTGAGCTTGGTCTGCTCGTCTTCGGCATTCAGCACGCTATAATCGTGATACCAGGAATTGAACTCCTTGGTCAGTTCGTAGCAGTAGTTGGCAATGCCGCTGGGGGAGTAGTCTTTGCCTGCCTGTTCTACGGCTGTGCCGTAAGCCTGCATCTTCTGGATGAGGTCAATCTCCTTCTGATTGACAGGTGACAGCTGCGCATCGAGCGATTCAGGAATGTTGATGCCTTGCTCCTCAGCCTTGCGAAGAATGCTGCGGATGCGGGCATAGGTGTATTGGATGAAAGGACCGGTGTTGCCGTTGAAGTCGATACTCTCTTCTGGATTGAAGAGCATGTTCTTGCGGGCATCCACCTTCAGGATGAAGTATTTCAGGGCACCCATACCGCAGATGCGGGCAATCTCATTACGCTCTTCCTCGGAAAGGTCTTTGCTCTTGCCTGCTTCTTCGCTCACTTTGCGGGCACCTTCAATCATGGTCTGAATCAGGTCGTCGGCATCCACGACGGTTCCTTCGCGGCTCTTCATCTTACCGTTGGGGAGTTCCACCATGCCGTAGGAAAAGTGCACGAGTTCCTTGCCCCATTTGAAACCAAGACGGTCGAGCAGAATGGAAAGCACCTGGAAGTGATAGTTCTGTTCGTTGCCCACCACATAGATCATCTTGTCGATGGGATAGTCCTGGAAACGCATCTCAGCAGTACCGATGTCCTGTGTCATATAGACAGAAGTACCATCACTGCGGAGCAACAGTTTCTGGTCAAGTCCTTCGTTGGTGAGGTCGGCCCATACGGAATTGTCTTCGTGACGTTCGAAGAGCCCTTTCGCCAGTCCTTCCTCCACCTTGGCCTTACCTTTCAGATAAGTCTGGGATTCATAATAAATCTTATCGAAACCAACGCCCAGGGCCTTGTAGGTCTCGTCGAAGCCGGCATATACCCACGAGTTCATCTTTTCCCAGAGGGCACGCACTTCGGGGTCGTTCTGTTCCCACTTCACGAGCATCTCGTGGGCTTCCTTGATGAGCGGGGCCTCTTGCTTGGCCTTCTCCTCGTCCATGCCTTGGGCTACGAGTTCCTTGATCTCCTCGCGATAGTGCTTGTCGAAGGCTACATAGTAGTCACCGATGAGGTGGTCGCCTTTCTTGCCTGAGGTTTCGGGTGTTTCACCATTGCCCCATTTCAACCATGCCAGCATAGACTTGCAGATATGGATGCCGCGGTCGTTGACGATATTGGTTTTTACCACACGGTTGCCGTTGGCAGCCTGAATCTGTGCCAATGACCATCCCAGCAGATTGTTGCGGACGTGTCCGAGGTGGAGCGGCTTGTTGGTGTTGGGAGACGAATATTCAATCATCACGAGCGGAGATTCGTCGGTAGCCTTCTTTTCACCGTAGTGTTCGTCTGCATTGATGTCGTTGAGCAGCGAAATCCATGCAGCAGGTGCGATGACGAGGTTCAGGAATCCCTTCACCACGTTGAAGTCGCTGATAGCCTCGCAGTTCTGCAGCAGCCATTGGCCTATTTCCTGAGCGGTATCTTCCGGCTTTTTGCGTGAAGTCTTGAGGAACGGGAACACCACGAGCGTAAGGTTTCCTTCGAATCCGTCCTTCGTGTTTTGTAGTTGTACCATCTTCTCGGGCACGTCTGCTCCGTAGATTTCCTTCACGGCTTTCAGCACAGCGCTGGTGATAACTTTCTGAATATCCATTTTCTTTTTTATTGTTAATTTTGGCTGCAAAGGTACTAAATAATTAAGAATAAATAATTAAGAATTAAAAATTATTCGTATTTTTGCCCCAAATAATAGTTTTATTCATCTTTAAAATTCCAGATTATGAAGAAAATGATGCAAATGATGCTGGCAGTGGCAATGCTTTTCTGCACCACTGCCGTACAGGCCGGAACCAACGACACACAGGTGGCCAGCAAGGTTCAGCGCCAGGTTAGTTTTCCATACGTAGGTCAGAAAGATGCTCCGGGTTGCTACATAGTAAGCGTTACGGTGACCAATCTCGCTACAATGGTAAAGATTGCCCTCCACGAGAGCAAAGGCAGTATCAGTGAGACCAAGAACGTATTGGTTACTGATGCCCAGACAGGCAAGAAGTTCAAGTATAAGTTTTCTGCCGGTATCAATGGAACGAAGACAAGTTACAAGGGATGGCAGTTCTATACGCTCTGTTTCAAGCGACTGAAGGATAAGACCACCAGTATCAATGTGGAGTGGGCTGATGCTCCGATGTTCAAGTTCTACAATGTGGATCTGACTCAGAACGGTGAGCGCCCGAAGATGACTCAGCAGATGCTCGTGGAAGGTCTGAACAACACGCAGGCTGGAGATTTCTTCTTCTTCATCGACGATACGAATATGCTGAACAGTTACGCAGAGAACTTCTAAGCCTGAAGTGATATACACATACTACTTATATAGTGACGGAGAATGCTTCTCAGCATTCTCCGTCTTTTATTTGCTGAATATTTATATGGAATACTAAGTCGTTTCTCGATAATATAAATAGCAGCAAATACTGCCAAAACAAACTAAACGATAAATATTAATTTGGGATTTGTTTTTAAATGAAAGGAGAGCACTCACGTGTTCTCCAGTCACAATCAATTCTGAAAAAACTATTTACTTTTTTGTTTGCAATAACAATTTACACCTATAACTACAAGTTAACTGTAAATTTAATAAATTCTCTCTTATTTAAAACTACTTAAGGTATTTCTTTAATTTGGGATGAATACTACGTTGTATTTAGATTTCGATGCAAAGATACGAGTATACCGGTTTTTTCGGTTATGATTTCAGCGCATTATTTTTCATAATCAGTTTCTTTTTTGCCTAATATCTTATAATCATTGCGCATCGAGAGATGTAACCTGTTGGTAATAAACATGGTTTGAATCATAATAATTGCTATTTCTTTTCCCTTGTATTGGTGGGAGTTTCTCCATATTTTGTCTTATAAACCCTGTTGAAGTATGTCTGATACTCAAAACCACATTTTATGACAATATCCGAAATAGGTATTTCTGTTGTCTTTAATAGTTTGTGGGCCATAGCCAAACGTTGTTCCCTGATAAAAGTTGTGGTGTCTTTGCCTGTTGTGGCTTTAACCTTGCGGTTCAGTTGTGACCGGCTTATGCATAAGAGAGATGCGATTCTTTCGGAATTAAATGAAGGATTGTTCATTTCTGCATGAACAACTTCGTGCAGTTTGGAAAGGAATATATTCTTGCGGTCGTAGTTTACAGTTTCGTCTTCGAGGCTTTCAATTGCCTCGTTACCATAAATTTCCTTTAATTGCTGTCGCTGTTCCAGCAATTTCTTAAGGGCTAAAGATAGCTCTTTGGGCAAAAAGGGTTTTGCCAAGTATATGTCAGCTCCTGCCTTGAGAGCCTCCATCCTGTCCTTTTCTTCATTTTTTGCCGTGACTATAACAATAGGAATATGACTGTATCGGTCAGAGTTCCTCACTTGCCTTACTAGTTCGATTCCGTCCATCTCTGGCATGATGATATCTGAAACGATAACGTCAATGATGAATTCTGTTATTTTTTCCAAAGCCTCCTTTCCGTTTCTGGCATAACGTAGGTTGAAGTCATTGGAAAGGATAGTGCCAATATAGGATGATACATCAGCATTGTCTTCAACGATGAGGGCTGTAGGTTTCTTTGCATCAGTCATCTGATCATCAGGGAAAAGGGCTTCTATTTGGAATACAGGTACAGGGAAAGACTCTATCTTGGATTTTTTGCTCGACTCTCTCGGATTCCAACGCTGCAATTTTTCGTCGGAATGCTTTTTCGGTAGCGTAATGTCAAAGGCAGTTCCCCTGCCTTCAATGCTGTAAACTTCTACTTTTCCTTTCATGGCTTCCGTCATCTGTCGTACCATTGAAAGTCCGACACCTGTCCCAATGTGTCCGTGGTGTATGTTGCCCTGATAGTATTTGTCAAAAACGAACGACAGTTCGTCTTCCGAGATACCGGCTCCGTTATCGAATATTGTTATTTTCACATCGCTCTTTTCCTGTTTTACCCTTACAATAATCTTGCCTCCGTACGGAGTATATTTGATGGCATTCATAAATAAGTTGTAGAGAATCTTATTGATATAGTCAGGTACGAGGTCCATGATAATGTTAGAGTCATCTTTCACAAATACCACATCTATCTTTTTCTGCATCGCCAAGACATTCATACTTTCCACGACCATCTCGAGAATGGCCACGATGTCGCCTTCACACCATATGGGGTTACCTACGGCCGACTGTATCTTGGAAATATCTAGCAACTGGTTTACAAGTGTCAGCAGTTGTTGGCCCTGCCGTTCCACGATGCTTAGTTGCTGCTTCACCTGGGGTGATTCGACATTCTGCATGAGGTTTTCCGAAATGCCGTTGATGACCGTCAGCGGAGTACGGAACTCATGCGTGATATTAGTGAAGAAATCGCTTCTCGTTTTTTCCATATTTGCCTGTAGCTTCTGTGAATGTTTTCTCTGCTTGAGGGCATAGGCCATGGTGAATATAAGACCAACCGCCAGTATGATAATTATTGCAGCAATGTAGAGGATGTAATCTGTCCTTTTTTGTCTGCTTTTGAAGCCTTGCTGCATAGCGTCAATCCGTTCCTGACCTTTTTCTTTCTCGTAGTCTGCGATGATACGCAGGGTGCTGAGTAGTTTTCTCTCATTCCTGACGCTGTCGTGGTAGCTGACACTCTTCTTGTAGTTGTCAAAAGCCATTTTCAGGTTCTGCTGTTCATCGCATTTTGAAAGCAGCAGGTAAGCATTTGACAAACTTTTATAGGCATTAGCCGATGTGGCATTCTCTATGGCCGCTTGAAGATATGGACGTGCGGCTTCCGTTTCTCCTTTTTTGAAATATATTCGTGCCAGCGAGATGGATGCTTCGATGAAATGGTAGATGTCTTTTGTTTCCTGAGCTGTCTTATACGAATATTCATATTCGTGCATGGCTAAGATCAAGTTTCCTTTCTTCTCGGCTAAAAGTCCGAACCTGTTGTGGCAAGTGATGATTCCGTTTCGGTTGTTTATCTGCTGGTTACACTTGAGCGCCTGTCTGAAATACGCCTCTGCATCCTCATAGTTTCCCTCGTCTTCCATCACCATACCTAGTCCCACATAATTTACGGCTTGCCCATGAATGTTTTTCTGTCTGAGTTCTATTTCAAGGGATTTCTGGAAATAGTCGGTTGCTTCCTTCTTTTCGCCCTTTTTCAGAAAAGCATTGCCAAGCCCCGTGAAGGTCCTGGCTAACTGGCTTAAAGCCTTATGTGTGTGTCTCTCCCCATATTCATCACAAAACCTGAGGGCTTCCAGATGGCAGTTCACAGCTTCGTCGGCAAACTCCATTCTCAGGAATACTTTCCCAAGTTTATTCAGTATGCGTATGGTTTCCAATGTGTCCTTTACCAGCCTCGCGTCTTTCAGGGCATCATAGTAGGTAAATATGCTCTCATGGAACATTGCGTAGTCGTAAAGCATGTTGGCTTTTTCTTTCTTCAACAGCATGCTTCCTTCCGTGTTGCCCTGAGTAGTTGTACGATTGATCCATTCGGAGAGTGCGCTGGTGTCTTTGCAGACGGCAATGATGCTGTCTATTTGTTTGTGTTCGGTTAAATCAAAATGATTACGTCTGCTACATGCCATAAAGGAAAGTAGTATACCGACAAATGCTATCTTAAAAAAACAATCTTTCATATCAATAATTTACTGTGCTAGATTGGCTTTTGGACCAACCTGAATAATAGGCGATTGTACAAATATACAAAGAAAAGCTCATAAACTCTCCTAAAAAATCATTATTTGCAGAGATTTATGTCATATTAACAGTTAACATCTCTTTTGTATTTATAAACTGAAAAACCTCGGCCGTACTTATAGCAAGCATGACCGAAGGTCTTTAGAAAAAGGATTTTAGAAAACGACAAATGCACTCAATCTTCTTCCCATATACTGAAGGATTTTGCATCGTTATGACCAGGTCCGTCACCCTCACCTGGGTCAATGATCTCACCTGTTTCCTGATGTTCTGAACCTTCTCCACCTAAATCGTAACTTGCTTTTGATGCGGTTGCTAATTCCTCCGAGTCAAAATAAAGCAGAGAAATTTCTGGCTTTTTATAAATACTTTTTTTCATTTTCCTGAATTTTTATTTCACAATATGTTTTTTACCGTTATATATATAGATTCCTTTACTTACCGTGTTCACGGTCTGACCGTTGAGGTTGTAGATCTTTCTGTCTTGCTTGGTGTAGGGCGCTGCCGCACTGTTGATGCTGGTGGCTTCTGATACGATGTCGTCATCGTAAACTACTTTTGCATGATTTGGCCCGTTGTCGTTGTCCATAGTAACAACAGCACTGTTTACCGTGAAACTGACACTGTTGTCCTTGTTTGTCTTGTAAAAACCTTTGGCATACTGGCTGTCACCTCCATAATAATAGTAAGAATTCATAGGAATGTATTCTCCTTCTTCTTCATAGTTGCCTATGAAACAGTATGAGACATTGTCAACAAGGTAGGTTACAGATTCGGAAGCCAGTTGCGCTTTGCGTTCTTCTTTGGTGTCTTTCATAAGGTTTTTCACCCCAACAATATAGTTCACGGATGTCTGACTGGAATGGGTACCAGGATATATCATATAGGGATGATGGGCTTTGGTTTCTGTCACGGGTTCTGTGAAGAGCAGCGTAACACTCTTCGATTTTCCGTTTTGTTGCAGACTTACTCCTGAGAATTCCCGTATTTCAGTAGAACTGCCGAAGGCATCACCTATCTGAGTGGCAGTCATGTCGAATGGATAACAGATAGAGTACCAACGTCCGTCGATGACACGTCCTTCTTGGAAGACTGATTTTCCTGCATCATCATATGTCATGAAGAATTCGTTCCATCCATCGTAATCCTTACTGATATTGTTTTGGAACTGCCAGATTTCGTTTTTGGGTATAATATTGCCATCTATATGGACCGTGTCGAGTTGGTTCATGCTGTTGGCATAGTTGTGATCGTAGCGTGGATCACCGGTCTTGATATATTTCAGGAAGTCGTGGGCATAGTTGTCGTACGCTTCCTCCTTGTAATGCAACACCACAGGATGTTGGCCGTTTGAGCGGACCCAATCGAGTCTGTCAGTTACATCATCCCCATTGTCGGAATACGCATACCCTGAGTAGGTCATGTCGTTTTGGAAAGCCCTTGCTTCGGCTTTTGTCTGTGTTCCGAGCACATAAACGTCTGTCAGGTTAGGCATCATTTGGAACGCCTGTGTCTCGATGTATTCCACACTTGGCGGAATCACGATCACCGAGATCAGTGTGTTGTCAAAAGCCTCTCTTCCAATTCTTTTCAGCGTATTCGGAAAACGTAAGGACGTAATGCCCGTATTGGCAAAAGCACGATAGCCGATAGTCTCAACCCCTTCGGGTATGACGATTTTAGTTAGTTTCCAGTCATTGGTGAAGGCACCGCCTTCAATAGCCTTGATTCCTTCGTGAAAATCTATCGATTCTAAATTCTCGCAATTTGCAAAAGCAGAAGCCTCGATGGTTTGGACGCCTGCTCCTATTACGAGGCGTGTCAACCGAGGCATTGCCTGAAAAGCCTGAGCACCGATGGTTACATTTGCATCTTTGCCATTGACGTTGTCAGGGATGGTTATTTCCTCAATAACAGTTGCATTTGAGGACGGTGACATGAGATTATCCGGAATGTTTTTTAGTGATTTGGAGAATGTGAAGCGTTTTAATTGACTGCTTAATAAATTAAGATATGTGTAATCGTTATCCGACATTAGGTCTGCATCACTCAGGTCGAGTGTTGTCATATTTTTGAATATGGTCTCAGAAGGTCTGTTGGAACCGCATAGGGCTATCATGTCTTCTGACGACAGGGCATAGCCGTTGCCTGTTACTATTTTAATTCTTTCTGCGGCCAATTGCCCTGATGAGAAACTGTTCTTGCTGAGGTCATATGCACCAAAAACCGTAATTTCAAGCGTTCCGTCACTCAATGTTTCCGTCACTGGGGAAGCCAAAATCGACATAGGAGTAAGGGAACAGAATAATAATTTAATAAATGTTCTTTTCATTTTGATTTTGCACTTTAATAATTTGCGGTGCAAAAATAAGAAAACCCCAAACAAGAGGATTAAACGTGTGGGGCTTTCTTTTGAACATGTAGGGAAATGCGCAGTAAAATCATTTGTCTCAGCTGCGCACTTTTTCTTGTAGGTTGCTTATTTTTAGGTAGTTATTGGCGGATAGGTTGTGAACGCCGACGGAATAGTCTTATAGCTTCTCCTATCCAGAGCACGACACTCGTGCCGCAGATAATCATCACCCAATGGCGAAAGGAGAGAGGGGTGACGTTGAACATCTGACCACCGAAAGTGACGATGAGAATCTGGCCGATCAGAATACAGCCGGCAATGAAATTAAATCCTTTACAGCCTTTCAGGCGAAGCGCACTCTGTCCGGTCTGGAAGGCGCGTGCATTGAACATGTTCCAGAACTGCAGCATCACGAATGTGGTGAAGAAAAGACTGAGGTCGTAGAGCGGCATGCCACCTTTCTCCAAGTGCCAGAGCACAACCAGCAATAATGCCGTGAAGATGCCACCCGTGATGAGGATGCTCCACCACATCGGATTGGAGATGATGAAAGCTTGACGAGAGCGGGGCTTGTCTTGCATTACGCGCTCCGTGGGGGGAAGTGAAGCCAGAGCCATGGCCGCGAAAGTATCCATGATGAGGTTCACCCAAAGCATCTGTGTAACGGTAAGTGGCGACTGTGTGCCGAGGAAGGCTCCAGCCAGTACTACCAAACAGGCACATACGTTGACGGTCATCTGGAAAAGGATGAAGCGCTGAATGTTTTGATAGAGTGAGCGGCCCCACATGACAGCTCGCCCGATGGATGCAAACGAGTTGTCGATGATTGTGATGTCGCTGGCTTCCTTGGCCACGGCGGTTCCATCGCCCATGGAAAGTCCTACGTGGGCGGCCTTGAGGGCAGGTGCATCGTTAGTGCCGTCACCGGTGACAGCCACCACTTCGCCTTTCTGCTGAAGGGCTTCCACCAGCCGTTTCTTATCCATGGGCCGTGCGCGGGCAATAATCTTCAGCGATTGCACGCGTTCGAGCAGTGCCTCGTCGGAAAGTGCGGCAAACTCCGTGCCGGTAATCATTGCATCGTCTGTATCTGAATCCGTCCAAAGACCTATCTGGCGTCCTATTTCGCGTGCTGTTCCCGGTGTGTCGCCAGTCACGATCTTTACGTGAATGCCTGCGTTAAGACATTCACGAACAGCGGCGGGAACATCGGAGCGTACAGGGTCGCTGATAGCACAAAGGCCCATCAGGGAAGCACGACCCCCTTGCAACTCCCCCGTGGCAGTAATGCTCCCTCCCTCTCGGGGGAGCTGAAGAGGGGCCATTGCAAATGCCAGCGTGCGCATCGCCTTCTGCTGATATGAGGCCAGCAGTTCATTGAACCGGTGCTTTTCGGCTTCTGTCATCGTGCAGAAACGTGCCACGATTTCGGGCGCACCTTTTATATATAATATATGTTTGCCTGGTGTAGCCTGCGACTCCACCAATGTGGTCATATATTTTGTTTCCGTGGAGAAAGGTTGCTGGTCGATTATGTTGACCTGATTGCGAAGGTCTTGATAATCAATGCCTTGATCGCGGAGCCAGAGCAGCAGTGCTCCCTCTGTAGGATTGCCTACAACAGAACCTTGAGGGTCGATTGCGGCAGTACTGTTCAGGGCGATGGCTTCGGCGAGAATGGGCAGTTCCGATTGTTGTTGTGATTCGTTGAAATACTGGATTTCTGCCACGCGCATCTGGTTCTGAGTGAGCGTTCCTGTCTTGTCGGTACAAATCACTGTGGCAGCACCCATGGTTTCGCAAGCATGCATGCGGCGCACCAGATTATTAGTCTTCAGCATTCGTCGCATACTGTAGGCCAACGAGAGCGTGACTGCCATGGGCAATCCCTCAGGAACGGCTACCACTATCAGCGTGACGGCAATCATGATGGATTGCAAGAGATAGGCAAGGAAAGGTGTCAGGTGTTGGGTAATGGGTGTCAGTGTATCTGCATTCTGCGACAGATAAACGATGATGCGCCCCACCACAATCAAGGCAGCGATGGCATAACTGGCCTTGGAAATAAGACCGCCGAGGCGTTCCAGCTGTTCGTTGAGCGGTGTTTTCACGCTGTCGTCTATCTGTGCTGCCACGAATACCTTACCGTTTTCCGTCTGGTCGCCAACGGCAAACACGCGCATCACGCCGTTTCCCTCCATCACTTTCGTTCCGCGCATGGCGTGGTTGGTGGGGAAAGTGGCGTCTTTGTCCTGTTCCTCTTCTCTGGTACTCTTCCGGCAGATAGGTTCTCCGGTCAGCGTGGATTCATCTATTTGCAGTTGGGTGGCTTCCAATAGTTCGCCGTCGGCAGGAATCTCGCTGCCCGTGGTGAGTATCACGATGTCGTCCACCACGATATCGCGCTTGGGAACCATCTGGGAATGACCGTCACGGATTACCTGCACGGGTTCATCGTCGTTCACCTGATTGAGAATGGCAAACTCGCGGTCGGCCTTCACTTCGAAGATAAAGGCCAGTCCGGTAGCCAGCAGGATAGCGATGAAAATCCCAACGGGTTCAAAGAATACGGATGCATCCTGACGAAGCCCGTAGTATTCATAGAAAGAAATGCCAATGGAGAGAATGCCCGCTACCAGGAGGATAACGATGAGGGGATCGGAGAATTTTCCGAGAAATTTCTTCCAGAGCGGTTCCTTTTCAGGCGGTGTCAGCAAGTTTACACCATATTGCTGCCTGTTGAGCAGCACCTGCTCTTCGGTAAGACCAGTATATTGCTTTTTCATTCTTGTTTTGCAAATTTGCTGCAAAGGTACGAAATTATTCATAATTCATAATTGATAATTCGTAATTTGTTTGGGGCGTATTGAAAATGTAATTGTTTTGTAATGAGGAGGGGTATAAAAAACTTGAGAAAGGAGCGACATCACGTCGGCCCTTTCTCATAATAACTTATTTATGAAACGATGAATAATTATGTATCTGTGCCTATGAATCTATATGTATTATTTCGGGTGCAAAGTTAAGAAAAAACATTTAATCCTCCAAATTTTTTGAACAATTTGATATTATTTTCTTGTAAAAACTTACAAATCCGCATATGCATGCAGCTTTTTGTAGAAATCGTTGAAACTCAACGTTGTCTTGTCGCCAAGGATAATGAGCTTCATCCGGGCGCGTGTGATGGCAACGTTCATGCGGCGAAGGTCGCGCAGGAAACCGATATCGCCCTTGGGATTGTTTCTGACCAGGGAAATCAAGATGATGTCGCGCTCCTGTCCTTGGAATCCGTCAACGGTGTTGATGGAAATCAGACTCCGGTAAGGTTTGAAGAAAGACTCCTTTTTCACCATTTGGCGCAGATACTGCACTTGGGCGCGATATGGCGAGATGACGCCTACGTCAATACGCTCCTCCAGGATACGCTGCTTGCCAATCTTCTCAAAGTAAAGTTCCAATACGGCCAGTGTGAGCAGGGCCTCCTGTTTGTTGATGCGTCCGAAAGATTCCCCGATAAACTCCTCCTTGGCGTCAATGCCTTCTGTGTCGATCCATTCTATAGGTTCGTCAAAATCGAGTATGCCACGGTGTCTGACACTTTCGTCGCTGATGACCTTGCCGCCATAGAACCAATCTGATGAGAACTGCATAATCTTTTCGTTCATGCGATATTGCACTCTCAGTAGCGAAACGGCTTCGGGATGACTCTCCACGATACGTTCCATGAGTGTCTTGCCCAGTCCGCCTTTCAGGGCTGCAATACTTTTTACCGTTGGCGGTAACTGACAATGGTCGCCGGCGAAGATCACCCGAGAGGCCTTGCGGATAGGAATCCAGCATGCGGCTTCCAAAGCCTGAGCAGCCTCGTCGATAAACAATGTGCCGAACTTCATGCCTTGCAGCAGACGATTGGCTGATCCTACCAGCGTACAGGCAATGACTCGCGCCTCTCCGAAGAGTTCGCTGTTGATGCGTATCTCCAGTTCGGTGGCCCGTGCTTTCAGGCGTTCCACTTTCTGATGGTATTTGTCGTCACCGCGCTTGCGTTTGGCTCGTAGTTCGCGAAGCGCCTTGCGGATGGCCCATAGTTGCGGATAGTCGGGATGGGCTTCGAATCGTCTTTCAAATGTAAAGGACAGCATTTTGTCGTTCACACGGGTCGGATTACCGATGCGTAGGACGGGAATGCCGCGGTCAACCAGTTTTTCGGAAATCCAGTCGACAGTCATGTTCGACTGTGCGCATACCAGCACCTGACTCTCGCGCATCAGTGTTTCGTTGATGGCTTCCACGAGGGTAGTGGTCTTGCCGGTTCCGGGAGGGCCGTGGACAATCATCACGTCTTTGGCGCGAAGCACGCGGTTGACAGCTTCCTCCTGTGTCTTGTTGAGATAGGGGAAGGTGATGGACTGAAAGGAAAACGTTTGAGGCGTGATCTGTGTGTTGTAGAAAAGATCGCGGAGGTAGGCGAGCCGATTGTTGTTGGCTTTCATCACGCGGTCGAGGGCATCGAACATCATCTTGTAGCTGGTCTCGTCGAAAGAGAGTTGTACGCCCAGTCCTTCCGTATTCTGCAAATCGATGATGGGTGTATTGTCTGGGACGACAACGACCATGCGGTCTCCATCCACATAGGAGACGGTTCCCGTGAAGGGGAAGTAATGGAGGGAGCCACCGGAGCTTCCGGAATTACCGGATACTCCGGACATTCCTTTGAAAAAAGCCACGGGACGGCCGAACTCGAAATTATGCTCTATGTCCTGATCTTGTGTGCGAAGGATTTCAATGGAAAGTTGGTTCAGGGAATTGTAATAGCTCTTGCCTGTCTTCACAGGCCACCATGCATCGCCCCGTTTCAGCCGCCGTTGCATACCGATGGTCTCGGTAAGTTTTCGGAAAGCCTCTTTTTCTGCGGCATACTCCATTTGCAGCAGTATCTTCTGCTGCATCAGCGCTTGTATGGGGTTGAGGTTATTCAATTTAAAATTAAGAGTTTAGAATTCGGAATTATGACTATCTCTCATACTATTTGCTCCCTCCCTCTAGGGAGGGCAGGGGGTGGGTCTTCTTTTACGGCATAGGCAACAGCCCTTCCCATTCAACATCCCATCCGGCGGGGAATCCGGGATTCTTTTCCTTGCATCCGTCCCATCCGGCGCACATCAAGGCTACGGCTGTCAGCAGCCCACCGTTGCCAGGCAGATACAAGCGAAGACGCTGATCCTGATAATTATGGCCGCTCACCAGATAGGTGTTGGTGCGCTTGTCCATCAGCAAGGCATCAACGGCTTTCTGCTTGTCACCCAGACGGGCGGCACACATGGCAACCATCGGATAGTCCCATCCCCATGTCTTGTCCCAGTTCCAGCCGTTCCATATCCAGTTGAGGGTATTCTGCATGATGTTTTTATCGAAGAGTCCGGTATCGGGAATAATACCAAAGGCACCGAGTACGGCGGGATGGTCGCTGATATATTTGATGTTCGTATAGGTGTCGGTGGCATTGGCAGCAGCCAGATAAAGTCCGTCCTTATGTGCCAGCGTGTCCATTTGCATAGGGTGACCAGCAACTTTCAGAGCCCACTGCCAATAAGCCAGTTCGAAGGGCGGATCGATGGTCGTTTCTGCGGAAAGTGTTTCCTGTGCGGGAATGCAGCCGCGAAGAGCATGCGTAGTGGCTCCCTTGCGGGTGGATTGGCGGGCATAGTCGAGCATAAACTCGGCGGTTTCTTCTATCAATGGATGGTAGCGCCTGATATCGGTACCTGCCCGTCGGAGCAATTCCGTGAGATAGATGAGATGAGGCTGTTGCCAGATTAGGTAGTTGCCTGTTTTCGAGGGAGACTCCTCTGCACTGGGGTCGGTCATCTTCATCCACCTGATGCCCTCATAGCCCTGGCGGTGGGCAATCTTGCGAGCTATGGGTTCTGCCCGGAAATACCAATTGAGGGAGCGTTCCAGCATTTCAGGGTGTCCCCAAAGGGCAAACTGAGCCTGGTGCCACCAGATCATTTCCAGGTGATACTTTCCGAACCATGAATTATAGGTCAGGCCTGTTTCCTGCGGAGGTGTGTTTCCTGCACAATTTACGGCCAGCAGATATTGCGAGAGTACAACTCGCCGTTCCAGTTCCTTGGCCCTCGGGTCGGTGCAGTGGCTGAAGTCCACGATACCACCTGACTGCCAGAAGTTGTGCCAATGTTGCTTGGTCTGTTCTATGGCCTCAGTACTGACGGGTGCCTCTATCTGTGGTATCTGCTCACTGTATTCGCACGAAAATGTCATTCCTGGCTGTTGGGGCATCAGCTTAAACTCGTTTTCGGCCGTACAGGCGAAAGTGGCAGAATTTTCCCATCGTATGGTGACGTAGTAGGTCGTGGCGTCTAGCGTACGTCTCAATACGACTGACGTGCTATCCTGCCTCACGATGTCTGTCTTGTTTTGTGCGTTTGGTGTCCAGTCGCAACCCGAATCGGTATGCTGCCCAGTAGGGTAGGGGAAGCGGAACTTCACGGCCAACGGCTTTTCGCTGTCGGTCATGTATCCGGAATAGACGATATCGCGCTCGGGATGCACCCAAGTGAATGTCGCATAGCCGTTGTTTCCATAACTGAAAGTACTTACCATGTGGCCTTCCCACAGGTCGAGTTCTTGTCCTTTCGGCTCAATGCGCACCGTATCGGTCGACGGAATGTCAAAGCCAATGGTGCCTAAATGCAGTCGGTGGGGATTGGCGCGCAGAAAGGCGGCAGCAGCCTTGCGGCGCTCGTCCTGGAATTTCTCGATGGAATACATCTTCTGGTCAAAGGCTTCCTCCGCACGGAAGTTCTGGGTGTTCGGGAATGAGTGCCATCCCCAGTCGCTCATCGTGCCCAATGGAACACCGCTTTCGTAGTACTCGGGGAAAGTCTGCAGACCTGTGGCATCTACGGTAAAGGCAAATCCGCCGTTGCCTACGGTGAGCGAAGACAGCTTGTCGAGTTTATTTACGATTGGATTGTTGCGACGTACGACCGTTTGGCGGTCTATTTTTGCACTTGTCGAAAGGCAAAGTGCGAGCAGCAGAAAAGTTGTGATAGTATGTTTCATGATGTGATCATTTGTCTGCAAAGGTAGTGTAAAATTTCGATTGAGCGAAGAGAAAGCAAATTTATTTGCTCTCTTGAGCGTGAGAAATTTATCAAAATGAATGGAAAAACAAAATATATTTTGTTTTTCCTGAATGCAGCCTACCTTCATGGCTTGAAGAGACATAAAGTTACGAAAATTTCAAATAAACGAGCAAAAGAATGGACAATCTTTTGCACTTCTCTCGTTTTTTAGTATATTTGTCCACAAAACAAGAAGTATGATAAAAATCCTTTTCATATCTCTTTTCACTCTTCTGGGTCTGTTGCCATTACAGGCACAGAAACGTGTGGGTGATTTTATCGAATCTACTTCCTATAATGATGATAAGCGCGGAACGGTACGTGAACTGCAATATGTTCCTGAATATGATGTGGTGGTTTGCAAAAATGGCAACAACCGTTATACCCGTGCACTCTATGGCGGAACGTCCGCTTACCGTCTGGAAACCAGTGACCGTCCCGTATTTGCTTTGTTCCAAGACTCGCGCAACTGCCGAAATGTGAGTTTCCGTATTACCTATAAGGGGCATACCTTGGCACTTGACAGCACAACCCGTTGCGAAGCACGCTATGCCCGCGGACAACGGTGGTATCGTCTGGAGGATAAGAGTTGGGGAGGAGCCAGTCTTTTGCTGGATGTCTGCTGTCTGGTGGATGCCGACCGTGCTGCCTGGCATTTCTATACCGTGGGATTCCATGAGATGCCTGAACTGGAGGCTGTGGTGACGGGCGTGCGCGAAAAGCGGCTGCACCGTAATGGTGACATCGGTGCCGATAAGCCGGGATGCCTGGAAAGTGACGGTGAAGTGCTACAGCGCCTGAAGGTAACGTGGGAGAAACCGGGATTTGCCCAGGTGATGTCGGATAGCCTGCGATTGGAAAATGTGGACTGGCCTACATTCTGCCGACGTATGAAAGCCACGGAAGACCGTATAGAAAACTACAATCAGCAGGTATGGTTCCATACGCCCGATCCATTCTTCAACCCCCTTGGTGCAGCCATCGTGGCTGCAGCCGAAGGGGCTTGGGACGGAGAGACTTGGCTTCATGGTGCCGTTGGCTGGCGGATGCCGTTAGCCGGCTGGCGTGCCGGCTATCTGGCCGATGTGCTGGGATGGAACGATCGTGCCCGAAGTCATTTTGATGCCTATGCTGCCAGTCAGGTTGTCAATGTGCCGCCAACGATACCGCATCCTTCACAAGATTCTGTCCTGAACTTGGCAAGAGCAGAGAAGAAATGGGGTACGCAGATGTACAGCAATGGCTATATCTGCCGCAATCCCAACCGCAACGACCAGATGCACCACTACGACATGAACCTGAACTACATCGATGAACTGATGTGGCACTTCGAGTATGATGCCGATACTGCCTATATGCGGAAGATGTGGCCCGTCATCACGCGCCATCTGGAATGGGAGAAGCGTAATTACGACCCTGATAATGACGGTCTTTACGATGCCTATTGCTGCATTTGGGCCAGTGATGCGCTGTATTACAATGGTGGAGCCGTGACCCACTCGTCGGCTTACAACTACCGCGCTAACCTGATGGCTTCCAAGATAGCCCGTCTCATTGGGGAGGATGGAAGCCGTTACAAAGCAGAAGCAGACAAGATTCTGAAGGCTATGAACAGCCGTCTGTGGTTGAAAGGAAAGAACCATTGGGCGGAATATCAGGATATGATGGGACTGAAACGGGTACATGAGGATGCCGCCCTATGGAGCATCTATACGCCTATTGACTGTGGAGCCTGTACCGATCAGCAGGCCTATCAGGCTACGCAATATGTGGATTCGTTCATCCCGCGTTTGCCGTTGCGCTTTATCATTCCCCCAAAGTATGGTGCGCAGGATGGTGTTAAGGCTATATCCCCCTCAGAACAGCAATTCTCCTTGGTGAGCACCAGCGACTGGATGCCCTATTCCTGGAGCATCAACAATGTGGCGACGGCGGAAGTTATGAATATGTCGCTGGCATACTTCAAGGCCGGACGTCCCCGTGAGGGATTCCAATTGCTCAAGGCCAATGTTCTCGACCAGATGTATTTAGGTAGCAGTCCGGGCAATTTCGGACAAATCAGTTTCCTCGATGCTGCCCGTGGAGAGTGTTACCGCGACTTCTCTGACTGTACGGGAACAGCCGCCCGCACCATTATTCAGGGATTGTATGGCATTGTTCCCCATGCGCTCGATTCGGTTTGCGTCATCCGTCCGGGCTTCCCGATGGAGTGGGAACATGCTTTCATCCGTACGCCTTATCTGTCCTATACCTATCGGCGCGAGGCAGGAGAGGACGTCTATGAGGTGGAGCAGCATTTCCGTCAGCCTTTGAAAATCATCCTTCGCCTAAACTTAGGCAACGGAAAATACATCGACCACGAGGGCACCATGCAGCAGCATCAGGTATTCCGGATGCCTGCGGCCATCCTCGAGGAATACGGCTATGAGTCTGCCTATGCAGCGCAGGGACTCAAGCATGATATTGATAAGCTGGTGAGCAGGGATTATAAATACGAGCCCACCCCGTTGCATTGTCCTTATACGGCTTCACAACTGGGCCTCGATGAACCCTCGGATTTGAAGACGGCCCAGCGTTATCCCGTTGCCATACAGAAGCGTTTCAATGCCCGGATTACGGATATCTTCAAACAGCAATATCTCTCGCCGCGCCCCAATGTCACTACTTTGCAGATTCCCACGCAAGGAGTGGGGGAATGGTGTCATCCACAACTGTGTCCGGAAATCAACGACAGCGTCTTGCGCACCAAAATCAACAATGGCCGCTATTATATGGCTGGCGTGTCGTTCCTCATGCCTTCCAAGGGAGAAAATATTGCATATACCTCCCTTTGGGATAACTATCCCGGCGAGATTACTTTCAAAATGAAAGGACAATACCGCTATGCCTACCTGCTCTTAGCCGGAAGTACCAACCACATGCAGACGCGTATTGACAATGCTGTGGTGATAGTCACCTATAAGGATCATACCACCGATACGCTCCATCTTATTCCGCCCTTCAACTGGTGTCCCATAGAACAGGACTACTACGTGGATCAGGAGGCATTCAAGACCATGGAACCACGCCCCTACCGCCTCTGTCTGGGTACAGGGCAGGTGAGCCGTGATCTTGGCAAGACCTTAGGCATAAAAGGCGTCTATGGCCGTGAGATTCCCGGTGGTGCCGCGCAGATGCTGAAGATGCCGCTCAATCCCAAGAAGAAACTCAAGTCGCTTACGCTCCGTACACTCTCCAATGATGTCGTCGTAGGATTGATGGCAATAACTTTGGAGAAATAAAAAGATTTATTTACCTTTACGCCACTTCGTGTCGTGAAGATACTTACGCTCGGCAAAGCAAAAATAAACTCGTTTCTTTTTGCATTTGTGCTCGCTTATATGTATCTTTGCAGCCGAAATGGCAAAGAAGCAGATATTACTCATCAACGACCTGGCAGGCTACGGCAAGGTGGCAACGGCCGCCATGCTGCCCATATTGAGTTATATGGGCTATCCTGTCTATAATATGCCCACGGCTTTGGTCTCCAATACGCTGGACTACGGGAAGTTCAATATTCTGGAGACTACCGACTATATGCAGGGCGTCTTTCCGGTTTGGAAAGAACTGGGATTCTCTTTCGATGCCATCGCCACTGGTTTTATCTGTTCTGAAAGACAGGCCAAGATGGTGTCCGCCTATTGTCGTGAACAGGCAGAAAGGGGCACGCTGATATTCGTGGATCCCATCATGGGCGACGAAGGAAAACTCTACAATGGCGTGACGGAAGACCGTGTGGAATGCATGCGCGAGATGATCAGTGTGGCACATCTCATTTTCCCTAACTACACCGAGGCAACCTATCTTACCAAGACTCCCTATCAGCCTGAAGGCGTCACCTATCGCGAAGCCCGTGAACTGCTCGATAAACTCCGTCGTTTGGGCACCCGTTCAGCGCTCATCACTAGCATCTTGGTGGATGGTCATCCGTCGGTGGTAGGTTTCAACCATTACACCGGTCGCTATTTCCTGCTCCCCTACGAGGAGATTCCGGTCCATTTCCCAGGCACAGGAGATATGTTCTCGGCTATTCTCATCGGTCATCTGCTCAAAGGAAAACCGCTGAAGGCAAGCACGCGCGAAGCCATGGATGCCCTCTATCGCCTGATCGACGTGAACAAAGAAAACGAAGATAAGAACCGCGGCATCCCCGTGGAGCAGTGGCTGAGGCTGCTTTAGGAAATCTGAAACAAGGAATTTCAAAACACACCTACCCAACCGAATCTGCGTACTATTTCACGTAGAAGATTGCGGTCGCTAACCGGAATAGTGATAGCGATAGTCTCTTTCTCCTTACTGTTAGTTACTGCATTAGCAGATTCCAACTCATACTGCGTCTGTGCAGACAACAGAACCTTTGCAGGCAGTCCGATGGCCGATTCTATCTTTACGGCCAAGTCTGTTGTAAGCGCACGCTTGCCGTTCAGCACCTCACTCAGATGCGAAGCCTGAACACCAATCATCGTAGCGAAATCCTTCTGACTGATTCCGCGCTCCTTCAGTTCAGGTTTAATCATCATACCTGGGTGCACTGCCATGAAGGGTGCAGGGTTCTCATTTTTTGTTTCCATAATGTGTATCGTCTAAACTTAAAACCGTAATACTTATTCCACCGTCAAATTCTCTAAAAAGGATGCGCTCCACCATTCCGTTGACCACTCTGATGGAACTCATTCCTTTGGTTCCTGCCAGTTGTTCATAATGAAGAAACGAGATTGCTCGCAGGTCGCTTGCTGCGTCAACTAGTCGCATATAGTTGTATGCCGTGGCGAGCGCCTTCATGAACTTCGCATTACGGGTGTACTTTTTATATTTGCTGTTACGCCCCGTTGTAATCAGTTCTTCCAAGTCCCTGTCTTCAAAGACTATCTTCATATTATGCCGTATTTTTGTTTGCAAAAATAAGATAAAATTCCCAAATATGGGAATAGTTAACTAAATAATTACCACTTTTTAACTTAAGACAAGAACCGCGGCATCCCCGTGGAGCAGTGGCTGAGGCTGCTTTAGGAAGATGTTTTATTCCGTCAGTTTGCGCAATTTTATTCGGTAATTTGGCACTTCTCCTCAATCATACGTTTCTTGCCTCTTTCCTGTCTTTAATATACTTTTTCCATTTGGAAACCACAACCTCTTTTTCTTCTCCATCAAGTATTGTAAACAACTTCGGGTCGTTTTCTAAGATTATCTTTTTACCATCACATAGTTGAACTATGAAATTGCGCTCTCCACTTGAAGAATCAAAGCCTACAACAACCCCTTCTTCTTTAGTATAATTCCAGCGTATGACCTCTCCTCTTTTAAGAACGACTTTTCCGTCGACCATTCTTCCTTCTAACTGCGATAATTTTGTCGCTCGATTTGCTTTCTGTATTCCGCTGAATTTGACATTAGGAATCAGAAGGGCTAAGACTGGGTTATGAAAAGATGCTATTTTCAACATCCTTCGCACCGTATGTCTTCTGTAATTATCCATGCGTTCAGGAAGATTTCTCTCTTCAACCCATTTATATACTTGACCTACGGTATATAATCCCCATCCGTTACATTTCGACAGTTCTTCTTTTCTGATTAATTTACTAGCCCAAAGTTCATCTAGAGTTGTTTCATCTGTTATCTTATAATAGGCGATTATCTTCTTCAGCTTTTCAATGCGAAGTTCTTTTTTGTGCTCGGCACACTTTAGTTTTTGCTCCCGCTTTCTTTCCCTCTCATGTTCTCTTATGGCCTCGCGTAATAGCCTTTCCCGTTTTTTTACTAACCGTTGCTCAGAATCTTTTCGCTTCTGCTCCTCGGTTTTTTCGGACCTCCTGAATATTATAGGTTCAATCTCGTAAGCTTCTCCTTTCTGTGATAGCTTAAAGAAAGTTATTGAGCGACGCTCTATTATGAAACAATCACGTGCAGAGAGAATACTTTTCAGAAAAAATGAATCAAGCTGAGTTTCGATAACATCGCTTTCATTCATCTTTCTACAAAGCACCTCAAGTGTATAGTGGTTAGAATGTGAACGAAGTACATCTTTTGCCTGTTCCAGAATGGGCGTATCAATTATCTCGTCATCTTCAAAAGTCACATAATCGTACACGAAATCCTCAAAGAGGAAATAGTATTTGAAGGGTTCCAAAGCGGCAAGCAAATCCTCTTCAGAGTTGAATACCGCTTCCTTATAGTGCTTAGCACAGAGTTTATACAGCTCTACAAATCTTATGTTCTGACTTTTGCCTTTGAGGACGGCAATACACCATTCATGAATAGACATTTAGCATACAATTTTTGTGTATTATTCAGGCATCATATATCCTTTGTCTTCAGCTTTTTCAACAATTTTCATCAGTCTCTTACATTGAGCGGGAGATGGTAGGCTATTTCTTCCTATGTAGTCTGCTATACCCTTGATGAAAGAACAGTCACCATAAGAAAGGACAGCCTCACTCATTAGGTCGTTATAGACTTTCATCCAGTATTTCGTCCCAAGGTTAAATACTTCAACTGAAACATCAATATTTGTATTGAATTTGTGCACTTTTTTTGCAGCTTTTTCTGCAGCTTTTGTTTCTTCCTTAGATGCTAGCTTGCGTAGGAATCGTTCACTTAATTCGTATGATAAATCCTGAAAATCCCTCCATACTGCAGCTGTTCTTGATATGGTACGTACAAGACCGCCACCAGCCTTTTCCTCCAGATACTTATGGGCTATATACGCCAGTTTTAGCAGTTCCTCTGCCAGTTCAGGATACAACATTTGTTTCTGCCAGATGGTAATCCAGTCTATGTCTTTATCCTTTGGTAACATCTTTATCAACTTGGAGATTGTATAAGGAACAATCTGCGCTTTGTTACCGCCCTTAGGGTACCATGAGGCTTTGCTGACGAGATAGTCAAGCGAGTCAAACATGATGACTGAGCACACGCATTTCTTGTAGAACTCTTCATTGATGTCATCCCGATGATTGTCGTACATGTCCTCAACGTAATCAGCAAACTTCGAAAAATTGATAGCCGAGCTTTGGCAAACCTGATGAGGGTTCCCTAAAATTGTGTTGTAACACTTTGCAAGCTTCTCTTTCTTGATAAGCTGATTTTTAGGGTTACGTTCTTTGAAACGGTTTTTCTCTGCCTCAGTCATCTTCATCTGGTCTACCTCCCATTTGTTCTTTGTCCGCTCATAGTACCAAATGGTTTGATAGGGTTTGCCATTTACTGGCGGAGCCATTACCTTATGAGACAGCTTTTCCATCAGTACATGGAAAGGATGGTTAGAGAAGAAATCAGCACCAGTAACCGCATTCTGACTATTAGCACATTGTGAAATGGTCTTAGTAATATCGTTGTACTTTTCTATTTGATCTTCCGACATATCATCATCAACATTCAGCACCGTTAGTTTCATCGGAACAAACAGTGTGTCCATTCCTTTCTTAGCCTCCTTCTTGATGATTGCATTGGCTAACGATGCTGTAGTCTGACCACCATTAATTATCTGGAAATCCTTAAACGCAATTATCCTAGACTGGTCAGAATTAAAACGAATCGAACGGGCAACAATAGCAACACCATTATTGTATGTAAAGAAATTTTCTGGGCTTTTGATGATAGTATCTCTAATACCTTTGTTTACCTTCCCTCTTACACTCAGAAATGCGCGTACATTTCCTTGAAGTAGTTTACTTCCATACTTGAGATAAATGTCTGCAAGAAACTGACCTGGCACAATACCAAGATAAGAGTCATAATAGCATTTTTCCCCCAAGTCTGCCTTCAGATATTGTAATCCCTCACATCCAAATTCTTTTGTCTCGATTTCGATAACCTCACTAGAATTTGAAACAAAATTTTGGTAGAATCGTTCCAAAGTCCATACGTTCAATTCAACAGGTCTGTCAAGGAAATCAGGCTGCGTTAGATTCTTAACTTGTTTACTTAGAGTTGCGTTGGATATGATAATAAACTTGAATCTCATGATTTCTGTAGTAATCATGCCTGTGCCTATTTTCTTCTTGAATTCTTTTCCTATAATGAGTGCAGGGTCTGAATCGTCGCAAAATTTAGACAATGTGCCATTCATTGTCTCGTCTATGAAGTTGAGCATATGGGTATAAAGCTCTTCAATACGAGTATTTGTTAATGTAGGCGCAACATCACGCTGATTAGTGAAATCACTTGCAATAAGAACAAGTGCACCATCAGCTTCATCATAGGCGTAAGCATCAAATGACAATAAGCGGTTTCTGCTACCTCGCATTTCAACACTCATTGGGATTGGATCGTTCAGTTCCCCAATTTCTTCCAGCTCGTTCAACGTTTTTTCGATGAACATGCTTTCAGGATCTGTTCCTTCATGTTCTGCTTCAAAGCGTATCTCGTCGATAAACTGTTTGCGATATTCCTCAATGTCCATATCTTTTAATTTATAGGTTCCTTGTATTTTTGTATTTCGCTGAGTAGTAACTCATATGTCACTTTAGTTACAGCCTCTGGCATCATAGTCCTACAGATTCTTGGGAAATCATTAACGGCTACAGAATAAACGGAAAAGTCATGTAGAGAGAATACCCACTGATCGTATTCAGGAGAGAAATCAAACCCATAGAGATTTAGCTTATCCATAAACATCTCTTTCTGGGTCGCTGTTTCTAACTGTGAAATGATTCCAGTCACAAGCTCGTTAAGTTTGATTCCATTAAAACTGGGACTCATTTTTTCCAAAGTATAAACTGCCAGATGGCCATTAACATCACTATCCAATTGCTCTAATGAAGATATGCGAACGGATTCCTTTCCAAAGTTGATGGTCTTTATCTCATACCAAACATCATCAAACGAGAAATCCTTATGTGCTTTCTCTATTCCTGTCCAGCTTTCAATAGCCCTATCAATGCCTCTTTCAGGAAACAGTTTCGACTGCAAGAATAGCAATTCTCCTATAAGGCCCATAATCTCAGTCTCTGTCAACTTACCTTTGTCAGGTTTGAATAACTGCCTCCACGAGAAGTATCTTGCACGTAAAGTCTTATAAGCAGTATCCTCATCAATGATTGCCTTAGTAGATTCCAACAAGTCCTGACAGAATATACAAAAGTATTCCAACAGCTCGCTATTTTCAAGCGAGAAGCGCAGAGTTAGTTCAGTGTCATTTTTGTACTGTTCAACTTCTATCACGTCAGAACTTGGAATTCTGTTTGGTTTGAAATTACCTCGGAAGTCAAATGAATAACGAGCATCATCATCTCTGCCTATGTAAAGGCTGATGTGCTTATTCTCTCCAATACGCACGAAATGCCTGCTGGGGAAGTCCTCTGAGAAAATTCTATAAATGTCATTCTTCATCGTCGTCCTCCTCGGGTTCATCACCCTCAATATTTAGTCGTTGGTAAATCTTATTAACTTTATACATGACAGCCTTACCTGCCTCTTTTATGCCAGGACATCCAATTGCAAACGCCACAATGGGATCATCATTCAGATCTGTGGAAAATTGCTTCAACTTTTCCGTATCATCGAATTTAGGTTCAATAAACATGATGAGAAATAATGGTTTACGATTAGGCAATTTTTCAAAATATGCTTTTACAGGGATATTTTTCTTCTTGCCTCCATCGATATAATCCTTCTCTACTTCTTCTATCTCAGGTTTAGAAAGAGCATATTTTCCTTCTGAACTTCCAGAAAGAACCCTACGACGAGCACTTAATTGGATAACATTTTTGTTTCCATGATAAACAGCACGTTCTATGCAATTTACCATTTCTAAGCCTTCTATATTGTAGTGCTTTTGGCTATCACCACCACTAAAAGCAATATTCCAATCATCCAGCCCTATATTGTTATCATTAGAAAGGAATTCAATTATGTTTGTAACATTGAAATTAGGATTAGCCATAGAACATTTTATCCCCTTCAGAAATTCAATCAAAGTGGATTTAGGTACGCCTGCAAAATACCTTGATGAACCGTCTTTGGTGTCGTTAACGTCTTTTCCTTCCTTTTTATAGTCAGCATATTGTAGCATGTAACCTTTTTCAAAAAGAGCAGCGGCCATTTTCTTCACTTGGGCTAAATTGGTTCTGTTATGCTCAATATTGTAGGTTATATATGGAGTATCGTAGATGTTACCATAAAAAGAATATTGCATGAACACGCTTGACGCAGAACGCATCTTGTTAGATGAAGTAATTTGCAAATCATCGCAATTGTCTCTTACTTTTATACCAAAATCTTTTGGCGTAAGATATTGCTCTCGCATATTTCTAATATCATCCTTCAGTTCCTGAGAGGCTCTAGCCACTTCTGCATACCAGTCTGCACTTATTTGGCTTGTCCATATCTGGAACAGGTCTTCATACCCTGAGCGGTAACCGAACCAACGTCCCATCTGCATCAACACATCGAAAGTCGCTGTATTACGGTAGAAATAACTTACCATAAGTCCTTCCAATGTCAAACCACGTGATAGAGCTAGTCCACCAACGGCAATCACTCTAAGCGACTTGTTGGACTTGTAGTCCAGTTTACCGCTCTGTTTGGAGCCGTTGATAGTTAGAACTTGTATCTTCTCTATAGCATTCAGCAATGTCTTCTTTCGCGCGACATTGGCAAAGGAAACATCTTTAATCTCTTTAAAATGTTTCGTCCATATTTCCTGTAGTTCCTTGTATAAGGGTAATGTCTGATTAGAAGAATCCTTATCGCTGAAGTTAAAGCGAATGTTATCGTAGGTTTCAATATAGAGTCTTTCAATATAAGTGGTTATCTTTATCTGTACTTTGATAAAACGGCTCATATTGACAAGCATACTTCTCGGTGCAGATCTCTGACCCCGTAAGTCCCTGATGGCATTTGCCAGGAAGAAACAGAGTACGGACTCCCTAAGTGAGGCTGGCAAAATACCATCCCATTCTTTTTTGTGCCTATAATAGAAAGGACCGGCATTCAGCTTTTCAATATCGTATTTTGAATCCTCCTTGTATTCTTCCGATGTGTAGTCTGGTTCTTCGATGTCTGTGATATAGCGCAGGTTCCTGTGGTAGATACCATCTAAATAGAATATCTTACTTGCTCCGACATAATTGGATGGAGATTCAAGTGCGTAAATGAAATCCTTCGGGAACAAGTCGGCATGTTTCATGCTATCGACAGAATCAGGATCTATGAAAACATTTGCAAAGGGAGTTGCGGTAAAGCCCACATAAGTTGAGTTCTTGAACAAGTGACAGATCTGGCGAATAAGCTTGTTCGTCTGTGTCGGATCTGTTTCATCCTTTTTTGTATTGACCGAAGCATTGTCTGCCTCGTCATCAATTAGAAGCATGGGGACATCAATATATCCCGTCACAGGGTTGATATTCTGTTCTTCAAGCCACTTATGGAGCTTTCTGAGAACTGATACATTCTTCTTTATGACGAACAACACCAATGATTTGTGAGAGTTTAGCGACATTGTTATCTTGTCGCAATTCCCAACGAAATCATTGACACAGGAGGTGAAGGACGTTGCCCTGATAGGTAATCCTACTCCAACATTCTTTCTAATCTCCCTTCTATTGCCATCAATTTTTAAGGTAGAACCAACGATTCCCTCATCAATTCGCTCTTGTGTCTGTTGACGTAAACTTTCTGTTATACCAGCTAACAGAATCACAACCTTATAACCGGCATCAGCTGCCTTGCAAATCAGACCAGTATAAGTAGCCGTCTTTCCTGACTGTACATCACCAATGACCAAACCGCGTACAAAACGTTTTCCTTCAAATTCCTCGTTTGGATTTCCCAGACAATTCAATATGTCAGGAAGGGTAGTGTCTTCAAGGAGATTGATGCTACGTGGACTTATAGTAGTATGCTCGCGCATATAGTCCTTATATCTTGGCCAGAAGAACGGATTGGCAATCGTTAGGTTGGAATACCAATTATGTTCATCATCATAATTGTCAAAAATGGCATGACCTTTCTCATGTACAATTTTGTGCTGATATTCTAGGTCTGTCTTCAGCTTCTTCCTTGTTTCGGAATCGGGATCATAGTGTAGAAGTCCTATGGCACGCTCTATATACTGGTCAAGAGACTCTATTTTAATCTCTTTCCCTTGTTCTTCGTCAGCTCTTATAAAGTTACTGGCAAATGACTTCAGTATTGAGTATTGTTCATTATTGATGTTCATCTTGCAGGTTTTTAGTCAGTAGGTCTTTCAGTTTAGGATAGTGACAGAAGGGTTCTGACTTCATCAAATCCTCTACTATGGATTCAATGCTGTCCCCACGGAGAGTTAAAAGAGTATTTGCCATTGAAACTGCCATTTGGAACACATCATCCAGACGGGAACCAGTCTCTTCTATGCTAATGGCCTCATTACTCTTATCAATATACATCTGCTGGATAGGTATGTTCTTCTCTATCTCAGTAATAAGCATATCAAGGTAAGTAATGTCCTGATCAGACATTTTCTCTCTTATATATTGGTATAGTTTGCTTTCGCGATTGATTTGATAGAAAAAGGTGTCATTACGTCCCTCCTTCCTTTCCCATATGTAGTCAATATTGTCATTAACGTTGCGAGTTCTGCCACGATAGGTCTGCTGATTTACAGATATCTCCAAAGCATCCATAACAGTTTTCTTCATCTGATTTAGAATCTTTTTGGGAATACTTGCATTCTGCTTCTTGATGTCAATTGCCCAAATATCATCAAGGCTATTTGGAATATCCACCCTGATACGGGCATTCTTAGTTAATTCTGCACGCTTGTTCATTCCAAACCAAGTACCCCAAATGATAAGGCGCTTATTACGATAGATATAGAAACCTTGTTTTGCCCTAAGATTCTCGATTCCACCAATTAGTTTTTTGTCTTTTTCTTTTAGGTCAGTGGCAAACGGAAGGACGTATGGTTTAATTCGGATGAGTCTTTCTATGCCCTCACTATCAGGTATTGCTATAGTCCTCTCCTTTTTGCTTGTTGTCTTTGGGTGACGCTCAAGGAAGGGGTCTAATGGTGACACGGAAAGGTTATTTATTTGTATTTCTAACTTTGTGTTATCCGTAGCGGATAGGTATCTGTGAAAGATAAGGGCTAATGACTGCTCTACGGTATTTCTCAGTTCAGTCAATGTCTCATATACTTGGCCACCGCTTGATTTTGATAAGACATCAAAATCATCCCATACGACTAATGTTCCAGCCTTTTGATGAAGGAAGGTGTCGGCGTATGGAACGGATTCTATTTCTTTCTTGCTTAGCTCTTGTATAATCCAGTCTTGCTTTTCTATAATGTATGAATAGTCCCATCTATACCCATAAAACTCTATTCCATCATAACTAATGACCGTTAGACGGCGACATTGTGATAATGATGCAGATTTCATGCCCATGCCGAATCGTCCCAAATCATCATCAGCCCTTTGCTCTTCTGATGCCATACTTCCATAGCGCATAGCTTCAAGCAGGTTTTCGTTTGACATACCCTCTCCATTGTCCATAATCCCTACAGCTATATAAGCAAGAGGGTTTGTAGGGAAAAGCACCTGCACTTTCGAAGCATGGGCACTTATACTATTGTCAATAACATCAGCAATAGCGGATTCAAAGGAATATCCCATGGAACGTAATGACCCCATGAGAGTAGCTGCTTTGGGAAGTAATTGCTTATTTCTGCTCATGCTCCTTGGTCTGCTTGATTATTTGTTTAAAAACCGCTTTGGCCAACAACGGAGGAACAGCGTTACCTATTTGTTGCTGAATGTGCATGAGAGGACCTTCGAAGATAAACGTATCGGGAAAGCTTTGAAGTCTAGCGGCTTCTCTGACTGAAATACCACGATTTTCGTAAGGATGTATGAGCATACTCTTCCTGTAATTTGAGATTACGACAGATGGCCGGTCAGCTCTCAACCGTTTGTAGATTCCACTATGACAGCGTCCTTTGTCTGCGTAGTTCTGCATAAGAAAATCGGGGATAGCACGCCAGTTCTGGCCTTGGCCTATATATTTGTATCGTTCAATAACTAAATCGTTGTTTCTTGAAACGTAGTTTTGTCGCGCCTTGTCAGAGCCTTTGCGCATTAACTGAGCATAGGGACTTGCCTCTTCCAATGGTATAGTATAATCTGATTCATCCAGCATCTCGCCATTCTGTAAAGAAGGTAAATCTCCTATAGCCTCTTCCACAGTGATCTTAACCTTGTGTTTCTTCGGGAATTTGAAATCTATTCCAAGTCTGTTGCCCACCATGAAAAACCTATTTCTGTTTTGGGGAACGCCATAATCTGAAGCCCACAAAATAGAAGATGAGATATTGTTGTATCCTTCAATAGCACGGAAATGGTCTTCTATCATCGTCTGAATCTTTCCTTCATTGATGTTCGTTAATCCCCAAACATTCTCCAAAACGAACCAAGCTGGTCTTATTTCCTGTACAAAGCGTACAAATTCTAAAAACAGGAAATTTTTTTCATTCCCCATATTTCTGGTTCTAGTATTTGACATCGAGAATCCCTGACATGGCGGGCCGCCCATAATAACAAAAATAGGATTCTTATCACAGTGTAGAGTCTTAGGATCCAATTTCTGTATGTCATCCTGTAGCACTCTAGCCCCTTTGTGGTTGTGTATGAAAGTTTGAGCTGCGCTTTTGTTGATTTCAATAGCAGTACTTATATTTATGCCAGCCATCTCTGCTCCTAAGCTCAGGCCACCAGCACCAGAAAAAATATCAATTCCATATCGCATAGCTTCGTAGTTTTTTCGAGGCTATGAAAAAGCCCTCTTATCGTTTTCAGAAAAGGGGGCGTGGAAGAGATGTGTTTAACCAAGGCCTTGCACAGCCCACATCAGACAACAATTCAACTGTCCACGCCCGTATGAGCGTAAACATCCAATGCTTGTCCGACTGATGTGTTCGTGAAGTGCAAGTTCTGGTTAATCAGTCAATCAGGGATGCCAAAGACTCTTATTCCTTATCCGTTATTTCGCTCTTACAATAATAGTCCGCAAGCATCCAAAACGAACAAGTATAACAATTGACTGACTACAAAAAGAAAAACGCGGATGCTTAACTTCTGCCTGTTCGGTAATCTGGCCTACCACAGCCATTGGAATGAACAGACAGAGTAAACACCCACGTAGGAGTATATAAAATACCCGTAAAGTGTGCTTGAGGATACACGATCCTCTCAGCACACTACGGAGAGTATATACTACACCCCGTGGCAGTCACCCCAGCATTGTCTTTGATTCCAAATCGATTGTGGTAGTTCGATTACCCAAAAACAAAGCGTAAAGTAACGCCTTTCAATATGTAGTGCTCCACCCGGCGGCTCAACTCTTCTCATAGAGCATCCCAGCCCCACGGGCGGATAGCATCTGCAAAAATACGAAATAAATCGGTTTTTCGCATATGCAGAGGTGTAATTTATAATTATTTAAATCGTCAAGGTGGGTATTATCCTGACTATCTGGCTCCTTTTTCATCATCATCATAAATGGGTGATTCTCGGTTTTGGGGGTGTTGTGTTACTTTGAAAAATGCGCTAACGAGAAATTTGTTGAAAAATAGGTTATGCCTACACTAATCAATGTATTGTGTTAGTATATAGTGTGTTAGGGTATGTAGGCTGCCTACATAAGCCTACATTAAGCCTACACTATTGGCAGATTGACTTTCAAGATATAAGGGTTTTTTAGCTAAATAATGGTGTTATCCATTGGTTATCAAGTAGTTTTGAAATAGTTTTGATAATTAAAACTGGTAGTTTTAATGGAGAAAACTGTGAGTTTTGATAAGGAAAACTGACAGTTTTATTTGTTAGAACTGATGCAAACTATTATCAGAATAGAGTTGAATGATGTGATATTGGTCGCTAAAATGTAGAGTTAGTGTAGGCTCTATGTAGACTTGTGTAGGCAGCCTACATTAGTTAACGTGTTTATTATGAATAGGTTAAGCGGGTTAGTGTAGGCTTAACCTATTTTTTAGAAAAACTCATAAAAAAGAATTTCATTGACAACAGCTCTGTTCATTACCTCAATTTTGTCCACGGGATGGAATGGAGGAAAGGCTAGAAATCGGGAGCTTTCTGGAACTCCATTATTTCACCGGTCAGCGGATGGGTGAAAGAGAGGTATTCGGCATGTAGATAAAGACGGTCGGAATGGAAACCGTAGAGATCATCGCCTACAATCGGCATTCCCAATCCGTCTTGGTGGGCACAGTGCACACGCAGCTGGTGGGTGCGGCCGGTATGGGGTGTGAGCAAAACACGGTAATATGGTCCTTCTTGGTCGATAAATTCATAATCGGTCACCGCTGGTTTTCCCTCTTCGTAATCTACTACTTGTCGTGGACGGTCGAGATAGTCGGGGGCGAGAGGGAGAGAGATAACCCCCCTCTGACTCCCCCGAGGGGGAGGAAGAGAACCACCCCTGCCCTCCCTGTTTAGGGAGTTTTTATCCGCTTCAGAAGTATTTTCTCCCTCCCTTCGGGAGGGATTAAGGGTGGGTTGTATCATCGCCACATAGCGTTTCTTCACTTCGCGCTGCTCGAATTGCCGCTGCAATTGCTTATAGGCGAATTCCGTTTTGGCCACTACGATGATGCCGCTGGTGGCTTGATCTAGCCGGTGAACCATCATAGGACCCGTTGCATTCGGGAAGCGCTGGCGCATGATGTCGTAGAGTGAAATCTCTCCTGTATTACCGGGTACGGACAGCAGTCCTTCGGGTTTCACCACTACGGCTATTTGGTCATCAACATAAAGAGTGGGGATATAACCCACCCTCTGTCCCTCCCGAAGGGAGCAACCCACCCCCAACCCCTCCCGAAGGGAGGGATTTGTAGTAGATGCCGCGTTTGGCTCCCCTCCTTTCGGGAGGGGTTGGAGGTGGCCCAATTGCCAACTCAATATCGGCTTGCACTTGCCGTTGCAGGCGGGATAGAACTGGAAATGATGGCGGATTTCGCGCTTCGGACTCTCTCCCCACCAGAATTCGGCAACGGCCAGCGGCTTCAGGCCATGCTGGAAGGCATACTGGAACAATTTGGGGGCACAGCATTCGCCTGTACCGCCTGGCGGTAACGGGAACTTGCGCAACAGCTTCGGCGAATTATGATAATCGCGCCAAATGTCCACCACGTTGCGCACTTCTCCCTTAAAATTAATAAGGTTGTATTGTTCGAAGAGCCAGAGCAGCAGGTCGTTTGACATCTGCTTGCGCTGGTGTTTGAGGGAAAGTAAAGGAGACCCACCCCGACCCTCCCTGTTTAGGGAGGGAGTTTCAGCAGAGGAATTTGTAGATTGAAGCTGTGCTTGTAACGCTTCAATCTCTTTGTTTAGGGCGGAGATTTTTGCTTCGGTCTGTTTGAAATGTCCGTCGGGCTGCTGCGCATCGAATATGGGCGGTACGAACCAATCCCAATCGTTGCGGCCCGCCAACAGGCCAGCATAGGCAGCGAGAAAACTAACCCCCCTCTGACTCCCCCGAGGGGGAGCATCTTGAACGGGCTCTTGCTCTCCCCCTCGGGGGAGTTGGAGGGGGGTTACTATTAATACCCCAAACATTTCCCCTTTCTCGGCATCGGCCAAGAGGTCCGCGTGTGCGCGTACATATTTCTTTACCTCCTCGGCAGCCAACAGGCATAGGGGATGAGGCTCATAGTTGAACGGATTGTTCAGCTGTGAGGGCGGCACGATGTCGGTATGCAATGGATGTACTCGCAGATTCATAGATGCCAAGCAAGCGGATTTTGTTCAGACTAAAGAAAGAAGCCGCATCTTGAACAGGTGCGGCTTCTTCTATGGGAAGTAATGGATTACTTCAGCTTCTTGTAACCATAGACAGCGGTATCGCCAAGCTCTTCCTCGATGCGGATGAGCTGGTTGTACTTGGCCATACGGTCGGTGCGGCTCATAGAACCGGTCTTGATCTGACCACTGTTGGTAGCCACGGCGATGTCGGCGATGGTGGCATCCTCAGTCTCACCAGAGCGGTGTGAGGTAACGGTGGTGTAGCCATGACGGTGAGCCATCTCGATAGCCTCGAGGGTCTCGGTGAGCGAACCAATCTGGTTCACCTTGATCAGGATAGAGTTGGCAGCACCCATCTGGATACCCTTCTGCAGGAACTTGGTGTTGGTCACGAAGAGGTCGTCACCCACCAGCTGGCAGCGGTCGCCGATAGCAGCGGTCAGCTTCACCCAGTTGTCCCAGTCGTTCTCGTCGAGACCGTCCTCGATAGAGTCGATGGGGAAGTCGGTGATGAGCTTCTCGAGGAACTTGATCTGCTCGTCGGCAGAGAGCTTCTTGCCGTTAGGATCCTTCTTCTTGCCGTTCTTCAGCTGGCTGTAGTCGTACCACCAGTTGCCGTCGGCATCCTGAGTAGCGAACTCAGAAGCAGCGCAGTCCATAGCAATCTTCACGTCCTTGCCCGGCTCGTAACCGGCAGCCTTGATGGCGTCGCAGATAATCTGCAGAGCGTCCTCGATGCCGTCCAATGCGGGAGCGAAACCACCCTCATCACCTACAGCGGTAGAGAGGCCACGGGCCTTCAGCAGCTTGGCGAGGTTGTGGAACACCTCAGCACCCATGCGTATAGACTCCTTGATAGAGGGAGCGCTTACCGGACGGATCATGAACTCCTGGAATGCGATAGGAGCGTCAGAGTGTGCACCGCCATTGATGATGTTCATCATAGGAACGGGCATCGTATAAGAGTTGCAACCACCGATGTAGCGGTAGAGAGGCAGACCCAGGGCGTTGGCAGCAGCCTTGGCAGCAGCCAGCGATACGCCGAGGATAGCGTTGGCACCGAGCTTGCTCTTGGTGGGAGTTCCGTCGAGAGCCAGCATCTTATAGTCGAGTGCGCGCTGATCGAACACGCAGTCACCCTGAAGTGCGGGAGCGATGATTGTGTTCACGTTCTCCACAGCCTTCAGCGTACCCTTGCCCAGGTAACGGTTCTTGTCACCGTCGCGGAGCTCGAGGGCTTCGTTCTCACCGGTAGAAGCACCAGAAGGAACGGCAGCGCGGCCCATTACACCATTTTCCAACACTACGTCAACCTCAACGGTGGGGTTACCACGAGAGTCGAGGATTTCTCTTGCATGAATTTTCTGAATCTTCATAATTTCTTTAAGTTTATGAGTATATGAGTTTATAAGTTTCTCAGTCTGTGAGTTTTGGACTTACAATCTTTTCTTCGTGCAAAGATAAAAAGAAAAAGGCAATAACGCGAGCGTTGCCTTTTTCTCTTAATCTTTTTTAATATTATTGAGGGATGATTGGAATGCAGGGGTTACAATTCTGCCCGTATCCTTGACTTCCATGTACTCATCAGCATGGGAACAAACTAATTTAGTTTGTAGTTCGTCTGAAGTCTGGAAGCATTCCTTCTGAAGTCTGGAAACGGAACAAACTAATTTACTTTGTTCCAGACCCAGCCATCAGGTCCATTGGAGCCAGACTTAGGCTTTCACGGCCATACACTCCATTTCAATCAGCCAGCCTGGGCGGCAGACGGGTGCAAGAAGGAAGACGACGGGCTTTTGGGGGAAGCATTCCTCGTAGATGTCGCGTACGACGGCATAGTCGGCCGTGTCGCGCAGATAGACGATCATGGGTGCCACGTCGGCATAAGTGGCTCCGGCTTCTGAGAGCAGGGCCTGCACGTTCTCCAGCATGCGGTCGGTCTGGCGGCGGATGTCGTGTTCGTGCATCACCTGTCCTTGATTGTTGATACTGGCAGTACCGGAGATAAAGATGTGGCGACGGTCGGAATGGTCGATATAAGTGCCACGCTCGAAACTCACGCCGTATTCGCTCGTGCGGTTCAGATGGTCGGCAGCATGCAGATAATGAATCTGGCTGGGCTCGATGCCGCGGATGGCATAGGCATCCATCTGGACAAAAATGCGGGGATTGGCCTGACGGCCGGCAATGCCGGTTGAGGCAATGAAATGGTCGGTAAGGCCCTGCTGGGCAAACACTTCGTTGCGGGCGCGCACCATTCCCTTGTAGCGGTTATCCACGTCGTTGATGAAAAGCCAGGTTCGGATGCAGTTGTCGGCCAGCGTGCAATGCTCTCTTTCGAGTTCGTTTACATATTGGTCGAAAATGGTGAGGGCCTGTGCGTGGGAGTCTTCGCCCTCAGCGTGCATGTTGGAAAGCCATAGATGATGGAGTCCGTCCCAGTCGTATTCCGTGCGGTTGTCTCCTGTGGTGATCTCGATGTCGGATAAGAGATGTACCCAGAGTGCAATCTTCGTGCCGTCGAGCGGGGGCTGCTGGATGATAGATACGGCTCCTTTCTCCTTGATGAAGAGTGCCTGATTGGTGGCATCGCTCACAAAATAGCGCTTCATCACGGGCTGGGCATTGCCCAGGTGCTCTTGCTGTACAAGCACGGCAGCCGTTCTCACGGCGAGATACTGCTCCTGGAAGGTGTCCAAGGGATTGGTGGCATGTATCATGACATGGTATTCCCTTTTGCCAGTCTTGGAGCAGAATTCGAAAATCTCTGCGGTGGCTCCGTTGTAGTTGATAATAGGCATGCTTGTATTCTTTTTCTTTTCAGGGTGCAAAGTTACGCTTTTTATTTCATTTGCGCAAATCTTATGCGTAAGAATGCATGCCGCCGAGGAAATAGTTCACGCCGAAATAGGTCATCAGGATAGTGAGGAAAGCCAGCACCATATAGAGGTGGTAGTGGCGCGGGTTGCGTAGCCAGGGTATGCTTTGCTGATGCACGGGCACGGCATAGGCCATGAACGTGATGAGTGCCCACGTTTCCTTGGGATCCCAGCTCCAGTAGGTGCCCCACGAGACATTGGCCCAGATGGCTCCGATGAAGATGCCGAGCCCCATGCAGGTGAGGGCGGGATAGAGGAAGAGCTGGCTCATCAGGAGTGAAGAGGGAAGCGTGGAGCGTAAAGAATCCGTGGGTTTCTTCTTGTTTTTGAACTCAACAATGAGCCCCCAGATGCCTGTGAGGAAGGTGATGCTCAGCAGGGCATAGGCCATCATAATGACGCTGACGTGGATAGTGAGCAGCGGAGATGAGAGCACGGGCATGAGATGGCCGATCTGCGGATCCATTTGCGAGATATGGCTCACCAACAGGAAAAAGCCTGAGAGCAACAGTCCGAAAGTGAGAATGACCGGGAAACGGCGGTACATGAGCAGGGCGGTAAGCATCACGAACCAAGCCATGGTGAGCATGGTCTCATAGCCGTTCGACATGGGGATGGTGCCGGAAATGATCCATCGCAAGGCCATGGCGAAAGTCAGCGCCAGGAACGAGACGACCAGAACGACCAGTCCGATGCGTTGCATCCATCTCTTGCGGATGAGCGTGAGGAAGGCCATCGTGAGGCACACCATAAAGAGGATGGTGGCAAACGGCACTTTGTTGTAGGCGTGTTCTGCCCAAGTCTGCGTCTTGGTAGGTAGCGAAGCGGTTCCGTAGCGCTGCTGATACTGCAGCATCTTGGCGAGCATCTGGTCCATCTGGTTCCATTGTCCGTCGAGTGCATATTGATAGAGCAGCGAGAAGGCATCCTGGATATACTTCTTCCGGCCTGAATCCATTCCGTCGGGCAATTCGTCGGTAGGCGAATACCAAGTGACGGGTGCCAGATGCTGGGCTTCGGCCGATGGTGCGGGGAATATCTTGAGGGGCTTTCCCTGACGCAGTTCAACGAGCATCATCAGCTTGTCGTCAACCTTCATCACATCCTGATGAAACTTGTCGCGGTTGCCCTGAGCGGCTTCCTGTACGTATGGCCCCAGGATATAGCCTCCCATTTCCTCATTGAAGAAAGAGGAGAAAGAGCAACGGTCGGGCAGTTGGAGTGTAGTCTTCAGCGGCCCGCCCTTCATCTTGATGACGGGTTGCTTCTCCCATTCGTCGCCGAAGAAGATGAAGTTGGCCAGCAGCTGTTCGGCCGTGTATCGGTTGCCGTCGGCATCCTTGAAGTATCGTTTGCCGGTGAGCTTCTTGGTGAAGTCGAGGGCAAAGGTCTGCAGGGGGCAGATGCGGTCGTTGTAGTTGATGTAGAGTTCTCCCAGGCGGCTGGCCGTCTCTTTGGGGATGGTGGTGGCTGCCATGGAATGGCCGCATACGGAGCAGACGGTTAGCAACAGAATTACTGCCCGTCCTCCTTTGGCGGAGGCTGAGGGGAGATTTCTCAGAATCTGGCGGTATTGCCCCTTTGGGTCAAAGAGCATCCAGATGAGGGCAATGAAGAGCAGGGCATAGCCCGTATAGGTGACGGGAATGCCCCAAGGGTCGCTGTTCACAGCCAGGATACTGCCCTGCATGTCGGGGTCATAGCTGCTCTGATAGAACCGGTATCCCTGATAGGAGAGAATCTTGTTCATGGAGATGGTGGCATTGCTCTCCTGGCTTTGTGTAGATGGTGATCCGGCTTGCTTCGGGAGGGGCAGGATGGTGACCTTGGTGACGTAGTCGGCATGGGCCATCGTGCCTTCGTGATATTTCACTTCAAAGTCCTTGAGGGCGATGCGGAAGGGCAGGGAGTGCATCTTGATATCCTTTCCTTCCTGTACCAGATAGGTATTGGTGCTTTCGCCCTTGCGCAGATGGAGCATGCCCTGGCGGGAGGTGAGATGTGTGAGCAAGGCACCGGCCAGAATGACGATGAAGGAGAGGTGGAGCACCATGGCGAAGACTTTCCTCACACGCTGTTTCAGAAACCATACAATGGCAACTGCTGCCAGCAGGGCCCATAGCACGGAGAACCACCATGAGCCGTACCAATACTCGCCTACATAGGCCGTGCCCTTGTATTTTTCAACGATAGTTGCAGCGGCCATCACCACGATGACCGCTACATATAGGAATATGAGGATTGTCTTCAGATGCTTCATCTTATCGTCCGTTTTGTCATATAAACGGAAAAATCAAAACTATATTGCGCGGAGGAATTTCACCACGGCGTCACGGTCGCTCTTTCCGAGTTTGTAGAACTTCATGGCCGACTCGTAGGCATGACTCTTCTTGGAGTAAGCATGCCACATGATGGCTTCCACCTCGTTGCGGGCGCGATAGTCGTGCAGACGGTCTTCGGCACCGGTGAGTTGCAGGCTCAGTCCGCGTCCCCAAAGCGGAGTGGTGCGGCACCAGCCTGTGCGGATGTCGTTCTTCATGAAGAGCTTGTGCTGTACCATGTCGGTATAGGGCCAGATGGTCTGGTTGGCAAACTTTGGCAGACATTCGCTTACGGGGATTCCTGCACTCTGGGCGTAGGCTTTCGAAGCGGCATCTACCCAGTAGTCGTCAGCTCCGGTCTTCCAGGAAGGACGATGGCAGTACTGGCAGCCTATCTGCATGAAGAGTTGCTTGCCCTTCTTCACCTCAGCGTCGTCGAGATTACGGGCGGCGGGTACGGCCAGACCGCGGTGCCATACCATGAACTGGTAGAACTGCTTGTCTGACATCTCTTCTTCACCATTGTAGGGCGCACCTTTCAAGAAGGCACTCTCAAACTTGTCCTTTCCGGCTATTGACGAAATGCTCAGCAGGTCGTTCACCTTTTCGGCAATGCCCTCCTTCGTGCTGGCATAGTAGGGATGGAGCAGACTGCTCTCGTCAGCTCCGTGCTTTGAGATATAGTCGATGACCTCGCTGTCTTCGCTCATGGCCTTTGCCCAATGAGGTGTGGTGTAGAACCAGTGGCGGTCGGAACGAGTCACGTTGGTGATGTTCCAGATAGCATTGGCTCCGGCTCCGTCTTGCAGCGTGCCACGTGTCATGGCGTAGGTGAAGCGCTTCACCGGACCATGAGAGCCGCGATGCTTACCCGTGTCGTTATAGCCTGCGCTGTAGTAGGCTGAGGGAGCAAAGGTGTTGCTGGCAGCGTCCCACATGGCGGGATTCAGATCGACACCGGCCTTGGCTTCGCTGCGCCATTGTGCTTCCATATCCTCGTCGGTGATGGCATCGAGCAGTCCTGTGCCATAGATGCCGATGGTTCCTTCGAGGCGTACCTCATAGTTGTCGGGTCTTGGGCTTGTGTTGAAGGCAGCCTGCGGGATAGTCACTTCGGGATAAATGAGTTCGAAGGTCTCACCGTCGGCAAACTTCCATTTGCCATTGCCGGCAGAGGCAATCTCGTCGGTCTCCATCTCGGTGACGGTCTTCCAGTCAATCTTGATCTGGTTCTCGTCGATAGGAGCCTTGAAGGGCGACATGGCAGCCGTCTGCGGCATTCCCGTCACGTGTGAGATATACGAGTTGGCACCATAGTTGACGGTCTCGCCTTTGACGTTGAGTTCTGTTCCTGATGTCGGGTGATAGATGACGAGCAGATAGCCGTTTCCGATGGTGTTGGTACGGTAGTCCGTCTGGCGCTTGCCATGACCGTAGGAAGGATGGCAGGCAATACAGCTGTTGCGCAGCCATGCTGGTCCGAGTCCTTTACGGGGAGCCTGTTCGAAGGTGTAGAGGTGCTCAAAGAAGTCCTCTCCCGTGGTGAAGTCGGCCAGTCCGTTTCCGCCAGGTATGAGATCCACGGCCGGTGCATCGGCTGAATAGCTGGCCTTCTCGGTAGTTCCCAGTTGTCCGCCAGGATACCATTCTTCGGCGGAGAACACATCATTGGCCTTTCCGAAGACGTCTTCGGCAGGCGTCAACTCTCCCAGTCCCTGATTGTCGTTGCTGTCGGAGCAGGCCGTCAGCAAGGGGAATGCCATTGAAGTGGCAACAGACAGAATGAGTAGTCTTCTGAAATTCATCATATTTGTAATGTTTTTGTAATGTTATTGACGTTCTTTTTTTTAAGCGGCTAAAGCGTCTCACCGTTTTTTGCGGTGAGGCGCTTGGCTTATTCTTATCTTGTGGAGTGTTGGAGGATGCTTCCTCTATTCCCAGTCTTCATCGTCTTCGAAGGCGATGTTCCATATCGTGCAGCAGTACTTCACGAAAGGTGAGGGCATCTTGCTGATGGCCGTGATGGCATTCACATAACCGTTCTCAACGGCGTTGTTGATGTTTGCCTTGTTTACGCTGGCAAAGAACGTATGGAAACTGTATGTGTTAGCCGTCTTGTCGGTAGAGCCGAGCCAGATATTGCGGATGGAGCGGATGTTGTCGCGGAAGTCGGAGATGGAGTTGTAGCTATAGGGTGACTCCACATACGACACGTCGCCATTGGCAAACGGGTTGGCAATCTTTGCCGTTCCTACCTCATTGCTGATGCCTACACATGAGCCTTCATCGTCGGAGAGTACCTGGGCAATGGCAGCCTTCAGCGTAGCGAAGGTGCTCTTGCCTCCGCTTACACCGGCTTTCTTCAGGTTGTCACCGAAGGAAAGACCATTGGTAGTGGTGTATTTGAGTCCGGCAGCCTTCACCACGGCCAGACGGCTGGCATTGGCACCGCCATCCCATGCCACTTGCAACTGGAAGGTGCGGTTCTTCAGCAATGTGCAGATGGTCTGTGCATAGGTCAGTTCCTGTGCACCGGTGATGTTCTCGAAGTTCTTGTAGGTGTCTTTGCCTTGGAACTCAGCAACCTTACGGGGCTTACCGTCGCGGAAGAGGATGAACTCCAGTGCGTGGAAGCCGAGGATGGTGGCATCGTCGAGCATCTCGTTGTTCATGCCGTTGTTGAAGTAGTTCAGTAATAGCGTGCGGTTGAGAGGCCATGAGTCGATGGTGGGGTCAACATCGAAGTCGGAGGCGGCACCCATCAGGAAAGCCTCGGAGCGCTCCCAGTACTGGCGCGCTGCCTTGAATTCCTCGCAGGCGGTGTTGATCTGTGCCTGTGTAATCGTGTTGGCGGTCAGTCCGTTAAGGGTCTTCTCCAGGGCTTCGGTGTTGTCGGCCAGACTGGTATAGGTGGGAACAATCACTTTGTCCACGATGTTCTCAAGCACCTTGTAGAGATAAGCTTCCTGTTCTGAAGAAAGCGTGGAGGTGGCAATAGCCTGATTGGCAGCAGTGAGTTCGTTGACGAGTGTAGCGCAGTTGTCGATGGCTGCCTGGCCAAAGCTCTTGTCTTTGTAGTTGCCGGTGTTGGCCGTGTAAGTGTCCTGATCAACAACTGGTGCCGTGGTCACGATGTTGAAGCCATCGTCACTGCTGTTATTGTCATCATCACTGCTACAGGCGGTGAAACTCATGCTCAGCGTGCCGGCGGCAGCGAAGAGCATTGCATACTTTAATAGATTCTTCATTTTTGTGTTATATTTTTAAATTGTTGATGTATATGCTTTTTCTTGAGAGGGATTTTCTTTAAAAGAACCATCCCTCGTAAGCCACACCGATGTTGACTGAAGGCTCATTGTTGTAGAGACTCTTCAGGAACCGGTTGCTATATTCTGCCTTGATGGCAATCTGCTTGATGGGGTGGTAGTTCACACCCAAGGCCATGCGCTTCACTTCCGTGAAATCGTATGGAGTGTTGTTTGTGTTCGAGGCGTATGGGTTGTATTGCTCATAGCGTCCGAATACGTACAACTGCTGATTGTTGGCTCTCAGGCTTTCAATCTGCGAGAACACGTCGTAGCCAGCCTCGATGCCGATGGCATAGGCATTGCCTGAAACGAAGGCGGAATGCTTGAAGGGAGACTTGGAGTTCAGACGGTTATACATGTATTTCAGCTGTGCCGCATCACTCAGGTAGCCATAGTCTGCCTGACCGCGCACAATCCAGTTGTAGCCTTTGTAGGTGAAGTCAATTGATCCGATGACTACCTTTCCTTTATATGTGGCGCTGGCTCCGTTCTTCTCTGCGGGGTAGGTGTTGCCGATGGTATGGCCGTAGTAACCGCTCAGACCGATGCGCAAGCCGGGCACCGAATAGTTGTCAATACGCAAAGCTCCGCCGTACTTGTTGGCAACGTCGAACTCCAGTGGTGACTTTGGTCCACGGTGAATCCATCCCGTATTGGTGAAGTTGTCGGCATTCAGGCCTGCCAGGAACTGTGCCTCGTAGCGCCAGTCACCATAACGGCCCCAGAAGGAGGCTCCCGTCTGATGCCAGGTGGAAGGCATGATGATATCCTCGCCTTCGGGACGATAGACGGTGAAGAAGTTCAGCGGCTCATGATAGGCGTTGTTCAGTCCTACAGGCACCACGATGTGTCCCATCTTCAGGTTGGCCCATGAAGCGAATGACTTCTGAATCCAGAACTGTTCCAGTTCCACTTCGCCGCCTTTCTCGGTCTCCTGTTCCCATTCGCCGCCTTCTTCGTCTTCTTTCTCGTAGGCGATGCCGGTGCCACCGTGCTCAAACTCAATCTCGGTGCCGAAACTCCAGCCTTTTCCGAAGTCATAGCCCAGATAGATCACGGCATGGGGAATGTCGAAACGTCCGTGCGAAGGGTCGTTCTTGTGTTCTTCAGGCTGACTGTAGCGGCTTACGTGGTCACTATAGAAATTGCGGCCATAGTTTATCTCGCCGTAGCCTCCTATGCTCAGGCGGCTTTTGGCGTTCCTGTTTTGGAGTACGGAGTCGGAAGCTACTACTTGTGCATTGACGGCAGTAACACAAAAGATGCTTAATGCTGTGGTTGCGAATATCTTTAAATATCTGTTCATCATGAATGAAATCTTTATCCTTGCCTTTTGGCTTCTATAGATTAAAACTGGTTTGTAAACTCGGTGGCAAAGGTATCGACTTCCATGAAACCCTGCAATACTTAAAAATTGGTAATTTTACTAAATAAAGAATGTGTGCAATACCAAATAATTGGTAATTGCACACACACGATGATGAATAGATTATTGGGTATTGATGTTTAGTTGCCGTCGGGCTTTGTAGCGTCGGCACGTCTTGTGAAGGTCCATTTGAAGTCCTGCCAGGAGTCGGGCTGTGAGGCATGGAAAGGCTTCCAGCCACTGCGCAGGTAGCTGGCTATGGGCAGTTGCAGGTCGCAGAGTCCCTGCACCACCATCTTGGCCACTTCGTAGGCTCCGTAGGGATTGAAGTGGGTGTTGTCAGCCAGAGCCTTGGGCTGGTCGGCGAAGGTGTTGGCCTCGTAGTGAACCAGCGAGCGCTTGCTGTCTTCGTAGCCCAGTGTCTCGAAGAAAGTCTTTGTCATTCCGTTGAGGTCGATGACGGGCACCTGCTCACGCTCAGCCACACTCAGCATGGCTGCGGGGAAATCCCCGTGGGTGTTCTTCAGCGTCTTCTGGTCGTCGTTGAAGAATCGGCGGCTGGTAGGTGTGCAGAAGATGATGGTTGCCCCTTTGGCGCGCACGCGGTCCACGAAGATCTTCAGGTTGTAGATATAGTGATACCAAGCTCCGTCGCCGGGCTGATGTTCTTTCTCATCGTTGTGGCCGAACTCGCAGATGACGTAGTCGCCCTTTTTTAGCGTAGCGCAGATCTGGTTCAGGCGGTTGCCGGCGATGAAGGTGCGTGCGGTGAGACCGCTTTCGGCGTGATTGCTCACGACCAGGCTGTCACCAAACCATCGGGTAATCATCTGTCCCCAGGAAGCATACGGGTCATAGGGCTGGTCGGTTACCGTGGAGTTGCCGCAGAGATAGAGCGTGTGAACCTCAGGGGCGGGTTCTATCACGATGCGGCTGACGGCAGGGGCAGCTCCCGTGATAAACAGGTCGAGCGAGTCGTTCCACGTGTTGTAGCCCTTTTCGCGCTCTTTCACTTTGACGCGGTCCTTATGCTCTCCGTTCTTGTCGCTATATATATAATAAGGTGTACGCTTGTTGACCAGGAAACTGACGGTCTTCGTCTGCCGTTTCTTGGTGGTCTCGTTTTCCACCATCAGACGGCGGTTCTCAGCGAGAATGGTAGTCTCGCCGGCCTTTTTCTTAGAGCCGAGCGTCATCGTGACGCGGTAGTTTCCATCAGGGACCTTTACCTGAAACATCTGTTCTTGGGTGATGTTCACGTCGAATGTCTGTGCGGTGGCTGTGGTAGCTATCCACAGCAAGGCTAATAGAAGTTTTCTCATAAGTTTGTCTTTATTTTTTCCAAAAACGGTTTGTGATATCTTCAAACTCTCCGGGTGCGGTTTTCTTGTAGAGCCGTTGGTTGGTGGTCTTGTCTTTCAGACAGCCAAGGTGGGCGATATAGGGGCCGAGCTTGAAGTAGTCGAAATGGTCCTTGCTGAGGAAATGCGGGAAATACTGTTTGCCACTGTACCATCCCACCTTATACTCAGGGTGTTCCCCATGCAGCCATACGGCCAGCCGCTCCACTTCCTCGGGATCGTTGTCGCCACCCATGAAGCAGATGCAGGTGATGTCGCTGCCGAATTCGCGAATCATCGCCTTCAGCGCTTCCTCATTGAGAGGCTCCCCGATGTCTGCCCAAAGGTATTTGCTGTGGCATCCCGGACAGTGGTTTGGGCAGTTGGATATATTGATGGTTAGCGTGGTCTCGTCAGGGATTTCCTGAAAGACCACGCCAGTGTTTACATATTTCAACATGCGGTATTAGAGTGTAAGTTCTTCCACCAGTTCCTTCGGGGCTGCCTCGTAGTAGAAACGGCGTCCGGCTTCTTTCTGACGGGCCTCGCTGAAGTTGCTCACGCGCTTCAGGTAACCGATGATGCGGGTCATGTAGTCCACGTTGCGGCTATGGCAGTGGGGGCATTCCTTCAGGTAGCGCTTGTCAATATGGCCGCAGTCGTTGCAGATGGTGTTGGGGATGTTGAACGTGAAGTAGTTGCATCCTTCCTTGGCAGCCACTTTCAGCAGGTTGCGGTATTGCTGTTTCGAGAGGTGTTCCTCCAGGTTCATATGCAGGGCTGAACCGCCGGTGAGGTGTTCGATGTAGGGTGCACCGTGGAGCTTGAACTTGTCGATGATGTTCAGCGAATCGTCTTCCACGATGTAGAAATAGGAGTTGTAGCAGTCGCGCGGTACGAAGTAGCCGTCTTCGCGGTCCCACTTGGCGTGTTTCACACCCACATTCTCGGCAGGAATCATCTCGCAGTTGAAGAGCACTTCCTTCGTGCGATACTGCTTGTTGTACTTCTCCACGAGTCCCAGCACGGTCTGCACGTAGCGCAGGTATTCGGGGTTGTCGTTGATCTGGATGCCTAAGAACTCAGCTGCCTCTACCAGTCCGTTCACACCGATGGTGAGATACTGGCGGCCGATGTTGATGTAGCCGGCGTCGAACAGCGGCAGCATGCCCGACTTCTGCAGTTCCTTCAGGTTCTCATTGTAGGCGAGCTGCACCTTGTGGCAGAGGTCGATGACCTCGCTGAGATACTCCGTATAGACCATCTTGTGGTTCACGGCATACTGGATGCAGCGGTTCAGGTTGATGGTGAGCACGCTCTTTGAACCCGTTGACACGCCACCGGCACCCAGCGTGTAGCTGAATCCGTTGTCCTGAATCTCATTGCGCAGGCGGCAGCAGCTGGCCAGCGAGTCGGCATTGTCGCTCATGTAGGTGAAGAAGGAGTGTCCCTCGCTATACATCTCGGCAGTGAAGTCGGCCCATTCTTTGTCCAGACAGTCACCGTCCTTGGTGAGCAGCGACATGGTTTCCACGGGGAATGTGAGCACGGCCTTCGTGCGCTCCTTGTTGAACCACTTCATGAAACGCTTCTGCAGCCAGGAGAGTCCGGCCCAGTCGGGCTTACTTCCGTCGGGGAAGTAGAACTCGCCGAACATGGCTTCGAAGTAGTATTTGTCATAGTAAGCCACATTCCAGAACACGGCCTGATAGTTGCGGGCACCCGTGGGCTGGTTCAGCGTATAGACAATCTGCTCAAAGCAGTCGGTGATAATCTTGTCGATGGTGCGCTGCTTGAGCGAGAGGTCAACCACCTTGTCGGGCTCTTTCCAGTAGTCCTTGCCATACTCCATGCCGATGAAGTAGTTCATGTACATCAGGAACTCGGGCGTGGCGCAGGCGCCGCTCAGCATTGAGCTCACCATGAACACCATGTTGGCAAAGCCGCCGCAGAACGACTTCAGGTTGGTGGGAGCGGTAGAGTTGCCGCCGATAGAGGCCGTGCCGCCGATGAGCCAGGGGTACATCGTGATGGAGGCACAGTAGTTAGCCAGCGAAGTCTCGTCATTCTTATATATAAAGTGGTGGGTCAACAAATCAATATACTTGTCAGCAAGGTCTTTGCCGTACATCTTCTTGATACGGTCGGTCAGCAAACGACGGTTCAAGCGGATGAAGCTGGCTTTGGGCAATTCGCCTATCAGCGTGGCGATGTTTTTGTGTTCTACGTTGGCGTTGGCATCATATTTGGAGCCGGTTGCAGCATTGGCGGCCTGGCAATAGTCAACCAAAAAGTTCAACTTCTCCATCGTTTCGCGATCTTCGGTGTGACGCTGGCGATAGAGCATAAATGATTTGGCCACCTTGTAGAATCCCTCCTTCATCAGGGCTTCCTCCACCTGGTTCTGGATGTCTTCCACCTTGATGTCTTCGTGGATGTCGAGATGGGCCAATACTTTGCTAAGTACCGACAAATCAACGGGTTCCTCTACTGAGTTGAATGCCTTGATGATGGCGTTCATGATTTTGTCAAGCGAAAAACGTACTTTCTCACCGTCTCGCTTGGTGATGCTGAAAAGTTTGTTGTCCATTATGTATTTTACTTTATTAATTTAGCCCGATTGCGGTTAGAAGTTTCACTTTTTGGAAAACTTTTTAGGATTCCGGTTTCAAAAAGTTGTCCGTTTTGGAAAACTTTTGCGAGTGCAAAGATACAATTATTTTCTAAAAAACAATACTATAATAGACATTTTAACATATAATAATTTTATATGAATTGTTATCCATAAAAAATGCGGAAGGACTTCCTCTCGGAAATCCTTCCGCTGCAAACTTAAACAACCGAAAAAAGAACGGATTGTTTAAAACGAAAGTTTTTATCGTATGAACAGCAGCTCGCGATACTTGGGCAATGTCCAGAGCTCGTCGGCCACGGTCAGTTCGAGTTTGTCGATGTGGTAGCGTATCTTTTCCATCTTGGGCTCCACGGTGTCGTGGTAGGCAATGGCTTTCTCGCGCTCACTCTCGATGCGGTTGGCCACCTTGCGGGCGTTGACCAGTTCCTCTACCATGGTTTCGATGGTCTGAGTGCGGTCGGCAATTTCCTTGATGATTTTGATGTTGCGGGTGCAGAGGGCCTTGCCTTCTTCGGTGCCGAACACCTCGATCATGGCAGCCACGTTCTTGGCCAGACGGGTCTGATAGTGGGTGGCCACGGGGATGATATGGTTCATCGAAAGGTCGCCGAGCACGCGGGCCTCAATCTGAATTTTCTTTGTGTAGGTCTCCCATTTCACTTCGTTGCGGGCCTCCAGTTCCTTGCGGTTCATGATGTTGAGGCTCTCAAACATTTGGATGCTCTCGGGATCGAGGTAGCGGTCGAAGATAATGGGGCACGACTTCTCCACGTCGAGTCCGCGGCGGGTGGCTTCCTCTACCCATTCGTCGCTGTAGCCGTTGCCGTCGAAACGGATGGGGGCGCACTCCTTGATGTCCTCGCGGATGATGTCGATGATGGCACTGGTCTGATCCTGACCCTTGGCTATCAGCGCATCCACGCGGTTCTTGAAGTTCACCAGCGCTTCAGCCACGGCAGCATTCAGCGCAATCATCGCACTGGCACAGTTGGCCTCGCTGCCCACGGCGCGGAACTCAAAGCGGTTTCCGGTGAAGGCGAAGGGAGAAGTGCGGTTGCGGTCGGTGTTGTCGATGAGCAGTTCGGGAATCTCGGGAATGTCGAGCTTCATGCCCTGTTTGCCTTCCATCGAGAAGAGGTCTTCCTTGTCGGCTTTCTCGATATGCTCCAGCAGTTCGCTCACCTGTTTGCCCAGGAAGCTGGAGATGATGGCGGGAGGTGCCTCGTTGGCACCCAGTCGGTGGGCGTTGGTGGCACTCATGATGCTGGCCTTCAGCAGTCCGTTGTGCTTATAGACGCCCATCAGCGTTTCTACCACGAAGGTCACGAAGCGCAGGTTCTGCTCAGCGTCTTTTCCCGGAGCATGGAGCAGGATGCCGGTATCGGTGGAGAGACTCCAGTTGTTGTGCTTACCCGATCCGTTGATGCCGTCGAAGGGCTTTTCGTGGAGCAGCACGCGGAAGCCGTGCTTGCGGGCCACTTTCTTCATCAGCGACATCAGCAGCATGTTGTGGTCCACGGCCAGGTTGGTTTCCTCGAATATCGGGGCAATCTCAAACTGGTTGGGAGCCACCTCGTTATGGCGTGTCTTGCAGGGGATGGCCAGTTGCAGGGCCTGTATCTCAAGGTCTTTCATGAAGGCCTGCACGCGGTCGGGGATGGTGCCGAAGTAGTGGTCGTCCATCTGCTGGTTCTTGGCCGAATCGTGTCCCATCAGCGTGCGTCCGGTGAGCATCAGGTCGGGGCGGGCGGAGTAGAGTCCTTCATCCACGAGGAAATACTCCTGTTCCCAACCCAGGTTGCTGGTCACTTTCTTCACGTTCGGGTCGAAGTAGCGGGCTACGGCGCTGGCTGCCTCGTCAACGGCGCGGAGCGCACGCTTCAGCGGAGCCTTGTAGTCGAGGGCTTCACCCGTATAGGATATGAAGATGGTGGGAATACAGAGTGTGTCGTCGATGATGAATACCGGCGATGTGGGATCCCAGGCCGAATAGCCGCGGGCTTCGAAGGTGGCACGGATACCGCCGCTGGGGAATGAGCTGGCGTCAGGCTCCTGCTGCATCAGCAGTTTGCCGCTGAAGTCCTCTATCATGCCGCCCTTGCCGTCGTGCTCGATGAAGGCATCATGCTTCTCGGCCGTTCCCTCTGTCAATGGCTGGAACCAGTGTGTGTAGTGGGTCACGCCGTTCTCGTCGGCCCATTGCTTCATGCCTTTTGCCACGGCATTGGCAATGCTGCGGTCGAGGGCTGCACCGTTATCTATCACGTCAACGAGCTTCTCGTAAACATCCTTCTGCAGGTACTTGTACATCTTGTCACGGGTGAACACGTACTTCCCGTAATACTCCGACGGGCGCTCCACAGGCGCAATCACATCGACTGGTTTCTTGGAGAATGCCTCCTCAACAACCTGGAATCTTAAGTTTGCCATTGTCATAACATTTAATATTAAACAATCTTTTTTATATACCTTTGTTTAAGTTTGCGCTGCAAAGGTACAGCTTTTTTTTGAATTATCTTACATTTTGTCTCAGAATAACCCTTTCATCCAGCGTGAAATTCGTTGAAGGGCTTCTTCGCAGTCTTCACGGTTGCCGAATGAGGTGAGTCGGATGAAGCCTTCGCCGGAAGGACCGAAGCCCACGCCGGGCGTGCAGACCACCTGGGCTCCGTAGAGCATCTCTTCGAAAAACTTCCACGAACTGGTGTCGCCCGGTGTCTTTACCCACAGGTAGGGAGCGTTCACTCCGCCATACACTCTCATGCCCAGTTTGGTGAGCGTCTCGTGCATCAGTCGCGCGTTGCCCATGTAGTAGTCGATGGTTTCCTTCACTTGCTGCTTGCCTTCGGGCGTATAGATGGCCTCGGCAGCACGTTGCGAGATGTAGCTCGTGCCGTTAAACTTCGTGCATTGCCGGCGGTCCCATAGCGGATTCAGCGGGATGCGTTCCGTGCCGTCCAGCGTAATGGCCGTGAGGTCCTTCGGCACGATGGTGTAGCCGCAGCGGATACCTGTGAAACCGGCCGTCTTCGAATAGCTGTGAAACTCGATGGCACATTTCCGCGCGCCCTTTATCTCGTAGATGGAGTGGGGGATGGAGTCGTCCTGGATATAGGCCTGATAGGCCGCGTCGTAGAAGATGATGGCATCGTTCTTCAGGGCGAAGTTCACCCATTTGCGCAGTTCTTCCTTCGTGATGACCATTCCCGTGGGATTGTTCGGGTAGCACAGGTAGATCATATCTACGCGGTGGTCGGGGATTCTCGGCACGAAGCCGTTCTCCTCATTGCAGGGCATGTAGGTCACGTTGCTCCATTCGCCATGTTCGTTCACCGTTCCTGCCCGTCCGTTCATCACGTTTGAGTCGATATAGACCGGATAGATAGGGTCGGTCACGGCCATCGAGTTGTCCCAGCGCACCAGCTCGCCGATGTTTCCCGTGTCACTCTTGGCCCCGTCGTTGACAAACACCTCCGAGGGATCGATGTGGACGCCCCGTGGCAGGAAGTCGTTTTTCACGATGGCCTCGCGCAGCCAGAGGTAACCCTGTTCCGGGCCGTAGCCGTGGAAACGCTCTTTCGTAGCCATATCGTCAACGGCTTTGTGCATAGCCTCGATGACGGCAGGAGCCAGCGGCTGCGTCACGTCGCCGATGCCGAGGCTGATGACCGTGGCTTTCGGGTGGGTAGCCTTGTAGGCATTCACCTTCTTGGCGATGTCTGCGAAGAGATAGTTCTTCGAGAGTTTCTGGAAATGTTCGTTGATCAGTGCCATATTTTATTTTAAATACAAGTTTCAAATTTCTTTTAACTGAACACAAAGGCACAAAGTCACAAAGAAATAATCTTTGAAAAATCTTAGTGTCTTAGTGTCCTTGTGTTTCATGAAATACAATCTTCACTTTCGCAGATTTCTCCTTCAAAGACAAATTCTGCAGGGCCCGAGAGCATCACGTGGTTGTCAGCCTGCCATTCGATGTCCAACTGTCCGCCGTCCATCAGGATGCTGCACTCGCGTCCGCAGCGTCCGGTCCGAGCGGCAGCCACGGCCGTAGCACAGGCACCTGTTCCGCAGGCCATCGTGATGCCGCTGCCCCGTTCCCACACGCGCGTTCTTATTATATTAGGAGCCGTCACCTCTGCAAATTCGATATTGCAGCGTTCCGGGAATGCCTCATGATGCTCCAGTCTTTCGCCCTCCTTGGCCACGTCGATAGCGTTGATGTCGTCCACGAAGATCACGTAATGGGGATTGCCCATAGAGACAAAGAACCCACCCTCAATCCCTCCCGAAGGGAGGGAAGTTGTTAGACTTTTTTCTTTAGCGGAATTAAAGAGGCTTTCGTCTTCAAAAACCGGTTCGCCCATATCCACCGTAACCTTTTCGACTTCCCCGTCAACAATCCGCAGGATAAGCCTCTTCACCCCCGAAAGCGTAAGCAGCCGAATCTCAGTCTCCTGATAATTCCCCCTCCCTAAACAGGGAGGGTAGGGGTGGGTCTTTGTATATATATACTTCCCGATACACCTCGCCGCATTGCCGCACATCCGCGCCTCCGAACCGTCGGCGTTGAAGATACGCATCGTATAGTCGGCCTCTGCCGTTTCCGAACGCCCTATCAGCACCAGGCCGTCGGCTCCGATACCCTTATGGCGGTCGCTCCATTCGATGGCAGCCTTCTGGGGGTTGGCTATCGGATATAAAGAGGTGTCAACGTAAATATAGTCGTTGCCTGCACCCTGCATCTTTGTGAAATGTATCGTTTTTGTCATTTTGCAAGTTTTTCCGTTTAAATACTTTCGTTTTGTTTGCTTTCGAATGCAAAGGTAAAACATTTTGAAAGAAACTCCAAGTGTTTTCATACTTTTTTCATCTTTCTTTTTCGTTTGATTTGCTAATTGAAAGCAAATTCCACGTTTTGCCTTTCAATTTGTAATTATAATCAATGAAATCTTGTGCAAAGTGTAACAAATCCCAAATGCTCCGTTCTCATACTTCAATCGCTCTTATCGGTTGCAAATATACAAAAGTTTTCCTAATAACAGGCAATTACGCAATTTTTTTTAAAGACACAAAAACAAAGAGCCGGATACCGAAGCCGCGGATGTTGGCGTGGGTTCCCGCTCTTTACGAATCAGTCTTCGTTTGCATCGAATATCTCAGGCGGGAAACGCATTTCATCCTCAGGGTCATCAAGATAATCATCGTAATAGTCTTGAAAGCAGGAAGCTTCATCTGTTGCCCTGCTTATGCCCCGGCTTCGGACTTCCTGCATTTTTTTTGAGTTAGAATCTTGTTGTTGATAGTTCTAAGGACGCATCCCTTGGCTGTCCCTGTGGGTGTTCCCTTGGCTGTCCACATGAGTGTTCCCACACGTGCCCCTACAAGTGGCTATGGCTTGTCCCCAAACTCTCAAAAATCGACTTACACAAAAATACAAAATAAAATCCAATTCAGGGAAGAAAATATGAGAAAATATGAGGTAGAAAATATTTATTATTCTTACGTGGGTCTGCCCATTGACCAAAGGTATATAAAAGTTTTCCGAGAAATGCGCTGTGTTATTAGAAAATATTCGTATCTTCGTCCCCGATAACAGTTAAAAGATAGTTTATGGATAAGACGACAGCCCAAAATTTGCCAATAGGGGCATGTGGCCTTTATTGCGGAGCGTGCAGGAAGTTGCTCAATGAGCAGTGCGCAGGATGCCAACCTCAAGAAGATAACCCAGGCATAGGCCAATCCCTTCCCAAGGGGTTTCAAAGGTGTAAGATTCGCAAATGCTGCAAGGAACTTGGTTTCCGCACATGCGCCGAATGTCACAAGGACGTGAAGAAATGTAATACCCATAATAATTTTATCGGTAAGGTCTTCGCGCTCATTTTCCGAAGTGACCGTGCTGCCTGTATCCGCTATATTCGTGATAACGGAGAGCAGGCCTACGCCGAGGAGATGGCACGACGAGGCCAACAGACAATGAAAAGGAAATAGCCTTTATACTGTCTTAATCAATTTCTATTTCTTTGAATTTAAATAACCAGATAGATACCAGTTTATATGAAATACTTGAGCCTTTTATTTGCAACTCTGGTCCTGATCTTTTGTTCCTGCAATAGGAACAGGACGGTGACGAATGCCGGACAGACTCCGCCAATGAAAGTGCAAGATTCTTTAGTAGATGCTCAAGACCGGCTTATGCCCGACGGTCTTGGCAGTAAGGATGCTGATAGTACCAAAGTATCGGCGACTAAGATAACGCCGGAAATGGCATACGAAGGAGTGAATAACTATTGTCATAGTATGTATGACTGGAGCGTTGCAGAGGAGAATCCGTCCATGATGTACGTGAAAATGGGAGAAGAGACGGAGTCTGCGTATAAAGTGATTTTTCGCAGTTATACCGGGGCATTCGTGTATTTCTATGTTGAAAAGGCAGGTGGCATCACCAGAATGGTAGAGTATGAACCGGCGCTTGATGCCGAGAGCGAAGCCGGAACCATTAATTTGCTTGATTACTTGGAAAAGAAAGAATAATCAGAGATGAAACAAGATGTCAATCCCAAGTTAACCAATTGGGCAGCAAACTGGGGGAAAACATACTGGGCTTACCGTGAGAATGCTTGAGCGGGTGCCTTCTTTCCAATCTATTATAGAATAACCTCAACCCGCCAAAAAACTTCACCGCAATGTGCAACCCACTGGCTGGCTGCGCATTGCGGTGAAGGGTTCAGGTGCCGGTCTTTTTATAGACGTAGGAATGGCCCCACTCCTCGCGATAGTATTTGGGATAGGGCTCCGAGACCAGTTGCGTGAGAATCTTGTCGGCACGGTAGCGCGAGAATCCGAACTCCAGCTGGAATGCCCGCCGCGTGAAGGGACCGTTCTTCTCGTAGAACGCAGCCAGCCGCTTGAGCAGTTCGCCGCGACCGAGTTCTTCGGTGTAGCCCCCCCTTGTCGTGCTGGAAATGGGCGTGGTAGTCGCGGATGCGCTTCAGCATCGCCTTGTCGGGCGTGAAGCTGATGCCTTTCACTACCACCTCGCGGGCCGTGATGTCCTCCGGGTTCAGGTAGCGCTTGGCGTGCATCCGTCCGTCCTTTCCGCGCGTCTTGCGCGTACCTAATTGCAGACAGAAGCGCCCCAGCCCCTCGATGTGCAGGTCGTGGCCGCTCTGCAGCAGTTCCACAATCTCTTCTTTCAGGCTTTCCATCACCAGCGTGTAGGTGGCCAGATCCACTATCGAGCCATGATACCGAATGTGGTCCACGATGTCTTCCGACTTCAGCGTGGTGAAATAATGCCGTCTTACGTGATAGGTCTGTTCCGTCTCACCCTTCCGCTTGGGCGTGGGGTGCACGGTGTAGTGAATGCCGTCGCGTTTTGCCATAGTCTTTCTGATTGATTAATTGATGGAACACAAAGACACGAAGGCACAAAGTTTTTCTTTGCATACAGCCTTTTGGGCTTCTGTGTCTTTGTGTTCAGTTAGATTCATATTTTTGTTTCTATTAATAGTTATTGCTGCAAAGATACGCAATAATCCGCTAAACGCCCACAAACTATTCTTCGATTTAGCATTATTTTGCATTGCTGACGTAGGTCGGCAATGTTGCTGACACCTGTCGGTAATATTGCTGACATTTGTCAGCAATGCCTCGCAAGCATATTTTAGAGAAAAGTTACGGCTGTTTTGGACGATAGCTTGACTGTGAAAGGAATTTGCGCGCCGACGGGCAGATTCGTAAAAAAAATCCCTTGACAAAAGGCCCTTTTCGCATTATCTTTGCAGTAGATTTTTAACCAAATTCAATCGATTATGAACATTCTGAACATCAGTAGAAAGTTGGCCGAGTGCAACGCGTACATCGGCCAGTTGGAAACCCAGAACCAGTTGCTCCGCCAGCGCGAGGAACTGGCCAAAAAATCAGTAAAAGCCTCGCAGCAGGCCAGTTACGAACAACGCAAGGAGGCCTATCTGCTGCCCATCCGCGAGATGACGGCCTTCCTCGCAAGCCATTATGAGTTCCGCCACAACGTGGTTCGCGACAGTTATGAACTGCGCCGCCGCGACGCGGACGAACCGTGGCTGCCGCTCGATGAGCGCCAGCTGAACTCGGTGATGAACAGCGTGCAGGACGAAGGACGCGTCTATTGCCTGAAAAGTCTGGTCGTGCAGCGCATCAAGAGTAGTCTGGCCACCGACTATCATCCCGTGACGGCCTATCTGGAGCAGGTGCGCGGACAGTGGGATGGCACAGATCGCGTCTCCGAACTCATCAGCCGCGTGAATCCATCCGACTATTGCCGCCGCATGATGCGACTCTGGCTGCGGGCCGTTGTGGCACAATGGCTTGGCCGCGATGCCCGTCATGCCAATGCCGTGATGCTGCTCCTGGTCAGTCCGCGCCAAGGATTGCACAAGAGTACCTTCCTCCACGAACTGCTGCCCGAGCAGTTGGCCGACTATTACACCGACGACTATTCGCTCTCTTCGCGTTCCAACGCCGAGCGCAAGCTGGTGGAGTTCGCGCTGGTCAACATCGACGAGTTCGACAAACTGCCGCCGAAGAAGATGCCCGACCTGAAGACGCTCATGCAGACGCTGCGCCCTTCGTTCGTGAAAGCCTATAAGACCAACTTCAACCTGTTGCCGCGCATCGCCTCGTTTGTGGGCACCAGCAACCAGCGCCAGCTGCTCACCGACCGCACCGGATCGCGTCGTTTCCTCATTCTGGAGCCCGAAAGCGTGATCCGCGTCGCGGGCATCGACCACGATCAGCTCTATGCCCAACTCATCCACGAGGTGGAAAGCGGACTGCCCTGCCATTTCACCAAGGCCGATGAGGCCGAGATGGAGCTCCACAACCAGCCCTACTATGTAGTCTCCGATTTGGAGCGCCTCGTGCTCCGCTTCTTCCGCCGTCCCGAAGAGGGCGAGGCTTGTCAGGAACTTTCCGCCCGTCAGCTGATGAACATCCTGCAGAAGCACAACAGCCGTCTGTTGCGCGAAGAGTCGGAAACCCATTTTGGCCGCTTGCTCCTGCGCCTGGGTTTCGACCGCATCCACAACCATCTGGGCAACGTCTATCGCGTAGTGCTCCTCTAACCACGGTCATCAAAACCCTTCACCGCAAAGTGCAGACCCTGAATGCCTTGCACCCTGCGGTGAAGTTTTTTGGGGGGGCTGCTAGTATCCCTAGTAACCCTAGTAACCCTAGTAAATCTAGTAGTACTAGTAGCACTAGAAGAACTAGTAGTACTAGTAATACTAGTAGCACTAGTAGAACTAGTAGCACTAGTAGAACTAGTCCCCACCAGCTCCCCTAAGCCTGCTCTTAAGTTCCTCGTTTTCGGCCTTTAGCCGTTGATTCTCGGCTTCCAGTTCGCGAAGGCGGCGGTCAATGCCCTCTCGGTAGCCGGTGCGTGCGGCATGCATCCGCTCCTTGATGCCGCCTTCTTCAATAAAGCGTTTCTCCAGATGTTTCAGATACCCGTCGAACATCTTGTCGATGATATGGCAAAGGCTGAGAGCCATGTTGCAGAACTCTTCTGCCGACAGTTTCGAGGCAAGTTCTTGGTAGGCTTCCCAGCGGTTATTCTGCCGACAGAAGTTCACCATTCCGTCGAAGCGTGGATGATCCTTGTCCCAAATGGGGAGGTTGTTTCTCTTCAGATAATCCTCATAGTCCTCACGCAGTTCCTGGAAACTGGCCCTGCCCACGTTTACCAGGTTCACTTCCATCTTGCTGCTTGTCAGTCCCTCCTCGCAACCTTCTACGATGTTCTGTTTCCCGCAACGGGCTGCCATATTCATCTGGTCAACCCGACGGTCACCGTAAAGTGGCAGGAAACGCTTACAGAAGACATCCGTCAATAGGACTAGCACCTCAGACTTCTGATAGACGTGCAATTCCTTGTAGTTGGCTACCTTCCCGAAGATGGTTTTCTTTTCCATATCCTATCTATTTGATACCTTGCCCATATTTAGTTTGCTAATCGACCTTAATCGCCTTTGTTTTCAAAGAAATAAACCATTTATTTCTTCAAGAAGCCGTATTCGTATACCTTTTCTTCAATCTGCTTGGCGAGTTCTTTTTGCTTTTGGCGGAGGTCAGCAATGAGGGCAGTGTATGTTGGATCATTACTTTCTGTATTCATCTGCTGTTTACCGCTCTTGGTGGTTTTGGTCCCTTGGAAGTAAAGGCGGATGTCATAGAATGATGCGTTGGGGGTTTCTTTGGCGATAGGTTGCTGATGATAGTAGCACCAAAGTTCACGGCCTGCATCCATAACGGCTTGGGCTTCGGCTGACAAGGTTAATGGGACGGTGCCGTCGAGATATTTTGTAGTGATGGAAACGACTGACTCGTCGAAGACATCTGCCACGTGATAGTTCTTGCTGTCTTTTTCGTATTCCTTCTGTTCTTCTTCTGTTCTAACGGCTTTTTTGATACGTCCGTGTATAAAGTCACTTATGAAGTGACTCTCGAATTTCTCTTTTGCATCAACTTCTTCTTCAGTGAAAGGAATCCAATGGTTTGTACCGTGCTCGCTGCTGATGCGATTCTGTCCGTGAAAGAGGGTATAGATGAGACAGTCAGTCTGAAACTCAGTGTCTGTCTGCCAGTCATTGTTGGGATAGAGGAATTGGTCGCGATCGTTTAACCAATTAGCCTCTATACTAAGCCGAACTGCAAAATAAGTAACCATTGGGATAATATTATTTGGAGTTATCCAGTTCCCTTTTACTTGTTTGAGGTCATTGTCAGAAGGCTTAAGAGTAATAAAGACACCTTTGTTGTTTTGGAAGTCTGTTCCTAAATAGCGTAGATAGGCATAATGCTTTTCATTTTTATTGTAGTATTGACGTAACCAGTTAATTATAAACAAATCTTGATCATAAGAGTACAGGTTCTTTTTCTCAAGAAATTCTCCTTTTGCATTATAAACGTCCGCTTCTGCTTGTTGAAAATAATCTACTGTTCCTGTATACCATATCTGAAAACCAATTGGAAAATCGCCTTTAACATTATCAAAGGTGTTGGCAGGTACCAAGAAAAATCGACCGGGCTTCGCCCGGAAAGTTTTCCGGAAATCACGGAAGTTCGGTGCTTGCACTATTTTCAACTTTGAAAATAGTGCAAGCACCGAAGATGGGATTTCATCAACAATTCGTGCATAGAATTGAGCGAACAGTTCATTTCCGGCTCTTCCTAATTGGTTCTTATATCGTTCTTGTACGGCTGACCTTGAAAGTCCTTTTCTGTTTTGTCCACTTCCAGTGACAGTTCGGGCATTACTAGCTTCTGCGTAAGGTGGATTAATATAGACGACAAGTTTCTTTCGTTTCTCAGGGTCGTTGATAATGTCTTGTAGAGACTTAGGAAGTTTCGATTTCTTAGTGACGTTTCCATTCTTGTCTATCTCGTCTATAAATGGGTCGTTGAGGAAATCAAATTGAAATACATGGCTTTCTAACAGATTGGCACCACCTACTTCTTTGTCGCGAGCGGCGGCATTCATGGAGTCAATGCGTTGCATCATGGCTTGTACATCGGCTTTGTCAAGCGTTGAAGCGTAGATGTTATATTTGTTGGTAAGACCAGCCAGTAGATTACCTGTTCCAGCGCAACAATCCCATACATAATACTCTTCCTGCCAGTTCTCGCCCAGTTCTGCTGCTAAATACTGTTGTGAGAGTTCTACCCATCTTGCAGGTGTGAAGAAACTGCCTTTACGCTCACGTACATCTTGTGGAACTAATAGGTCTCGACGATTAACAATATCATCCCAGTACTCGCGACGTGGAGGACGGGCATAGCGATTCCAGAACTGTGTGTGTGCTTTCTGCTTATCATAAAAAAGAGCGCGTTTGTATTCTTCAAGTCCAGTATCGTCTACCTTTCTATCCAAAAGATAGTGGTCATTTTGTAATAAGACATATAATTTCTCACCAAGCGTATTGTTCTCTTTTGAAAGAATATCAGCAAGATAGAAATCTGCATCTATAATGCCTGCTTTCTTGGCAACTTCCCAATTGATGTTGATGGTTGGCTTAACTGCTTCGAGCCATTTCAGGTATATGTGGGTGAAATTGTTTTTGTTGATGCGAATATGGCGCACTCCAATCTTTCGCTGGTTGAAATTCTTCTTAATGAAGTACACTAGTTCTTTGGCATCCTTCTCATAGTGGTAAATTTCAAGTCCATGATGAAGTGCATCATTCAAGAGTTCTTGTAGTTGTTTAAACTCTTTTGTGGAATGGTCACTTGGGGCTACATTCCAATTGAAGTCATTTTGGCGCAGAACATCCAAAATGGTGCTGTAAGGCAGAAACGCCATCTTCTCAGCATCGAAAGCGCCAAGAAAAGCTGGTGGCAGAATTGTATCTTGTGGGCGTTCTTTACCCAGTGTGAGTATCAACTGGATGAAGGACTCGTAAATATCGTGACTTGTTCCTTTCTTAGCTTCAGCCCAAAGCAATGACTCTGCTTCATTCAATCCTAATGGGTCAGCAGGAATTGACACACAGAAATCTATACGTCCGATGATCTGTGTTGTATCGAAACCTTCAAAGAGGTCTTGGGCCACTTTGTTTTTAAGTTCCTCTTCTAAAATGTTTCCGTAGTATGCCATAGTTTATGCGTATTCTTTCATTGCTTTCTTAATAGCTATGCTAATATCATAGAGCCACTTCAAAGCATCTTGCCACTGTTCTTTTTCATCCATATCAAACGGTCTATATATAACGAAGCGGCAAGCTTTGGAAGCCTCTCTCCATTCAATCTTTCCACCAATCTCTTTCTCTAATTCTTCTGCATGCTCCTGCAACTGATGAAAGAAAATCTTGTTGGATGAAACATAAATACCGGCCGTTAATTCATGTTTTTGGCGACTTGCAGTCAGACAAATATGATATTCTGATGAGCCTACACTTAGATCGTACCAATGTTGAGGATTGGCTTTCCTTAGAGAAAACTCTTTATAGAAAGCCGCATGATTAACGGCACGTGCATTAAACTCTTCCCAAAACGCTAATTGAATTTTAGAAGTATCTGAAACGCCTGTCCTAACAGATTTATCTATGGTATCTGTATCAGGATTGATGGGTTGGTTACTTTCGTATTCTATGATTTCCGCATCATCTATAGCCATCGCTATATCACGGAAGATGTCGAGGGCCATCTGTGGGGCGACATTAAAAAACTCACGATTTTGACGAATGCGTAAATCGGTGAGGCGGTCGATGGTCTTATGCACCAATTTCTCCACCTCGTTGTATTTCGTGGTCTTCATCGTGGCGAATATTTCAAAGGGCAAGGGAACGGCGGTGTTATCCAATTCCTTGCTTCTCACATCCACAGGACGTGAGCTTTTGCCTATCTTCACCCAGTCTTCACGAAAACTGGGATTGGTCAGTATGTAAACGTATCCAGGTTCTTTGTTGTTCATTTTGTTACAAAAGGAAAATAATGCTGCAAATATACAAAAACTTTCGCATACTATACGGAGAAATGATGTTTATTTTCTGCAATTTAGTTTTAGGAGTGAAAGAAAAAGATTCGAATGAACATAGTCTTCTGTTTTTAAACAAGAATCTTATTCTAATCCGCTACAATTATTCCTGATTAAGCAGACTTTCAATATCACAACTTAGGAAATCCTCCAAAGAAACACCGCCCGTGTGTGATATTGCTTTCGTATATAAGTCATACCCAAAACGATTGTAGATTTTACTCAATTCTTATTGCAACTTTACTCAAATCTCGCTGCAAAACTACGCCTTCTCCACGGAAGGCGCCAGGCTGTTTATCTGAATGTCCGGGTTTCCATGAACGACTTGAAGGCCGGCAGGTAGCCGTCGGGGATGTGGATGATTTCACGGCCGATATAGACGCAGTCGTTACGGTCCACTTTCTGAATCTTGTCAACGGCGATGATGTACGACCGGTGGATGCGCAGAAAACGGTCGTTGGGCAGCATTTCCTCTACGGCTTTCATCGTCAGATGGGTGACGAGCGGCTTTGGCTCGCCGTCGAGATAGAACATCACGTAGTCTTTCATTCCGTTTACATAGATGATCTGTTCTACTGCCACGTTACGCCACTCGCCATCCACGCGGATGAAGACCGTGTTGGGCTGCTGTGGTTGTGGCGTGGGAGATGGCTGGAGTTGCTTCCTGGCTTTCTCAACGGCTGCGAGAAACTTGTTGTAGCGCACGGGCTTCAGCAGGAAGTCGAGCGCATTCACCTCGTAACTCTCAAAGGCATACTCCTTGAAGGCTGTGGTGAAAACCACGCGTGTGGATTCCGGCAGACTATGGGCCAGCTCCATTCCGTCAATGTTGGGCATCTGGATGTCGAGAAACAGCAGGTCGGGCTGTTGTGCCTTGATGGCGTTGATGGCACTGATGGAGTCTGTAAACGAGGCCAGCAGCTTCAGGTCGGGCGTCTTTTCTGCATAGGAAACCAGCAGGCGGACGGCCAATGGCTCGTCGTCAACGATGATACAGGTGAGCGGCTTCATGGCTGGAGGGTGATTTTAACGTGATAGATATTCTCCGGAGTAATGGTTTGCTCCCATTGGTAGCGGTCTTGATAGATGAGGTTCATGCGGCGGCGCGTATTCTCCAGTCCGATGCCCGATCCGCTGCGGTCTTTGGTGGGCTTCGGGTTGTTGGTGTTGTCGCAGACGAAGACGAGCGTGCCGTCTTTCTCCGTAAGGCTGATGTCGATGGTGGCGGGCGCGTTACTGTCCATGCCATGCTTGAAGGCATTCTCGATAAGCGAGATGAAGAGCAGGGGGGCCACTTCGAGTTGAGAGTTGAGAATGGAGAACTGAGAACTGACCTTGGTCTGCTCGTTGCAGCGGAGTTTCATCAGTTCGATATAGTTGCGCATGAACTCCACTTCGCCGCCGATGGGGACGGTCTTCTTGTTGGTCTCATACATCGCATAGCGCAGCAGGTCGCTCAGCTGCATGATGGCCTCCTGTGTCTCGTCGCCGTCAATCTGTGCCAGGCTGGAGATGTTGTTGAGCGTATTGAACAGGAAATGCGGATTGATCTGGTTCTTCAGCCATGCCAGTTCTGCCTCCACCACCTTCTGCTTCTTCTCGTTCTGCCGCATCACGTAGCGGATGCTCAGGGCGATGCCGATGGCCATCAGGTTGACGAGCACCGCAATCATCTGGAACGAAGAGTAGCCTGCGCGATAGTCGTCGGGCATGCTGTCGATATTGGTAAACAGCAGGTGAAAGTTGCAGGCCGTGATGAGCAACACGTTGGCAAGGCCGAACCACCAATAGCGTCTGCGAAACCACAACAGGGGCACGCAAACATAGAAGTTGAGCAGGTACACCAATACGGCAGGAGCCAGCCAGAAGGCTGCAATCTGAAGCGACCCCCATACCACCGCAGCATCGTTGCTCGTGATATAGCTGATCAGGCCTGGCGAGAGCATCACCAGCGAGAGCAACAACACTTGTGCCACGAACAGCCAAACATCCTTTATGTGAATCTTACTCATTCCCAAGGTCAGTATTCTTTTCATTTGTCTGCAAAGATAATGTTTTTTCCCAAAAGAATAAAATCTCCCCTGCATAATCTCTATGCAGGAGAGATAAAAACTGTCTAAGTATCTATTTGGTTTGTACTATTTGCTGGCTGTCTGCTGTTCGATGATGCGGTCTGCATGGTTCTTGGCAGTCAGTTCGAGCATCTTCACCCACTTGTCGTACTGCTTCCCGTCGAGAATCTTTTTCATCGAATTCTTGTGGGCTGCCTGAATCCGCTCCCAAGTTTCCAATCCTTTCGAGGCATCATTCAGCTGATAGAGAGCCTCCATCATGCTGTCGAACTGGGCCATTGCGGTCTTGACGGGTTCCACCTGGTCAATCCTCAGTTCCAGATAGCTGCTCATGCGGTCGAAGGTCATCGATCTGTTGTCGTTCACACTCTGAGCGTTCATGCTCATTGTCATCATCACCATTGCCACGAGGGCGAAAATCATTTTTTTCATATCCTTTGCTTTTTAATTGTTAATAATCTGTTTTGTGTCGCCAGACTCCGTTTTTGTCTTTTTGACATTGCAAAGGTATGATGAATCGGGAGCGATTCCAAATCACTTTCGACGTTTGCCCCACTGTCTTTCGACGTTTGGGCAGACCGTAAAATTTCAGCAAATAAGTGGCAGGAGTCAAAAAATGATTCGTGGATTACAAACTGTAAGTAAATAAAACAATTACGCTTACAGTTTGCAAGCAAAACGAGAGATAATTAAGTCAAACAGAAACTTTAAATAATTATTTCGAATCGTTTTGTTTGGTTAGTTGTCGAAATGCTTTCGATTTGTATTAATTTTGCAGCAGGAAACTAACAAGATGGTTGGTTTCAGGTGACTATTTAATATAATAAGGTATGAAAAGGATTGAAGCAATTATCAGGAAGACGAAGTTTGAAGAGGTGAAAGAAGCCTTGCTTTCGTCAGACATTGACTGGTTTGAGTATCATGACGTGCATGGTATCGGCCAGAGTCGTCAGGAGAGAATTTACCGTGGTGTGCAGTATTCTACGGATGTGATAGAGCGCGTGGCCATCACGATTGTGTGCCGCGACCAGTTTCTGGAGCCTACGATTAAGGTGATCCTGCGCGTGGCCCATACGGGCGAGGTGGGCGACGGACGTATTTTCGTGAGTGATATGATTGACACCTACAGCATCCGTACGGGCGAGAACGGCGACACGGTGCTGAGGGATAAGAAGTAATTAAAAGGAAAGGGTAACGATTATGACACGTTTGTTTTTAGTTTCGGCAATAGACAGTATCAGCGGTGTGGATACGCTGTGGGTGTTGTTGGGTGCAATGCTCGTGTTCTGGATGCAGCCGGGCTTTGCGCTGGTGGAAGCGGGCATGACGCGCTCGAAGAATACGGCGAACATTCTGATGAAGAATTTCTGTGATTTCATGTGTGGAAGTGTGTTGTTCTGGATCGTCGGTTTCTCGCTGATGTTCGGCACGGACCACGGATTCGTGGGTTGGGACGGTCTTTTCTTCCGTTCCAATGGCGGTAATGAGAACCTGCCGGTGCCGGCATTCTTTATTTTCCAGACGATGTTTTGTGCCACGGCGGCCACGATTGTGAGCGGTGCGATGGCTGAACGTACCAAGTTCTCGAACTATCTGATCTACTCTGTGCTCATCTCTGCGTTTGTCTATCCCATTTCTGGTCACTGGGGCTGGGGTGGCGGATGGCTCGCAGAACTGGGCTTCCACGACTTTGCCGGCAGCACGCTGGTGCATGCCTGCGGCGGTATGCTGGCTTTGGCGGGAGCTATGGCGCTGGGACCGCGTATCGGAAAGTATGACCGTGCAAAGCGCAGCCGGGCCATTCCGGGACACAATCTGGCGCTGTGTGCCCTGGGTGTGTTCTGTCTCTGGATGGGATGGTTCGGTTTTAACCCTTGTTCGGAATTGAGTATTACGGGAGAGAGTGCCATCCACACTGCCCATGTTTTCATAACCACTAATATGGCAGCTGCCACGGGAGGTCTCGCTGCATTGGCCTATACGTGGATTGTGGATGGCAAGCCCTCTCTCTCGATGGTATGCAACGGTGTGCTAGCCGGGCTGGTGGGCATTACGGCAGGTTGTGATTGTGTGGATGTTTGGGCTGCTGCCGTCATTGGTTTGGTCACTTCCGCAATAATGTGCTACTCTGTTTCGTTTATTGATAAGAAACTGCGAATTGACGATCCTGTCGGTGCTATCAGTGTGCATGGTGTAGGTGGTATTGTGGGAACAATCCTTACCGGTGTGTTCGTGAACCCGTCCTTGAACGGAACTGAAACGACCGTGGGCATTCAGGCTTTGGGAGCATTGGCCGTTTGTGCATGGGCTTTCGTGATGGGACTTGTCGTATTCTACGGCATCCGATATACCCTGGGACTGCGTTGCGACAAGCGTATCGAAGAGGAAGGTCTGGATGTGTATGAGCACGGAGAGGCCTGCTATAACTAAATAAAAAGAAAGAATGATGAAAAAGGTAAGAAGATTATGGCCGTTGGCATTGGCGGTGCTGATGAGTGCTGCTGCCACGGCACAGGAAAGCGAGAGCGTGGAAACGGTCATTGCGGCCGATGTGGTGAACCAGTATATCTGGCGCGGACTGGATGCGGGCAACGTTTCGTTGCAACCCACATTGGGCGTGGCCTGGAAAGGACTGAGCCTGACGGCCTGGGGAAGTGTGGGACTGACGGAGTCGTCGGATACAAAGGAGTTTGACCTGACCCTCAGTTATACCACCGGCGGACTGAACGTTGGCATCACGGACTATTGGTTCAGCACGGGACAGGACCCCGACAAGCGCTACTTCAAGTATGATGCCCACGGCACGAATCATGTGTTTGAGGCCAATGTGGGCTACGACTTCGGCGTGGTGAAAGCTCAGTGGTACACCAACTTTGCCGGAAACGACGGCGTGAACAAGGACGGCAAACGGGCCTACAGTTCGTATTTCGAGGTGACGGCTCCCTTCCGTCTGGCCACCTGCGAATGGACGGCTACACTCGGTGCCGTGCCATACGCTACTACCAGTTACGGAACCACTGGCTTCGCGGTTACGAATATAGGACTGAAAGCCACGAAGGACATCAGGATTACCGACTCGTTTTCCGTGCCTATCTTTGTGGGGGTGACAGGCAATCCCTGTGCACAGAAAGCCTATCTGGTGTTTGGCTTCACGCTGAAGCCCTGACATAATTGATGGTATAAACAGGAAAATCGTTTGTAAAAACGGGAGCTGCATTTGGCGGTTCCCGTTTTTTTGTTTTACTTTGCAGCCAAAAGAATTTACAAATGGCGGATATGAACAATAAGGAAGAAGGAAACCATGCGGTGCTGACCATTACGGGAAGCGACGGAACGGGCGGTGCAGGGATTCAGGCGGATATCCGTACCATCACGGCATTGGGGGGTACGCCGCTGTCGGCCATTACGACCGTGACCGTTCAAAACACGCTGGGCATTCAGGAGTTCTATGATCTGCCGCCGCAAGTGCTGGAACAGCAGGTGGGGGCGATCATAGATGATGTGCGCCCGGCTGCCGTGAAGATTGGCATGCTGAGGAATCGCGGACAGTTGCAGGTGGTGGTCAGGATGCTTCGAAAGTACGGCTTGCCGTGGGTGGTTTACGATCCGGTGGAACTGACCACGCGCGGTGAAAGGCTTGTGGATGAGTCCCTGAAACAGGAAATCCGGCAGGAACTGTTGCCGTTGTGCTCGGTGGTTACAAGCCAGTTGCGGGTGGAGAGTCTGGTGGACTGGGATAAACACGGTGTTCGCGGTGTGTTTTCGACGGCCATTGCCACTTGTTTGGCATTAGGCAAGACCAAGGATGAGGCTATCAGCGAGGCGAAGGCTTACGTGAATCGTCAGGCGGCTATGGCCGGTCATCTGGAGGGACGAGGCGCCAAACTCTATAACGAACTGCTTTCGCTCATCGCCAGTCATTGCCGGGAGCATAGTGACGTGCAGTTCTATGCCGACCAGATGAACGTGAGCAGTCATTATCTGGCACAGGTGACCAGACGCATGGCGGCCGTCTCGCCGAAGCAACTCATCGACGAGTATCTGCTGAAGGGGGTGAAGGTGGCCCTGCGGAGCAAGGATCTGACCATCCAGGAGGTGGCTTACCGATACGGGTTCACCTCGCAGTCGCACTTCACCAAGTTCTTCCGCAAACTGACGGGTGAGACGCCCACGGTGTATAGGAAATCAAGTTTATAGCAATAACATCACAAACACAAAAGAAAATGGATCAAGAGAGACAACAGTTGAACCGCCAGTTGGCACAGATGCTGAAGGGCGGCGTGATTATGGATGTGACTACCCCTGAGCAGGCACGCATTGCCGAGGCGGCAGGTGCCTGCGCGGTAATGGCTTTGGAAAGAATCCCCGCCGACATCCGGGCTGCGGGAGGCGTGTCGCGCATGAGCGACCCGAAGATGATTCGCGGTATTCAGAAGGCGGTCACCATTCCCGTCATGGCCAAATGCCGTATCGGGCATTTTGCCGAAGCGCAGATTCTGCAGGCCATTGAGATTGACTATATCGATGAGAGCGAGGTGCTTTCGCCTGCCGATGATGTGTATCATATCGATAAACGGGCCTTCCGGGTGCCGTTCGTCTGTGGGGCGAAAGACCTGGGTGAAGCCCTGCGCCGCATCAATGAGGGAGCTACGATGATCCGGACAAAAGGTGAGCCGGGCACGGGCGATGTCGTTCAGGCTGTTCGCCACATGCGGATGATGCAGAGTGAGATACGTCGGCTGCAGTCGATGAGCGAGGATGAATTATTCGAGGCGGCCAAACAGCTGCGCGCTCCATACGAACTGGTGCGCTATGTGCACGACAACGGACGCCTGCCTGTGGTGAACTTTGCCGCTGGTGGCATCGCTACGCCTGCCGATGCGGCATTGATGATGCAGCTGGGTGCCGAGGGTGTGTTCGTGGGCAGCGGTATCTTCAAGAGCGGAAATCCCGAGAAGCGTGCGCGTGCCATCGTGCAAGCCACCGCAAACTACAACGATGCGGCCTTGCTGGCGAGTCTCTCGGAAGATCTGGGTGAGGCGATGGTGGGTATCAACGAACAGGAAATAGAACTCTTGATGGCTGAGCGCGGAAAATGAGAATAGCGGTACTGGCCCTGCAGGGGGCCTTCATTGAGCACCGGCAGATGCTGGCGCGGCTGGGTGTGGAGACTTTCGAGGTGCGTCAGAAGTGCGACTGGCAACAACCGAAAGACGGGCTGATTATCCCGGGCGGTGAGAGTACCACGATGATGCGGTTGCTCCACGACCTGCAACTCTTTGACTCCGTGCGTAAGTCCATTCAGGAAGGACTGCCTGCTTTCGGCACTTGCGCAGGACTGATCCTGCTTGACAGCCAGCATTTGGGCACGATGGATATTGATGCCCGCCGTAATGCCTATGGGCGGCAGCTGGGCAGTTTCTGCACCGAGGCGCCATTCCGGGGTATTGACCACCGCGTGCCCATGACCTTTATCCGAGCCCCCTATATAGATAAGGTGGGCGATGGGGTAGAGGTGCTGGCACAAGTAGGTGGGCGAATGGTGGCTGCGCGCCAAGGGCGACAACTGGTGACGGCCTTTCATCCGGAACTGGATGATGATACGGCGGTTCACCGTTTGTTTTTGGAAAGCGTGCAGATGAGCAGATAGATTGTAAATTTTAGTCCTTTCTTACAAATTGAAAGAATACCGACAAATATTCTTTCAATTTGTTTTTATTTTCTTAATTACACATAACAATCGTTTACTTACTGTTGTTTTCTTGATAGAAAAATGGATGGATATTATTCGTTTTGATAGTAAAAACTGTAATTTTGCAGTCAAATAGTAAGTTAAATCGAGAGTGTTATGACAAAGTGTAAAGAAAAGAAGATTGAACAGGGACTCTATCAAAGCCAATATGAACACGATGCCTGCGGTGTGGGTATGGTGGTTAACATTCATGGCGGTAAGAGTCACCAGTTGGTGGATGACGCACTGCGCGTGCTGGAGAATATGCGGCACCGTGGTGCAGAGATTGGTAAAGACGGTGACGGAGCAGGCATTATGGTGCAGATTCCGCACGAGTTTATTCTGCTGCAGGGTATTCCCGTACCTGAGAAAGGCAAATATGGCACGGGCCTGGTGTTTCTGCCGAAGGATGAACGGCGTCAGCAGGAGGTGCTGCGCATCATCATTGAGGAGGTGGAGCGCGAGGGGCTGCAGCTGATGCATGTGCGCAAGGTGCCCACCAATCCGGAATGCCTTGGTGAGCGCGCATTGGGCACGGAACCCGACATCAGGCAATTGTTTATAACCGAGGGAGCGGCAACCGCTTCCGAGGGCAGGAGTGATGACGGGCTCCGTGCACTTCAGGTGAAGCTGTACATCATCAGGAAGAAGATAGAAAAACGCATTCATGACAAGGACTTCTACATTTGCTCGCTGAGCAACACGAATATCATCTACAAGGGTATGCTGTCGTCGATGCAAGTCAGACAGTATTTCACCGATTTGTCGAATCCCTATTTCACAAGTGGGCTGGCGCTGGTGCACTCTCGATTCAGCACAAACACATTTCCTACCTGGTCACTGGCCCAGCCCTTTCGCTTGTTAGCCCACAACGGTGAAATCAATACCATCCGCGGCAACCGTGGTTGGATGAAGGCCCGTGAGAGTGTGCTCAGCAGCGAAGCCTTGGGTGATGTGGCTGAGATATCGCCCATCGTGCAGCCCGACATGAGCGACTCGGCATCGCTCGACAATGTGCTGGAGTTCTTTGTGATGTCGGGCATGTCATTGCCCCACGCCATGGCCATACTTGTGCCCGAATCGTTCAACGACAAGAATCCGATATCCCACGACTTGAAGGCCTTCTACGAGTATCACTCCATCCTGATGGAACCATGGGACGGACCCGCTGCATTGCTGTTTAGCGACGGACGTTTTGCAGGAGGCATGCTCGACCGCAACGGCTTGCGACCAGCCCGCTACACCATTACCAAGAACGATACCATCGTGGTGGCAAGCGAAGTAGGCGTAATGGATTTCGATCCATCGGAAGTGGCAGAAAAAGGCCGCCTGCAACCCGGCAAAATACTGCTCGTCGATACGCAGGAAGGCAAGATATACTATGACGGCGAAATCAAGAAGCAGCTGGCTTCAGAGCATCCCTATCATCAATGGCTTTCCACGAACCGCATCCAGCTGGAGAAACTCAAGAGCGGCCGCCACGTGGAGAACGGTGTCGGCAACTTGCTGCAGAAAGAACTGCTTTTCGGCTATGGAGAGGAGGACATCAGCTCGACCATCATACCGATGGCTACGGGCGGTCAGGAGCCTACGGCAGCCATGGGCAACGATACACCGCTGGCCGTACTCTCCACGAGGCCACAGGTGTTCTTCAACTATTTCCGCCAGCAGTTTGCCCAAGTGACGAACCCCGCCATCGACTCCATCCGTGAAAATCTGGTGATGTCGCTCACGGAATATATCGGACGCGTGGGTTCCGGCATCCTCAATCCCGATGAAACCAACTGCAAGATGGTGCGTCTGCCGCATCCCATCCTGAACAATACCCAGCTGGATATCCTCTGTAATATCCGCTACAAGGGATTCAATACCATCAAGCTCTCGCTAGCCTATCCCCAGCCCACCGCTGAAGGTGGGGAGGCCCGTGGCAAGCAGGCCGGCGAAAACCTGCGGATGGCACTCGACAGACTCTGCAGCGATGCCGAGAAAGCCGTTGATGACGGCTATAACTATATCATCCTCACCGACAGGGATGATGAATCATCCCCCCAAGGGGGGACGGGAGGGGGGCTATTGATTCCCTCACTCCTTGCCGTGTCTGCCGTTCATCACTATCTGATATCGGTCGGAAAACGCGTACAGACCGCGCTTATCGTGGAGAGCGGCGAAATCCGTGAGACCATGCATGCAGCCCTGTTGCTGGGTTATGGTGCTTCCGCACTGTGTCCTTATATGGTGTTTGCCATTCTGGATGACCTGGTGAAACATGGTAAGATTCAAGAGGACTATGCCACGGCTGAGGCCAACTACATCAAGGCCGTCAAAAAAGGTCTTTTCAAGATTATGGCGAAGATGGGTATCTCTACCATTCGTTCGTATCGCGGAGCCAAAATCTTTGAGAGCATCGGTTTGAGCGAATCACTCCTCCGCAGTTATTTTGGTACGGAAGTGAGCACTATTGGTGGCATCGGACTGGAAAAGATAGCTAGCGACGCCCTGGCCCGCCTGGAAGCCTCATCACTCCCCCCAAGGGAGACGGAGGGGGGCCTCCTGCAGAACCAGGGACAGTTCCATTGGCGCAGGGATGGTATCCGTCACGCCTGGAATCCGGAAACCATTGCCACCTTGCAACTGGCCTGCCGCCGCGGTGACTATCAGAAGTTCAAGGAGTTCTCACAGTTGGTGGATCAGAAAAAGGAGCCGATATTCATCCGCGACCTCCTCAGCATTTCAGCAGCAACCGGCAGGGCCGCCATTCCGCTCGACGAGGTGGAACCGGTCAGTGAGATTGTGAAGCACTTCGTCACGGGAGCCATGTCGTTTGGTGCTTTGTCAAAGGAGGCGCACGAGACCATCTGTCTGGCCATGAACCGCCTGGGAGCCCGTTCAAATACCGGTGAAGGCGGCGAAGACTCAGTGCGTTTCCACGCCCTGGTAGACGGCGTGAGCCTGTCGAGTAAGACCAAGCAGATAGCCTCAGGGCGATTTGGCGTGACCACGGAATATCTGGTCAATGCAGAGGAGCTGCAGATTAAGGTGGCCCAGGGAGCAAAACCCGGTGAGGGAGGACAGCTGCCCGGCTTCAAGGTCAACGAGATCATCGCCCGCACCCGCCACTCCATCCCGGGTATTTCCCTGATTTCGCCACCACCGCATCATGACATCTACTCCATCGAAGACCTGGCTCAGCTCATCTTCGACCTGAAGAACGTGAACCCCACGGCAGCCATCAGCGTGAAACTGGTGGCCGAGAGCGGAGTGGGGACCATTGCCGCAGGCGTGGCAAAGGCCAAGGCCGACCTCATTGTCATCAGCGGTGCTGAGGGTGGTACGGGTGCTTCGCCAGCATCATCCATGCGTTTCGCTGGTATTTCACCGGAAATAGGACTTTCCGAGACGCAACAGACACTGGTAAGAAACGGACTGCGCGCTCAGGTACGCCTGCAGGTAGATGGCCAGTTGAAGACCGGACGCGACATAGTTCTGATGGCATTGCTCGGAGCTGATGAGTTCGGTTTCGGAACCACCGCCCTGATTGTTCTCGGTTGCGTGATGATGCGTAAATGCAACATGAATACCTGTCCGATGGGCGTGGCCACTCAGGACCCGCGCTTGCGTGAGCATTTCATGGGCAAGGCCGACCATCTGGTCAACTATTTCACGTTCCTGGCCCAGGAGGTGCGCGAGTATCTGGCGCAGATGGGCTATCGCTCGCTGAATGATATCATTGGACATACCGAACTGATAGCGCAGCAGCACTCGGTGCTCGACCTGAACCGTATGCTCTTCCGGGAGGATGGAACGTTGCGACACACCCGCGACATGGAGCGCGATTTCTCTGATATTCTCGATCAGCAGATGATCGGTGCAGCCCAGTCGGCTATTGAGCATTGCCATGAAGTAAACCTCGACTATGCCATCAAGAATACCGACCGCGCCGTGGGAGCCATGCTCTCAGGCGTCATTGCCAAGCGCTACGGTGAGGCTGCATTGCCCCGAGAGACCCTCAATGTGAGGTTTAAGGGCTCGGCAGGACAGTCGTTTGGCGCCTTCCTCGTAGGAGGCGTGAACTTCAAACTCGAAGGCGAGACCAACGACTATTTCGCCAAAGGACTTTCAGGTGGGCGTATTGCCATCCTGCCGCCCGTGAGAAGCAACTTTGCCGCGGAGGACAATATCATAGCCGGAAACACCGGACTCTATGGAGCCACCAGCGGCGAACTGTATGTGAACGGCAAGGTGGGTGAGCGTTTTGGCGTGCGCAACTCTGGAGCCATTGCCGTTATCGAGGGTGCAGGCGACCATTGCTGTGAGTATATGACCGGAGGCAGGGTTGTCGTTCTCGGCGAAACAGGGCGCAACTTCGCAGCAGGCATGTCGGGAGGTGTGGCTTATGTATGGGACCGTCACCACACATTCGATTATTATTGTAATATGGATATGGTGGAAATCAATCTGGTGGAGGAGGCCAGCTACCGCAAAGAACTGCATGAACTAATCCGCCAGCACTATCTCTATACAGGCTCGAAACTCGCCCGTACGATGCTGGACGACTGGCAACACTATGTGGAAGACTTTATCCAGGTGGTGCCCATCGAATACAAACGGGTGCTGCAGGAGGAGCAGATGCGTAAACTGCAACAGAAGATTGCTGATGTGCAGAGAGATTATTAAACATCAAAACGACTAAAAAATGGGAGATTCCAAAGCATTTCTGACTATACATCGACAAGAGGCAGGCTACCGTCCTCTTCACGACAGAATCCACGACTTCGGAGAAGTGGAACAGACATTGAATTCGAAAGACCGCCGCACGCAGGCTTCACGCTGTATGGACTGTGGCGTGCCGTTCTGCCACTGGGCTTGTCCGCTGGGCAACAAACCGCCTGAATGGAACGACGCACTCTTCAAGGGAGAGTGGGAAAAGGCATACCAGCTGCTTGCTGCTACCAATCCTTTCCCAGAATTTACGGGGAGGGTATGTCCTGCCCTTTGTGAGAAGGCTTGTGTGCTGAATCTGATGGAGCACGAACCCACGACCAACCGTGAGAATGAGTGTGCCATCACTGAAGGGGCGTTTCGCGAAGGCTACATCACGGTTCAGCATCCTGTAAGAAATGGCAAAAAGGTCGCCGTGATAGGCTCAGGTCCTGCCGGTCTGGCGGCTGCCAACAAACTGAATCTGCTGGGCTATCAGGTGACGGTATATGAGAAGAACGAAAACGCCGGTGGACTGTTGCGCTATGGTATTCCTAACTTTAAACTGAACAAGGCCGTCATTGACCGTCGCATCCGACTTCTTGAAGAGGAAGGCATTGATTTCCGTTTTGGCGAAACAGTTGATTCCATCGATTCTATCGACGATGCAGATGCGGTGGTAATTGCGACGGGCACGCCAACGGCAAGGGATCTCAATGTGCCGGGTCGTGAGCTGAAGGGTGTCCATTTTGCCTTGGAACTCCTCTCACAGCAGAATAGGGTGTTGGCCGGAATGGAGTTCTCGAAAGAGGATCGCATCACGGCAAAAGGAAAGGACGTGCTTGTCATCGGTGGTGGCGACACCGGCAGCGACTGTATCGGAACGGCTCATCGACAGGGATGCAAGAGCGTTACGCAGATAGAAATCATGCCCATGCCGCTTGCAGGTCCTGAAGATCCGAACAACCCGTGGCCCAATTATCCCCGAACGCTGAAGACCACTTCCAGCCATGAGGAAGGCTGTACGCGCCGCTGGAATATCAACACGCTGGAGTTTCTTGGCAAGGATGGCAGGTTGACCGGTGTTCGTGTGCAGGAGATTGATTGGGTGCCGAATCCCGATGGCGGACGTCCGCTGATGGTGGAAAAAGGTAAGCCCGAGGTCATCAAGGCCGAACTGGTGTTGCTCGCCATGGGTTTCCTGAAGCCTGAACATCCTGAATATCCAGAAAAAGTATTTATTTGTGGCGATTCCAAGACTGGCGCCAGCCTTGTGGTTCGTGCCATGGCCAGTGGCATACAGACAGCCGAAGCCGTGGACCGTTATCTGAAGGCAAGAGATTAGAGAAGCAGGGAAAGATGGCTAAATATATATTCGTGACGGGCGGCGTGGTAAGCAGTTTGGGGAAGGGTATCATCTCGGCCTCCATCGGCAAACTGCTGCAGGCCCGTGGCTACAAGATTACGATCCAGAAGTTTGATCCCTACATCAATATCGATCCCGGCACGCTGAATCCCTATGAGCATGGTGAATGCTACGTGACGGCCGACGGCATGGAGACGGATCTCGACCTGGGGCATTATGAAAGGTTCACGGGTATTGAAACCACACGTGCCAACTCGATGACTACAGGCCGGATATATCAATCGGTTATAGATAAGGAGCGCCGGGGAGACTATCTAGGCAAGACCATTCAGGTAGTGCCCCATATCACGGATGAAATCAAACGGCGCATCCGCTTTCTGGCTGAGACAACCGGCGAATATGACTTTATCATCACAGAGATAGGTGGCACCATCGGTGATATCGAGAGTGCACCTTTTCTGGAAGCTATCCGCCAGATGAAGTGGGAGCTGGGACGGGATGCCGTGTGCGTGCATCTCACTTATGTGCCTTATCTCAAAGCAGCTGGCGAGCTGAAGACAAAGCCCACTCAGCATAGCGTGAAAGAACTGCAGGCGGCGGGCATTCAACCCGATATCCTCATACTGCGAACAGAACTGCACCTGAACGACTCTGTAAGACTGAAAGTGGCCAGTTTCTGCAATGTGGCCTTGGAGTGTGTCATCCAGAGTGAGGACCTGCCTAGTATCTATGAGGTTCCGGTTAACATGCAGCGACAGGGGCTCGATGCCGCTATTCTTCGCAAGATGGGTATCCCTGTGGGTGAGACACCGATGCTGGGTCCCTGGAACCATTTCCTGGAGTTGCGCCGTACGGCCACGGAGATAGTGCGTATCGGCCTGGTGGGAAAATACGACTTACAGGATGCCTACAAGAGTATCAGCGAGAGTCTGAGCCACGCTGCTACCTATCATCACAGGAAGGTGGAGATAACTTTCATCAGTGCCGAGAAGTTGGAGGAAGAATCAGCCGCGAAGCCCCGTAATACCAGCGCTTCATCCTCTTGGGACCTGCTGAAAGCGCAGCATGGGCTCGTTATTTGTCCGGGCTTCGGACAACGGGGCATAGAAGGTAAGATTCTGGCTGTCCAATATGCCCGTGAGCACGATGTACCCTGCTTCGGCATCTGTCTGGGTATGCAGATGATGGTCATAGAGTTTGCACGCCATGTGCTCGGGATGAAGGAGGCCAACAGTACGGAAATCAATGCCCTGACTACGGAGAATGTCATCGACTTGATGGAAGCACAGAAGAGTGTCTCCCAGATGGGCGGAACCATGCGGCTGGGAGCCTACGACTGTGAGTTGCAGGCTGGCTCTCGAGTGGCTGCCATCTACGGAGAGACATTGGTGCGCGAACGTCACCGCCACCGCTATGAATTCAACAACCGTTTCCTCTCCGATTTCAAGGCCCACGGCATGGAACCGTCGGGACTTAATCCAGCCTCTGACCTGGTGGAAATCGTGGAGATTCCCAACCTGAAATGGTTTGTCGGCACACAGTTTCATCCCGAATACCAGAGCACGGTGCTCCATCCCCATCCCCTTTTTATGGATTTTATTAAAACTGCAATTAAATCATAATCGTTATGTGTGGAATCGTAGGAATATTCAATATAGCAGAACAGTCGGACGCGCTGAGGCAGAAAGCCTTGCGCATGAGTAAGAAAATCCGTCATCGCGGACCCGACTGGAGTGGAATCTATTGCGGCGGCTCGGCCATCCTGGCCCATGAGCGCCTCTCTATCGTTGATCCCGAATCGGGCCGACAACCGCTTTTCTCGCCAGATGGCAAACAGGTGCTGGCCGTAAACGGAGAGATTTACAACCACAAAGACATCCGCCGCCGGTACAAGGAACGTTATGCCTTCCAGACGGGGAGTGACTGTGAGGTGATTCTTGCTCTTTATCGGCAGTGGCGCGACTCGGTAGGAGACGGTTCCTCCGTTTCGCCCGTCAGTTTCCTGGAATCGCTTTCTGGTATCTTTGCCTTTGCCCTCTACGACGAGGCGCGCGATGAGTTTATCATTGCCCGTGACCCTATTGGCGTGATCCCTCTTTATATCGGATATGATGGCGACGGGAAGGTTTATGTGGCCTCCGAACTGAAAGCCCTGGAAGGCCAATGTGAACGGTATGAGCCTTTCCAGCCCGGATGCTATTACTGGAGCCGAAAGCCGGGCGTCAGGCGCTATTATGTGCGCGACTGGATGAACTATGGTAACGTGAAGGACAATGAGGCGTCGGCCGACGATATTCAGGATGCGCTGGAAGATGCTGTCCGTCGGCAGTTGATGAGTGATGTGCCTTATGGCGTGCTTCTTTCCGGAGGACTCGATTCGTCTGTCATCTCAGCCATCGCCCAGAAATATGCTCCCCACCGCATTGAGGACGATTCGCGCAGTCCAGCCTATTGGCCGCGGCTTCATAGTTTTGCCGTAGGACTCAAGGGCGCTCCTGACTTGGAGAAGGCTCGGATGGTGGCAGAGCATATCGGCACCGTTCACCACGAAATCAACTATACCATTCAGGAGGGCCTTGATGCCATCCGCGACGTGATCTATTACACGGAGACTTACGACGTTACCACCGTCAGGGCATCTACTCCGATGTATCTGCTTGCACGCGTCATCAAGTCGATGGGCATTAAGATGGTTCTGTCGGGCGAAGGGGCCGACGAAATCTTTGGCGGCTATCTCTATTTCCATAAAGCCCCCACGGCCGAAGAGTTTCACGATGAGACGGTGCGCAAGCTGGGGAAACTCCATCTCTACGACTGCCTGCGGGCCAACAAGAGCCTGAGTGCATGGGGCGTGGAAGGACGTGTGCCGTTTCTCGACAAGGAGTTCCTGGATGTGGCTATGCGCCTGAATCCTGCGGCCAAGATGTGTCCGGGCCGTGAGATTGAGAAGAGGATTGTGCGCGAAGCCTTTGCATCGATGCTGCCCGAGGCCGTGGCGTGGCGGCAGAAGGAACAGTTCTCCGACGGCGTGGGATATTCCTGGATTGACACCCTGAAGGAGATGACGGCGGCTCAGGTCACCGACGAGCAGATGGCTCATGCTGCAGAACGCTTCCCTGTGAATACGCCCCTCTGTAAGGAAGAATATTACTACCGTAGCATATTCGCCGAGCATTTCCCCTCTGAGAGTGCTGCCCGTTCGGTGCCTCAGGAGGCTTCGGTGGCCTGTAGCACAGCCATTGCCCGTGAATGGGATGAAGCCTTCAAGCAATTGAACGATCCTAGCGGCCGTGCCGTGGCCGGTGTTCACGAGCAAGCGTATGCTTGAGTCCGCTGAAAAGATGAAAGATGAAGGATTAAAGATGAATTAAAACGGGTTTTATTTGCATTTGTGCTCGCTTAATAGTATCTTTTCATAAGATACTTTCGCTCGACAAAACAAAAAAAGCTAGCTTTCTTTTGCTTTTGTGCTCGCTTAATCGTATCTTTGCACTTGAAAATATATCGGTATGAAAAGAATCATGACGGTGGCGACGTTGATGCTTATAAGCATCCTCGCTATGGCACAAATGCAGAACCCGGTTCACTTCTCGGTGAGCCAGAAACAGGTGTCGCCCTCTGAGGTGGACGTAATCTTTACGGGCAGAATAGACAAGGGGTGGCACGTGTATTCCACAGGACTGCCCGACGACGGGCCTATCTCGGCAACGCTGACCACAGAGACGGCCAATGGGGCCAAGGCTACAGGTAAACTGAAGGCGCAGGGCAATGAAATCAATCAGTGGGATGAAATGTTCGGGATGAAGTTGCGCTATTTTGAGAATAGCGTGACCTTCGTGCAGCGCTATACGCTGACGGGCGGGAAATATCGCGTGAAGGGCTTCCTGGAATATGGAGCCTGTAACGATCAGAACTGTCTGCCGCCTACGCAGGTGGAGTTTGACTATACGGGGGAACCCCACCCCCAGCCCCTCCCGAAAGGAGGGGAGGCTAACGATAACGTTAACGCTAACCCTAACGATAACGTTAACGTTAACGCTAACCCTAACGATAACGTTAACGATAACCCTAACCCTAACCATCAGCCATCAGCCATCAGCCATCAACATCTCTCCCTCGACACCACGGCTTTGTGGGCGCCTGTGACTGGCGAACTGCAGAAATTCAATGGCGAAACGGGCAGCAACCGTTCGCTGCTTTATGTCTTCCTGATGGGACTGCTGGGCGGATTGCTGGCGCTGTTCACTCCCTGTGTGTGGCCCATCATCCCGATGACGGTGAGCTTCTTCCTGAAGCGTTCGAAAGATGATAAGAAGAAAGGTATCCGCGATGCTATCTTATATGGCATCTCCATCATTGTGATCTATCTGACGCTGGGGTTGCTGATCACGGCCCTCTTCGGTGCATCGTCGCTCAATGCGTTGGCCACGAATGCCGTGTTCAATATCTTCTTCTTCCTGCTGCTGGTGGTTTTTGCGCTGAGTTTCTTCGGATGGTTCGAAATAAGGTTGCCCGACAGTTGGGCAAATAAGGTGGATTCAAAGGCTGGTAAAACCAGTGGCCTGCTTTCCATCTTCCTGATGGCGTTCACGCTGACTCTGGTGAGCTTCTCCTGTACGGGACCTATCATCGGTTTCCTGCTGGTGGAAGTCAGCACGCAAGGGAGCATCCTGGGGCCTGCGCTCGGAATGCTGGGCTTTGCAATAGCCCTGGCTTTGCCTTTCACGCTCTTTGCCCTGTTCCCCACATGGCTGAAACAGGCACCGAAGTCAGGCTCTTGGATGAATACCATCAAGGTGGTGCTGGGCTTTATCGAACTGGCTTTCGCCCTGAAGTTCTTCTCCGTGGCCGACCTTGCTTACGGTTGGCGTCTGTTAGACCGCGAAGTGTTCCTTTCGCTCTGGATTGTCATCTTCGCATTGCTGGGAGCCTATCTCTTGGGATGGCTGAGGTTTCAGAGTGATGGGGAGCCCACCCCCGACCCCTCCCTTGTGGAGGGGAGTGGAGCGAAGGCAAGGCCCGTGCTGTGTATCATGCTGGGTATGTGCTCGCTGGCCTTTGCCCTCTATATGGTTCCTGGTCTCTGGGGTGCTCCCTGCAAGGCCGTGAGTGCCTTTGCTCCTCCGATGTCAACACAAGATTTCAATCTCTATAAGGCCAATGAGGTGCGTGCCCAATATACCGACTACGAGCAGGGTATGGCTGCCGCAAAGGCGCAAGGTAAGCCGGTGCTGATTGATTTCACGGGCTTCGGTTGTGTGAATTGCCGCAAGATGGAGGCAGCAGTATGGACAGACCCCTCGGTAGCCGAACGGCTGACGAAGGACTACGTGCTGATCTCTCTCTTCGTAGATGACAAGACACCGCTGCCGGAACAGATAAAGATAACCGAGAACGGACGGGAACGCACGTTGCGCACGGTGGGCGACAAATGGAGCTACCTGCAGCGCTCGAAGTTCGGTGCCAATGCCCAGCCTTTCTATGTGGCACTCGACAACGAAGGCCATCTTTTGGGCAGAAGCTACAGTTATGATGAGGATATTCCCAAATACATGGATTTCCTGAATCAAGGTCTGGAGAACTACCGGAAGTAGGGTTGATAGTTTATGGTTGATGGTTGATAGTTGATAGTTGATGGTTTTTTAAGTTATAAGCGATGCAAGCAATAATATTGGCAGCTGGCATGGGACGCCGGCTCGGAGAATATACAAAGAATAATACGAAGTGCATGGTGCCGGTGAATGGCGTCAGGCTGATTGACCGTCTGCTGGAGCAATTGTCAAGGACAGACCTGCAGCGGGTGGTAATCGTGGTAGGCTATAAAGGCAAGGAACTGATGGATTACATCGGTAGCCGCTACGACGGACGGCTCAAGATAGAGTTTGCTGAGAATCCGGTGTATGACAAGACGAACAATATCTACTCGCTGGCGCTGGTGAAAGAACAGTTGCAGGAAGATGACACGCTGCTTATCGAGAGTGACCTGATTCTTTCCGATAGGTTGATTCCGATGCTCGTGGACTGTGAAGACCCCAACGTGGCCTTGGTGGCCCGCTATGAGTCGTGGATGGACGGCACGATGGTGGAGATAGATCAGGATCGCAACATCGTGAACTTCATTCCGAAAGAGGCCTTTAACTATGCCAACGCAGGCAGTTATTACAAGACCGTGAACATCTATAAGTTCTCGCGTGAGTTCTCACGGCAAAAGTATGTGCCCTTCCTGGAGGCTTATACGAAGAGCGTGGGCAATAATGAGTATTATGAAAACGTGCTGCGTATCATTTCTTTCCTGAACAACCACGACCTGAAAGCGCAGGATATCGGCAAGGAGCAGTGGTATGAGATTGACGACAAGCAAGACTTGGACATTGCCGAAGCTTTATTCGTAGATGAGAAAGACGTGCTGCGCAAGTACTACGGGCGTTATGGCGGTTACTGGCGTTTTCCCCAGATGCTGGATTTCTGCTATCTGGTGAATCCTTATTTCCCCAGCCGTAGGATGAAAGACGAACTGCGTGCCAATTTCGACACCTTGCTCACCGAATATCCTTCCGGCATGAAGGTGAACACCCTTCTTGCCAGCAAGTGCTTTGGGGTGAGCGAAGACTATATCGTGCCGGGTAACGGTGCTGCCGAACTGATCAAGGTCTTGATGGAGCATTCAACTCGGAAAGTAGGTTTCATACGACCTACGTTTGAGGAGTATCCCAACCGCTATGAAGAGGAACGGCAGGTGACCTACGTGCCACAAAACAGCGAGTATCGCTATACGGCCGACGACCTGATGGCATTCTTTGGCGATAAGGATGTCTGTCAGCTGATGCTCATCAATCCCGATAATCCCTCTGGCAACTTCATTTCCAAGACTGATGTGATGCGTCTTGCCCAATGGTGTGAGGAGCGTGGCATCAGGCTTGTGGTTGACGAATCTTTCGTTGACTTCAGTACCGACTACGCCACCAATTCAATGTTGAGCGATGAGATTCTGGAGGCTTATCCCCACATGGCCGTGATGAAGAGTATCTCTAAAAGTTATGGTGTGCCGGGGTTGCGTCTGGGTGTTCTGGCTTCAGCCGACAAGGAATTGATTGCGCGCATCAAGAAAGAGGTGAGCATCTGGAACCTGAACTCATTTGCCGAGTTCTTCATGCAGATTTACAACAAATACGAGAAAGATTACCAGCGTGCCTGTGAGAAGTTCGTGGTCGAGCGTGATGATTTCGAACGCCAGTTGCGCACCATTCCCTTCTTCCATGTCATGCCCTCTCAGGCAAACTATTTCCTTTGTGAAGTATTGCCTCCCTATAAGGCCAGCGAAATCGTCATCTCCATGTTGAAGAAACATAACATCCTGACACGTGACTGTAGCGGCAAATCAGGGCTCGATCCCAATAGGCAGTATATGCGTATTGCCGTGCGCAACCATGAGGACAACGCACGACTCATTGAAGGAATGAAAGAATTTTCGAAATGAAGATTTGTATTTGTGGCGGAGGGAACTTAGGTCACGTTGTGGCAGGCTTTGTTTCATCACGAGGTAAGTACGACGTATGCTTGTTGACACGTCATCCTGAGCTTTGGAGCCAGGAACTGACCATCGAGGCACCTGAAGGAGCTATCTACTCGGGTCATCTGAACGGTGTTTACAGCGATGCCTGTCAGGCTGTGGCTGATGCTGACATCGTCCTGTTCTGCTTGCCGGGTTACGCCATTCGCGATACTCTCCTGCAAATCAAGGACTACCTTCGTGCAGATGCGGCCGTAGGTACCGTGGTCAGCAGTACGGGTTTCTTTTTCCAGGCATTTGCTGTGTTGTCACAAGAACAGACACTTTTCGGATTCCAACGTGTGCCTTTTATATCACGCGTTGTAGAATATGGCAGTAGGGCTCGCTTGATGGGCTATAAGGACAGTCTTGAATTGGCCATCGAACACGGAAAAACATCCCGCGAATCCCTGAAGGAAACTTTGCAAGATATGCTGCGAACGCCCATCCACCTGCTCGGCAGCCATTACGAGGTGAGCCTTTCCAATAGTAACCCGTTACTCCATCCCTCGCGCCTCTACTCCTTGTGGAAAGATTATAGCGAAGGCATGGTCTACGATAATATTCCCTTGTTTTATGAGGAATGGACTGAGGAGGCCGCCGAGTTGTATATCAATATGGATAATGAGTTACAGGCTCTTCTGTTGCAATTGCCAGTCAGCAAAGGCAGCATTTCTACCGTTCTTGATTATTACGAAAGCACTGATGCCTCATCATTGGCAAAAAAATTGCGCAGCATCGAAGCCTTCAAAGGCATCCCAGCACCTATGATAAAGGTGAAAGGCGGATATATCCCCGACTTCCATAGCCGTTATTTTACTGAAGACTTCCCTTATGGACTTGCTTTCGTACATCGTCTAACCCATGAGAAAGGCATTCCCTCTCCAACCATCGACCGTATATTGGAATGGGGAAGTCGAATAATTCATCGCCAGTAGGCTTCAAAGTGGTGTGTCACGCGCTGGTCCTCGGGTGGCAGTTGCATGTAGTCGCCATAGGTGCGCTCCAGATAGTCGTGGTAACCGCTCATGGTTTTGTAAAGTTTTCCCTCAAACAGAATGTCCACTGACGAAGAAATGTCTTCGGCAGGAAAACACCCCTTGATGGAGGGACCAGCCTCGGTCATGTTGCATACGGTGGCGGTGGGTTCCTCTCTGACAATGAGTTTGCAAATCATCCGGTTGATGGCCTGAGTGCTGATGGGCAGCGAGCGATAGCAGAGGTAGGCCAGTCGCGAATAAAGCGGATTCTGCTTTGAAATCTTGCAACGGCGTATCTTATAGAGCAGGCGTTTGCGCTTGAAGATTCTTTCCCTTTCCTTCAAGTCATCGGTCACGTAGTCAATGGGGAAGATATCCATATAGACACCGATTTCAAATCCCTTCGTTTCATTCTCAATCATCAGCGTACGCGTGTCGATGACTTTGGCAAAGGTGTAGTAATAATCGGTTTCATGGTTGGGATCAATAACCTTGAAAAAGCCTTGTGGGTCTTGGTAGCATTTCAGAAAACGCTCGTAGTCGGCCCGGGGCATGTAGATGTCGATGTCATCATCCCAGGGGATGTAGCCCTTGTGTCGGACGGCACCGATGAGGGTGCCGCTGGAAAGGAAATAACGCAGATGCTGCTGCTCGCAGAATTGGTGTACGTTGTCCAGAATTGCCATCTGGATACTTCGCAGTTCCTGTATGTCTTTGATGGGGCGCATGGGGAGTCTCTTTTTTTATTTTGCAAAAGTACGACAATTATTTGGCATTTCAAACGATTTTCCTTACTTTTGCAAAGTTATGGCAGAACAATCGCTGAAAGAGAAAACCGCCCGCGGACTTTTCTGGGGCATGCTCAACAACGGCACCATGCAGGTGCTGAATCTCATCATCGGCATTTTTCTCGGCCGTCTGCTCACACCGGCAGATTATGGCATCGTGGGTGTGCTGGCCATCTTCACGGCTATTGCCGGTGACCTGCAGAGTGCTGGATTCACGCAGGCGCTCATCAATATCAAGCGGCCCACCGACAGGGATTATAACTCGGTGTTTTGGTTCAATGTGTTGGTGAGTGTGGCGATGTATGTCCTGTTGTTCCTGGCCGCACCGCTGATTGCCCGTTATTTCCATCAGCCCGTGCTGACGGATGTGTCGCGTTTCCTTTTCCTTTCTTTCCTGATTTCCTCTTTGGGAATCGCCCATAATGCCTATCTGTCCAAGAACCTGATGGTCAGGGAGCAGGCTGTGGCCGGTGTGACGGGTCTGACGGTTTCTGGCCTGGTGGCCATCCTGTTGGCCTGGAAAGGCTATGCTTATTGGGCATTGGCTTGGCAGCAGGTGATCTTCATCTCGGTAGTGAATCTGGTTCGGTTGCGCTATTCCAAGTGGCGCCCGTCGTTGAAGATTGATTTCGGCCCCGTGCGCGAGATGTTCCCCTTTGCCGTGAAGTTGCTGGGCACGAAGATCCTGACCACCATCTCACAGAATATCCTCACGTTTATCTTCGGACGCATGCTGCCCATTCATGCCGTGGGTAATTTCTCGCAGGCCAACAAATGGAACACGATGGGCCATTCATTGGTGACGGGCACCATCGGACAGGTGGCACAGCCGGTGATGGCAGAGATTACCGACGATCAGGAGCGCGAGGTGAGGGTGTTTCGCAAGATGCTGCGCTTCACGGCTTTCCTCTCATTCCCTGCCATGCTGGGACTGGCCTTGGTGGCTCGTGAGTTTATTTTGATTACCGTTGGTCCGAAGTGGCTGGAGTGTGTTCCCCTGCTTCAGATTCTATGTGTGGGAGGAGCTTTCCTTCCCCTCTATGCCGTCTATCAGAATCTGGTCATCAGCAGAGGACGCTCCGACATCTATCTGTGGTGCAATGCCGTTCAGATTGTCTTGCAGATAGCTTTGGTATTGATTTTCGCCCCGAAAGGCATCACGGTGATGGTGGCTGCCTATACGTTGTTGAATATCCTTTACCTGCTGGTATGGCATTGGCAGGCGCAGAAGGCGCTGCGCGTGCCGCTTCTCGATGTGGTCAAGGATACTGCGCCTTTCTTTGTGGTAGCCTTGGCGGTGATGGCGGCAACCTATTTCCTGACAGGCTGGACGACAAACATTTGGCTCTTGTTCCTGCTGCGTGTGGTGATTGCCGCCGTACTTTATTTCCTGCTGATGAAACTGCTGGGCGCAGAGATACTCAACGAATGTATGATGTTTTTGAAGAAGAAGAATAAGGGAGTATGAGGAAATACACGATTATCGTTGTTACGCGCAATAATGCCGAGGGACTCGAAAGGACGCTGCTGAGCATCCGCCAACTCGACTATGCCGAGAAAGAGACTGTCGTCATCGATGGGGCCAGTAGCGACCGCACGATGGAAGTGCTGGAGGCAAACCAGGATGTGGTTACCCGTTACGTGTCGGAGAAAGATACCGGCATCTATAATGCCATGAACAAGGGCATCGGCTTTGCCACGGGCGACTATGTCGTCTTTATGAATGCCGGAGATATCTTTGCCGGAAACAATACACTTTCATTGGTGAATGCTTCGGATGGTGATATCATCTTGGGCGGTGAGAGCTACGGCGGACAGATTAGGATGGTGAAGCCGCAGATGTCGCTCTATGATATCCTTTCCGTGGGCATCAATCATCAGGCCGTTTATTACCGTCGGGAGATCTTGCAGCGATACGGCTTTGATGAATCTTATCGGCTGATAGCCGACTTGAAATCGGTCGTGGAACCGCTGGTGAAAGAGAAGGCATCGGTGTCGTGCATCCAGGAGATTCTTGCTGTTTGCGAAGGCGGAGGCCTTAGTAAGCAGCGTTGGAAGGATATCCGCAAGGAGAATCAGCGTATTATTGAAGAAGTGGTAGAGCCTTTTTATCGGGCTGACTATCTTCGTTTCTCGCGCATCAGTCCTGAGATGCTTCCCCACTTTGCCGTCTTGTCAGCCTTCCGTAGTGTCTATCCGATGATAAGGATGATTTCAAAGGTGCTACGGTTCTTCAATAAAAGGTTCAAGCATATTCCTCTGGATTAAGCGAATTTCAGCTTGATGCAATAGAGTCTTTTCATCATGCGGTAACAGGCTCCCACCAATTTCCATGAACCTCCCTTCCGAAGCCAATAGTGGCAGCATCTGAACAGCAGCCCTGCCGGTTGGTAAGGGCAGTAGTTCTGCATCTCTTCGTAGGGTATTCCAGCCGCGCCGCCGCTGCTGAAGGCCAATAGCAGGCCGATTTGTAGTGGTGTGCGGTATTCATTACGGGTGTCGTGGCGCATGAAATAGTCGGCAACGGTCGCATTGGCTTTTAGGGCCGAAACGACATGGTGGCGTGAATGTGCATTCGTGAATGTGCCTTCACGGTCAATGCGGTAATAGTAAACCACCTCCCCGACCGTGGCCCATCGGGCGTTAAGCATCATGCGCGGCACCATGCTGTAGTCTTCGGCCATGTTCGTGCCGGGCAGAAACGACAGTTGCCTGTCAATAAGATACTTCCTGCTGATGAGCCGGGCCCACAACTGGTGGGTGACCACGTGTTGCAACAGCAGTTTCTTCAGATATACGGATTGGGAGTCGCTTGAAGGCATCACGCTTGATTCCGCCTGTCCGCCTGCAAAGTAGGCGAAGCCGCCGTCAATCACGTCGGCCTTGGTCTCCTGGGCCTTGGCTGCCAGCAGTTCTACCATCCGCTTTGCCACGAGATCGTCACTGTCCACGAATGTAATGTAGTCGCCCGTGGCTTTTTCCAACAGTGTCTTGCGGACATAGCCCACACCTCTGTTTTCCTCCATCCTAAGGATGACCGTCTGCGCTTTCCTTTGCGGATAGCGTTCCATGACGCGCTCCAGGATTTCTATGCTATGGTCGGGCGAACAGTCGTCCACGAAGATATACTCCAGGTCTTCGTAAGTCTGCTCGAACAGGCTCACGGCACAGCGCTCAATATATTTCTCCACGCCATAGACGGGCACAAGGATTGAAACTTTCATAGCCTAACAGAAGAATTTAATCAGCCAATAGCCGTTGTATGTGATGAGATAGACGGTGAGCAACAGGAAGACCGTGCGCAATGCCCAGAGGCGTTTGCCGCATGCCGTCCTGAAGAGGTAGGCCATTGCTAAAGGCATGATGAATGCCCAATGGGCCGTCATGATATAAGGTTCGATAATGGCAAAGCCGAGCACCAGATGAATGGTGGCATCGAAGGCGAGCCACGAAAGGCAGAGCCATAGGAAACGTTCGCGGCGTCCCATCCAGATGCCTGCCAGGAAAAGCAATACGATGATTGCCTCCGCGGCATAGTTCCACCAATGGCTGTAGCCAACGAATACCGGACGGTTGCGCCCTACGTCTTTCAGCAGATAGCGGTCGTGCAGTTGGATGCTTTCGCCGAAAACATTCTCCACGAGGGTGGACATGAGGGGGATGTCATCGTATGTGGAATCCAAGTATTTGCCCTCGTTCATCTTCACGTTGTTGTGACGTTTCTGCTGTTTCATGCGTGCGGCAAAGGTAGAGTCTTTCTTCATCTTCTCCTCCACGATATGTTGCCGCTTCTGCATCTCTTCGGCCACGATGCCCTGCTCCTGAAAAAGATAGCATCCCAGGAGCACCAGCGTAGGCAGGCCGAACGTGAAGAGCAGGTTGCGCCAGTGCCAAGCCTTGAGCCCGTTGACGAACCAGTTGGCCAGGAATATCTTCACACCGTTGGTGAGGGTTGCACCCGAAGCCAGGAAGTAGTAAAGTGCCACCTTCCAGCCTTTCATGAGGCGTCCTTTCTGAAGGTCGCGTCCTGCCACGTAGAGTGTAAGCGTCAGGATAAACATCGACAGCGCGAAATGGTCGGGCACGATGGCCGTCAGCACGATATGCGAAAACGTATAGAGAAACACGGTGAGCAGCGTGGCATCCGGGCCTTGCAGTCCGATTACCTCGCGGAGCGTACGGCGGATAAACAGGAAACTGTAGAACATCAGCCCCACCAGGAAGAACGCCACGATGAAGATAGCGCAGTTATGGCCCGTGATGCCCATCAGCCAGTTGTTGAGTTGCGACAGGGGCCATAGCATCAGCGACAGTAGCGGATGACGATAGGCCACGAAGAGCGGACGCCAATGTGACAGGATGATATAGCTGTAGCAGTCGAAGCCCGATACGATGTAATGGTTCCAGAAAAGGCTCCAGTAGCCCAGCTTCCCGCATCGGGTGAACAGTTCGAAATGGTTGCCGGCAATGGCCATCACGTTGAGTGCCACGAGGCACGCCAGCACAATGGCAGCCACTAATCGCTCTTCACGCTTTATCTTGAATATCTCCATTTCTCATTCTCTCCATTTCTCATTTTCTCCATTTCTCATCCTACCACAATAGGAATTGTACATAGAGTGCCACGTTCCAGACAAAGAGGAAGGCGGTAACCCCCGTCAGAGCCCAGCGCAGCCATTTGGTTCTGGCGGCTTTCATAACATAACCGATGGCAATAGGCATGACAAACACCCAATGGGCCGTCATGATATACACCTCGTTGAGGCCGAAGCCTAAGCCTACGTGCAGGACCATATCAAACAGGAAGCCAGCCAAGGCCATCCATAGGAAACGTTCGCGGCGTCCCACCCAGATACCCCAGAGGAAGAGTCCCACCAAGAGGGCTTCCACAATGTAGTTCAGCCAATAGTTATAACGGATGATGACCGACCGGCTGCGGAGCGTGTCGCCCAGCAGTTGGTCCTCGTGTATCTGCAGCGATTCGCCGAAAAGATTCTCCACCATCGAGTCCCAGCGCGGCGTGGAGATGTCAGTCCATCTGGAAAATTCTCCTTTGGCAATAGGCTTGCCGGTATGCAGGTTCCAGGGCTGCTTGTGGTCGGCGCGGTATTTGGCCCACATCCGTTTCTTCTGATCAGCCTTGAAGGCTTTCTCCAGCGCGGCAGAATCCTTGATGCCGACGGTGTCCTTGAAGGCCTTGTAGGCAGCAGCCTTCTGCTGCTTGTCTTTCTTCGCCTTGATTTCCTTGCGGGCCATTTCCTTTGGCCATACGAAGGTCTTGTATTCCCATCGGGCAAAGCCCCAGATGGCCAAGGCTGGCAGGATGACCGCCAGCAGCAGGTATTTGGGATGGAAGAATCGCTTGCCATTCACGAACAGGGCATCAAGGAATATCTTGATGCCGTTGTTGAGCGAGATGCCGGCCGTGAAGATGAACAGCAGCACCGTCTGCACGATGCTGAGCGTGCGCCCTTTCTGTATGCACTTGCCCGAGAGGTAGAGCGCGCAGATCAGTACCATCATCGATGGTCCGAAATGATCGGGCACCGAGAGGCTCACCATCACGTAGCCGAACGAGAACAGCAGGGCCGAGAGCAGCGTGCTGTCAAAGCGGTTCAGTCCGATGATTTCCCGCAGGATGCGGTATAGGAAAACAAAACTATAGACCGCGCAGAACACCAGGATTGCAGCACAGATAAACTGCACGCAATTCACGCCGAAAAGAGCCGTCAGTCCTTGATTGAGCAGATAGAAAGGCCACACGAAGAACGCCAGCAGCGGATGTCGATACACGTTATAGCCCGTCTGCCAGTCAGTAATCACGGCATAGGTGATAGGGTCGAAGCCCGATATCTGGAAATGCTTGATGAAGAGCCGCCAATGGTCACTACTGACGGGCATGAACCTGTCAGCATAAGTCCACACCACGAGCCCGTTCATCACCACCGAGAACAGCAATGCCACCAGCACCGCCCATCGCTCTTCTGCCTTTATCTTGAATATCCGTAAATAGCGCACACTTCTAAATTCTTAATTCAAAACTCCCTATAATGTCCTTCGTCAGCAAAGTCGAGCAGCGCATGGTCGCCGCGGCTGTCGCCATAGGCCACAAGCTTATACTCTTTCCTGTTGGGATATTGCTCCAGCAACCGTCTCACCTTCTCCTCTCCATAGCAGTTCTTGGTCAGGAAGCGGCCCGTCAGCTTTCCATCCACCACCTGCACCTTCGTACCAATGATAGTAACCCCCACCAAACCTCCCCGAGGGGAGGCTGCTGTCTCTCCCCCTCGGGGGAGCAGGAAGGGGGTCACCCAGTTCTCTATCGATGCCGAGATGACCACCACCTGATCGCCGTCCATCACCGCCTTGTTTACGGCAGACATTCCTTTCTTCTTCAGCAGCGATGCCTTTTCATGGGCAAACTTCTCGCAATACTCATTGAATTTCTCTTCGGTCATCCCGCCGAAGAAATACTGGAAGATGATGCGCTTCGTCTTCCAGTTGGGCATGATGCCTATCTTCATCAGGATGAGCAGATGAAGATGCTTCAGGAACCCGATGAGGAACTCCTTGTTGCCTTTCACATAGCGGATAAACTCTATCAGCGTGTCGCGCCGGGTGAGCGTGCCGTCAAAATCGAAAGCATGTATCGTCATAAGAAATAAATAATAAGCAGGAACGTCAGCGCCCAGAGCACCACCACCACCTGCGTGAACCTGTCTTGCAGCATCATCTTCGTCGGGTCGCCGCTCTTCTTGTCAACCACCGTAATCTGGATATAGCGCAGCAGTCCCAGCAGCACGAATACCGTCGTCAGATACAAATAGTCCGTATGCACGCGCGCCACCACCTCGGGCGAAATCGTGTACATGATATAGCACACCAGCGTCACCGAGGCCGTGATCGTGATGGCCTGATTGATAAACGTCAGATTGTAGCGGATGGTATTCTTGCGTGGAGCCTCGCCCGTCTCTTCCATCCGCAGCACGTCGTCGCGCCGCTTCGCAAACGAGAGAAACAACGTCAGCAGGAATGTCATCATCACAATCCATTTACTCAGCGCAATCCCCGTGGCCAGTCCACCGGCCAGCAGCCTGAGCACGAACCCGAAGGCGATGATACAAACATCCACGATGGCATACTTCTTCAGCCAGGCACAATAGGCCAGGTTCAGCACAAAGTAGAACAGGATAATCCCCACCAAACCTTCCCAAGAAGAAACCCCCACCAACCTCCCCGAGGGGAGGCTTTCAGAAGCGGATTCAATCTCTCCCCCTCGGGGGAGCAGGAGGGGGGTCTGGAGCAGGAGGGGGGCTACTATTGCCAACACCGCCATCAGCGCCATCAGCCCATAAGCCGACTTCATCGAGATAGCCCCCGAGGCAATCGGCCGTTTGCACTTCACCGGATGCCGCCGGTCAGCCTCCACGTCGATGATGTCGTTGAAGCAATAAATCGACGACGCGATGAAGCAGAAAGCCACGAAAGCCACCAGCGAGGCATACACCGTAGCCCCGTTGGTCAGTGCGCCGCCGAAAAACATCGGCACCAGCACAAACACATTCTTCAGCCATTGTTTCGGCCGTATCAGCCGCAAAATGTCCTTCATGGTTGCAAAGGTACGATTAAGCGAGCACAAATGCAAATAAAACTTGTTTTAATTTGCTTTGTCGAACGAAAGTACCTTATCAAAAGATAGCATAAAAAAATGATACGGCGAAGAGAATACCTACTTATTTTAGTCTTTCATCGCTGCAAAAACTTTTCACTTTTCTTCATAACATGCTGTAGAACAGTGTTTTGCGGTGAAGGGTTCGCCGCCCATGCCCGCAGATGCTATCCGCCATCACCTAACACCCACCATTCACCATCCACCACCTAACACCCATTCACCACAGTCCATTGAAGCCTACATACCCCGCCACATCTGTTCTCAACAGGCAGGTAAACTCCCGCTTACCTATGAAATATCCTCAAATCACCCTATAACAATTCTCCTTTTCTCGTTAAGGAAGCATTGCTGACGAACGTCAGCAACATTGCCGACCCATGTCAGTAGTATTGCTGACAAAGGTCAGCAATGCCTCGCGATGCATTTTACGTGAATTAATAACGTGAATTCGGACAATCTCCAAAGCCCACGAAAGGTAGTAGCATACGCTTACATTTAAACAGCCTATTTACTACTACAGGCATCCTGTGAGCATAACTCTATCATTTACGATGCATAACTGGCAAACCTACGAATGCCTATTTGCAAGGCCCCTCCCTCGGGAGGGGGTGGGGAGGGGTTGTCTTTTAACCCTTCACCTCAACCCCCTGTCATCAAACGAGTTACACCGCGCGGTGAAGTTTTTTTATTTGTTGCAACTCTTTAATAATACTATCTCCAAATGAACGGGGCCCGTTCATAAGTGTTCACAAGAGAGGAAAATTCAAAGTTTTATTTCTGAATTTATTGCAGATTCAGAAAATATGCCTATCTTTGCAACGGTAATCTTTTTATAACAGTAGATATGGCAGCAGCAGATATGACAGCAGTAGAACTCAACGCTATGAACACAGAACTGTGGCAGAGCATAGGAGCCATAGCCGACAACGAATCGCTGATGAGGCGACTGACCCGATATGCCAAGAAACTGGTCAAAGAACGTGAGGCCGACGCAACGCTCATGGCCAAGGAAGAGTTCTTCCAAATGGTTGACGAAGCCAAGAAAGGCCCCTCTAAACGGTTCGACAGCGTAGAAGATCTTGACAGATACATCGGTAGCCTATGAGCCGCTATTTTGTTGACATCAAGGAGAAGGCCCTGCTTGACCTTGCAAAACTGAAGAAAGACGAGCCAAAGTTTTATGTGAAAGCTCTCAAACTTATCGGTGAACTTTACGAGCATCCCCGTACAGGCACTGGCAAGCCTAAGCAACTCTCCGCCGACCGGGCTGGCCAGTGGCGACGGAAGATTAGCGACAAGCATCGGCTGGTCTATGAGATTCACGACACCGAGGTTGTGGTGCTGGTGATATCTGCCTGGGGGCATTACGACGATAAGTGATTGCTCCGTCCTGTTTCTATCCAAAATGTGAACGGGGGACCGTATGAACGAGGCCCCCCCCCGTTCATGCAGTATTTAGTGATGCGCCCCGAAAAGGGCATCTCCCCAAAGGATACAAAAAGCCATTTTAGTTTTTACTTATATTATATAGTATGGAAAAAATTAACATATATCAGGCGGTGAATGATTACCTTGTGAAATGGGATCCCATCAACTTGCCGCAGGAGATTGCCAGAGTAGAATATGTAAGCTATGTACCTGGCATTGTGCTTGCCGTGAAATCAGAATGGGTGAATATGGAGAGATTATTGCTAAATTCGATAAATGTGGTCCTCATTCTCATTTTACCATTTAAGATTTGATACAAGATTTTTGTGCTGAGATTATTAGCAAAGGAGATTTTGAAAAGATTTGGGATAAATAAAATACGTTCTAAATAATCAATGGAAATAAATAGTTGTTTGAAAAAATATTGTGGCAGTTATTACGAAGACATGTTTGGTCTTTCTAATACTAAAACTATTGATAGCTTTGGTTGCGCATCGAAGTTCTTATCAGAGTTCGCTCTAAGCGCTGATGAGTATCAGTATGAATGCGTTCCTAAAATGCAGAAAGTATTCTGCTCCGTTGAAGTTGACGAATTTGATATATGCACATCTCCTGTCAGTATGCTGTTTCAACCTGATTTTAAAACGACGCTTCAGATTTCCTCTCCGATGTTTACGGAAGAGACTTATCATCTAATCCAAAAGATTTGTCACGCATGTAGTGACCGCTATTTCTATATTGTTGAGGATAGCCTTGAAGATACAATGTTTCAACTGAAAATACCAGTTACAACTAGTTGGGAGCAATTAAAGTCTGGAAGTTTCATCTCGGCGGTTTTATTCAACATGCCATATAACAAGTATCGCATCTTTGGTGATAGTTGCAGCTGGGGAAAATGGTGCGATTACGAAAATTCTTGGGCAGATTATGAGATCTTTGGCAGCATACTTGATATACCTGAAATTAGGAACTATAATCAAAAGATGGCTTTGTCTGTTGAAGATTATTTATATATTCAAAATACGATAGGCTTCCCTAAAAACATACAAATAGCGAGGCTCGAATAATTAAAGAACGGGAATCACAGGAACTCTAATTCTTCACTGATATATTCTATCAGAGTGCAAAATTAGAGTCCCTTGTTCACGGGGGATTTCAACGTCCGCTTTAATCCGGAAACATCCTCGTTTGTTCCTATTGAAAAATAAGTATATAAATTTGCATATATGCTCTCTAATATGTATTTTTGCACAAAAAACAGAAAATATGAAGAAGCTACTTGGATTGGTTTGTGTGTCGACAGGAAGGATGTTGTTAAAGAGTTTGAGAAATACTTAAACGAAGAGAGTGGTGAGAAAAACGATTCTCGCTAACAACAATATATTACATGTGAACGGAGAGTCCCCCGTTCACTTGACCATGCAGCCAAGAATCATCAAACCGAGTATGATATAAAACCAAATCATAACAATTTCTTTTCTTCTGTTGCAAATATATAGAAAAAAAACAAAGCTAGCAAGTCTTTTGCAGAAAAACTTAGCTATTTATACTGTTTGCCTGTATTCAAGTTGCTTAAAAAACTATCTATGTGCAGTATCTTGGCAATTTTACCCAATAATCTCTGCAAAAAATCCGCCAAGCCTTTAATACTATAGTAAAGAACACCTGTTGTTCCTATAGTAACTTTTATCAGGAACAACACGACTATAGTCATAAGCCACAGAACGAATGCCAAAGCGGTAATCGTAAAGAACAGTGCTAAGAATTCCATATTCAATATTCTTTGTTTATGCTGCAAATATAGGAAAAAAATATGATTTTGGAAAGGAAAAACCAGATTATTTAGGAGGGGGAATCCCTAAATAAAATTACTTGGACTGCTAGACGTATCAGTTGCCTTCAGATAGATCTACGTCTTTTACCAATACAGCAGGACAAGAAAACCCTTCACCGTAAGGCCCTGAAATCATATTAGATACCTCCCGTGGGGAAGATTAACAGAATAGCTGTTATGGGGAAAGATTCACTTCTTCAGAGGCTTGATGAGCAGGGAAATGAGGCGGCTGAGGAGCCAGGCCAGGGGGATGCTGATGATGAGGAGCAGTAGGAAGGTGGGCCAGTAGCCCAGGTGGTGGGGTGTGATGTATTTCAGCACGAACTGTGCATGGATGAGATAGATTTCGAGGGAGATGCCGCCCACAAAGGTGAAACAACGGAGTATCCACTGGGGGGCATGACGGAAGAACCTACACATCAGGAACATACCGCTGACAGCCAACGGGATATAGACCATGCGCTCGGTGGCTGGCGGGAAGGCTCCACTCCGATGACCTTCCACATAGACGCAATACCAGAGGGAAAGGAGGAAAATGACCCCCACCAAACCTCCTCGAGAAGAAACCCCCACCAAACCTCCCCGAGGGGAGGCTTTTTGCTGCTCTCCCCCTCGGGAGAGTTGGAGGGGGGTCTTTACCAGTTCTCCCGCATTGATGCCTAAAAGGAAGATGGGGATGCGGCTCCAGAAGATTTCTACATGGCCGACGGCTTTCCAAAGGGGAGGGTAGTCGCGCACAAGGAAATACCATACAATCATCAGTATCGGGAGCCAACGCCACGTGCGGTTGCGCTGGATAAGCATCATATAGAACGGGGCAACGAGATAGAGAGCCATGATGGCGGGCACGAACCAGAACGTAAGGTCATCAACGCGCCAAAAGCTCCAGCCTACCAGAATGTTGGCTATGAGATGGAATAGATTGGGACTGTAACCACCGCCATCGGGCCAGTACTGGGGAATATAGTAAAGGCTGGCCATGATGAGCCAGGCGGGATAGAGGCGGAGGAAACGGCGGAAATAGAAAGAGCCCACCCTATGTCCCTCCCGAAGGGAGGGATTTTCATTACTATTTGGCGCATCATCCAATTCCCCATCCCTTCGGGAGGGGGCCAGGGGGTGGGCTTTCTTTGTCCACGAAAACCACAGACCGATACCGCTGAGGAACAGGAACATGTCAACTCCGTTGTTGCCGCAACGCATCAGTCCGTAGAACAGGTCGCTGCGCGAAAGGGGTACGTGGAAGAGCATCACGATAATCATCGCAAAGCCCATCAACGGTGCACGGTAGCGGCTGAGATCGTTCCAGTTCATTGTAAAAAAGAGACCCACCCTGGCCCTCCCTGTTTAGGGAGGGAGTTGGGGGTTATGATTTGGGGTTAGGAATAAATTGCAGAATCCATTTGAGTAGCATGGCCAAGGCCACAGACGAGAGGAGGTAGATGAATATTCCGCCGTAAATGTCGATGCGGCGGTAATGGCTGATGATGAGTTCACGGGCGATGGGGTGCATCACAAAGAGCATGGCTGAGATGCTGCCGAACCAAGAGCCCACCCCTAACCCTCCCGAAGGGAGGGAGATGCAGAGACGAGACACCAGTTTCACCGTGGCGATGGCTCCCGTAACTACAAATACAGGTACGAACAGCCACGTCCAGAAACTCAGACTGCCGAAGAGAACGAAGAGGGCGGAGACGACAAGAGTGAAGAGTGAAGAGTGAAGAGTGAAGAATCGCAAAATCGGAGCCCCTGCGGGGGAACAGGAGGGGGGTCTGGAGTTGGAGAGGGGCTCCTCTTCTCTTGCAATCCAAATACCCATGCAGAAGGGTAGCAGGGCACCGATGAAGTTGTAGCGGATATAGTTGAGCCAGTCGGGACTGTCAACGAAACAGCTTTCCAGGGCAACGGAGCCGATGGCCAGAGCTGCCAACAGCCAGTTGCTACGCCAGCGGTGAATCACCAATATATATAATATGTAGAGTTGGAGCATCAGCCCGAAATACCAGTAGGGACCGGGCTTGATGATATGGTCGGGATCGAAATAGAAGAAATTGATGGTCATCGTGAGTTGCGCAAGCACACGGTCCCACGAATATACCTGTGCGCCGTCACTATGGCGGAGCAGATAGATGCCGATAAACACCAGATAGCCGATGATCATCAGACGGAAAAGTTTGAGGAAATGGTATTTTACAAAGTGAAGAGTGAAGAGTGAAAGGCAACGGGTAGGCGAGCTCTGCTCGGGAATGGAGTGAAGAATCTCCCCTCCCTTCGGGAGGGGCTGGGGGTGGGCTTCATATTTCTTTACCAATCCGTAGCCGCTGATGAAAAGGAAGATGGGCACGCCGTAGTGGCCCAGGAAGGAAAAGAAATGGATAAACAGGTCGCTATCAAGCGAGAAAAGCTTGTCGAGAAACTGCATGGGGCGCGAAGGGTCGAACTTATACTCGTTCTCCTTCACGGCAAAGCCCAGGAAATGACAATAGTTGTGCAGGATAATGCCGAGAATGGCAATGCCGCGCAATGCCGATGATTCCGTTCTGCTCAAAAATACCCCATTCTTCATTTTATAAATTTCGTTTATGAATTTCGGCTGCATTCAGCATAGCTCAAGCAAGCTTGACTCTGTCTTCATTTGCACGAAATATCTCCATTTCTCCATTTCTCATTTTCTCCATTTCTCATTCTCCCCATTGATAACGGCATCATAGTCGGCCTCGTTCTTGATGATACGTTTGCGGGCGGCATCATACTTGATGCTGAGCACATTGAGACTTTGGCGGTAGCTCTTGGTGTGGATACCGGCCAGATAGACGAGTGCATGGGGCAGCGCATCGGTCATGAACGGTTTGTGGAGTGCTTGTTCTACCTGCCACACCACATCGGGATGTGCTTCCTTGTAGGCGGGCGACATATAAATCCAGAAGGGAATCTCGTATTCGTATTTGGCCATGTGGGCATTGATGGCGGCCGAATGGTTGCGGCAGATGAAGTGTACGTCGTTGTCGTAAACCTGCTCACCATGGTCGGGCACATAGAGCACGATGGCTTCCTGCTGCTCAAAACGACGGATGATCTGATCTACGATAGAGTCGTTGTAGAGCAGGGAATTATCGTAGTAGGCCAGTCGCTGACGCTCCTTGGGATTGAGTTTCGGGCGGTCGTAGTCGTTACCCGTCCAGCGCATCTTCGATTTCGGGCAACGGGTGCGGTAATCTACATGCTGTCCTTTCAGGTGGAAGATGATGAGGTTGTGGTCGGTGTTCTCGTTCTTCAGCCGGTCGTAATCGCTGAGCAGTCCTTCGTCGAAGTAACTCAGTTTCGTATTGCGGGTGTCGAACATCGCCTTTGACAGTTCGGGATTGTTGAGGAAGAATCCGCCTGAGAAGTCATAGACAGCCTCTTTTGCCTGCGGCAGGAACTGGTTGGTGAGGAAGGTGACGTGGTAGCCAGCCTTGCGGAACACTTCCGGGAATAGGGGATAATCGCTCCATTCGCCGCTGTCGCCCACGCAATAGAGTGAGAACAGATGCTTGAAGACGAAGCTGGTCAGGTTCCAAGTGGATATGACATTGGTGAACGGATAGATTTCGCGGTTCTTGGCGCGCGCCAACTGCCGTGGCGTGGTGGGCTTGTCGTAACCATAGAGTTGGGCATGACTCTTGTTATAGCTCTCGCCGATGATGAGCACGATGTTGGGACTCTTGAATGAACAGGAGTCAACGTCCACATGGTCTTCGCGCTCGATGATGGTGCCTACCTGAGTGGAGGTGAGGCGGTTGGCATAGATGGAGAAAGCCAGACGATAGAGCGGCTGATAAAGCGTGGCCTGGTCGGGGCGGGTCAGTTCGTGTTCCACGTCGCCGATACGGTCGTATGACACCAGACGGGCCATGGCCTGCTTGTTGGGCCATGTGAGATAACCGCAATAGCACACCAGCGCGAGAGTGGCTATGCCCATCACAATCTTGACAACAGCCTGAGCACCGGGTGCGAGCTGGGGACCCATCGGGCGTTTGTATTCGCGGTAACGGTAGGAATGCTTGGGCTTGGTCTTCAGATACCAGAAGATGCTCCATAGGATATGCACGAGCATCAAGAGCAGAATCCATCCCGTGGCTCCGGTAATGATGTTTGGCGAGAAGAAAGTGGAGATGAACTCAGTGGCTTCCTGCGAATTGGTCTCGCCGACCAGCAGCAGCATCGTGGGAGTGAGCGTGGAACCGAACTCCGAGAAACAGAACACGTCAGCCAATGCCACACCATAGGCGATGACATAGAACAGCCGCTTCACCCATTTGCGCAAGGTCTCGGGCAGCAAGGCCAGTACCACGCAAATCAGATAGAGGTCGAAGAACAGTTCCGGCCAAGCCAGTTTGTAGGCATGAGCTCCAGGATGGTTGGGCACCGTGACATAGGTACAGATGATTCCCAACACGAACATAAAGATAAAAAAGGCCGTGTTTTTCCGAATGGGTTCGAAAAACAGTCCCAAAATACTTACCACGATGTTGTCTTTTCGCTTTCTCATCACTTAGATAGATTTCGTTTGCGAAATTACGGATTATTTTCGAAACGGCCAAACGTGTGGCCTAAAACTTTACAATTTGGAGGGATTATCGGTAGAGATGCTCTTGTTCCAAGACCATGGCCACGCCGGTGGGTACCAGTCCGCGAACGCTTTTCCCGGCTTGGATTCTTTGCCTTATCTGCGTGCTGCTGATATTGATGAGAGGTGTTTTCACGATCTTGATATTTGGAACAGGTGCCGGATGTTGGGTGTTAGGTGTTGGTGGATACTCGAAACCTGAAACCTTAATCTCAGACCCCTCTCTCGGATAGACTACGATGGGATAGCGCTGCAGGATGTCTTCGTAGCGGTACCACTTGTCGAAAGCTGCCCAGTTGTCGCCGCCAATCAGTATCGTGAACTGATCTTCGGGGTAAGCTTCTTGCAAGGCCTGCAGCGTGTTCCAGGTATAAGAGGGCTTGGGCAGGTTGAATTCGAAATCGCAGGCTTCCAGGTGCGGCTCATCCTTGAGGGCGATTTGCACGAGGCGGAAGCGTTTGTTGTCATCGAGCAGTTGCTGGTTCTGCTTGAAGGGATTCTGCGGTGATACCATAAACCACACCTCATCGAGGCCTGCTTCCTGAAGCAGGGCCTTGGCCAAACGGACATGCCCGTTGTGAATGGGGTTGAAGGAACCGCCGAAGAGGCCTATGTTCATGGGTGGTGGGTGTTAGGTGTTAGGTGATGGGTGTTGGGGTTAGTTCAGGAAATCCTCTACCAGCCTCAAAGCTTCGGCTTCGGCTGTGGCCAAGTCGTCGTTGACAACGATATGGTCGAACTTCGGGGCAAAGGTCATTTCGTATTCGGCCTTGGCCAGACGCTGTTCGATGACTTCGGGGGCATCTGTTCCGCGACCTTCCAGCCTACGGCGCAGTTCTTCAATCGATGGGGGCTGGATGAAAATACTCATGGCTCTCTTGCCGTAGTGCTTCTTGATGTTCACGCCACCTTTCACATCTACGTCGAACACGACGTTCAGTCCCTGGGCTGCCTTTTCCTCGACCTGTGACTTCAGCGTACCGTAGAAGCGGTTCTCGTAAACCTCTTCATATTCAAGAAACTCATCCCTTGCAATCTTCTCGCGGAATTCCTCGGCGGTGATGAAGTAATATTCCACGCCGTTCTGCTCTGTGCCACGTGGGGGACGGCTGGTGCAAGAGATGCTGAAGGTCAGCTTCAGTTCCGGATGCTCTTTCATCAACCAGTTCACAATCGTAGACTTGCCGCTGCCGCTCGGGGCCGAGATAATAAGAAGTTTCCCCTTTTTCATTATAGTGCGTTTAAGACTTGTTCCTTAATCTGTTCCAGTTCGTCCTTCATCTTTACGACGATGTTCTGCATCTCGGCATGGTTGCTCTTCGAACCGGTGGTGTTGATCTCGCGTCCCATTTCCTGGGCGATGAAGCCGAGCTTCTTGCCTTGTCCGGCTTCCTCTTCCATGGTCTCACGGAAGTATTTCAGGTGGTTGCTGAGACGCTGCTTCTCCTCGCTGATGTCGAGTTTCTCAATGTAATAGATGAGTTCCTGCTCCAGCCGGTTTTTGTCGTATTCCACCTCGGGAATGCTCTTGAGACCCTCGATGATACGGTTGCGGATCTTTTCCACACGGCTTTGCTCATAAGGCTCGATGCTGGCCAGGAGTGCTCCGATGTTGTCGATCTTCTCCGTGAACTTTTTCTGAAGGGCGGCACCTTCCTGAATGCGGAAGTCCACAATGGCCGTGAGAGCCTGTTCGATGGCCTGGCGCACCACGGCCCATTCCTCGTCGGTGAGTACTTCCACGTCGGTCTTCGTCATCACGTCAGGCATACGCATCAGGCTGGCAAACCAGTCGCTGGGCTCGGGAATGCCAAATTCTTTCGCCAGGTTCTGCATCTGTGAGTAGTAGTTGCCTACCAAAGCCTTGTTGATGGGGGTGGCATCCACGCCTTCTTCCTTTTCAATCCAGATGCTGAAGTCCACCTTTCCCCGAATCAGGGCCTGTGCCACCATTTGCCGCATCTCCATTTCCTTCTCGCGGTAGAGTGGGGCGATGCGGGCATTGAGGTCCAGGGCCTTTGAATTAAGTGACTTGATTTCAACGTTAATCTTCTTGTCTTTGTAGGCTACCACGGCTTTGCCGTAACCTGTCATGGATTGTATCATACTATTGAAATGCGTTAAATTTTCTGCAAAATTACGCATTTTCCATCAAAAAGTAGTAAATTTGCAGAATTATTTTGAATATAAAGAATTTATGTCTTGTATTTTAAGCATAGAAACGAGCACCGACGTGTGTAGTGTTGCTGTCTCTGAAGACTCGCAGACGATCTTCAGCCAGGAGGATCATTCCGGTCCCAATCACTCGGTGACACTTGGTGTCTTCGTTGATGAAGCGCTCTCGTTTATTGACAGTCATGCCATTCCGCTCGATGCCGTTGCCGTCAGTTGCGGTCCCGGTTCCTATACGGGTCTGCGTATTGGTGTCTCGATGGCAAAGGGTATCTGCTATGGGCTCAATATTCCGTTGCTCAGCGTGCCTACATTGGAACTGCTGGCAGTTCCTGTGCTTTTGCGCGAGATGGTGAAGGAAGAGGACGCCCTGCTTTGCCCGATGCTTGATGCCCGGCGAATGGAGGTCTATGCCGGCATCTATACCCGTGCGCTGAAACCGGTTCGTCCCGTGCAGGCCGACGTAGTGGACGGAGAAACATACCGTCAGTTCCTGGATGAGCATCCTGTCTATTTCTTCGGGAACGGCGCAGCCAAGTGCAAGGATGTCATCAGCCACCCCAATGCCCGCTTCATTGAGGACATAGAGCCGCTGGCCAAGTATATGCAGCCCCTGGCCGAACGCCGATATGTGGAGCAGCGATATGAGGACACGGCCTATTTCGTGCCTTTCTATCTGAAGGACTTTGTGGCCAAGATGCCTAAGAAACTGTTGTAAGAACAGGATTTTGAATTTGAAATCAGTAATAAGAGATATGAATATCGAAGGATTAGACTACAACACCCAGCGGGAGCAGTTGATACTGCCCGAATACGGTAGGGAAGTGCAGAATATGGTCGATTATGCCCTGAGCCTTCCCGACAAGGAAGAACGCCAGAGATGTGCGGAGTCGATAATCGTCATTATGGACCGTATGTTCCCTCAGAACCATGAGAATCCCGACTATAAGCAGAAACTCTGGGACCATCTGGCCATCATGAGCAACTTCCAGCTCGACATCGATTGGCCCTATGATATTTCCGGGGCTGCCAAGATAGCCACCAAGCCGGAACCTCTGGATTATCCGATGACGCAGATTCCTGTTCGCCATTATGGTAAGATGCTGTTTGATGTATTCGAGCACTTGAAGACTATGCCTGCCGGTGAGGAACGCGACGAACTGGTGCGCCAGACGGCCAACCAGATGAAGCGTGACCTCTATCAGTGGAGCCACGGCTCGGCTGACGATGAAAAGATTGCCAGCGACCTGGCCCGTTTTACCGACGGACGTATTCAGCTGGATCTTGATACCTTCACATTCGAAAAGTTGGATATGAGCCAGATGCAGCAGCAGACTGGCAAAAAGAAGCGTCGCTAATGCAGTCATTTATCATAGAAGGCGGTCATCCGCTGAGTGGCACCATCATCCCGCAGGGAGCTAAGAACGAGGCGTTGCAGGTTATCTGTGCCACCTTGTTGAGCAGCGACCCTGTCATTATCCGCAATATTCCTGATATCCTGGACGTAAACAACCTCATCCAGTTGCTGCAGGATATCAAGGTGAAGGTGACCCGTCTTTCGCGCAATGATTATCAGTTCCAGGCCGACGGTGTTGACCTGGCCTATCTGGAAAGTGATGAGTTCGTGCGTAAGTGTGCGGCTCTTCGCGGTTCGGTGCTGATGATTGGTCCGTTGCTCTCACGTTACGGCAAGGCCGTGGTGGCAGAGCCCGGTGGCGATAAGATTGGCCGCCGCCGTCTGGACACTCATTTCCTCGGGTTTAAGTATCTGGGTGCAAAGTTTGATTTCAATGCAGAGCGCAATGTCTATGAGATAAAGGCTCCCCGCCTGAAGGGCACTTATATGCTGTTGGATGAGGCTTCGGTGACAGGTACGGCTAACATCATTATGGCAGCTGTCCTTGCCAAGGGTACCACCACGATTTACAATGCGGCTTGCGAGCCTTACATTCAGCAGCTATGCCATCTGCTCAATCGGATGGGCGCGCAGATTTCGGGCATAGGCTCCAACCTGCTTACCATTGTGGGCGTGGACAAACTTCACGGTGCCGAGCACCGCATCCTGCCCGATATGATTGAGGTGGGTTCGTTTATCGGTATGGCAGCCATGGTGGGCGACGGTATCCGTATCAAGGATGTCTCGCTGAAGGACCTGGGCATCATTCCCGATGCTTTCCGCCGACTGGGTGTGAAAATCAAGGTGGAAGGTGATGACCTCGTGATACCACGCCAGCCCCATTACGTCATCGACTCCTTTATCGATGGCAGCATCATGACATTGGCTGATGCTCCTTGGCCGGGACTCACGCCTGACTTGCTTTCTGTGTTGCTGGTGGTTGCCACACAGGCCCGCGGTTCGGTACTTTTCCATCAGAAAATGTTCGAAAGCCGCTTGTTCTTCGTGGACAAACTGATCGACATGGGCGCCCAGATCATCTTGTGCGATCCTCATCGTGCGGTGGTGGTGGGGCATGACCATAAAAAGGTCTTGCGGGCAGGACGTATGACCAGCCCCGACATTCGTGCGGGTATAGCTTTGCTTATCGCAGCCCTGAGTGCCAAAGGCACCAGCCGTATTGACAATATTGCCCAGATTGACCGCGGCTATGAGGATATCGAAGCCCGTCTCAATGCCTTAGGCGCAAAAATAACCAGAGTGGAATCGTGATCAGGAAAGACGACTGTTACAAAATCGGGCGTTTAGGCAAACCGCATGGCGTGAAGGGTGAAATCACTTTCCACTTCTCCGATGATGTGTTTGACCGTGTGGATGCCGATTATCTCGTGATAGAAGTCGAGGGCATACTGGTACCTTTCTTTATCGAGGAGTATCGTTTCCGTTCTGACGAAACGGCTCTTCTGAAGTTGGATGGCATTGACACGCAGGAACAGGCTCGCGAACTGACCAACAGCGAAGTGTATTTTGAACGTCGTCTTTCTGACGAGGATGAAAGTCCGACGATGGCAGCCATTGTCGGCTACCGTCTTGTCAATGATGCGGATGGCGCAGAAATCGGCGAGATTATCGGTATCGACGATACTACGGCCAACACCCTCTTCGAGGTTAGCCGCACTGGTGCCTCGCCATCGGATCATCCTGTGCTCATTCCTGTTGCCGAGGAGTTCATAAAGGGTGTTGACAACGAAAATAGAGAAATTAGGGTGACATTACCCAAAGGATTATTGGAATTATGAAACAACAAATATGCATCTTAGGTTCTACGGGAAGTATCGGAACCCAGGCACTCGATGTGATTAGGGAACATGGTGACCGCTATGAGGCCTATGCACTGACGGCCAACAGCCGATGGGAACTCTTGGCCCGACAGGCGCGGGAGTTTCATCCTGCTGCCGTGGTCATCGCAAACGATGCTTACTATGAACCTCTGAAGGAAGCATTGGCCGATACCGACGTAAAGGTCTATGCAGGACAACAAGCCCTCAACGAAATCGTGGAGGCCGAACCCATCCACATGGTGCTTACTGCCATGGTGGGCTTTGCCGGTCTGTCACCGACCATTCATGCCATCAAGGCCCGAAAGAAGATATGCCTTGTCAATAAGGAGACGCTGGTTGTGGCCGGTGAACTGATTTGCCAGTTGGCCAACGAATATCATACGCCTATCTTGCCTGTTGACAGTGAGCATTCTGCCATCTTCCAGAGTATCGTGGGCGAGGGTGACAATGAGATTGAAAAGATATTGCTGACGGCATCGGGTGGTCCTTTCCGCCTGAAGTCGATGGACGAGATAGCCCATGTCACAAAGGCAGATGCCCTTAAGCATCCCACTTGGGATATGGGTGCCAAAATCACGATTGACTCCGCATCGATGATGAACAAGGGTTTTGAGGTGATTGAGGCGAAGTGGCTGTTTGGCGTTCCTGCAGAGCGAATCCAGGTGCTCGTCCATCCGCAGAGCATCGTTCATAGTGCCGTGCAGTTCGTTGACGGTGCCGTCAAGGCTCAGTTGGGCGTTCCTGATATGCGGTTGCCCATCCAGTATGCCTTTTCCTATCCCGACCGTCTGCCGTTGACAGGTGAGCGTTTGGATCTTTTCAAGCATCCGCTGGAGTTCTTTGAACCCGATCTGAAGAAGTTCCGCTGTCTGGCCCTGGCCTTTGAAGCTATCAGGCAGGGAGGCAATATGCCTTGTATCGTAAATGCCGCCAACGAGATTGTGAACAGGGCTTTCCTGGAAGACCGCTGCGGTTTCCTCCAGATGGGTGAGATTATAGAAAAGACGATGCAGAAAGCCACCTTCAATGCACATCCCGACTATGATGTCTATGTGCAGACGGATGCCGAGGCCCGCCGCATAGCCCGCGAATTCCTGAATTGAAGTTCTGTCGTCACGACATAACGTCATAACGTAATAATGAAAAATCGAATATAATAGAATATGGAAGTATTTTTGATAAGACTCTTACAGTTCATTCTGGCCATCTCCCTGTTGGTGTTGCTCCACGAGGGGGGGCACTTCTTTTTCTCCAAACTCTTTGGCGTGCGTGTTGAGAAGTTTTATATTTTCTTCGACGTAGGTATCGGCAAATGGGATGGATCGCTATTCAAGTTTAAGCCGAAGAACAGCGATACTCAGTATGGAGCCGGCTGGTTGCCGCTGGGCGGCTATTGCAAGATTGCCGGTATGATTGACGAAAGTTTTGACACGGAGCAGTTGAAACAGCCCGCACAGCCATGGGAATTCCGTACGAAGCCAGCGTGGCAGCGCCTGCTTATTATGATAGGTGGTGTGCTCGTCAATTTCCTGTTGGCTCTCTTCATCTACAGTATGGTGATGTTCTCCTGGGGCGACAGCTATTTCACTACGCAGGATATGACGATGGGATTCAAGTTCAACGAGGATGCAAAGGCTCTTGGCTTCCAGGATCACGATATTCTCGTGGGATACGACGGTAAAGTGTTTGAGCGTTACGACGTGGATGTCTTTCGTCATATCGCTGAGGCTACAACCGTGCAGGTCAGGCGAAACGGTAAGGATCTGACCATCAATATGCCAGAAGACATGAGCCTCCTGGAAATGCTTAAGGCGGAACCAGCTTTCTGTCGTCCGTTTATTCCAGCCGAACTCGACTCCGTGATGCCTGGCACTCCAGCTGCCAAGGCGGGAATGCTGAAAGGTGACAAGATTCTTTCTATTAACGGAAAACCAGTTGATAGTTGGAACGAGTTCACATATCAAATAGGCATTCTCAGCGATATGCTGGCCAATGCCAAGACGGCCAAGGACAGTATGAAAATCCGGACGGCGGCTATCGTCACCAATCGTGACACGATGAATCTTGTCCTTACTGAAGATTTGAAACTCGGTGTGGGGCAGACCAGCATCGCTACCTACTACAAACCGAAGGAAGTGAAATATGGATTCTTTGAGAGTTTCCCTGCCGGTATCAAGTTCGGTCTTAACGTGCTACGTGGCTATGTGAGCGACCTGAAATATGTGGCTTCGGCCGACGGCGCCAAGTCGCTGGGAGGTTTCGGGGCTATCGGATCTCTCTTCCCGCCCGTATGGGACTGGCATCAGTTCTGGATGATGACCGCCTTCCTGAGCATTATTCTCGCTTTTATGAATATCTTGCCTATCCCGGCACTCGATGGAGGTCATGTGTTGTTCCTTATTTACGAGATGATCACCGGTCGCAAGCCTTCCGAGAAGTTCCTCATCCGGGCGGAATATTTTGGTTTCGGTCTGCTTATCCTGCTGATGGTGGTGGCCAATCTCAATGATATCCTCAGGTGGCTGGGCTACATGTAAGCCTTACACCTTATTATATATAAAAACATCCACCCCTGCGAAAGGGGTGGATGTTTTGATTAAAGGTAAACAAAGAATATCTTCAACTGTACCAGATTACAGAATTGCTCGAAGAATCATAGCGGTCGTTTTCATCATTGTAGATGTTGTCCAGCTCATAATCTTCCTGTTTGTGCATTTTCGGTTTGGGTTTCATAGTCATATCTCCTTCCTATTTTAGAGTTATTTGTCCAATGGATTGTTCTCATTGCAAATATAGGAAAAAAAAGAATAAGTTGTATCATCTTTGCCGTTTTTTTAGTGATTTTATACATCCTTGCTGCTGAAAAGTGTATTTTTCTACGACTTTTTGATGTTTTTTGAATAAAATTTTGCCGTTTTGTTTTTTTGTATTACCTTTGCAGCGCATTTTCCTACCAAGAATGCCTCTAGTCATGCCCAGATGGCGGAATTGGTAGACGCGTTGGTCTCAAACACCAATGCCGCAAGGCGTCCCGGTTCGACCCCGGGTCTGGGTACATTCAGATGAGGGAAATCTTCGGGTTTCCCTTTTTTCATTAAATACTTAAAGGCTAATAACAAAAATCAGCGTTTTCGAAATGGAACTTAAAAAAGTATTCTTTCTTCTGGCATTTCTGAGTAGTGGTCTGACGGTGTTGGCGCAGATGCCGAAACCTGTGGAGGATTTGAACAAGGTGACCGACCTGACTCTTGACTCTCTCGACAAAGTGAGGACGGCACGTATCAAGCCGGGCACTAGCCGTCAGGGCAATAATCCCGTGCTCTTCCTGATAGGAAACAGTACGATGCGCAACGGTACGTTGGGCAATGGCAACAACGGTCAGTGGGGATGGGGATATTTCGCTCAGAACTTCTTTGACCAGAAGCGTATTACGGTCGAGAATCAAGCCCTTGGAGGTACGTCAAGCCGTACGTTCTACCGTAATCTGTGGCCTGAGATCCGTGAGGCTTTGAAACCGGGCGACTGGGTAATCGTGAGTATCGGCCATAATGACAACGGACCATACGATAAGGGACGCGCACGCGCAAGTATTCCCGGAACCGGAACAGACTCCATGCTGGTGAATGTACAGGTGATCAACAAGGGGGATACGACCTACCGCAAGGAAATGATCTATACGTATGGCGGTTATCTGCGCCGCTATGTGGCCGACATTCGCGCGAAGGGGGCTAATCCCGTGCTGATGTCGCTGACACCGAAGAAATACCGTACGGCCGATGGTTCGAAACTGCGTGGCGATGAACATAAGTTCGGACATTGGGCAGAGGAAATCGCCCGCGAACTGAATGTGCCTTTCGTAGATCAGAATACGATTTCGACCAACAAGTTGGAAAGCTACAGCGTATGGAAATGTAACTACCATTTCTTTACCGATAACATTCATACCAGCAAGTTCGGGGCAGAGCTCAATGCCCGTTCGGCCGCCGAGGGTATTGCCGCTTGTGATCATCCTGCCATTGCTCCGCTGAAGGCTTTGTTGCAGAATGTGGCATTGCCGGTGATCTCCGTTGACCGTGAGGCTGGCAAACCTGTCGTCTTCCTGACGGGCGATTCAACCGTGAAGAATACCGACAAAGAGAAAGACGGAATGTGGGGCTGGGGTGCCGTGGCCTCTGAGGCTTTCGATACGAAGAAGATCACGGTTGTGAATGCTGCTATGGCAGGCCGCTCGCTTCGCACATTCTTGAAGGAAGGCCGTTGGGAGAAAGTGTATAACTCGTTGCAGAAAGGCGACTATGTGTTGATCCAGTTTGGACACAATGACGTTGGCGCCATCGATTCGTTGAAGGAGCGTGCCGATATCATGGGAACAGCCGACACATGCCATGTGTATAAACTGAAGAGCAACGGCCAGTATGAAGTGGTCTATAGCTTTGGCTGGTATCTGCGCAAGATGATCGACGATACTCGTGAGAAGGGTGCCACTCCTATCTTGGTGAGCCTCACACCGCGTAACATCTGGAAAAACGGTAAGATAGAGCGACGAAATGATACCTACGGCAAATGGTATCGTGAGATTGCCGAGGAAACGGGTGTTGAGCTGATTGACGTACATAACATTACGGCCGACAAATACGATAAGAAGGGTGAGAAGAAGGTGAAGGCTTATTTCAACCACGACCACACCCATTCTTCATTGAAAGGTGCCAAAGAAAATGCCCGTAGCATCAGGGAAGGCCTCAAGAAGATAAAGTCGCCACTGGCTGCGTACGTTAAATAAACATAAAAATCAGCGGCTGCAAAAGAACGCTTCATGTTTTTCGAAGAAAAAGGCGTACCTTTGCAGCCGCAAATTCTACGAGGGCCAAAGAACCCTCCAGGGCGGAGTGTAAATAGCAGCCTACCGAAAGGTCGTTGCGGTTTGTGAATCTCCTGCTCACTGGCAGACGGAGAGTCTGCTCGTTTCCAGGTACGTGAAGCCAGGCGCTTTCCCGGAGGGCGACATTTCCGGACAGTATTAATAAAACGTTTTACAAGTAACATTTAAATTTTTTATGGACACTTTAAGTTACAAGACTATTTCCGTTAACAAGGAAACAGCGCAGAAAGAGTGGGTCGTTATCGATGCCACCGATCAGGTCGTTGGTCGTCTCTGCTCAAAGGTTGCCAAGCTGATCCGCGGTAAGTACAAACCCAGCTTTACTCCTCACGTGGATTGTGGTGACAATGTGATCATTATCAATGCTGCCAAGGTGGTTTTCACCGGCAAGAAGGAAACTGACAAACTTTACACCCGCTACACAGGCTATCCCGGTGGTCAGCGTTTCAACACTCCCGAGCAGCTCCGCAAGCGCCCCAATGGTGTTGACAAGATGATTCGTCACGCTGTGAAAGGTATGCTTCCCAAGGGTCGTCTGGGTCGTCGTCTCATCGACAACCTCTATGTTTTCGAGGGTACCGAGCACAATATGCAGGCTCAGAAGCCAAAGGCAATTGATATTAACCAGTATAAATAAATAAGGTATAGAAGATGGAAGTAATTAATGCAATTGGTCGCCGCAAGAGCTCTGTAGCCCGTATCTATATGACTGAAGGCACCGGTAAGATCACAATCAACAAGAAGGATCTCACAGAATATTTCCCCTCTGCTATCCTGCAGTACGTGGTTAAGCAGCCACTGAACCTGCTCGAGGTGGCAGAAAAGTATGACATCAAGGTTAACCTCGACGGTGGCGGTTTCACCGGTCAGAGCCAGGCTCTGCGCCTTGCTATTGCCCGCGCCCTCGTGAAGGTGAACGCTGAAGATAAGAAAACCCTCAAGGCTCAGGGATTCCTGACTCGCGACAGCCGTGCTGTTGAGCGTAAGAAGCCAGGTCAGCCCAAGGCTCGTCGTCGCTTCCAGTTCAGTAAGCGTTAATATTTTTCTAGGAGTACCTAGGTTTCCCTAGGAAATCCTAGAAATCCGTTTAGTATCTAAACCGAGGGGACCCGCCTGTGCGGCTACCCCCCGGCTGATTCTAACAAAACAAAGAATTAAAAAGAAAGTAAACAATTAAAAGCATTTAAGTAAAAATGGCAAGAACAAATTTTGACCAACTGCTCGAGGCTGGATGCCACTTCGGTCACCTCAAGCGCAAATGGAATCCCGCTATGGCTCCTTATATCTTCATGGAGCGCAATGGCATTCATATCATCGACCTTCACAAGACCGTAGCTAAGATTGACGAGGCTGCAGAGGCTCTGAAGCAGATTGCTAAGAGCGGTAAGAAGGTACTCTTCGTTGCTACCAAGAAACAGGCTAAGGACATCATCGCTGAGAAGGCTACTTCTGTGAATATGCCTTACGTGATTGAGCGCTGGCCCGGTGGTATGTTGACCAACTTCCCCACCATCCGCAAGGCTGTGAAGAAGATGGCTACCATCGACAAGCTGATGAACGATGGCACTTATGGCAATCTCTCTAAGCGCGAGATCCTCCAGATCAGCCGTCAGCGTGCCAAGTTGGAGAAGAACCTCGGTTCTATCGCTGACCTGACCCGTCTGCCTTCTGCTCTGTTCGTCGTTGACGTATTGAAGGAGCACATCGCCGTGAGCGAGGCTAACCGTCTGGGTATTCCCGTGTTCGCAATCGTTGATACCAACAGCGATCCCAAGAACATCGACTTCATGATTCCTGCTAATGATGACGCTAAGGACAGCATCGAGGTAATCCTGAATGCTTGCTGCGGCGCTATCGCAGAGGGTCTGGAAGAGCGCAAGGCCGAGAAGGCTGACGAGAAAGCTGCCAAGGAGCAGAGCGAAGAGGCTGCTGATGCTAAGCCCCGTCGTGCTGCACGCAAGGCAAAGGAAGAGGCTCCTGCTGCTGAAGAGGCTCCCGTAGAGGAGGCTCCCGCTGCTGAAGAGGAAGCTCCTGCCGCTGAGTAAACTCTTAGTAACGTAATTCCGTAATAACGAAAAATTAAAGAATAAAACAATGGCAATTTCAATTGACGATATCAAGAAGCTTCGCGCTATGACCGGCGCAGGTCTGGCTGACGTAAAAAAGGCTCTGACCGAGGCTGAGGGCGACTTCGACAAGGCTAAGGAACTGCTCCGTGAGCGTGGACTGGCCATTGCTGCAAAGCGCAGCGACCGTGAGACTTCTAACGGTTGTGTTCTGGTGAAGAAAGAGGGCAATTTTGCCGCTATGATCGCCTTGAAGTGTGAAACTGACTTCGTGGCTAATGGTGCTGACTTCATCGCACTGACTCAGAGCATCCTCGATGCAGCTATCGCTGCCAAGGCTAAAAACCTCGAAGAGGTGAAGGAACTCACACTGGCCGACGGTCAGAAGGTGCAGGACGCTGTGACTCAGCGCTCTGGTATCACTGGTGAGAAGATGGAACTCGATGGTTACCTGACTCTCGAAGGTGAGAACATTGAGGTGTACAACCACATGAAGAAGAACACCCTCTGCACAATGGTTCAGACCAACAAGCTGGCTGAGGACGCTGGTCACAAGGTGGCTATGCAGGTAGCAGCCATGAAGCCCGTAGCTCTCGATGCTGCTTCTATGCCTCAGAGCATCCTCGACGAGGAGTACAAGGTGGCTGTTGAGAAGACCAAGGAAGAGCAGGTGAGCAAGGCTGTTGATAACGCCCTGAAGAAGGCCGGTATCAATCCTGCCCACGTAGATAGCGAAGATCACATGGAGAGCAATATGGCCAAAGGCTGGATCACAGCCGAGGACGTGGCTAAGGCCAAGGAGATCATCGCTACCGTTTCTGCTGAGAAGGCTGCCAGCCTTCCCGCTCAGATGATTGAGAACATTGCTAAGGGTCGTGTTGCTAAGTTCTTGAAGGAGAACTGTCTGGTTGACCAGGAGTTCCAGTTCGGCGACGGCGACAAGGCTACTGTTGCTCAGTGGCTCGCTGCTCAGGACAAGGAACTGAAGGTTATTGCCTTCCAGCGCTTCACCCTCGTAGCTGACTAATACTGCAGATTATTGCAATAGGCAATCTCATTATAATAAAAGCCGAAATGCCTCGTGCGTTTCGGCTTTTTTGTATAAGTAATTACGGAGTTCTAACTTAACATGAATTATGAATAAGCAACTTCGTGTTTCTTGACACGAATCGTTTTTTTGCTTATCTTTGCACCGTCAAATCAAATTAATAATATTTTATGGAGACAAAAGAGGTAATAAGAAACATTCGAGAGAAAAACAATCTCACACAAGAACAGTTTGCTGAATTAATTCATGTGACCCGTCAGGCAGTTAGTCGGTGGGAAAACGGCGAGACACAACCAGATACTGAAAAGTTGAAGTCTTTGTCAAAAGAGTTTGGAGTGTCTATCAATACACTGCTCGGTTCTCCTCAAACATTGTTCTGTCAATGCTGTGGAATGCCGTTGTCGGATGACACAACGATTAGCCACGAAACGGATGGCAGTTTCAACGAAGATTATTGTAAATGGTGCTACGCAGATGGAAACTTCACATACAAGACCAAAGAGTCCTTGCTCGATTTCCTTGTCAGTCATATGCCCAATCCCAACAATCAAACAGAATCCGAACGCCGTCAACTCTATGACTCGCATCTCTCGATGCTTAAGTACTGGCGATAGAATCCGATGAGAAGCTAAGAAATAACCGTTTTTCTTTGCTTTTCACTTTGTTTGTACTATCTTTGCACATGATTAGGTGATGATATAAACAAAAAGTCCGCGTTATGAAGATATTTGCTATAGGCATGAACTACGCGCAGCACAATAAAGAGATGGATGGCGCGTTATATAAACCAGAGGAACCGGTGGTGTTCCTGAAGGCCGACTCGTCGCTGCTGAAGGATAAGAAACCGTTTTTCCTGCCCGAAGAGTTGGGGCGTGTGGACTATGAGACGGAACTCGTAGTGCGCATCTGCCGTCTGGGGAAGTCTATTCCCCAGCGCTTTGCCCACCGCTATTATGACGCTGTGACCTGCGGCATCGACTTTACGGCCCGCGACCTGCAAGCCAAATGCAAGGAGAAGGGCCTTCCCTGGACGCTCTGCAAGGGGTTCGACGGGGCGGCAGCCATCGGCGAATGGGTGCCCGTGGAGAAGTTCCGTGATATTCAGGCCATCCATTTCCATCTTGACATCAATGGCAAGACCGTTCAGGAAGGCTGTTCGAGCGATATGCTCTATGGGGTGGATGAACTGATTGCCTATATCTCTCAGTGGTTCACCTTGAAGACGGGCGACATTCTCTATACGGGAACGCCCGTAGGCGTGGGCCCTGTCCACATCAACGACCATCTCGAAGGTTGGCTCGAAGAGCGCAAGGTGTTGGAGTTTAACGTGAAATGAACCCACCCTTTGTCCCTCCCGAAAGGAGGGAATCTGCATAGAAGTGTAATGAAAAGATATATTACAGGTATGATTCTGGCGATGCTGGCGTTCGTGGCGAATGCTCAGCAACGTTTCTTTAACCTGACGGCTGATGAAGTCAGGATCGACTCTGTGTTGCCGGTCTTTTCACATTCCTTCCCACTCAGCGGCAACTATGCCGATTCCACTTATACGGCCATCATCCTCTATCCGGAATATATTCAGATGGGTGATGCCGATATCCGCAGATACCAGCAGATTACTGACCGTGAACTGCCTGCAATGCCCAATGTGAAGACGCAGGTGGTGGTGGAGCGCAAGCGAGGAGCACTGGAAGTGTTCTTCGTGCCTTTGGTGAATCGCGACGGCAAGTACCAGAAGCTGGTGAGCTTCATGCTCAAGGTGGAGGCAAAAGCTAAGCGTAAGGCGGCCAGGAGCAAGGCTTTGGGCGCTCAAGCAAAGGCATCTGGTGAGCGTTATGCAGCCCATTCTGTGTTGGCTTCCGGGAAGTGGGCCAAGATTCAGGTGCCTTCCACGGGAGTCTATCAGTTGACCGACGAACTGATCCGCAAGGCGGGCTTTACCGATTTGTCAAAAGTCCGTGTGTACGGCTACGGCGGCAATCTGCAGAATGAAACGCTCACGGAGGCGGACCTCATGGAAACTGATGACCTGAAAGAGGTCCCAATCTGCTCTGCCGGTGGCCGCAGGCTATTCTACGCCAAGGGTCCGGTCAGCTGGAGCAGTAACACGGCAACTATCCGTACCCGCAATCCCTACAGCGATGATGGCTGTTATTTTATCACGCAGGGCGATACGCAGACCGAAACGACCGATAGTGCCACATTCGTCGGTTCTTTTTATCCTGCCCACGACAATTATCATTCGCTTCATGAAGTGGATGAGTATGCTTGGTTTGAGGGCGGTCGCAACCTCTTTCAGAACGATCCCATCAACAATGGCACTTCGAAAACCTATACCATTGCCACCAGCGGACAGGATGGCACAGCCAGGATTACGGTCAGTCTGACGGCTGGAGTCACTTCTACGGCTCAGGTTTCTATCAATGATGAGCCCGTGGGTGATATCTCGATGACCATTTCGAGCAGTTATGAGCATGGCGCTTCGGGCACACGAACCTATACCATCAGTAATCCCAAGGCGGAGAATACGGTAACGATAACCACGACCAGCGGCGGTCCTGTACGCCTCGACTATATCTCTTCACAGTTTTCCACGCCCTTCCCTGGGCCGAAACTTTCTTCGGCCAACATCCCCGTTCCTGAGTATGTCTATAACATCACCAATCAGGACCATCATGCCGATGAGGCCGTGGATATGGTCATTATCATACCCACTTCCCAGAAACTGAAGGCGCAGGCCGAGCGTTTGCAGGCTTTCCATCAGCAGCACGACGGTCTGAGTGTTAGGATTGTTCCTGCCGACGAACTCTACAATGAGTTCTCCAGCGGCACGCCCGATGCCAATGCCTACCGGCGCTACATGAAGATGCTTTACGACAGGGCAGGGGACGACTCTTCCCTGATGCCGAAATACCTTCTGCTCTTTGGCGATTGTGCCTGGGACAACCGTATGAACTCGTCGGCCTGGACGAATTACACTACCGACGACTTCCTGCTTTGCTATGAAAGCGAAAATTCTTTCAGCAGTACCGACTGCTATGTGAACGACGGATTCTTCTGCAGCCTGGACGACGGTGAAGGCGGTAACCCCGCAGGTAGTGACAAACACGATATCGCCGTCGGACGTTTCCCCGTTCGCACGGCCGAAGAGGCTAAGATCATGGTTGACAAGACGATTGCCTACGCCGAGAACAAGAATGCCGGTTCGTGGCAGAATGTGGTGATGTTCATGGGCGACGACGGCAACAACAACCTTCACATGGACGATGCCGACGAGGCTGCCGTGATGGTGGAGGGACTGAACCCCGGACTGGTCGTGAAGCGCGTGATGTGGGATGCCTTTGCCGAAGTGGTGACTTCTACGGGCAACACCTATCCCGCAGCCACTTCAATCATCCGTCAGCAGCAGGCCAACGGTGCCCTGATCATGGACTATTGCGGACATGGTTCGCAGGTGCAGATCTCTCATGAAGGCGTACTCCGTCTGAGCGACTTCAAGGGTTTCGTCAATACCAACCTGCCACTCTGGATCACGGCATCCTGCGATATCGGTCCCTTCGATTCTCAGACTGAGAATATCGGTGAGCAGGCCGTGCTCAATCCGAAGGGTGGAGCCATCGCTTTCTATGGAACCACACGCACGGTTTATACCGATCGCAATAAGCGTATCAACAAAGCTTTCCTGAGAGCCTTGTTCACGCGTGTGAATGGCAAGTACGTTTCCCTGGGCGAAGCTCAGCGCATTGCCAAGAATTCGCTGCTTACCAATGGTGAAGACGGCTCTGACCTGACAATCAACAAATTGCAGTATTCTCTCTTGGGCGACCCGGCTCTGGTGCTGAATATTCCTACGTTGAAGGCCGTTATTGATTCCATCAACGGAAAGGCCGTGGGAGATTCCAACGACATTCAGCTGAAGGCACTCTCGGTGGCAAACGTCAAGGGCCATATTGAGCAGAACGGCTCGAAGGCAACTGACTTCAACGGTAGGATGACAGCCACGGTTCGTGATGCTCAGGAGTTGATTACCTGTAAAATGAATGCCTCGGCTGATGCCGATAAGGCCTTTGTCTATTATGACCGCACGAAGACGCTCTTCAATGGAACGGACAGTGTGAAGGCCGGCTCGTTCAGCTTCTCTTTTGCCGTGACGAAAGACATCAGCTACTCCGACGAGGAGGGTATGATCAATATCTATGCCGTGGATGGCGTCAACAACGTGATGGCCAATGGCTATTCCACCGACTTCATCGTGGGAGGAACCGAAGACGTGGCCAACGATTCCATCGGTCCCCGCATCTATTGCTACCTGAACAGCCCATCGTTCGTGAATGGCGGCAATGTGAACAGCACGCCTTACTTCGTGGCGCAGATCAGCGATGAAGACGGTATAAATACCACGGGAACGGGCATTGGTCACGACCTGGAATTGATTATCGACGGGGATATGTCGAAAACCTACGTGCTGAATGACTATTTTGCCTATGATTTCGGTACATTCACCAGTGGCGAGACGCATTACAGCATACCGGCATTGCAGCCCGGACAGCATACCCTGAAGTTCAGGGCTTGGGATGTGAAGAATAATTCTACTACGACCTCTCTCTCATTCAATGTGGTGGAGGGGCTTCAACCCAACTTCTTCAGCGTGGGACTTTCCAAGAATCCTGCCTCCCAGAGCACCACCTTTATCATCAATCACGACCGTGCCGGCAGTAATCTCGACGTGGAGATTGACATCTACGACCTGAGCGGGCGTCAGCTTTGGAACTATCAGGAGAGCGGTGTCTCTACGGGCAACACCTATACGGTGGACTGGAACCTCAGTGTGGATGGTGGTCGCAAGCTCCAGACGGGAGTCTATCTCTACCGTGTGCGTATCAGCAGCGACGGCAGCAGTCAGGCTTCACGGGCCAAGAAACTGATCGTGATGCAATAAAATGCCGAGAAATCAGTTATTTAATAGCAACATTTATTGAAAATAATGAAATACAGTCTGAAAATAACACTTCTCGTGCTCCTGACGATTTGTGCCATGAAGGCCAATTCGCAGGATAAGCGCGATATGTTCAATCCTGTGCATACGGCCTTGGTTTCGCAGACCATCGCCCCTGATGCCCGTTCTGCCGGACTTGGTGACGTGGGTGTTGCCACCGATCCTGATGTGAACTCACAGTATTGGAACCCCGCCAAGTATCCGTTCTGCATCAGTCGTGCCGGTGTGGCCATCAACTACACGCCTTGGCTCCGCCAGTTGGTTAATGATATGTATCTGGCTAATGTGGCTGGTTATTACCGCATTGGCGAGTACAGTGCCGTTTCTGCTTCCATTGATTATTTCTCGTTGGGTGAAGTCTATACCAGCGAAGACGAGGGTGCCATGACGATCAAGCCTTACGAAATGTCGTTCGATGCCTCCTATTCGCTGATGCTGAGTGAGAAGTTCTCGCTTTCTGCTGGTGTGCGTTTCCTGTTGTCTGATATGTCTTACAGTACCACGGAGGAGCGTTCTGCCTCTTCGGCCTTTGCTGCCGACCTCGGTATGTATTATCACACCTATCCTAATATAGGCAGCCGCGAGTGTCAGTTGGGCTTGGGTCTCTACATCCGAAACATCGGTTCGAAGATTACCTTCGGGGGCAGCAACTACAGTGAGTTTATCCCCACCAATCTGCGTCTGGGTGCTTCGTTGATGTTTCCTATCGACGAATACAACAAGGTGACCATTGCCGCCGATGCCAACAAACTGCTTGTGCCCACCTATCCTGTCGATGAGAACGGCGAATACAGTGAGGCTTATGCCATCGAGCACTATTATAATGTGGGTAGCATTGCGGGTATCTTCAAGAGTTTTACTGATGCCCCCAATGGTTTCAAGGAGGAATTGGAGGAAATCCAGTGGAGCGCAGGTGCTGAATACACTTACAACGACCGTTTCACCATTCGTGCCGGATATTACCATGAGAGTGAGAACAAGGGTAACCGTAAGTATTTCACGGTGGGTGCTGGTTTCCGTATGAATGTATTCTCCCTCGATGCCGGTTACGTGATAGCCACGGCCAAGAGTAATCCCCTCGACCAGACGCTCCGCTTCACGATGACCTTCGATATGGACGGTATCAAGGATTTGTTTAAATAACCCACCCTCAATCCCTCCCGAAGGGAGGGACTTTATTTATAATTTAATAATATTGGATAATGAAATACGGATACGAGACTACTGATGGGGCTACTTATCAGTTGCTGCTGGAAAAGGCGAAAGAAATGCGGAACAATCCAACCGAAGCCGAGAGTGTTCTTTGGCAGCACCTCATTGGCGGACAGATGGGAGAGCATTTTCGCAGACAGCATCCTATTGCAGGATATATTCCGGATTTCGTCTGTCTGAAAAAAAGGTTAATCATAGAAATAGACGGTGGCTATCATTTAGTGGGAGAACAGCCCGAAAAAGACGAAGAACGAACTGCCTGGCTGGAATCCGAAGGCTTCGAGGTCATCCGTTTCACCAACGAAGAGGTCCTCTTCGATATAGAAGCTGTATTAGAGACCATCGCAGATTATATTGAAACACGCCCTTCCATATCTAACAATTCCCCCTCAGAAAATACTAAAAGTCCCTCCCTTCGGGAGGGATACAGGGTGGGTTCCAAAAGTCCCTCCCTTCGGGAGGGATTGAGGGTGGGTCGCATTGGTTTCGGTTACGACGTGCATCGTCTGGTTCCCGGGCGCGACTTGTGGCTGGGCGGTATTAAGATTGAGCATACGGTGGGGTTGCTGGGGCATTCCGATGCCGACGTGCTGATTCATGCCATCTGCGATGCCCTTTTAGGAGCCGCCAACATGCGCGACATAGGCTATCATTGGCCCGACACTTCGGAGGCCACGCTCAATATGGACAGCAAGATTATACTGAAACGCACCATGGAACTGATTGCCACCAAGGGTTACCGCTTTGGAAACCTCGACGCTACGGTGTGTGCAGAACGCCCGAAAATCAATCCTCACGTTCCTGCCATCAAGAAATGCCTGGCCGAAATCATCGGAACCGACGAGGACAATATCTCCATCAAAGCCACCACCACAGAGAAGCTGGGATTCACCGGAAGGGAAGAAGGAATGAGTGCCTTTGCCACAGTTCTGATTGAGAAAGTGTAGACACAAAAGTCCTGCCATTTCTTCAAAATGCCTATTTATGCTCTTTTTTATGTCAAAAAACACCTGTGTTCGCACACAATCGGTTGATTTAAGTCAAGAAAGCGCATATTTTCTGCAAAAAAGAGGGTAAAAGTATTGCTTGATATTGAAAATCGTTGTACCTTTGCATCGTCAAAAGGTTAATAGATTGTTTAGGTTAGTAGTAATAGATTTAGGTTTTTAGTTATTAGATTTAAGGTAAGTTTTCATGATTGTTGAAACGGATGACAATGGAAGTCGTGAGACTACCATTTGATTCAGAAAAAGGATTTTTAGTTAAACATAGTTGATACGCTGCAGCTCGCTGAGAGTTGTAGCGTGTTTTTTTATGGTAACTTACTCCCCGCCCCTCAAGGGGAGGGGTTAGGGGTGGGGTCTGATATTTCTTTTCAGCTGCAGACATCTGCCGAGAATACTGAATACTGACCCCACCCCTGCCCCTCCCCTACGATGGGAGGGGAGTTTCAGGGCATCAGAAAAATACGCCAAAGGATACCGACTGGAATTTCGGACCATACGCTGTGTCAAGCACATTGCAGGGACTATATTTTGCATAGAAACCGAAATGCTTCATCTGCAGCCTCAGCATAAGGTCCACCGTGACGGAATTCCGGTGCAGTCCCTTCGTGAAGTCCTTCTGGTCCTCCCCGTTAAGGCTATAGCGGGTCTTGATGCTGCTATAGACATTGAAGTTCAGCACCGGTCCCACTTCAAAGCCTCTGAACAGCCCTTTCTTGTATGGGTAATAGCTATAAGTGAACGGAACGGTCAGACTAAGCACCTTGATGCGCGAGAAGTCCGGATTGCTGCCCTGCGGATAGGGCGTCACGACAATCTGACCGTCGGGTTGCTCCACAAAACGGTGCTGGCCGGTCATGCGGTAATTACGCCAGTCGAGTCCAAACCCCGTGTTGAAATAATGGTCTCGTTCCTTCCATGGTCGTACTCTAATACGGGCGATATCCCACATGAACTCCCATGAGGGACCTACGGGAATACTCACTTGGTCGGCAGTCCCCACGGCAGTAGTGAAGCCCACGCCTAAACTTGCGATGAGCGAAAACTCCATGGTGCCACGCTTCTCGCCGTCCTTTTTCTTTGCGAAAGGCATCAAGTCCCACAAACTTTTATTATAAGTCTCGGTGCTCACATAGTTGCTGTCTATCAGTTGGATGGTGTTCTGGTAGTCAAAATGGTTGTCACCCTCATTGCCCTTCACCCGAATAGACTGCAGTGAGTCGCTGGTGATGATGGTCACACGCTGTGGCTTCTCGATAATCAGGGTGTCGTTTTCTGCGGCAAAGGCAGCGGTTGCCGCCAGCATCATTGCTACAAATAGAATTCTCTTCATAAAACAATCTTATTTATTATTAAACATTTTCTTCAGTTCTGTAATGGTTTTCACCGTGCTCTCGATATAGATGACGGTGACCACCCACTGTTTGCCCTCGGCTTCCGCCTTCTGGCAGATATAGCAGTAGGTATTTCCCTTGGCGGCCAGCTGCACCATGAGCGTGGAGGAACGTCCGTGACGCTCGTCGCCTATGCATTCCGTTGTCTTGTACGACGTCATGTCGCGATGCACGGCAGCATTAATCTTCTCCAGTTCTTCTTTGCTTACCTTGCATTTCACGCTGCGGAACAGGCTCATCTTATAGTCTGTCAGCATTCGGCCTCTCACACGCGTCTCCACCATCCGTTCCCTGGGAATGATGTTTCCGCTGAACAGTTCGTTGACGGCCAGTCCCTGCTGGGCGGCCAAAGGTCCTGCCAAGAGGAGAAAGAGGAGTGTCGTCAGTAGTTGTTTCATATCTTTGTCTCCTTTATGTTATTCCGAAAAAAAGTCACGCATCTGCTCATCCACGGTAGAGATGTCGCCCATCTCGCTGAGAGTCGACTGCATCTGCTGCATCACGATGGTCTTGTCGGTGCATTTCTCACCATATATATATGCCACGCACTCATCATTGCTTTGTTTGGCAAGAAGCATGGTGCCTATGGCAAACAACGCCAACACAGATGCTGCAATACCAATTGCCTGCCTCCAGTTCTGGCGGGAGGTCTTCTGCCGGGGCAGGCGGATGCTATCGAAACCGGCAAACAATTCCCTGTATTGCATCAGGTCTTCGGGCACGTCTCCTTCGCGGAACAGTCTGTAGAGTTCCTGCTCCTCGGCAAGCGATGTCTCACCATCGAAGAATCGCTCGGTCAGTGTTCTTATTCTCAAGTCATTTCTCATATCCATTAAATTTATCTCTTACAGCCTGCCGGGCCCGGCTCAGGGCCTTCCTTACGGCCACCTCCGTTGAACCCGTCAGTTCGGCAATCTCCTTGAATTTCATCCCTTCCATGTGTCGCAGCCTGAGAATGGTCTGCTGCAAGTCGGGCAGGGTTTCTATCACCTTCATCATCCGCTCGATGCGCTCCCGCAGTGCCTCGTCCTCTTCCTGGATAACCGCCATGGAAAGCTCTGCGGCGGGCTTCTTACGTCTGACGATATCAATGCAACGGTTGCGTGTGAGCACCCTGGCCAAAGGTTCGACGGGCATCCTGAGCTGGTCGCGCATTTGCCAAAGCCGCAGCAGTACGTCCTGCACCACGTCCTCGGCCTCGTCGGAATCCCGCAGTATTCCGAAGGCTAACCTGACGAGTGTCGTTCGCATGCGCTGTGCCTCTTGCCTGAACGTTTCCGTTGTCATTTTTCTTTTTTCTCTGCTTATAATACGCCGGTGAGTTCTTTTTGTGACACAAATTTAAGCAAAAATGTTTCTATTCTCTTCGCCAAATCGTTTTTTTCACTACTTTTAAATAAGATACTTTCGCTCGACAAAACAAAAAAAGCAAGCTTTCTTTTGCTTTTGTGCTCGCTTAATCGTATCTTTGCAGCATGAGAGTACTGATTGTCAATACAAGTGAGAAGGCGGGAGGGGCTGCAGTTGCCGCCAACCGGCTGATGGAAGCGCTGATCAATAATGGCGTGAAGGCCAAGATGTTGGTACGTGACAAACAGACTGACAGTCTCACGGTGGTTTCTGCAGGCAATGGGTGGCGTCAGCGCTGGCATTTCCTGTGGGAACGCTGGCGTATCTTTATGGCCATGCATTTCTCCAGGAAACATCTGTTCGATGTCGATATTGCCAATGTCGGTACCGATATTACGACACTTCCGGAATTCAAGGAGGCCGATGTGATACATCTTCATTGGATCAACCAAGGTTTTCTCTCACTCTCCATCATTCAGAAAATACTGCAGAGTGGGAAGCCCGTGGTATGGACCATGCACGATTTGTGGCCTGCCACGGCCATCTGCCATTATGCACGTGGCTGTCAGCGCTATAAGGAGCGTTGCCATCATTGTCCGTTGCTGCCCGGCGGTGGTTCCGGCAATGACCTTGCGGCCAGGGTATGGAACCGTAAATCGTCCATTCTGCGTGTCGGCCATATCAGTTTCGTGGCCTGTAGCCGATGGCTGGAAGGGGAGGCCAAGCGGAGTGCCTTGCTCAAGGGTCAGCACGTTTCGAGCATTCCCAATGCCATTGATACCCGCGTGTTTCATCCTATGGATAAAACGGAGGCGCGCCGGAAAGTAGGCCTGCCCGAAGAAGGCAATATGATTCTCTTCGTTTCCCAGCGCGTCACCGATGAACGCAAGGGCATCCGTTATCTTGTTGAGGCCGTGAGCAAGCTCGTAGAACGCTATCCATCTCTGAAGGAAACCACGTCTATCGCCATTCTCGGCGGTCATGCCGAGGAGGTGGCCGAAGAACTCTCCCTGCCCGTTCATGCGCTCGGTTATGTCAGCGATGAGCAGACCATCGTTTCGGTCTATAATGCGGCCAATGTGTTTGTCACGCCTTCGCTCGAAGATAATCTTCCCAACACCATCATGGAGTCGCTGGCTTGCGGCGTTCCCTGCGTCGGCTTTGCCGTGGGCGGCATTCCCGAAATGATCGACCATCAGAAGAACGGCTATGTGGCATCCCTGCGCAATAGCGACGACCTGGCCGATGGAATAGGGTGGGTGCTCTCCCAGGCCGATGCCTCGCTGCTCAGTCAGAATGCCTTGCGCAAGGTTTCGCGCCATTATTCCCAGTCGAGTGTGGCCCTGCGCTATGTAGAGATTTATCATCAGGTGTTGGCCCAAAAACAGTTTAATATATGAATCCATACACACAAGCTGCCATCCTCTCGGTTTCCACCTTGCGCATGTTGCCGCACATCGTGCTTTACCTGTTGCACAAGAAGGAGATTGATGCCGACCTGGAGAAATACTCCAGCGACGGTCGTGGTGTGCGTGCCTTTATCAAGGTAGCCACGCGCCAGCGTGTCTTCCGCAATCTGTTTTATTATCGGCTGGGTGAATACACCTCCGTGTTCATCAAGTGGATGCTTCCCCCTGAGCGCACGCTCCACATCTGGTGTCCCGAAATCGGCGAAGGCTGTCATTTCGAGCATAACTACGCCACGTATCTCAATGCCGAGCGTATCGGCCGTAACTTCTACTGCCTACAACTGGTCACGCTTGGTAATGATGCCCAGGGGCGGCGTCCGGTCATCGGTGATGATGTCAGCATATATACCGGTGCCACGGTGTTTGGAGGCATCCGCGTGGGCAATCATGTGGTAATCGGGGCTGGAAGCGTCGTTCGGCGCGATGTTCCCGACAATTGCACCGTGGTGGGCAATCCTGCCCGTATTGTACGTATGAACGGAGAAAAGACAAATATCCCGCTATGATTAGAATAACAGTTGTTACCATCACTTATAATGCTGCTGGCGTGTTGCAGCGCACGCTCGACAGCCTGCTGCGCCAGGATTATGCCTACGTGGAGCATGTCGTGGTTGACGGGGCTTCAAAGGATCAGACCGTGAAGATGGTGGAAGCCTATCAGACGCAGGTGGCGGCCATGCATCCCGACTGGACGGTGCGCCTGAAGTCGGAACCCGACGGCGGACTTTATGACGCTATGAACAAGGGGCTGGAGCGCGCCACGGGTGACTATATCGTGTTTATGAATGCCGGCGACTGCTTTGCGGCCGATGATGTGCTGTCGGCCGTTGCCCGCTCGGCCGCACAGGACCCTCATCCCGCAGTAGTTTATGGCGATACCGACATCGTGGACAACGAAGGCCGCTTCCTCTATCACCGCCGTCTGCAACCGCCCGCAAGGCTCACGTGGAAATCTTTCCGTCAGGGTATGCTCGTGTGCCATCAGTCGTTCTATGCCCGTTCAGACATCGCCAAGGCTAATCGTTATGACCTGAAATACCGCCATTCTGCCGATGTGAAATGGTGTATAGAGGTGATGAAAGAAGCCGATCGCCGCCAGTTGGCCATGGTCAGCACTCATAAAGTGCTCACCAATTACCTGCGCGAGGGGAATACCACCGTCCATCACCGTGCCTCCCTGATGGAGCGTTTCCGCGTAATGGCCGAAGAATACGGATGGATCACCACCATCGCCATGCACGTTTGGTTCGTCGTGAGAGGTTTCCTGAAATAAAAAAAGCCTGATAGCAAAACTATCAGGCTTCTTTTTTAAGTGAACACAAAGACGCAAAGATGTATCGATGCTGTATTAAAACTTCGTGTCTTCGTGTCTTTGTGTTCCATTAAAGGGAAATCAAGAATACTTCAGGATCTGTCCCGGACGGATACGCATGTTCTTGCCGATGTGGTTCATCCTGCAGAGCTGCTCCACGGTCAGACCGCGCTTGTGGGCAATCGAGTAAACCGTTTCGCCCTTAGCCACCTTATGATACTGCACGTTGTTGCGGCTCTTCTTTGAAGCCTTGCGGCTGGCATTGTTCTGAGCCACCTCGTTGCGGCTTGAAGCCTTGGCGTTGCCGCCCACCTCTTCAGCGGTATAGCTATCCTGCTTTCGGCCCGTGGTATTGTTCACGGCGATGCCTTCACGCTCATAGCGGTTGGCGCGGAACATATAGAAATCGCCCGTCACGTCCTGATTGCGGAAGTCGAACATCAATGCCGGATTCAGGGCTACGCCGCAGAGGCGTGTCTCAAAGTGAAGGTGAGAACCCGTGCTTCGGCCCGTGTTGCCACCCAGACCGATAGGATCGCCGGCGCGCACCATCTGGTCTTCTCTCACCAGATGTTTCGACATGTGGCCGTAGATGGTCTCCAGTCCGTTGTTATGGCGGATCACCACATAGTTGCCATAGCCACTTCCTTCATAGTTAACTACTCGGATCTTTCCGTCGAAGGCGGCACGGATGGTATCACCGATATACACCTTGATGTCAAGTCCCTTGTGCATACGTCCCCATCGGCGGCCAAACTGGCTCGTGATGACGCGGCTCGAAGTAGGCATGGCAAATCCGCGCAGGTCGATGCGGAAAGAATCGGGCAACTCCGTGGCGCGGTGTGCGTACTTATTGCTCCATTCGCTGTATAATTGTGCACTCAGCGAACCAGCCTGTTCGCGCTCAATAATACTACGAAGAGCCACCGTGTCAACAGCCTTCATCTTACGATCAACGGGAGCCTGACGTGCCAAGAGGTCCTGACCCATTACTGGGGCAGCACTCAGAGCCATTAGGGACGTTAATGTCAGTGTCTTAAAAATATTTTTTATCTGCATAATTTCTTGTCAAAAGCAATCCTTTTGGGGATCGAAAAATTCTCCTTGAATGTGCATAATTATCACATTCGGTTGCAAAGATAACGTTTTTTTCCCAAGTTTCTTTCCCTGTTTACACTTTTTATGGATACTTTAACACTCTATTGTTTGCGTTAACAGTCTGTTCTTCTTCTTTGATGTTCATTTCAAAAACCTTTCACCTTTCCTGTAATGTTCTGTCTTTCAGTGCTATACGGTGAAGGGTTTGGGAGGGCTCAAAATCATCAACTTGTCCTGCAAAACATCATCTGTTGCATCTATATATATCGTTTATTACATCTAAATGTATCGTTTATCGCATCTAAATATATCATTTACTGAGTCCAAATATATTATCAATTGCATCCCAAAACATCATAGATTGAAGTTCAAAATATCATAGAACGGAAGTCAAAACATTATAGAATGGAAGTCAAAACATCATAGATTGAAAGGCAAAACATTATCGGAAGCAAAACCTCCCCAAACAACTATTGATCAATGGACAAAAATACACAAAAATCTCACAAAAATAATCCGAAGAAAAAACGTGCCGGATTTTAGGCTATTTTTGTTCAAGAAAGTATGTGGCCGATAACCCTTCACCGTAAGCGATTGTACTTCAATGGGTTGAGGGAGAAGGTGAATTATATTTTATTTGTCTGAATCGTAAGGATAAAACCTGCGCGGCATCCTTGGAGTTGTCTTTCAGCAAGATCGAGCATGCCTCCTTGCTGAATCATCATGCGGCGACTCAGGGAAAGCCCGATGCCACTGCCGCTGCGCTTGGTGGTGAAGAAGGGAACGAAGAGCGACTGGCGGTTCTCGGCTGGGATGGGCAGACCGTCGTTGCCGATGTAGAGGGAAAGTGAAGAGTGAAGAATGAAGAGTGAAGAATCGTGAGATCGGCGGCCCGAAGGGGCAAGCCAATCTGAAGCTATGGGAGGGGCAATTTCTATGACAATCTTCCTGGCCTGAGCTTCCGCAGCATTCTTCGCCAGATTCATGATTACTTGTCGCAGCATTCCGGCATCTGCACTGACAATGACATCATCGGGGATGCTTATCTGCCACGTCAGTTCGGGATAGGCCTTGCAGACATCATCCAAGAGCGGACGAAGCGGCAGGTCTGCCATCATCGGTTTTTCCAATTCCGACATCTTGCGGTAGTTGGCCACGAAGTCGCTCAGATGGCGTGAGGTGTCGTAGATGGCCTGAATGCCTGGCTCGAGGGGAGTGCCTTTCACGTCGGTCCGGCCCAGCAATGACTGGCTGATGCTGGTGATAGGAGCCGTGGCATTCATCATCTCATGGGTGAGTACGCGGGTAAGCCGTTCCCACGATTCCACTTCGCTTTGGTTCACCTGTTGGTGGATGGTTTCGCCCAGTTGGTTCAGGGTCTGCTGCATGGCTCGCTCGCCAGGTAGCAGTCCGTCGGTAGGCAGCCGGAAGGTGAAGTCATGATTGCGCATAGCCTCCTGCATCAAGTGGGCACGCAGCTTCAGCGACCGTTGACGACGGACGGTCCATACAAGCATGAAAATTATTACACCTATGAATATAAGGTACCACATTTGCGAAGTGTTTTTTATTTGCTCCCTCTTTGGCCGAAGGTTTCCCCTCGCCCTTTGGAGAGGGGATTAGGGGGTGAGGCTTTTTATCTTGTTGTAGAGTGTCTGGCGGGAGATGCCCAGCAGCTCGGCAGCCTGTGTGAGATTGCCGTGACAGTGGTCGATCGTCTTGCGGATATGCTCCTTCTCTACCTCGTCGAGACTGACAATCTCCTGCTGCATGTCGAGCACGTCTTTCAGTTTGCGGATGAGTTCGTCGTTGTCCCAGGGTTTGGTGATGAAGTCGGCAGCACCGCTTTTCAGTCCTTTCACTGCCAGCGCTACGTCAGCGTAGGCGGTCAGCAGCACGACGGGCGTCTGCGGATGTTGCTTGCGGATGGCTCGCAGCCAGAAGAGGCCTTCCTGTCCGCTGTTCACGCCTAAAGAGAAATTCATGTCGAGCAACACGAGGTCTATCTCTTCCTGTGCCATCGTCTTGAGGATGTCGTCAGGCTGAGTCAGCGTCAGGATGCGCTCAAACGTTCCGTCCAGCAGATAGCGCATGGCCGTCAGGATAGACGTGTTGTCGTCGGCGATTAATACGGTTCCATATTTGCTCATATTTCTTTTCTTGTATATAGGTCTTGGCTGCAAAGATATAAAGATTCTGTCTAAAAATCATACAGAGAGGTGTCTAATTTTTAGACGTTCTGCATCTGGCAGTGTTAAAAAGCTTGCCGATACAGGAGGAAAGCCATAACTTCGCATTGGAATTTTAAAACGGAATCGAAATGAAACAGACAATTCTTAGTGTCCTCATGGTTTTGTGTTCTGATTATCTGCAAGCACAAACGGCCTGGACGATGCTGCAGTGCATGCAGTATGCCGTGGAGCACAATCATGAGGTGAAGCGTGCTGAGCTGGAACTGGATAACTACAGGGCGCAGAAGACAGGAACCGCAGGACGATTCCTGCCGGCCGTAGATGCCAACATCGGTGCCCAGTACAACTTCGGACGAGCCATTGACCCCGAGACCAACGGCTATACCGATGTGAACACCTTTTATAACGGCTACTCCCTGCAGGCTTCGCTGCCCGTGTTCGACGGGTTCAGCCGCGTGCATGCATTGAAAGCCGCCAAAGCCAGCGAGCTGATGGGACAATCGGCGCTGCAGCAAAGCAGGAGCCAGACAGCCCTCAGCGTGCTTCAGGCCTTCACCGATGTGACCTATTACGAAGGTTTGGTCAAGATGGCCCGGGAGAAAATAGAAGAGACAACGCTCCTGCTTCAGCAGACACGCGTGCTCGAAGAGGTGGGCCGCAAGAGCCGTGCCGAGGTGGCTCAGGTGGAGGCGCAGAAGGCAGAAGCCGACTACGAACTGACCCGACAGCAGAATCTGCTGGCATCTGCCATGCTGGAACTGAAAAAGTCGATGGCCTTTCCGTTAAGTGAAGAGTTAAGAGTGAAGAGTGAAGAATCGCAGGGCCTGCAACCTGTAGGCGAAGACTCTTATTCTGCTGGAATCAGCCTTCCTTGTGATTCTTCACTCTTCACTCTTAACTCCTCACTTCAAATGGCCCGCTATCAGATGCAGGCCAGCCGACATGAGTGGCGTCAAGCCCGTGCAGCACTATTTCCTACTCTCTCGTTAAGTGCGGGCTTGAACACCACTTACTATCACACGCTGCATGCTAATTCGGGACAGTCTTTCCATGCGCAGTTCAAAAACAATATGGGTGAATACGTGGGGATTACGCTGAGCATTCCCCTGTTTGACCGCCTGCAGACCGTCACCAGTATCCGCAGGGCCAAGAATAACTACAGGATAGCCCGCGAGAACTATGAGCAGAAACGGCTGGAACTGGAGAAACTGAGTCGCGAGGCTTGGCAAGACTGGATAGGCTATCTGAAGCAGACGGAGCAGATGGCGAAAAAGGTGGAGGCCGACAGTCTGAGCCATCAGCTGACCCGACGCCAGTTTGAAGAAGGACTTTCCACAGCCATCGACCTGCAAACCACATCAACCCAGCTGCAGAAGTCGAGGGCGATGCTGCTGCAATGCCAGCTGATGGCCATCGTAAAGAAACAATTAGTAAGATATTATCAAGGAATAGCGATATGGACAGAGTAATCGAAAAGACAAAGACTGAGCGGCTGATGAAGTATTGGCCGTATGCAGTTGTTGGGTGTTTAGTGTTGGGTGTTGGCATGTGGCTGGTGTTTGGCAATCATGCTTCTACACTGAAAGTCAACCGAGACGAGTTGACCGTCAGCGAAGTGCGGCAGGCAGAGTTTAAGGACTATGTACGCACCAACGGACAGGTGCTGCCCATCCAGGTGGTGCAGATCTCGCCCGAGGAAGGTGGCATCGTGATGGAGAAGGTGGTAGAGGAGGGTACGCATGTGAAAAAAGGCGATGTCATCGTGCGCCTCTCGAACTCCAATCTCGACCTGCAGATTCTAAATGCCGAAGCCGAACTGGCTGAGAAGCAAAACCTGCTGCGGAATACGCAGGTGGCGATGCAGCAAGACCGCCTGAACAACCAGACGGAACAGGCACAGCTGGATATGGACACGCAGCGCAAGCGGCGCACCTTTGAGCAGAACAAACGGCTGTATCAGGAGAAACTGATTAGCCGCGAAGACTACATCAAGTCGCAGGAGGACTATCAGCTCTCTGCCAAGAAGCGCTCGCTGGTGTCGAAACGGCTGAAGCAAGACTCGCTGTATCGCAACGTGCAGATGGACCAGATGGAGGATAACCTGCAGAACATGCGTCGCAACGTGGTGCTCGTGCGGCAGCGAAAAGGCAAACTGGAGGTGCGCTCGGCCATCGATGGCGAACTGGGACTGCTCGACGTCGAATTAGGTCAGAGCATTCAGCCGGGTCAGAAGATTGGTCAGCTGAACGATCTTTCTGACTATAAGGTGCAGGCCCAGATAGATGAACACTACATCGACCGCGTGCGCCAAGGGCTCACCGCTACCTTTACCCGTGGCGACAAACAATACCAGCTACAGGTGCGCAAGGTCTATCCCGAGGTACGCGAGGGCAAGTTCCGCTGCGATTTCGTCTTCCGCGGCGCGCGCCCCGAGAACATCCGCACAGGCCAGACCTACTACATCGACCTCGAGCTGGGCCATCCCGAGCAGGCCGTGCTCATCCCACGCGGTACTTTCTTCCAGACCACGGGTGGCCAGTGGATTTTCGTGCTCGACAAAAGTGGCTCGAAAGCCTATCGCAGAAATGTCCGTATTGGCCGTCAGAATCCGCAGCACTACGAGGTGCTCGAAGGTCTGGAGCCTGGTGAGCGCGTCATCACCAGCGGCTACGAGGCGTTCAAAGATAATGAAGTATTGGTTATCCAATAGGAAACCATCGGGCGGAATCTATCTGCGTATGGATAGATTTCGCCCGAATTGCTTGTTAATTTCAAACAATTATTGTATCTTTGCATCGAAAACGTATAAACGCGAGAATGAATGGAGATCAAACTGAACGATTACCACAAGAAGGTGAATGCCGAAATGAGGGCAAGTGTAGCATATTGGATGCAGCATCCGCTTTCGCGCGAGGAGTGCTTGAGGCAATTGAAGAACTTGCGGGAACAACGGCTTGCAAGTCTGTCCAACTGGTAAGACTGCGTCAATGGGCACAAGAACAAGGCTGCTGGTTTGAAGACCGTAGCCATTTCGGCGATTTCTTTGACCGTGGGTCAGAGAATGAGACGTATTTATCAGCCGATAGAACGACCATCATCAAGTTGAATGATTTTCGTTACTCAGATGACAACCTGACACCGTTCTTTGAGCGTATCAAAGCCCACAATAAATACTTTGATGGTTGTCCCTATAATATGCTAGGCTTTGCAGAGAATCGTGATGGGAAAGTTTGTGCCGTATTGGAACAGCCTTTTATTGCTAATGCCCGTCTGGCCACGAAAGAGGAGATTCACGACGAGTTCCTCCGTTTAGGTTTCCATCCCGAGGACAACGGCGAATACTACACCAACGGACAGCACGACATCTTCGACGCTGTTGCCGGCAATGTATTGGTAGGCGGCGACGGCAACTATTATTTCATCGATACTGTCATCTATCCTTCCGATACCGGCGGCTACGACCTGTACCGCAGCCTCTCGCCCCGGTTCTCTGGCGAGGGTGTCTAAAAATCATACGCTCTACTGTCTAATTTTTAGACAATCCGCTTCCGCCAAGGCCTCGGGCCTTGGCGGATTCGCGTTTTAGGCGTAACTTTGCATCAGAAAAAAATCATAAAACGTATGAAGACTATCATCAGAAACTTCACATCCATGTTCCGTAAGTTTGTAACGGCGAACCTACTGAACCTGTTGGGGCTGAGCCTGGCTTTCGCCTCGTTCTTTGTCATCATGACGCAGGTCTATTACGACCTGGGCTACAACAAGAGTTTTACGGAGCACGAAAAGCTGTTCCGCCTGACCATAAAGTTAGGGCCTGGCATGGAGGACTATGGTGTGACGTTGCCCCGTCCGCTGGTGGAGCAGATGGCGGCAGCGTCGCCGCATATCAAGGGCTATGGCATCGAAGAGGGCTGGACAAGAATCGACCAGTTCTTGGTGGACGATCAGGAGTATTCGCTGAATCTGGTGTATGGCATCAACGACTTTATGAGCGTATTCAAGCCAACCGTCATTTGCGGTGACTTGAAGGGATTGAACCAGTTGCCCAATATCGTGCTGCCGCGTTCGGAGGCCATGCGCATCTTTGGCACTGTCAATGCAGTGGGCAAAACCCTGAAATACAAATGGGTGGAAGGTTGGATATTCAATGTGTGTGCCGTGATAGAAGACTATCCAGAAAATAACTTCCTGCACGGCATCAGCTTCAGAGGCACTGATGAAAATGAAGGCAACTACCAGAACTGGAACTATCAGGCTTACGTCCGTGTGGACGATTCGGCCAACCTGCCGAATGTTATTACTGCCATGCGCCAAAAAGCCATCGAGCTGTTCAAGAATGATTTTAATATGAAGACCAAGCAAGAGGAGGATGCCCTGCAAGTGGTGTTGACGCCGATTGCCGATACCCATTTCGCGAAAGACCTCAGCAAGGATTCGCCCGACATCAAGTCGGTCAGCAGGAGTTCCGTCTATCTGCTCATCTGCTTCTCGCTGCTGATCGTCGTGATAGCCGCCGTCAACTTCATGAACTTCACCCTGGCCGAGACACCGCTGCGCATCCGCAGCATCAACACGCAGAAAGTGTTGGGCGCATCGACGGCCAGTCTGCGCGGCAGTCTGCTGGCCGAGGCCGTCATCATCAGTCTGCTGGCATTCGTGGGGGCGATGGCGATGGTCTATCTGGCTCACGACTTAGGCTTGCAGAAGCTGGTACAGGGCAGCATCCTGTTGCAAGATAACCTGTGGCTGGTAGGCGTCACCCTGCTCATCAGCATCGTGGTGGGACTGTTGGCCGGGGCCTATCCGTCGTACTACGTCACGTCCTTCCCGCCGGCCTTGGTGTTGAAAGGCTCGTTCGGCCTGTCGCCCAAGGGTCGCATTCTGCGCACCTCACTGATCTGCCTGCAATTCGTCGTGTCGTTCATGCTGGTCATCGGTGTGGGCATCATGTATCTGCAGAGCTACCTCATCTTCCATACCGACTACGGCTTCGACAAGGACGAGGTGATGGTGGTGCCGACAGCGCCCGACACGCGCAATCATGCCGATGCCATCGATGCCGACCTGCGCAAGATTCCCGGCATTGAGGGGGCCAGCCTGGCCCAGAGCGTCTTAGGCAGCAACGACCGCTATCAGACGTGGGGCAGGGGCGAAGGCGACAAGCACATGACATTTTCCTGCATCTTCGTCGACTGGCGTTTCCTCAGCGTGATGGGCATCGACATCGTGGAGGGCCGTAATTTCCGTCAGACCGACGGCGACGTGTACATCTTCAGCGAGTCGGCCAAGAAGAAATACCCTTGGCTTGCCGTCGATAAGCCCATCAACGACGAAGACATGCCTGTCGTCGGCTTCTGCGAGGACATCAAGTACACCACCCTGCGCGTGGATGACAGCCAGCTTCCCGTAGCCTTCTTGGTGCCCAGTCGTGACGGCTATTTCTCGAACAACGGTTTCTGGCGCAATGTACTCTTAGTACGTGTGGCAAAGGGCGTGGACAAGCGCGAAGCCAAAGAGAAAGTGCTGGACGTGGTGCTGAAATACGAGCACGAAAGCAAGCCCGACATCAGCGACCTGCGCTACGTGGACGATGTGCTGGAGGAATCGTATCGTCAGGAAAGGCTCTTCACCCAGCAGATTCTGTTGTTCTCGCTGTTGGCCATCCTCATCAGCATCATTGGCGTGTTTGGCCTGACGATGTTCGAGAGCGAGTACCGCCGCAAGGAGATTGGCATCCGCAAGGTGTTCGGCAGCTCTACGAAGGAAATCCTGATGATGTTTTGGCGGCGATACCTCTACATCCTGTTGGGCTGCTTCGTGGTGGCGGCTCCCATCGGCTACCTGCTGGGCCAGCACTGGCTCGAAGGCTTCGCCGTCCGCACCTCCGTCCCGCCCCTGCTGTTCGTGGTCTCCTTCCTGCTCATCACGCTGATCACCATGCTGACCGTGACTTATCAAAGTTGGAAGAACGCCAACGAGAATCCCATCAACAGTATCAAAACAGAATAAAGAAAACGCTATGAAGAGTAATTATAGAGGCCAAGGAACCCTCATCAAAGTCACGTCGCTGGTCATCGGCCTGACCGTAGGACTGGTGCTGATTGCCAAAGTGCAACTGGAGATGAACTACGACCGCTGCATCGTGGACAAGGAGCGTGTGTATGAGCTGCAGGAGACATTCCTGCGTAAGGGCGAAGCAAAACAGCAGCAACATGGGGCTACGTCGGGAGGTGTTGCGCCTGTGCTGGCTCGCGAGATACCAGAGATACAGAGTGCCACACGCTACACGGCGCAGTTCAGCGAGGAGAAGCTGACGCTTGAGGACGGAAGCCGCCACTACTTCGAAAAAGCGGTGTTTGCTGATTCCTGTTTCTTCGACATCTTCGCCACAACGGTGCTGGTGGGCGATGCCAAGCAGATTCTCTCCACGGCCGGACAGTGCATGATTAGCCGGCGCCTGAGTGAAAAGATAGGCGGAGAAGTGGTAGGAAAGACTTTCTGTTTTGCTTCTGCTCCGCAGAAACCGATGACCATCAGCGGTGTGTTTGACGACTATCCCGAGAACTCCGCCTACAGCAGTTTCGACATCCTGATGTCAATGCCCTCCGTTGGCACCTATGCATGGGACGGCACGGAAAACCTGATAGGCAACGACCGCTACCATTCGTATGTGCGCCTGCGCCCCGATGCCGATATGAATAAGGTAAAGAAAGAAATCAAAGAGTTGTTGCAGCGCATCCTTCCTTGGGACGACCTGAAGCAAGTCGGCTATGCCGATGCCGGCATCGAACTGGTGAGCGTGACAGGGCAACGGATGAAGGACACGACCGTGCGCACCACCTGCATCATTCTCTCGGTGGTGGCAGGGGTGATGCTCTTTACGGCTGTGATGAACTATATCCTTGTGGTCTTCAGTACGATGGTGGGCCGGGCGCGACAAGTAGCCCTACGCAAGGTGCTGGGTGCGCCGCATCGGGAGTTCTATCTGACGGCGCTGAAGGAGTCTGCCGTTCATCTGCTGACGGCACTGGCCGTCATGGCCCTGCTGCTCTGGGCAGGACAGGACTGGGTGCGCGACCTCTTAGGCGTCAGCGTCGGCACGCTCTTCTCGGCGCAGACTTTCGCCGTGCTCACTACCGTATGCCTCGTCGTGCTGCTGTGCTGCGGCATTCTGCCGGGTATCATCTATTCGCACATCCCACTGACCTACGCCTATCGGCTCTACAGCGAGAGCAAGAGCGCGTGGAAGTTGTCACTGCTGGCCTTTCAGTTCATATTGAGCACCATGCTGCTCTGCGTGCTATCTACCATCTATCGGCAATACAACTATATGCTACAGGCAGACATGGGCTATCAGTATGACCGCGTAGCCTACGTCAACGTCAGCGCCCTACACGGCGACTCCATCTATTCGCTGGCCCGTGAGATAGAGAATCAGCCCTGCGTCGAGAAAGCGGCAGCCGCCTATTCGCTCTTTTGCGAGAGGCAGAGCGGCGACAATGTGCTGGTGCCGGGCAATCCACGGGAACTGTTCAACTGTGCCAATCTGTTCTTTGCCGAGGGTGGACTGGTGGAAACGATGGGACTTGAGTTGGTTCGTGGCCGCGACTTCAAGCGCCTGAACCGTAAAGGCTGGACGCAGGAGATGCTGGTGGACGAGAAGTTTGCCCAGAAAATGAAAGAAGTGGCTGGCATCGATGACGTCGTTGGTAAGCAGTTCGTCAACTCCTCGGTTGGTGACGAGTATCCTTTTACTGTTGTCGGCATCGTGAAGAACTTTAAGTTGGGTTCGCTGGTATCTCGCGAGGAGCGTCCTGTGATGGTTGCTAACGGCAATGTATGGACACATAATGTATTAATAAAATTCCAAAGCGTCACGCCAGAGAATCTGCAGGCCGTGCAGAAGGTATGCGACCGACTCTACCCTAACGCAGAACTACAGGTGAAGTTGTACGGCAACGAGCTGGCCGACAGTTACCAAGAGACGAAGCACACCCGCGACCTCATCATGATTGGTTGTTTGGCATCGCTGCTGATTACGCTCATCGGACTGATAGGCTATGTGCGCGACGAGGTGCAGCGCCGTTCGCGCGAATTGGCCATCCGCAAGGTGATGGGGGCGACCGTCAGCGAACTGCAGGGTCTCTTCCTGAGGAGTATCGCGATGATTGCCCTGCCGTCCATCATCGTTGGCATCGCTTTTGGCTGGTATTTCAGCCGCATGCTGATGGAGCAGTTTGCCGAGAAAGTGCAGTTCTCATGGCTTGTCTTCGCTGCCTGTGCACTGTTCGAGCTGCTCGTCATTGCCGCCATCGTGCTGCTGCAGACCTATCGTGTGGCGACCAGTAATCCCGTGAATTATCTCAAGACAGAATAACATGCATCATTCGCATCGAGCTCAGTTCCTGTGTTTTCATGTACGCATCATGTTTTTACCTGCTTCATCATTAACTGTTGGAACAACGGGAGTTGCTTGTATGGCCAGACTATGACGGCGGTTAACAAGGTTAAAACCAATGTAGACTGTCAATATTCAGGGCTGGCTCGTTGCGATTCAAAAAAAAACGTATAACATTAAAAACCATATATTATGATCAAGTTAGAAAACATTCAGAAGGTGTTCCGCACGGAAGAGGTGGAGACCGTTGCACTGGGCGGTGTATCGCTCGAAGTGAACAAAGGTGAGTTCGTGGCCATCATGGGGCCGTCGGGTTGTGGCAAGTCCACCTTATTAAATATATTGGGCCTGCTCGACAACCCCACCAGCGGCCGGTACTGGCTCGACGGACAGGAGGTTGGCACGCTGAAGGAGAGTCAGCGCACGGCAGTGCGCAAGGGGCAGATTGGCTTCGTGTTCCAGAGCTTCAATCTGATTGACGAACTCAACGTAGAGGAAAACGTGGAACTGCCGCTGACCTACCTCGGCGTGCCGAAGAAGGAACGCCGCCAGCGCGTGGAAGAGGTGTTGCGCCGTATGGCCATCTCGCATCGCGCCCACCACTTCCCCCAGCAACTCTCCGGCGGACAGCAGCAGCGCGTGGCCATCGCCCGCGCCGTGGTGATGAACCCGAAACTGATTCTTGCCGACGAGCCGACGGGTAACCTCGACTCGAAGAACGGTCTGGAAGTGATGCAACTGCTCACGCAACTGAACCAGGAGGGCACCACCGTCTTGATGGTGACTCACTCAGAGCGCGATGCAGGCTACGCCCAGCGCATTGTGAACCTGCTCGATGGTCAGGTGGTGCCGGAAGTAAAGTTGTAAAAAGATTACCTTTCAGGAGATGGCGCTCCAGTTGATGTTGGTCTTGCGGAGTTCTGCAAGCCGTTGCCAGAGGAGTTGATTCTCGGTTTTCTGGCAGGTGGGATCGTCGTCGATGATGCGCTGGGCTTCGTCGCGGGCCAGCTGTACGAGCTGTCCGTCGCGGGCAATGTCGGCAATCTTCAGGTCGAAGGCCATGCCGCTCTGCTGCGTACCCTCCAAATCGCCAGGGCCGCGGAGCTTCAGGTCGGCTTCGGCAATGAGGAAACCGTCGTTGGTGTCGCACATGATATCGATGCGCTTGCGGGTATCTTCGGCCAGTTGGGGCTTGGTGACGAGGATGCAATAGCTCTGGTCGGCACCGCGGCCAACGCGACCGCGCAACTGATGGAGCTGGGAAAGACCGAAACGCTGGGCATCGAGGATGACCATAACGGAGGCATTAGGCACGTTGACGCCCACCTCGATGACTGTGGTGGCTACGAGAATCTGCGTTTCACCGCTCACAAATCGCTGCATTTCCGTTTCCTTGTCGGCAGGTTTCATCTTACCATGCACTTTGCTGAGACGGAATTCGGGAAACACCTGACACATGGTCTCGAAGCCTTCTTCCAGATTGCGGAGGTCCATCTTCTCGCTTTCCTGAATCAGCGGATAGACGATATAGACCTGACGGCCCTGCCGGATTTGCTGGCGGATGCCCTGATAGAGCGACGTCATCTCGGAGTCGTATTTATGAACGGTGTAAACGGGCTTGCGGCCGGGTGGCAGTTCGTCGATGACGCTCACATCGAGATCGCCGTAGATAGTCATGGCCAGCGTGCGGGGAATGGGAGTGGCGGTCATCACGAGCACATGGGGAGGATTGACTCCCTTGTTCCATAACTTCGCGCGCTGGGCTACGCCGAAGCGGTGCTGCTCGTCGATGACTACGAATCCGAGCCGGAGAAACTGTACGGGGTCTTCGATGACGGCATGAGTGCCCACGAGAATCTGGACGGAACCGTCGGCAATGCCCTGAAGGACGGCCTCGCGCCGTTTGCCTTTCACGATGCCGGTGAGCAGTTCCACGCGGATATTCATGTCACCCAGAAACTGGCGGATGGTCTGAAGATGCTGCTCGGCCAGGATTTCCGTGGGGGCCATGATGCAGGCCTGATAGCCGTTGTCTAAGGCGATGAGCATCGACATGAGGGCAACGAGTGTCTTTCCGGAGCCTACATCGCCCTGCAAAAGCCGGTTCATCTGCCGTCCGCTACCCATGTCTTGGCGTATTTCGCGGATGACGCGCTTCTGCGCTCCCGTCAGGGGGAAGGGCAGGTGATTGTTGTAGAAATCGTTGAAGATGGCTCCCACGTGCTGGAACACGTAGCCGCGATACTTGCGCCGCTGGTCTTGGGCATAGCGGAGGATGTTCAGCTGTACGTAGAACAGCTCCTCAAACTTCAGACGCTCCGTGGCATGGGAGAGTTCGTCGGCTGACTTCGGATAATGGATATGGCGGAAAGCCGAGTCGCGGCTCACGAAATGCAGGCGGTTGACGATGAAGGGCGGGAGCGTCTCGGGCAGCGGCTCACGGATTTGCTGGAGCAGCGTCTTCGTGAGTTTCTCGATGGAGCGCGAGGTGAGTCCGGCCTTCTTCATCTTCTCCGTCGTGATATAATAGGGCTGCATGCCCATCTCGGAGAGTTGCAGGCTGTCGGCCTTGTCCATTTCGGGATGGGCAAACTGGTAGCGCCCGCCATAGATGGTGGGTTTGCCGAAGATGATGTATTCGGTATTGACCTGATAGAAATTCTTTGGCTTTTTGGGTAGGAACCACACGAGGTCGCAGATGCCGGCTCCGTCGGTGAAATGTCCGACGATGCGAATCTTGCGCGGCCCCATGGGGAATTCCTCAAAACTCAAGATGCGGCCTTTCACCTGAACGAAAGCCTCGGTGGAGAGTTCGTTGACGGCGTAAAGCTTGGAGCGATCCACATGCTTATAGGGGAAGTATTGCAGCAGGTCTCCATAGGTCTCGATGCCCAGTTCCCGTTGCAACAGATCCTTCCGCTTGGGACCAACGCCCGGCAGGTACTTGATGTCTTGAGAAAGGATGTTATACATGAGTGAGTGTAGAGTGTAGAGTTGAGAGTGTAGAGTTATGATTACTCTATGCCTGAGACATCCTGGGTGGTGGCGTGGAGTATAATGGCTTCTGCCACAATGAGATCGAAGGGTGTGGTGATCTTGATGTTCTCGCGGTTGCCTTCTACGAGGGTGATGCCAGAAAGTGAAGAGTGAAGAGTGAAGAGTGAAGAATCTTTCATGTAGGCTTCCACTACGGAGGCATCGTCGGTGAAACCGTCGTTGAACGGCTGACGGTAGGCAGCCTTATGGAGTTGGATGTCGAAGGCTTGTGGGGTTTGTACCAAGCGGTATTCGGAGCGGGGAACGGTAATGGAACCCACCCTATGTCCCTCCCGAAGGGAGAGATTTTGATTTGTGGCTATCCCGGGAGTGTTCGCATCAAACTCCCCTCCCTTCGGGAGGGGTTGGGGGGGGGCTTCTACTTTCCTTAACGTCTCCACTACTGGAACTACGGGAACGGCGGTTCCAGTCTGACGGGCGGTTTCGAAACAGCGGGCGATGACTTCCACCGAAGGGAAGGGACGCACGCCGTCGTGAACGGCCACCACGCCTTGGGCATCGTCGGGTATCAGCGCGAGGGCATTCTTGATACTGAAAAAGCGCTCACTGCCGCCGTCGGCTATCTGGTAGTCTTCGGCGAAATGATGCTTCAGGCAGAGCTGGTGCCAGTAGTCCTGCTGATCCTTTGGCAATACGAGGATGATTTTTACATCCCCATATTCCCGAAACCGCATGATGGTGCGCATCAGGATGGGCAGACCGCCCACCTCAATGAACTGCTTGGGCACATCCGCCCCCATGCGCAGGCCTTTGCCTCCGCCTAAAATAATTGCATAATCCACGATCTTTACTCTTCGTAGTCACCCATCATCAGATGTACATAGCGCATGCCGGTTGCCACTTCGGTGGCTTTTTCCTCGGTGGTGAGCAGAGCCAGGATGGAATAGGCGTAAGGGAACGCAGCGGCAGGTCCTTCGCCCGTGATGATGTTGCCATCGATAGTGAAGAGGGATGCCGTGTAGGTGGCTCCATCCAGATACTGTTCGAAACCGGGATAACAGGTGGCGCGCTTGCCTTTCAGGATGCCCAGCTTGCCCAGTACGAACGGGGCGGCACAAATGGCACTCACCATCTTGCCTGATTCGGCCTGTTTCAACAAGGCGGCCTTCAGTCCTTCGTGGGCATCGAGATTGGATGCGCCAGGCATTCCTCCGGGCAGCATCAGCAGGTCGGCATCACTCAGGTCGGCATCCTCGAAGAGCATGTCCGCCTTGATGGTTACGCCGTGCGCAGACTCTACCTCCAACCGGCCCATGATACTCACGGTCTTGATGTCAACACCGCCTCTTCTTAACACGTCAACGGGAATCAGCGCTTCTATTTCTTCGAAGCCGTCAGCCATGAATTGATATACCTTTGCTTTCATACGTTTTGATGGTTTTAGCGTTTTTTCTGAGGGCAAAGATAAGATATAATTTTGAAATATGCAAATCAGTCCTGTGGCATTTCATAAAAATCAGAAAATTCTTCATTCTTCATTCTTCATTCTTCATTTATTTCTATATCTTTGCAGCCAAAAGCATATATAATTAAGGTATTATGGCACAACGCAAACTCCGCTTTGCCCTTTTTGGCAACGTCTATCAGGCCAAGAAGTCGGTTTCGATACAGAAGATTCTGTCGTTTCTCTCTGAGAACAAAGCAGACATTTACATCGAGAAAGAGTTCTACGAGTTCCTCACCGAAGGGCAGCATCTGGAGGTGAAGGCCACCCGGGTGTTTGAAGGACATGACTTCGAGGCAGACTTCGTCATCTCCATGGGCGGTGACGGAACGCTTCTGAAAGCCGCCCATTACGTGGGATCCAAGAATATTCCCATCATGGGTGTCAACATGGGACGTCTCGGCTTCCTGGCAGATGTGGGACCCAGCAATATAGAACGGTCGCTAAAGATGCTGCTTGCCGGTGACTACAAATTGGAAGAGCATGCCGTGATACAGGTGGAGGCCGATGGAATGACATTCGACACCTGTCCTTGTGCGCTGAACGATATTGCCGTGTTGAAGCGCGACAATGCATCGATGATCAGTATCCGTACGAATGTGAACGGCGAATATCTGGTGACCTATCAGGCCGACGGTCTGATCGTCAGCACGCCGACGGGCAGCACAGCCTATTCGCTCTCGAATGGTGGTCCGATCGCCGTACCTGAGTCGGATATCTTGTGCCTGACACCGGTGGCTCCCCATTCGCTGAACATCCGCCCCATCGTAATCCGCGATGATGCGGAGATAACCCTGACGGTGGAGAGCCGTTCACATAATTTCCTGATAGCCATCGACGGCCGTTCGGAGAAATGCGAGGAAGGCACGCGCCTGACCATCCGCAAGGCTCCTTACAGCATTAAGATCGTGAAGCGCAACGGCCAGACCTATTTCTCCACGCTTCGTGAGAAGATGGCCTGGGGACTGGATAATAGATAGAGAGAATGAGCCTGAAGGAGATATTTAAGCCGAAAGACAGCCGCTACGGTGCCAAGGTCATTATGAAATGGCTTTGGCGGGCTTGGCGCGGCAATCGGTTGCAGGCCATCATCAATGCTTCGCTGGGATTGCTGAGCGTAGTCGTAAGCCTGTCTCAAGTATGGGCGGTGAAGCATGCCATCGACGTGGCTTCGCATGCGGTGGAGGGCAGCCTCTACTGGGCGGTGGCTTTGATGGGCGGATTGATACTCTGCGACTTCGCCATCAACATCAGTGCCGTGTGGGTGCGCAACATTCTGGGCATCAAGGCACAGAACCGCATGCAGCAGAAGATGCTCGACCGCATCCTGCGCTCCGAATGGCAGGGCCGCGAACGGCTGCATAGCGGTGACGTGATCAACCGTCTGGAAAAGGATGTGGGCAACGTGGTGGTGTTCCTTACGGAGACCATTCCTAGCACGGTGTCCACGCTTGCGCTTTTCCTCGGTGCTTTCTTCTACCTGTTCTCTATGGACAAGCTGCTATCGGTGGTTATCATCGTGATGCTGCCCATCTTTATCCTGTTCAGCAAACTCTATATCAACCGGATGCGTTTCCTCACGCGCGAGGTGCGCGACAGCGACTCCAAGGTGCAGTCGGTATTGCAGGAAACCGTGCAGAACCGGATGATTATCAAGACACTTGAGAGTGATTCGATGATGGTGGATAAGCTGGAGAACACGCAGAGCGAACTGCGGCAGAAAGTGGTGAAGCGCACGGCCTTCTCCGTGTTCTCGAACCTTATTCTGAACTTCGGCTTTGCCTTGGGTTATCTGATAGCTTTTCTCTGGAGTGCCATGCGCATGTCAGCAGGCACATTGACCTTCGGCGGCATGACGGCTTTCCTCCAACTGGTGAACAAAATCCAGGGCCCTGCCCGCTCGCTCACCCGATTGGTGCCTCAGTTCGTGAGCGTGTTCACGGCCGCCGAGCGACTGATGGAACTCGAAGAGAACCCGCTGGAAGAGCAGGGCGATCCGCTATTGATGGAGGCTCCCTGCGGCATTCGTTTTAATGATGTCTCTTTCGCTTATGAGAAAGAAGAAGGCCAGGTCATCAATCATCTTTCGTTCGATTTCAAACCCGGGTCCTGCACAGCCATCCTCGGTGAGACAGGTGCCGGTAAGACCACGCTGGTACGTATGATTCTGGCGCTCATCCGTCCACAAGGAGGTGAGGTCGCCATATACAATGGAAAAGACAGCGCTACGCTGTCGCCGCGTCATCGCTGCAATCTGGTGTATGTACCACAAGGCAATACGCTGCTGAGCGGAACCATCCGCGAGAATCTCAGACTCGGACGTGTGACGGCAACCGATGAGGAAATGGGAAACGCCCTACAGCTGGCCTGTGCTGACTTCGTGAATGATTTGCCGCAAGGACTCGACAGTCCGTGCTCGGAATCAGGTGGAGGACTTTCCGAAGGGCAGGCGCAGCGCATAGCCATTGCCCGTGCGCTGCTGCGCGAAGGCAGCGTGATGCTCTTCGATGAGGCCACCAGCGCATTAGACCCGGAAACGGAGCGCCGACTGCTGCAAAACATCCTTGCCAACCACGACAAGACCATCATATTCATCACCCACCGCCCCGCTGTAGTCGATTATTGCGATCAGGTCTTGCATGTAGAAAAGATTTAGACAACAAAGAAAATTAGTTTGTAACGCTTCTGATGGGTAGATGCAGGTCGTCTAAAGCCTGCGTGCCCTACAAACTAATTTACTTTGTACTCGTGTTGAAGAGTGAAGTGAATAAAAAACGCGTGCAGAACTTATGATTTTCTATAAAATAGTAGCAGAATGTCAGAAATAATAAGTAATTTTGCAGCCGTATTATAGAAAGTGACAGTAAGATGAAACTATTTGACGTATATCCCCTGTTCGATGTGAACATCGTGAAAGGAAAAGGTTGCAAGGTGTGGGACGATAAAGACCAGGAGTATCTGGATCTTTATGGCGGACATGCTGTGATCAGCGTGGGGCATGCCCATCCCCATTATGTAGAGAAGGTAAACGAACAACTGAACAAACTCGGTTTCTACTCCAATTCGGTGAAAAACGATCTTCAGGTGCAGCTTGCAGAGCGGCTGGGCCGAATCAGCGGCTATGATGACTATCAGCTGTTCCTGATCAACAGTGGAGCTGAGGCTAATGAGAATGCGCTGAAGCTGGCTTCGTTTACGAACGGGCGCACTCGAGTGCTCTCAGCCGAGAAGGCTTTCCATGGCAGGACAAGTCTGGCCGTAGAGGTGACCAACAATCCGAAGATTATTGCCCCGATCAATGATAATGGCCACGTCACTTATTTGCCAATGAATGATCTTCCAGCATGGGAGGCTGAACTGGCTAAGGGCGATGTATGCGCTGTCATCCTGGAGTGTATCCAGGGCGTGGGCGGCATCAAAATGGCCACGGCCGAATTTGCACAGGGATTGGCTGCTGCCTGCAAGAAATACGGCACCGTGTTGATTTGCGACGAGATACAATGCGGCTATGGCCGTAGCGGAAAGTTCTTCGCCCATCAGTGGCTGGGCATCCGTCCGGATATCATCACAGTGGCAAAGGGTATTGCCAATGGCTTTCCGATGGGTGGCGTGCTGATCGCTCCTGACTTCAAACCCGTCTATGGACAGCTGGGCACTACGTTCGGTGGCAATCATCTGGCCTGTGCTGCTGCTCTGGCCGTACTCGATATTTTCGAAAATGAGGGTCTCGTAGAGAACGCTCATCTGGTGGGCGAGTATCTCATGGAGCGGCTGAAGGAATTGCAGAAAGATTACCCGGTTATCCAGGATGTGCGTGGGCGCGGACTGATGATTGGTGTTGATTTGGCAGTGCCCCATAAGGAAGTGCGTGGACGTCTGGTTTACGAGCAGCATTGCTTCACCGGTTGTGCCGGCACGAACATCCTGCGCCTGCTTCCGCCACTCTGTCTGACTAAGGATGATGTGGATGACTTTATCGAAAGACTGAAGAAAGCGTTGTGAAATTGAGAAATAGGGAAAGCTCATAAACTAAAATAATATAGTTATGAAAATAGCAGTGATTGGTGCGGGCGCCATGGGCGGAAGCACCGTGAAAGGACTGATAGCCACCGGGCAAGAGAAGGCTCAGGACATTACCGTGAGCGATCCTTCAGAGAAGGTGCTCCAACAGTTTGCCCAGATGGGAACGAGTGTCACCTCCGATAATTCGGCCGCCGTGATGGGTGCCGATGTGGTGATGGTGTTCGTGAAGCCTTGGTTGGTGGAGCCTGTGTTGAAAGGTATCAAGGACTCAATGGATTATGAGAAGCAGCTGCTCGTGGTGGTGGCTGCCGGAGTGCCTTCGGCTAAGATCAAGGAATGGATGGGAGCTCCTATTCCTTTCTTCTTGGTCATACCGAATATCGCCATCGCACAGTTGTCGTCGATGACCTTTATCGTGCCCATTGATGCCACGACCGAGGAGACGGCGATGATTATCGACCTTTTCGACGAGATGGGCGAGACGCTGATTACCGACGAACAACATCTGGGCGCTGGCACGACGCTGGCTTCCTGCGGAATTGCCTATGCCATGCGCTATATCCGTGCTGCCGCTGAAGGCGGTGTGGAACTGGGCTTCAAGGCCGACGATGCCAAGCGAATCGTGATGCAGACCGTGGAAGGAGCCGTGAAACTGCTCGAAGCCACAGGACTTCATCCGGAGGCTGCCATCGACATGGTGACCACCCCTGGCGGTGTTACCATTAAAGGTCTCAACGAAATGGAGCATGCAGGCTTCACTTCGGCTGTGATTCGCGGTCTGAAAGCAGGGGCGAAGTAGTTGAGAAAATGAAAGAATGGGATATTGAGAAAATGAGAAGTATCATACGTATGGAAATGTGGAACAAGTGGGTTGTGAAGGTGCTTCTTGTACTTGTCACTTGCCATTTGTCACCTGTCACTTCGTATGCGCAGGAGAATTCCAATTCTCGTCAGGCAAAGCAGATATTCCAACGGGCATACAACCACTTCTTCGGCAAGGACGGTGTGGCTTTCACCTATAAAATCAGTATCCTTGGCGTCTATCACGAAGAGGGTTCGGCGTGGTATAAAGGCGACATGGCCAAGTCAATCCATGGGAACACAATTCAATGGAACGACGGGAAATTGCTCTACAAACTGAAGACGAACAAGAACATTGTGGAGATTCACGACCCGAAAGTGAACAAGGACGACCAACTGCTGCAGAAGTTCAAGTTCTATCCCGATGAATTCAACTACCACATCTCTAAGGTTGGCAACGACTACTTGGTGGAACTCAAGGCCAAGCCCGATGCCAAGAACACGAAGATGAAGCAAGTGCGTGTGCTGATAGCGCCAGGTACATACTATCCCAAGGAGCTGAAGATCAAGATTCTCAGCCTCTTCTGGGCCAAGATTACCTTTGCAAACTTCAAGGCTGGTAATATCAGCGATACAATCTTCCAATTCCCGAAAGCCAAATACGCCAATTGCAAGATGGAAGACCGCCGATGATGGGTGTTGGTGGATACTTGAAACCTGATAAAACTTGAAACTTAAATAAATATGGAAGAAGCAATCAAACAAATAGGCGAACGCCTGAAAGGACTGCGCGATGTGCTCGACATTCCAGCCGAGGAAGTGGCTGAGACATGTGGCATTCCGCTGGAGAAGTATATGAAGATAGAGAGCGGAGAGGTGGACATCACAATCTCCAATCTGATGAAGATAGCCAAAAAGTACGGTGTCTCGGCAGATGCCTTGATGTTTGCCGAAGAACCCCACATGCGCAGCTACTTTGTCACTCGCAAGGGGCAGGGACTTTCCGTGGAACGTACCAAAGCCTACAAATACCAGAGTCTGGCCAGTGGCTTTGCCAATCGCAAGGCTGAAGTGTTCATCGTCACCGTGGAGCCCAAGCCCCACGCACATACTGTCTATAAGAACACCCATCCCGGACAGGAGTTCAACATGGTGCTCGAAGGCACAATGGAACTTTACATCAACGGCAAGACCATCATCCTTGAAGAGGGCGACAGCATCTACTTCGACTCTTCGAAACCTCATGGCATGCTGGCTAGAGGCGACAAGCCCGTCAGATTCCTGGCCTTCACGGTAGAATAAAAAACGTAATAGATACCATGGTAGAAAGATTTTTAAAGCAGACAACGTTTTCCTCGGTGGAGGATTATAACAAGAATCTGGAGTTCATCATTCCCGATCATTTCAATTTTGCCTATGATGTGATGGACGAGTGGGCCAAGGAAGCACCCGAGAAACTGGCGCTGCTCTGGACCAACGATGAGGGAGCGGAGATTCGCACCACCTTCGCGCAACTGAAAGAACAAAGCGATCAGGCTGCCAGTTACCTGCAGTCGCTGGGCATCCAGAAGGGCGACCCCGTGATGCTCATCCTGAAACGCCGCTATGAGTGGTGGCTATGCATGCTGGCACTTTGCAAACTGGGTGCCGTGGTGATTCCTGCCACCCACATGCTGACCAAGCACGACATCGTGTATCGCTGTACCCGTGCTGATATCAAGGCCATCGTCTGCGTGGATGATGAATACGTATGCAAGCAGGTGCAAGCCGCCATGCCTGAGTGTCCGACCGTGAAGACGTTGGTAGCCGTTAACGAAGCAGCCCAAGGAAAGAGCAATCCTGTACCCGAAGGTTTTCACGATTGGGAGAATGAATGGCGGAAGACACCGAAGTTCCAGCGCCCAGAGCATATCAACGACAACGACGATACGATGCTGATGTATTTCACCAGCGGTACCAGCGGAGAACCTAAGATGGTGGCCCACGACTATCTCTATGCCATGGGACATCTGACGACCGGTGTGTTCTGGCACAATCTGCACGAAGGTTCGCTCCATCTTACCGTGGCCGACACTGGCTGGGGCAAGGCTGTTTGGGGTAAGTTCTATGGCCAGTGGTTTGCAGGTGCTACCGTATTCGTGTTTGATCACGAGAAGTTCAATGCCGACACGATGTTGCGCCAGATGGCCAAATATCATGTGACGTCATTCTGTGCGCCTCCCACCATCTACCGATTCATGATTCGCGAAGACTTCTCTAAATATGATTTGTCGTCGCTGGAATATTGCTGTACCGCCGGCGAAGCTTTGAATCCCGCCGTATTCGATCATTTCAAGCAACTGACAGGCCTGACCATCTATGAAGGATTCGGACAGACAGAGACCACGATGACGCTTGGCACGATGCCTTGGATGAAGGCAAAGCCCGGTTCGATGGGTATGCCTAATGCCCAGTACAATATCGGATTGGTAAAGGCTGACGGCACGCTCTGCGAGGATGGTGAGAAAGGTGAGATTGTGGTCTATGCCGATCATGACAAGAAACCCGTGGGACTGTTCAAGGGCTACTACCGCGACGAAGAACTGACGGAGAGGGCCTGGAGCAATGGTGTCTATCACACGGGTGATATGGCTTGGCGCGATGAAGACGGATATTACTGGTTTGAAGGCCGAATAGACGATGTGATCAAGTCGAGTGGCTACCGTATCGGCCCGTTTGAGGTGGAGAGTGCGCTGATGACGCATCCCGCTGTAGTGGAGTGTGCCATCACGGGTGTGCCCGATGACATCCGCGGCATGGTGGTGAAAGCCACGGTGGTGCTGGGCAAGGAGTGGAAAGACAAGGCTGGCGACGAACTGGTGAAAGAGCTCCAGAACCACGTGAAGCGCGAGACGGCTCCTTACAAGTACCCCCGCATCGTGGAGTTTGTGGACGAACTGCCCAAGACCATCAGCGGAAAAATACGCCGAGTGGAAATCCGCAACAAAGACAATAAAAAATAGAAGGATGAAAAGAATCGTAGTAAAGGTAGGCTCCAACGTGCTGACCCGTAAGGACGGCAAGCTCGATATGACGCGCGTTTCGGCGTTGGTTGACCAGATTGCCGCTTTAAGGAAAAGTGGGATTGAAGTGATATTGGTTTCTTCGGGTGCCATGGCCAGTGGCCGTGGTGAACTGAAAGTGGATCATGATCTTGACTCCGTGGAACAGCGCCAGTTGTTCTCTGCTCTCGGGCAGGCCAAGCTTATCGGCCTTTATTACGATCTCTTCCGTGAATACGGAATGCATGTGGGACAGGTGCTCACGATGAAAGAGAACTTTGAGCCCGGCGAGCAGTACGAAAACCAGAAAGCCTGTATGACCGTGATGCTCGAAAATGACGTGATTCCCATTGTGAATGAGAACGACACGGTGAGCGTGACTGAGCTGATGTTTACGGATAACGACGAACTTTCCGGACTCATCGCCCGCATGATGCAGGCCGATACACTCATCCTGTTGAGCAATATCGACGGTATCTATACGGGCAATCCCGACGAACCGGATTCGGAACTGATCACTCGGGTAGCACCGGGTACCGACCTCTCTCAATACATACAGCCTGAGAAGAGCGCCTTCGGACGTGGTGGCATGCATTCGAAATACACCACCGCCAGTCGCATCCAGCAGGCTGGTATCCGTGTCATTATAGCCAATGGCGAGCGTGACGACATTCTGATCCGGCTTGTAGAGCGTCCTGCGGAAACGCCGCATACAGATTTCCTGGTATAAACCATGAGGGTATGTCATTTTCGGCATACCCTCATTCATTTTATAGCCAACTCCCCGTTTATGAATAGGCGGGGAACAAACTAATTTACTTTGTTCCGCTTCCAAACTTTGGAAGGATTGTTTCCAATGGCTGCGTGAAGTACAAAGTAAATTAGTTTGTAGTCGGTCCAATGGTTAGTGCCTTAGTAATAGAGCACTCCGTTGCAATAACTTGTTCCTGCCGATGAGGCCTCCGTGGATATGGAGGGCGTGCTTGAACCGCACACGGTGATGACGTTGCCGCCGCTCGACGGAGTCTTGAAATAATAGTTGGCAGAGCCTATAGTGGCCTTGTACCAGGTATTCTTGTTCCAGGATGACAGGGTGGACTTCTTGGTGCTGACGCTGGCCCCGTTTTCCAGTCCACCAATGGCGATGACCGTGCCGCCCGTGATGTAGAGTTGTTTGCGTTCTTCGGTATTGGCATCTATGGCTCTTTCTGCTCCGGAGGCACCGATGGCATAGACCACGCCGCCCTTGATATAGAAGTTGCCGTTGGCATCCAGACCATCGTTGTTCTTAGCCCATGCATAGACCGTACCGCCGCTGATGGTGAAATCTTGTGCTGAGTTCATGGCATCGTCGTATGACTCTACGGCAATCTCGCCTCCCGTGATGTCCAGGGTGTTCTTGCTCTCGATACCTTCGCCGCCGTTGCCTGATGTCTTCACGGTAATTGACCCGCCATTGATGACGATACCACCGGAGTAAGTATAGTTGGAACTGTTGCCGCCAGGACCGCCGGGGAATCCGCCAGGACCTCCTGCTCCTTCTATTTCAGACTTGGCAGCGGATGAAGTGACTTCGGTCTTTGTTCCGGCCTTGATTCCTTTGGGTGAAGACTTATACTCGCTGTTTATATTTTCAAGGTTGTCTGTATATCCATTCGTGAGGGTTCCGTTTTTATAGACGCAGGCATGGCCTTTCGTCGTTACCGAGATAGTGCCTCCGTTGATGGTCAGGGTATTGTCCACGTTGATGCCCTTGCCGCCGCTGCCGGTACTGGTCAGCGTCAGTGTGCCGCCGTCGATTGTCATGTTGCCATCGGCGCTGATGCAACTTGCTGCCTTCGTCTTCAGTTCATCGGAGTCCCAATCGCCGTCGCCGCTGGTGGTTGCAATGATGGTGCCGTCGGTGATGACCACGTCGTTGTCGGCCTTGATGGCCTTGGCTGCCGTCGCCGTGACACTGACGTTAATGGTACCGCTGATTAGCGTGAAGGTTCCGGTGTTTTCCTCATCGGCGGTAATGATGGTTTCTTCGTCGTCATCGTATTCGTAGCTCACCTGAATGCCATCGTCGCCTACGCCCGAGATGTTGAGCGTTCCGCTCTCCATGGTGAAATACTGATTACAGTTGAGGCCGTCTTTGGTGGCCGCGAGAATGTTGACCGTGCAGTTCTTCATCTCGCAATACTCGCCTGTCTTGATACCGTGGGCTTTAGAGCCATAAGCATAAATCGTGAGTGAGCCTTTGCCTTTCATCTCCAGGTGGCCTTTGCAATAGAGACAACCTTTGTCGGTGCTGGCGGCAGCATCTGTGAGGGTGTTCTCCGTGCCTTTCTTCACGCTGAGGTCTATGCGTTTACCGTTGTTGATATAGATGGGTGCGCCGGTGGTGTTTGTCAGATTAAGCCCGTTCAGTTCTATGGTAGCCTTATAGGAACCGGCCATATAGAACTGTCCGTCGCTGGAATTGCCTGAGAGCGTATAGGTTATCTCTTGCGCCAAGTCGTCATGCTGCTTGATGTTCACCTTTGCGGCTTCAACGGAAACCGTCAGGCTGTCGATCAAGTCACCGGCAGCCACGATGCTTGCCGATGTTCCGTCGTAAGCGACTTCCACGCAATGATCCTTCAGGGCCGTTCCAGTAGGATCTATCGTGATGCTATTGCCATCTACGGTGATGGTTTTCCCGTTGATAGTCAGCGTGGTGCCGTTATCACCATAGGTCATGTCACCACAGTCCGCAGCGTTGAAGCGGTAAGTGACGCCCGGCATTTTCACGTCAAGCGTCTGGGCTGTTGCGCTGATAGCGAAGAGCGCAACAAATAGGATTGCAGTTATCTTTTTCATTTTACGGTCATTTTAATGGTTTTCTGATTGCCTTTCATCACATAAATGCCTTTGGGCAATTTGCCTAAGGCTTCGGTTACAGAGTTGTAGGTGCCATAAGGGCGTCCTCCCATGTCGTACACCAGAACAGACTCGCCGTCCACTTCCGCATTAATAGATACCAGGCCGGTGGCTGTACTGCTGAAATACATCTTCGAAAGTGATTTCGTGTCGAAGGTCGCGGCATTGCCCGAAGCAGGAGTTACGATAAGGGTCGTTCCGTTGTAAGTCAGCGTCAGGCCATCGCTGACGAATGACGTTGCATTGGAACTGTTGTCCAGGATGACCAGATAGTCATAATCGTCGGCCTTCACCGTGATGGCGGTAAGTGCCAACAGTAGAATCATCAATGTCTTCTTCATAAGTTTCAGTTATGTTGTTTAAATCTGTTATACTGAGACAAAGGTAAAGAGATTCCCTAAAAATACATAATAAAATCAACGAATTGCCCAATTCCTTCAACAAAATGCTAAGAAAAACGGAACGTTTTTGGATAATTCGTAAGAAAAGAGTATCTTTGCACGGATATTTACACATGCAATTATTATGGTATTGGAAGATGTTTTTAAGAAGGTGAAGGCTGCCAGCAAGGAGTTGGCGCTGATCAGTGACGACAGGAAGAATGAAATTCTGCTGGCTGTAGCCGACGCCATTATCAAGCGGAAAGGTGAACTGCTGGAAGAAAACAAGAAGGACTTGAGCCGTATGGACAAGAGTAATCCGCTCTATGACCGACTACAGTTGACTGACAAGCGGCTGGAGGGTATTGCTGCCGACATGCGCCATGTGGCAACCTTGGAGAATCCTTTGGGCAAGGTGCAGAAGCACAAGACGCTGGAAAACGGACTGGTGCTGACGCGTATCTCTGTTCCGTTCGGAGTGATAGGTGTTATTTATGAGGCGCGTCCCAATGTTTCGTTCGATGTGTTCTCGCTGTGTTTTAAAAGCGGCAATGCCTGCGTCTTGAAAGGAGGTAGGGATGCCGATGATTCCAACAGGGCTATCATCGCATTGATCCACGAGGTGCTGGAGCGCGAAGGCGTGAACCCGTCCGTAGTAGAACTGCTGCCTGCCACCCACGAGGCCACGGGCGAGATGCTCAATGCCGTGGGCTATATTGATGTGTGTATCCCTCGTGGCGGAAAGAAACTTATCCAGTTTGTGCGCGACACCGCCAAGGTGCCTGTAATTGAAACCGGTGCGGGTGTGGTGAATACTTATTTCGACGAAGATGGCTCCTTGAAGATAGGTGTCCCCGTCATTCTCAATGCCAAGACGCGACGCGTGTCGGTTTGCAATGCACTCGACTGCCTGATCATCCACGAGAAACGGCTGCCCGATCTGCCACAGCTCTGCCAACAGCTGGCTGAAAAAAATGTCGTCTTATATGCCGATGAAAAGGCCTATGAGGCCCTGAACGGCAAATACCCCGAAAACTTGTTGCAGCATGCCACGGCTGAGAGCTTTGGCACAGAGTTTATGGATTATAAGATGGCCGTGAAGACCGTCTCTTCTTTGGATGAGGCTTTGCAGCATATCGACATGTTTGGCAGCGGACATAGTGAAAGCATCATTACTGACAATAAGAATCATGCAAGCCGCTTCCAGAAAGAGGTGGATGCTGCCTGCGTCTATGTGAATGCTCCCACCAGTTTTACTGATGGCGCGCAGTTCGGACTGGGAGCCGAAATCGGTATCTCTACCCAGAAACTGGGCCCCCGCGGCCCGATGGCCCTTGAAGAGATGTGTACTTACAAATGGCTGATTGAAGGCGAGGGACAGATTCGCCCCATTTGACTATAAGATTAATTGTAAAATAGTAAGATATGAGATCATTTATAAACGTTGAGGATATCGGTCCGCTTGACAAAGCTTTGGCCGAAGCACAAGAGATTAAGCAAGAGCGTTTCAAATATCAGCATCTGGGAAAGAACAAGACGCTGATGATGATTTTCTTCAATAACAGTCTGCGCACCCGCCTCTCCACACAAAAGGCTGCTATGAACCTAGGTATGAATGTCATTGTGCTTGACGTGAATGCCGGAGCATGGAAGTTGGAAACCGAGCGCGGTGTTATCATGGACGGCGACAAGAGCGAACACTTGCTGGAGGCCATACCCGTGATGGGCTGTTATTGCGACCTTATTGGAGTACGTTCGTTTGCCGGACTTACCGACCGTGAATATGATTATGCTGAGACCATCGTGAACCAGTTTATCAAATATAGCGGGCGTCCTGTATTCGCCATGGAGACTGCAACGGTTCATCCGCTACAGGCTTTTGCCGACTTGATTACTATTGAGGAACATAAGGTTGTAGAACGCCCGAAAGTCGTGCTTACTTGGGCTCCTCACTGCCGTGCATTGCCGCAGGCTGTTCCCAACTCCTTTGCCCAGTGGATGAATGCTGCAGAGGATGTTGACCTATGGATAACACAGCCCGAGGGGTATGAATTGGATCCGAAATTCGTAGGTAATGCAAAGGTGACCTACAACCAGCGTGAGGCTTTCGAGGAAGCCGATTTCATCTACGCCAAGAATTGGAGTTGTCCAGGTGTGACCAATCCTGCAGATTATGGTAAAATTATCTCAAAGGATATGTCGTGGACGGTTGATGCGGAGCACATGAGCTGGACCAACAATGGCAAATTCATGCATTGTCTGCCTGTGCGCCGTGGCTTGATTGTGACCGACGATGTGATCGAAAGTCAGAATTCGCTGGTTATCCCAGAGGCTGGCAACCGTGAAATCTCCGCTTCGGTAGTTATCAAGCGGATGTTGGAGAGTCTTTAAGAGGCTAATACACAAACTGACGGTTAATCATACCGTCATAGGTATTGATGGCGACATTAACGATGTCGCCATCATTTAGTTTGCAAGGCAGCCAGGACACTTTAATGCTTACATACCCTTCCATACTGTAGTATTCGGGAACACCGCCCTGATCATGATAGAGGCGGAGGTAAACATGCTGTTGTCCGCTGTCGTGTGTCACGACGGAATCGCAGAGCAATCCAATTGTATGTGTAATCTCTTTCTCTGTCGAACCGGTAAGCAGGATCAGTCCCAGGTTCAGGTAGCGCCGGTTGCGGCTTTTCCAACTGGAAACAAACTTCACGGGATCCATCTTCACTTCTTTCTTCAAATCTGATGCTTGGTGGATGACTGGAGTAGGGATGTTGGAAATGGACATGGGTTCTGCTTTCTCGCCCACCTTATTATAATATAAGAGGGCGCGATAAGTGGAGTCTGCAGTTGTTGCCCACTTGCGTTCCACGGGAGTGGTCAGTAAAAGAGAATCACCTTCGTCGGTCATCACACTCACCAGCTTGGATTCCCCATTGGTGTGTGCTTCCACAAACTCAGCCGTCATCAGAGAATACTCCCCGTCGCCAGATTCATAGGATTCTTGCGTACAAGACGAATAGGCCAATGACGACAAAGCGATGGCTATGAGTGCAACGCTTTTCAGGCTGATTCTGCTTAGAAATAGGGGCGTATTCATTTTTTACTGTTCAGATAGTTGCGTAACGGATTGGCATACATTGTCAGCATCCGCTCGCGGAGGAATGCTTCGTCTTTATTTGGAAGATTAATCTTGGCCAGTTGTCCTGACAGATAGTCATTGAAGCGTTTGATATCGGCATCCGTGTATTCGGAAGAATGATTCTTGTTTCCTTCAAGTTCGTCCAGGGCAATGAAATTACAGGGATAAAGGCGGTAATTAGCGTGAATCTCATGGTCTATCCGCTCGCTGAGCTGACTGAAGAAATCCTTTTTGGACAAATCTTTAAGTTCATCTATCCAGGTGTTTATGGGGGCGGCACAATGGTAATGCACCCGTCCTTTGTAGCCAAAGATGCCTGTCTTCATGTTGTCGAGATCGTCCTGACGACTCTTTTTGAATCTGACGTCATCCCGCTTCTGTTGGAACTCCTGCGCTTTCAGGTAGTCGCAAGGGTCAAATTCATAGCTAATTGTCAATGGTACAATATTCAAATCCTGTAAATCCCCACCCATGGCAAGCATTTTCAGAACGGAATCTTGCGTGCGGTCGTCGCTGTCTTTGGCTCGTCCTTCACGTTGAGCTATCCAGATATTCTCCTTCTTCTCGTTGACGGCAAAATGGATATACTTACTCATCAATTGGCTGGATCGCAGCATCTCTTTTGGGGAAAGTCCCCTCCTGACGGTGAAAGCCTTGTTCATCCTTACCAAACGCTTAATCCATGGATATATGAGCAGGTTGTCTCCGATGCCAATCTCCACGGTTGTAGGATAACCGGCATCAACGAGGAAAAGGTCTAGGAAGGCAGAGTCGAGCACGATGTCGCGATGATTGCTCACGAAAGTATAGCGTAAGGATTTGTCGCGGGGCAATTCCGTTTCATCAAAGGTGGCTCCATCTGTCTTGCGTTTGATGATATAGCTTACAATGCGTTTCATAAACCTCTTCTGGAAATCCAGAGGGGTCTTTACGCCTTTGAATGCCAACCGCAGCAATCCATTGCGCAGACCCTTCGGCATCCAAGGGACAAAGCCCTTGAGTACCAAAGCGAACTGGCGGTCATTGATCAGATCCTCGAAAGCCTGTTGCATCTCCTCAGGTTCGTACGGCCTGATCTCGTCAAACTGTTTAATCTCCTCCTTATACATTTTACACAAATTGATTCTCAACGATATCAGTCAGTACATCCTTAATGTCGAGGCCGGCAGCGCGAACCTGTTGTGGAATAAAACTGGTGGCGGTCATTCCTGGTGTAGTATTGATCTCGAGCATCGAAATCTTCTGATCCTTTGAAATGATATAGTCTATGCGGATAATACCGTTGCAATGAAGAATATCATAGATGTAGGAGGTCAGTTTGCGAGCTCGTTCAGCAGTCTCCTCAGGGATTCGGGCTGGTGTGATTTCTTCAACTTGACCATTATACTTGGCATCGTAGTCAAAGAACTCATTCTTGGTGACAACCTCAGTAATAGGGAAAATCACGGACTTTTCTTTAGTCTTATAGCAGCCAACGGTGATTTCTGTTCCTTCGAGGAAACTCTCTACCATCACGTCGTCACTCTCCATCATCGCCTTGCGGATGGCAGGAGCCAGTTGATCCTTGTTCTTTACTTTTGAAACTCCGAAACTGCTTCCGTCAGCAGCAGGTTTCACGAAGCAGGGCATACCAATCTTTTCCTCTATCTCATCATCGCTGACTAGTTCTTCGTAGCCTTTGCGAATCAGCAGACTCTCGGCCACGGAAATGCCAAAACCTCTCAGGTAGTTGTTCAGCACGAACTTATCGAATGTCATGGCTTCCACCAGCACCCCGCTAGTGCTATAAGGCAGATGAATCAATTCGAAATAGCCTTGCATGATACCGTTCTCGCCCGGTGTGCCATGAATGGTAATATAGGCGTAGTCGAACATGACCAGTTTGCCGTTTTCCTGGAAGGAGAAGTCGTTACGGTCGATGGGGGCTGTGGTGCCATCGTGCAGATTGACATGCCAGTCCATGCCTTTCACGTCAACGAGATAGACATTGTAACGCTCCTTGTCGAAGAAGGAGTAGAGTCCTTGGGCGGAGCGCAACGAAACGTCGTGCTCCGAAGAGTCGCCACCGCAAACGATGGCAATGTTTCTTTTCAAATTCTTCATATCTTTTTGTTTTTAACTTTCAAATGTATCACGGGTCGTGCCCTGAATGAAGGTACGCCATTTCTCAATGACGGACTGTAGGTCGGCAGGCCATTCGCTATTAAAGTCCATCTGTTGTTTGGTAACAGGATGGACAAAGCCGAGTGTCTTAGCATGTAAGGCCTGACGAGGACAGAGACTGAAACAGTTCTGTATGAAGGCTTTGTATGAAGCCGAGCGTTCTCCACGCAGTATTTGGTCACCGCCATAGCGCTCATCACTGAACAGGGGGTGTCCGATGTGTTTCATGTGGGCACGGATCTGATGAGTTCGTCCTGTTTCAAGCACACATTCTACCAGTGTGGTGTATCCGAAACGTTCCAATACACGCCAATGAGTAACAGCTGGCTTGCCGATTTCGGAATCAGGAGGGAAAACGCACATCCGCAAACGGTCATGTGGATCTCGGGCTATATTACCTTCGATGCGTCCTTCATCTTCTGTGAAATTCGCCCAAACCAAGGCGTTATAGGAACGGTGAGTCTCATGCTTAAAGAATTGTGCAGCCAAATCGGTTTTTGCCATCGGTGTCTTGGCTGCCACCAGAAGTCCACTGGTGTCTTTGTCAATCCTGTGGACAAGTCCTACTTCAGGGTCGTTGGGATCGTAGGCCGGATTGTTCCGAAGATGCCAGGCTATGGCATTGACAAGCGTTCCATGATAATTGCCGCAGCCAGGGTGAACAACCATCCCTGCGGGCTTATTGATGACCAGCAATTGGTCGTCTTCATAAACCACGTCAAGCGGAATCTCTTCAGGCTCAATTTTATCATCGTAGGGGGCATGGTCAATCATCATGGAAATGATGTCGCCAGGACGAACTTTGTAGTTGCTTTTTACCGGACGGTCGTTTACGAAGAGCATTCCTGCATCGGCTACAGTTTGGATGCGGTTGCGGCTCTGGTGAGGCATATGCTCAACAAGATACTTGTCGACACGCAAAGGCACCTGACCGGCATCCACCTCCATACGCAAACGCTCATAGAGTTCCTGCTCTTCTATCTCATTGATTTCGTTGCTCATCAGTCATTGAGATTTAAACGATTTGTCTTTCAAACTGTCAGGGTCCGGTTACCACCTCGAATTCGTCTTTCTCCGGCGTGGCAGGAGTAGTGGGGGAGGGCTTTGCGGGATTAGTTGACTGTGATGGAGCAGCAGAAGGCTTGCTTTCTGTTTCTTCAGCCGCAGGTTCTTCAACTATCTCCTCAAAGACATCTTCTTCCTCTTCATATACCGGGTCTGCGAAAGCTACTGAGTCAGCAGCGTTTATCATACCGTCTCCAACCTGAAGGGTCAATATGGCCTCAACTGATACACGCTGTCCGTTGATCACGTTCTTTCCGCGAACCTTGATGCCGTAAACCCAGTCTTTCTCACCGGGCACCATCTGCGGTTCACTCACCTTGAATCCCATGGCAATCAATTTAGCTCGGGCTTCACGATAGGAACTGTTGTCAATCACGTCGGGAATGGCAATCGTTGGCGTATTCGAGGCGTTGATTACAAGATAAACGATGCGTCCCGACTTTACAATACTTCCCGCCCTTATTGATTGTTCCAAAATACAATCAGGGGGCAGCGTTTTGACATAGCCTGTATCGCTGATTTCCACCCCTAGTCCAAGACTTTTCAGTATGTGTTCAGCATCGGCATATGACTTGTGAACAACGTTGGGAACTGTGATTTTTTCACCATGATGTGTATAGACGTCAATGCCATACTTGACTGCAATGCATACAGCAGCCACGAGCAGCATCATCGCCAATAAGTTGCCCCAGAGATACTTGCTGAGGAACTTTCCGAAGAATTGAGATACCTTCATGCTGCAAAGTTAATGCAATTTTTTGATTTAGCGAAGAACATCATCAAAAAATGTTCTTTAGGTTACGAAAAACAGACTTTATGCTCTATCTCTTGCCGTTTCCTTTCCCTTAAATCTTGAAAAAGATGAATCTCTCTTTATATATATAATAAGGTGTTTAGTCGCATATGATGACTTGTCTTGGATATTTTCGATATTTTTATGAAAAAACTTCGAAAAAGTTTTGGAGGTTCGGAAAATTGTTGTACCTTTGCACTCGCTTTTAAGGATAACACCAAATAAGAGCACTTGAGACGAGCAAGCACGCTGACCCAACGAGTTGGGTTTGTGTAGGCGACACTCTCTCGCAAGCAAGATAGCGATCTTTGAATAAGATTTACATAAAGACAGAGAAGTAGTACAAGAAGCAGGTGTTTTCTATGTATATTATATAATGTACGTGAGGAGGCACTTGGGTAGATACGAACCGTTTGATTCTAACTTGTAACATACGGATGAGCGTCCTGTTGACAGACAGACAATTCCCGCGGCGTTTCCCTTTGGGAAGTCGCCTGCGTGATATAAGACAT